>CAJHXP010000029.1_pt1 | contig 15777 bp, 14 predicted proteins | sample 9198551 | NCBI WGS metagenome assembly CAJHXP01 (sample SAMEA7708297, study PRJEB35096) | sediment metagenome | biome: marine neritic benthic zone biome [ENVO:01000025]; feature: sediment [ENVO:00002007]; material: shallow marine sediment [ENVO:03000034] sea grass bed [ENVO_01000059] ... | reverse complement strand
GATGTCGTTGCCGGGCGAGAACGCCCGTCCGCCGGCGCCGCGCAAAACGACACAGCGCACGGTGTCGTCGCCCGAAAGGACTTCCATCACCTCGCCCAGCCTGCCCCACATGGGTTTGGTCATGGCATTGAGTTTTTCCGGACGGTTCAGGGTGACCGTCGCGACATGACCGTCTTGTTGAACCAGAATGTGATCAGTCATTGGGCATCACCGGTAGAACAGTTCGACCAGGAACATCGGGATCGCCGGCACGTAGGTGCACAGCAGCAGCACCGCCAAAAGCACGGCGATGAAATGGATATTCACCTTGCTGACCTGCCAGATGTTCGCCCGCGCGATCGAACAGGCAGTGATCAGAACGCTGGCGACCGGCGGCGTCTGCTGGCCGATCGCAAGGTTCAGGGTGACGACCAGGCCGAAATGGATCGGATCGATGCCGGCCTGCTGGATCAGCGGCACGATGATCGGCACGACCAGGATGATCGCGGCGGCGGAATGCAGGAAGAACCCGATGATCAGGAAGAAGACGTTGAGGATCAGCAGGATGACGTACTTGTTGCTGGTAAAGTCGAGAATCGCCGCCGCCAGGTCCTGCGGCACCTGAGCACGGGTCAGGAAGCCGCCCATGAGGACCGAGGCAGCCACCAGCAGCATGACCACCGCGGTTTGGATGCCGCCGTCCAGCATGGCGCGCTTCAGGTGGCGGATGTCGATCTGGCGGTACCATAGGCCGACCAGCAGGGCAGCGATGACCGCCAAGCCCGCCGCCTCGGTCGCGGTGACGAAGCCGCCGAAGATACCGCCCAGGATGATGACCGGCAGGGAGAAGGCGGGCAGGGCTTCCACGAAGGTGCGCCGTACATGCGCCATCTCGAAGGCTTCCTCGACCGGCAGATCGTAGCGCCGGGCAAAGCCATAGGCCACGCCCATCAGGCCGGCGGCGCCCATCAGGCCGGGAACTACGCCGGCCACGAAGAGCTGCACGACCGAGGTGCCGGCCGAGACCGCGTAGAGGATCATCGGAATCGACGGCGGGATGATGATCGCCAGCGAGGCCGAGGAGGAGGTGACGGCGGCGGAGAGCGGTCCGCTGTAGCCGCGCTTTTTCATCTGCGGGATGAGGATCGAGCCGAGCGCCGCCACGTCGGCGACGGCCGAGCCGGAGATCTCGGCGAAGAACAGCGAGACGCCGATGTTGATCATGGCAAGCCCGCCGCGCACGAAACCGATCAGCGCGGAGACGAAGTTGATCAACCGGTCGGTGATGCCGCTGGCGTTCATGATGGCGCCGGCCAGCACGAACATCGGAATGGCGATGAGCGAGAACTTGGTGGAGCCGTCGTACATGTCGAGCGCCACGGTGACGAGGCTGCCGGTGCCTTCGGTGGCGACCAGGCCGATCACGGCGGAGACGGCCAGCGCGACGGCGATCGGCACGTTGAGGCAGATCATCAGCACCAGGGCCGCAAAGATGACGAACATCAGCATGGTTCAGCGGCTCCCTGCTTGCTTCAATTCGTGCTCGACTTCCTCTTCGATCTCCGCGTGCTCCAGCGAGGTGCCGGCGGCGATCATGCGCCAGTAGCGCGGCAAGCTGATGAGTTCGCAGAGGATGAAGAGCGCGCCGCCGATGGGGATTACCGACTGGGTCAGCTGGATCGGCACCCAGGTGAGGGAGACGAGGCGTTCGCCCTCCAGGACTTCCAGCACCTCCATGCCGGCCCAGGTCATCAGCCCGAAGAAGCCCAGGACCGTGACCTCGGCGAGCACTACGGCGACCATGCGCGCGGGCATGGGGATGGCGAGGAGCGCGCTGTCGAAGCCGATGTGCCCGCGCTTCAAGGCGGCCAGGGCGGCGCCGTAGTAGGTCACCCAGGAAAGCTGGATTGCGGCCACTTCGTCGTACCAGGACAGCGAATCGTTGGCCATGCGGAACCCCACGGCGACGATCACCACCACGGTCAGCGAGATCATCAAAATGATGGTGATCCATTCCAGGAGCCATTCCAGGGTTTTGTAGGCTGCCCTAAGCATCTGCAGGCTTACTCCTCAAGGCGTCGACGAAGGCTGTGAAGCGCAATCGTGACAGTCTCTGCCGGACAGCCCCAGGCCGTCCGCCAGCGTATAAAAACAGGGCGCGCCGGCCGGGCCGGGCGCTGGGAAGCTTGAAAATGAGAAAGCCCGGGACCGCCGGTCCCGGGCTTTCGTCGGCGCTTGTCTTAGGAACCTTCGCCGAGGCTGATCACCGTGTCGATCAAGTCCTGTCCGCCATCAATGCTGGAGGCGAACTCGGTGTAGATCGGCTTGGAGGCCGCGATGAAGGCGTCCTTGTCGGCCACGTTGACCTGGATGCCGCCGGCTTTCAGCTTGTCGAGCAGGTCGGTCTCAAGCTGAGCCGCGGTCTTGTAGACGAAGGCCTGGGTTTCCGAGGCGCAGGTGCCGAGCGCGGACTGCACGTCCGACGGCAGTGCGGAGAAATGCTTCTCGGAGACCAGGATATAGGCCGGCGTGTAGACGTGTCCGGTGATCGAGAGGTACTTCTGCACCTCCTGGAACTTCGCCGACCAGATCTGCGCGTAGGGGTTCTCCTGGCCGTCGATCACGCCGGTCTGCAGCGCGGTGAAGACCTCGGAGAAGGACATCGGCGTCGGGTTGGCGCCGTAGAGCTGGAACATCTTCACCCGCCAGGCGCCCTTGGGCGTGCGCAGCTTGATGCCGTCCAGGTCTTCCGGCTTGTTGATCGGCCGGGTGTTGTTGGTGATGTTGCGGAAGCCGTTCTCCCAGACGCCGAGGATGCGATAGCCCTTGGCCTTAACCGCCGGCTGCAGCTTACTGTCCAGGATGGCGCCCTCGACCCGCTTCATGTGGTCGCGGCTCTTGATGATGTAGGGCATCTCGAAGACGCCGAACTCGTCGGCGACCGAGGACATGACCGAAGAAGGCAGAGAGAAGTCCACCTGGCCGAGTTTCAGCTTCTGCAGCAGCTCTTTGTCCTTGCCGAGCTGCGAGGAGCCGAAGACCTGCACCTCGCCCTTGTCGCCCAGTGCGGCGTTGGAGCAGCGGGCAAACTCGTTGGCGCTGGCTTCGAAGAGAGAGCCTGGCGCACCGACGTGGCCAAACTTCAGCGTCAGCTTTTCGGCAGCCGCCGGGCTGGCGAGCAGTCCCGTGGCGGCAATGGCACTCACTAGTCCAAGAATTTTCATAATTCCCTCCCCAGGGTTGTGTTTTTCGTTTGTGGTTATATGGCGATGCTTATCGGCTTCTACTTATTCGGCGGCACCTTCCGCCAACATCTGGTCCTGGCCGGATAGATAGCCGAGGGCCGCTTGCGCCCCACCGCGACGGTAGGGAATACCTGACAGCTCAAGCCCCATCTCCACGCCGGAGAGAGTGCCCATGAGCATTAAATCATTGAAGTCGCCCAGATGGCCAATGCGAAACACCCGGTCGGCGACTTTAGACAGGCCGTTGCCCAACGACATGTCGAAGTTTTCCAGCGTTACTTTGCGGAAGTGGTCGGCGCTCTCGCCCTCTGGCACCATGACGGCGGTCAGCGCGCTGGAGTAGTGCCGCGGATTGCTGCAGAGCACTTCCAGGCCCCAGGCGCGCACGCTGCGGCGCGTCGCCTCGGCATGGCGGTCGTGCCGCGCGAAGACGTTGTCGAGGCCTTCCTCGTGCAGCATGTCGATGGCCTCGGCCAATCCATAGAGCAGGTTGGTCGCCGGGGTATAGGGAAAGTAGCCCTTTTCATTCGGGGCCTGCATCTCGTCCCAGGACCAGTAGGAACGCGGCAGCTTGGCGGTCTTGGAGGCTTCCTTGGCCTTTTCGCTGACGGCATTGAAGGAGAGCCCCGGCGGCAGCATCAGGCCTTTCTGCGAGCCCGCCACCGTCACATCGACTCCCCACTCGTCGTGGCGATAGTCGATCGAGGCCAGGGAAGAAATCGTGTCGACCATCAGAAGGGCCGGGTGTCCGGCATCGTCGATGGCTTTGCGCACCTCGTCGATACGGCTGGTGCTGCCGGTCGAGGTTTCATTATGAACGACGCAGACCGCCTTGATCTCGTGACTCTTGTCCTCGGCCAGACGGGCGCCGATCGCCACCGGGTCGGCGCCGCTGCGCCAGTCGCCGGCAATGAACTCCGGCACCAGCCCGAGACGCTCGGCCAGACCCTTCCAAAGGGTGGCGAAGTGGCCGGTTTCGAACATCAGGACGCGGTCGCCGGGGGAAAGGGTGTTCACCAGTGCGGCTTCCCAGGCTCCGGTTCCGGAAGAGGGGAAAATCACCACCTGTCCCTTGGTCTTGAAGATGCTGCGCATGCCTTCAAGGGTGCGGTTGCCGAGCTCGGCGAACCTGGGACCGCGATGGTCCATGGTCGGCAGGTCCATCGCCCGCAGAACACGGTCGGGCACGTTGGTCGGACCTGGAATTTGAAGAAAATGACGCCCTGGCATGCTTCCCCTATCGACCTTTTCGGCCCATTCCGACTTCCATCGGGGGCCATCAGGTGCTTGCGCTCTTACGGTCTTTGCCGTTATGAATTATGAATACAAAATACAAAATCGGGGCAGATGTCAACAATGGACAATGGCGGCGATCTGGCACGGAGCCTAGAAAAGCACATCGAAGGCCAAGCCTTCTTTGATGCCTTCAGCCGTGGCCGCTATGCCACGGATGCTTCGATCTACCAGGTCATGCCGCTCGGCGTCGTGGTGCCCAAAACCTGGGCCGACGTGGAGGCGACCCTGGCGATCGCGCGCGAGGCCGGGGTTCCGGTGCTGCCGCGCGGCGGCGGCACCTCGCAATGCGGCCAGACGGTCAACCGTGCGCTGGTCATCGACCTCTCCAAGCACCTGAACAATCTGGTCTCCGTCGATGCGGAGAGCCGGACCGCCGTGGTCGAACCCGGCCTGGTGCTGGATCACCTGAACGCTGCCTTGAAGCCGACCGGCTTGTGGTTTCCGGTCGATGTTTCGACGGCGTCGCGGGCCACCCTCGGCGGCATGGCGGCCAACAACTCCTGCGGATCGCGGTCGATCCGCTACGGCCTGATGCGCGACAACGTTGCTGCGATCGATGCTCTTCTCGCCGACGGCACCAAGGCGGTGTTCGGTGAAGTGCATCGCGACGGGCGGGAAGGGCTGCATGAAAACAACGCAGTCGCCGCCCTGTTCCAGGACCTGCTCGACCTCGGCGGTCGCGAGGCCGAGGAAATCCGGGCGCGCTTTCCCGATGTGCTGCGCCGCGTCGGCGGCTACAACATCGACGCGCTGGCGCCCAATGGGCCGACCAACAATATCGCCCACCTGCTGGTCGGTTCGGAAGGCACCCTGGCGCTGTCGGAGCGCCTGACCCTCAAGCTGTCGCCGGTCCTCGCCAATAAGACCCTGGGGGTCTGCCACTTCCCGACGCTTTACGACGCCATGGACTCGGCCCGGCATCTGGTGACCCTGGGGCCGACGGCGGTGGAACTGGTCGACAGCACGATGATCGGGCTCAGCCGCGATATCCCCATGTTCAAGCCGGTGGTGGACCGCTTCGTGCGCGGCGCGCCCGGCGCCCTGCTGCTGGTCGAATTCGCCGAGGAGGATCAGGACGAGAACCTGCGCCGTCTCAAGGCGCTGGGCGACATGATGGCGCAGCTCGGCTTCCGCTGGGAAGACCAGGGCAAGAAGAACGGCGGGGTGGTGGAAGCCGTCGACCCCGATTTCCAGAAACAGATCTGGGAGGTTCGCAAGCAGGGCCTCAACATCATGATGTCCATGAAGTCGGAGCGCAAACCGGTCTCCTTCGTGGAGGACTGCGCCGTGCGGCTCGACGACCTTGCCGAGTACACCCGCCGCCTGACCGAGATCTTTCACAAGCACGGCACCGACGGTACCTGGTACGCTCATGCCTCGGTCGGCACCTTGCATGTACGCCCGGTTCTCAATCTGAAACTCGACCAGGACGTCAAGGCGATGCGCGCGGTCGCCGAAGAAGCCTTCGAGATGGTGCGCGACTACAAGGGCTCGCACTCCGGCGAGCACGGCGACGGTATCGTGCGCTCCGAGTTTCACCGCGAGATGTTCGGCGAACGCATGGTCGCGAACTTCGAATGGGTGAAGGACCGCATGGACCCCGCCGGCCTGCTCAACCCGGAACGCATTGTGCGTCCGCCGAAGATGGACGATCGCTCGTTGTTCCGCTTCGCGCCGGACTATGCGGTGCCGGAACTCGACACGGTGTTCGACTGGTCGGCCTACCAGGGTGCGGGCGGCGGTTTCCAGGGCGCCGTGGAGATGTGCAACAACAACGGCGCCTGCCGCAAGATCGACGGCGTTATGTGCCCCTCCTACCGGGTGACCCGCGACGAACGCGACCTGACCCGCGGCCGCGCCAACACCCTGCGCCTGGCGATCTCCGGGCAGCTGGGGGAGGACGCTTTCACCTCCGACGAGATGGCCGAGACCCTGTCGCTCTGCGTGTCCTGCAAGGGCTGCAAGCGCGAATGCCCGACCGGCGTCGACATGGCCAAGATGAAGATCGAAGTGCTGGCCGCCCGGGCGCGCAAGCAGGGGGTAGGGCTCCGCGAAATGCTGGTCGCCTACCTGCCGCGCTATGCGCCTTTCGCGGCGCGGGCGCCGTGGCTCATGAACCTGCGTGACCGGGTCCCGGGCCTGGCCGGGCTATCGCAGTGGCTGCTGGGCTTGGCCGCGGATCGCAAGCTGCCGCAGTGGCGCGGCGACGTTTACCGGCAGCAGACCCCGCCGGCCGAGGGCGCGGCGGAGGAGGTGATCCTGTTCGCGGACTGCTTCAACCGCTACTTCGAGCCGGACAATCTGCGCGATGCCGAGACGGTTTTACAGCGCGCAGGGCTTGCGCCGGTAGAGGCCAGACCCGACCCCGGTGAGGCCGGCGGCGGCCGACCGCTGTGCTGCGGGCGCACCTTCCTGGCCGCCGGTTTGGTCGAGGAAGCCAAGGCGGAGATGCGCCGCAGCCTGGCGGTCATCGGCCCGGCGCTGGAGCGCGGCGCCACGGTTGTGGGATTGGAGCCATCCTGCCTGCTGACTTTCCGTGACGAGGCGCCGGGGCTGCTGGGTCAGGAGTGGACGGCGGAGGAGGCCAAGCGAGTGCTGTTGTTTGAGGAATTCATCGCGCAGCGACTCGAGGAAGATGGCGGTGGGTTTGAGCTGCCGCTGGCGCCCTTGAAAAGCAGCTCCGCGCTGCTGCACGGCCACTGCCACCAGAAGGCCTTCAATGCCGTGGCGCCGGTGCAGCAGGCGCTGGGTCTGATTCCCGGGTTGGAAGTGGAACTGATCCAATCGTCCTGCTGCGGCATGGCCGGCAGTTTCGGCTATCAGGCGGAAACCGCGGAAATCTCACGTAAGATGGGCGAACTGAGTCTTCTGCCCAAGGCCAGATCCGCAGGCTCGGAGACGATCATCGTTGCCGACGGCACTTCCTGCCGGCATCAGATCGCCGACGGCGCGGCGCGTGAAGCCGTGCATGTTGCAAGCCTGCTTCGCGAATCGTCCGATCTTGCGTTAAACTAGGTGGGACCATGAGCATCGACGTCGCAGCACCCATTCAAAGGCGCCCGCTCCATAACGAATTGGTGGGCCGGCTCCGCCATATGATTGTCGAAGGCGACCTTGCCCCGGGCGAGAAGCTTTCCGAAAAGGATCTCTGCGGCCAATTCGGTGTGTCGCGCACACCGCTGCGCGAGGCCATGAAGGTGCTGGCTTCCGAGGGGCTGGTGCAACTGACGCCGAACCGCGGCGGCACGGTGGCCCGGCTGACCCTTGCCGACCTCGATGAGGCCTTTCCGATCATGGGTGCGCTGGAAGCCTTGTCCGGCGAACTGGCTTGCCAACACATCACCGATGCCGAGTTGACGCGCATCGAAGAGTTGCACGAACGCATGGTGCGTACCCACGAGAGCGGCGCCTTGCGCGACTATTTCAAGCTGAACGAGCAGATCCATCAGATGATCCTCGACGCAGCACGCAATCCGACCCTGGCGCAGATGCAGCTTAGCCTCTCCGGGCGGGTGCGCCGCGCCCGCTACCTGGCCAACATGACACCCAGCCGCTGGGCCGAGGCGGTGGCCGAACATAAAAGTATCCTTGAGGCGCTGAGTGCGCGCGATGGCAAGCGGCTGGCGGTTATCCTGAAGGAACATCTCGCCAACAAGCTACAAACGGTGAAAGACGCCCTCACCGAGTAGTGCCTGACTGTCGCAGGCGGATTGCGGATTTCCTACTTTTTGACGATAAACTAGGGTGGTGGTTTCGACTTTTGAAATCAACCCTCGGCGCCACCGCGGGTGTAGCCGGCGGTTTCCGAGTTCTGCGCAAGGCTGGGGCAGGAGAAGACCATGGGCCGTGAAGTGTTGAGCGAGGAACAGTGCCGTTTCTACGAGGACAACGGTTACCTGGTTCTGGAACAGCGCATTCCCGCCGAGGTGATGCAGGGGCTGCGGGACGAGATCGCCCGCTTCGTCGAGGAGGCGCGGGGCCTGCGCCAGTCCAACGAGCGCATCGACCTGGAGGACAGCCACAGCCCTGAGGCCCCGCGAGTGCGGCGCATCAAGCTGCCGCACAAACTCTCTTCGGTTTTCGCCGGCCTCATGCGCTCCGATTGGATACTGGCGCCGGTGCGCGATCTCATTGGTCCGGACCTGCGCCTGCACACTTCCAAGCTCAACATGAAGTCGGCCGGTTACGGCGCGGCCGTGGAGTGGCACCAGGACTGGGCTTTCTACCCTCATACCAATGACGACATCCTGGCCGTCGGCGTTATCATCGATGACATGGGCGAAGATAACGGCCCGCTGATGGTGTTCCCCGGTAGCCACAGGGGGCAGGTTTACGACCACCATGTCGACGGCGTATTCGCCGGCGCCATGAACCTCGCAACTTGCGGCTTGGACGTGAAGGATGCCGTCAAGCTGACCGGGCGGGCCGGCTCTATTTCCCTGCATCACGTCCGCACGCTGCACGGCTCCGCCCCGAACATCTCGCAGCATGACCGGCGCCTGATGCTTTATGAAATTACCGCGGCGGATGCTTTTCCGATCTGCGGCAACATGTCCCCCTTCGAGGACCTTGCGGAGTACGACAGCCGGATGCTTTGCGGAGAGCCGACCATCACGCCACGTCTCAGGGCGGCGCCCGTCCGCATGCCGCAACCGCAACCGGCAACCCAGGGCTCGATCTACGAGATTCAAAAAGCGCTGAAGGCGCGCAACTTCTAGGGCCCGCCGGTACTTGGGCGCTCTCTCCTAGAGGCATATTCACGTTGGAGAAGACGATGAGCGAGAAACGCTTGAAAGGCGAAACGCGCGACAAACTGAAGACCGTCAGCGTGGCCACGGTGACCACCGCCTTGTTCAAGCGCGGGCTGAATCGCCAGTTCATTCAGGATGTACGCCCGCTCAACCCAGCGGCCGGAAACATGGTCGGGGAGGCTTTCACGCTGCGCTACATCCCGGCGCGCGAGGATCTAAATCCGATCACGGTGTTTCAGAACCCCGAGCATCCGCAGCGCGCCGCCGTCGAGCAGTGTCCGGCAGGGGCTGTGATGGTGATCGACAGCCGCAAGGACCCGCGCGCGGCTTCGGCCGGCTCCATCCTGGTGGCGCGGCTGATGGTCAGAGGCTGTGCCGGGGTCGTCACGGACGGCGGTTTTCGCGACGCGCCGGAGATCGCAGGTTTCGCCATGCCCGCCTATCATAACCGCCCGGCCTCGCCGACCAACCTGACCCTGCATCAGGCGCTCGACATCAACGTGCCGATCGGCTGTGGCGATGCTCCCGTGTGGCCTGGCGACGTCGTTCTGGGCGATGGGGAGGGCGTGGTGATCATTCCCGCCGGGATCGCCGACGAGATCGCCGAGGAGGCTTTCGAGATGACGGCTTTCGAGGATTTCGTCACCGAGGAGGTGCTGAATGGCCGCTCCATCATCGGGCTCTACCCCGCGACTCAAGAGCAGACTAAGACCGACTTTGCCGCGTGGCGGGAACGCAACAGCCGCTAAGGCAGTGCAACCTACCTTGTGACCCTGCGGGGATGCTCGCCGTCGGGCGCCGTGTCTGTGCCGGGGGTTTGACCGTCCCGGACTTCCTCGTCGAGCTTTCCAAGTTCGACAGGCGCCATGCCGCCGCTGTCGAGGCGCACGCGGCCGCCAGTCCCCAAGACCCGCAGGGTGGTTGCCAGCGAGGGGCTGTGATCCGGCGCCGGCGGAGCGGTCTGCTGCACCGTTTCCACCGGTTCGCCGTCAAAGGCATGGCGTAGCTCCGAGCCCAGCCGCTCGGCGCGCTGCCAGTCGTTCACGACGTTGGTCAGCAGGTGCTCCGCCGTGCCATTGTGCAGTTCCACGCCATCGAAATTGGGCGCTTCAAAGCTGCGGTACATAATCGCGATGTGTTGCCCGCCCTCCAGGTAGCTGGGCAGCAGGCCGCCGCAGGCATAGCCCCAGCCGCGCAGCAATTCCACCGTAGCGGCGCCCTCGGCGTTGCCGAGATTGACGAGAACCTGAAAGCTGCGCCGCCCGGCGGCTTCGGCTTTGGTTTCGTGGGCGTCGACCAGGCTCCAGAAATCGAAGCCGGCGCGGCGTACCAGCAGGCGCGACATGTCGAAGCGCGGCATGTCCTTGGCTTCGCTGACGCTGGCACGGCGGTCGAGGCGGGTCGCCAGGGTTATCTGCCGTTGTCCGGTGATGGCCGCGCCGTCAAGCAGGCGCGCAAACCAGACCGCGTAGGACGGTGGCAGATGACAGGGCGCATGCGCGTGGCGGCCAAGGTCGAGGTATTGGACCAGAGTGGCCGCCGGGCCGCTGGCGCGCTCGCGTAACAGCATGCGCTGGGGGACATAGTCGACTTCCAGCCCGACGTCGCGAAATTCGCAAGCGGCCAGCACGCGCTGGGAGACGGCATGGTTGGTCAGGGCGGTGCCGAATACGGCCTGGGCGCCGAGTTCGTCGCGGGCGAAAGCGACGGCACGCTCCATCAGGCGCGCGAAGATGCCCGATTTGCGATGTGCCGGCAGGACGATGCCCTGGGAGACTTCAACCAGACCGCGGTTCGGCGCCGAGAACGCCAGGGCCAGATGGCCGGCGACATCGCCGTCGGCATCGCGTGCGACGAACGAGATCTGGTCGCCGGAGGCAACCAGATCGGCAAAGCCATCGGCATCGTAGACCAGGGGATTGAGATAATCCCTGCCGTAGACCGCCTCGAAGGCGTGAGGGATATCTGCAGCGTCCTTGTGCGTGAATCCTGAGATTCGATAGCCGCCGGCTTCGCGCGTTGACGCGGGCAGCAATACATTTGCCCTGAAAAAGGATGACTCGAGCATGTCTCCCCCCTGCACTTCGAGTCGGTGAATTCCCGAAATCGACTCAACTACCGGATAGAGAGTACTTGCATTAAATTAAAATAAAATTGCGACTATCGTGTAAACGTTTTGTTTACTGTAGATAGATTGAAGTGATATGGTTAATAGGAATTAATAAACAGAGAGTATTAGGTAAAGATTTTCTTACGATCGCTATCGAAGAACTGGGCGAAACCTAAGATGCGCTCCACACCCTCTGCCGCGCCGAAGGGTAGGAGAATGCGCTCGTAGGAGACTTCTGAACCCCGTTCACGCCAGGTCATCTTGTTCAGTTCGTAAATCGGCGTCTGTGCTTGCAGGCAGCGCGCATAACTCCCCAACAGGTCGCGGCGCTCGTCGAAGGGGATGAGTTCGGCGATCTGCTTGCCGGTGATCTCGAAGCCGTAGAGCTCCCGGTACACGGTTCCCGCCAGGCGGATGCGCAGGTCGTCGACGGTGCTGCCTTCCGCAATGAAAACCCGCGAAAGGTAAGAAAAGAAATCCAGCGGATCCAGACGCTCGCAAGGGGGCAGGGGCGCATCACCCTTCAGTCCGAGCCAGTAGTCGCAGAAGAAGCGGACTTCGGCGCAAGCAGTTTCTGGAACTCCTACAATCGGAATTTTCATGACGTGACCCCGGTTCGGCCGGGGTAGGAACATCTATGGCTTCGACTCATTTTGCCTGCGGCGACTCCGACAATGGCGTTGCTCAAGCCCTCTTCATTAAAACACTATGAAGGTGGTTGAAAGGCAGGGGAAACAGAAACTCTTAGGTGGCTGACGAAGGCCCAACCCTAAACTGTGTGCCAAATGCTGGTCGTCATACAAGAGGAATATCAGCTCGCGTCTCCGGTTCCCTGATGCCTTGGCAATTCATCCCTGACGTTGAACCAAGGTAATTGCTCGGAACAGTGGACGTGGCCTTGCGGCAGAAAATCCGCCGGGTCGTCGAGGCTCGCGGCAAAAAGGTGGATCTCACCCGGGTAGCGGTCGGCGTCATAGGCCATGGGCGAGCCGCAGCGTGCGCAGAACAGGCGCCTAACGCCGGGTGAGGACTCGTAGACCGCCGGCGGTTTGCCCGTGAAGCGAAAGGCTTCGCGCGCCACGCCGAAGAAGGCCGTCACCGGAGAGGAGGTGCTGCGCCGACAGCTTTCGCAATGGCAATAGGCCTGCCAGTTCTCGGGGCCAGCGTACTCGTAGGTGACGTCTCCACAGAGACAGCGTCCACGTTTGGTTGTCACTTGGCCGCACTTTCTTGCTGGGCCCAGGGCCCCCGGTTGTTCCACGTCACCAGTCTGCCGGCCGTTGCGGTTTTTCCCAAGCTGAGTCGGCTGCTCGGTTCAGCGGGCCATATAGTCCGGATCGAGTTCTTGATAAACCTCGTCAACCATCCAGTCGCGAATAACCTCCGGAATATCGTTTTCGCTGAAGCGGCTCTGGGTCTTCGCATCGGATGCAAAGGCGGCGAGGTGTGCCAACTCATCGCCGTTGAGCTCGATCTGGTAGCCCATCTCCATCTCCTGCAGGAGGATCATGGTCGGGGCGCCAAGCCACATACGGGCGGCGAAATCGAAAACGTCGAAGTAGGGTTGATCGTCGCTGGCATCCAGGGCCGGGGCTGCCTTGCCGCCGACGCCGTTCACGGCATGGCAGACCACGCAGCCCTTGCCGACGAAGAGCTTCAAGCCTTCCTCGGCGCTGGCCAAAGGAACCAGCAGCTTGCGGGCCCCCGGCGTGGCCGCATCCTGGGCCAGCACGGGGCTTGGGGCGAAGAATGCAGAGGCGACGAGCAATGCCCCAAGGATCAGACTGAGGCCAGCGCTCCAGCGAGCGACCGCAGGGAACATATGAGCAGTCCTTTCAACAGTAAATTCCGTTACCCAGCACAGACAGTGGTAGCATTGCGAGACGAGTCGGGGATAGCCTGATTAGTCATCACCAAGTTGGGGGCTAGGGATGGAGGAAAAGGCGCATTGATTAGGATTTCTGGGATCTGGCCCGTGTTGCCAGTCGTCTTCGTCGGCCTCACGGCCTGCAGTTTGGTGAATGAGGAGACAGACGAAAATGCGGAACAGGTCTACGGACGCAACTGGATTGCCGAAGAAGTGGCGGGCCTGCCCGTTGCCCCCAGTGTTGAATCGAGCCTCGCCATTGCAGACGACGGAAAGGCGAGCGGCCATGCCGGCTGCAATGGCTATTTCGGATCGGTGATCTTGGATGGTGAAGCCATGTCCTTCGGGAACCTCGGATCGACCCGGATGGCCTGCCCGGAGCCGGCGATGGGTCAGGAAGACAGATTCCTGCGCGCCCTCGACAGCACCCGCGGCTACCTGGTAGAGGACGAACGCCTGCTGTTGCTTGACGGCTCCGGTGCCACGGTGGTGCGCTTCCGTCTCAACAAGGGTGCCTGACAGCGGCTATTGCTTTGGTTTCTTGCTAAAGGCCTCGCAGGGATCATTCTCGTCCACGCGCGGGGTAAACCAGACGAAATCGAAAAGCCGCGGATTGAAGGACGGGTAATCCATCGCGGACTTCCGGTCCTCGATGACCTCGACAAATGCCAGGGTCAGGCTCTCACCTTCCAAGTGCCAGGGCACCGCGCGATCTTCGCGGACGTGGCCGCTGCCGGCAATCAGGACAGCCCCGTCGGTACCAAGACCAGACATCGTTGTGGCCTCGCGCATGCTGGCGGCAATCCAGGCGTCCCAAAACCGCTGTACCTCGGCCATGGACGCCACGGCGGCTGGCGGCAAGGCGCCGCAGTGACTGATCTCGAGGTCCTCCAGCAGCTCGGCCGCCACCTCGGGCGAGTAGACCCGCGACCAGCGCAGATGTGAGGCCATTTTCTCGGACAAGCTGTTGCCTTGCCCGATGCTGCGGACCAGGTCCCGGGGCGGTTTTCCCGGCAGCATCGGCAGGTCGTGAGTCAGCGCCTGCTCGGCGATCGGTTGATAGTCGGCCCAGTCCGGCCAGCCGCGCGCTTCCCAGTCGAGGGCCCGGCCCAGGTCGTCCACGGTTGCCAGGCGCGCAGCGCGCAGAGCTTCGGCCTGCGCCGGTTCGGCCATCTCCCAGACGACCGCGACGCGACGTCCGGCACGACCCAGCGCGCCGACGACGCGGGCCTGCAGGCGGTGGTGTTCGGCATTGTCGTGCTTTTCGCCGAGCAGCACCCAATCGGCAGCGGTTGCCTCGGCGAAGAGGACGGCTTCGTCGACCGGTTTGCCGCTGCGCGTGTCCCAGAGGGTTCCGTTCAGCGGGTGATCCGTCCTCAGGGTCGCGGGGGCCGCAGCGGCGGCGGCGGCTCCCAGGCAGTAGATTAGCCCTGCCAAGGCTGGGAAAATGTGCAAGACCGGGCTCTGCCTCCTTGATTCAGATTGCAGCTGCTACTCGGCAGCCACCTGTCCGAGTTCCGATGCCTGCGTCGGATCCTTGTGGAAGACGCCGTCCTTCATGATGCCGCACCGGAGCCGTCGAGGATCTGAACGTTGGTGAATTGGGTGCCCATAGTTTCTCCTGACCTGATCTACGGCGATGGGTCCGTTGCTTTTGAGGCCAACACGCGCGTTCTTGCCTGCTTCCGGCTTTGACGTGCCGGGGCGCCGCCAGCTTAGTTGCAGGCCCCGCACATACCTCCGGCGAACAGCCTAGCAGCTTTTGCCGGCGTTGCGCAGCTTGGCAAGAGGGTCGAGAAGAACGGCGCGTTCCGGCAGCGCCGACAAGAGGCATAGGTATGCGGCGGTGGATCTGGCTTGGCGGCTGGCGCCACCGTAATTGGGGATTTGAAGCAGCCGCTTCCGGGAGGCGCCGGCGCGGTCCGGCCTAGGCGGCAGAGCGCCCGGCGGCGTCTTCATGGTCGGACGGTGTGACGGTGCCCTGACCTGCCTGGCGATGGCGGTTGACCACCATCCGGTCGTGAAGCTGGGTGATTGCGCGGCTGCCGGTCTTTTCGAAGAGGAAGGGCAGCAGTGCGTGGATGAGGCAGGCGATCGCGGCCACCATCATGCGCCAGGAAAATCCCCAGGCCGCACCCAAATGCTGCCAATAGGTTTCCCCGACCGAGGCCGGATGGTCGGTGAATAGACTCTGAATGGACACCACTGCTCTCCTTGCTCAAACGACAGGACATGTTAGGTCGAGCGCGAGGGAATGAGCTTGCGAAATTCCACGAATATCGCATAATTAGGGTAAAATATATCCTTATAGCCAATGATATTAGAAAAATCTTCTATGGACGATATTGATCGAAGAATCCTTAAGGTTCTACAGGAGAACGCGGACCTGTCGGTTGCGGAGGTCGCCGAGCGGGTCGGCCTGTCGGCCTCGCCCTGCTGGCGGCGCATTCAGAAACTGGAGGCGGAAGGGATCATCGAGCGGAGGGTGGCGTTGCTGAACGCCGAGAAAATGAATGTCGGAGTGACCGT
>CAJHXP010000402.1_pt1 | contig 16201 bp, 12 predicted proteins | sample 9198551 | NCBI WGS metagenome assembly CAJHXP01 (sample SAMEA7708297, study PRJEB35096) | sediment metagenome | biome: marine neritic benthic zone biome [ENVO:01000025]; feature: sediment [ENVO:00002007]; material: shallow marine sediment [ENVO:03000034] sea grass bed [ENVO_01000059] ... | reverse complement strand
GCTCGTTCACCGCCGCCAGGACCAGGCCCATCACGGCGAGCGCGGGGATCAGCGCCGGGATTCCGTGCAGCACGGCGAAAAGCAGGGCGCTCGAGACCGCCGCGCCGACAAAGCCCAGGTGCTTGCGCAGCCAGCCGAAGACCAGCCCGCGGAACACGATCTCCTCGACGAAGGGCACGAAGACACCGACCAGCAACAGCATGGCGACCAGGCTGGTCCAACTGAAGCCTTCCGGCGCCAGGGCCGGTAGCTGCGGGTTCTCGATGGGCTGGCCCGTGAGGGCCTGAAAGCCGAGATTGACCAGTGAAACCAGCGGCACGCAGAGCAGGCCGCCAACCACCGCCAGGCGGTACCAGGCCGGGTGGGTCGGCCGGAGGCCGATCTCCGCCAGCCCGAGGCGGTAGCGCCGGAGCACCACCAGCCAGGTCACGAACAGCATGAAAGCCGCCTGACCGGCGAGCAGCAGCACGATGGGGACCAGGCCCTCCAGGCTGCCGGGCGGCAGGAACCGGCCGATCACGAAGACGCCCCCCACAAAACCGCCGAAGAACAGCAGCAGCAGGACGACAAGGTCCCAGGCACGCACCGGCAGGGGTGGCAGAGGCAGCGGACGCGGCGGCAGCACTTAGTCGAGAGCCTCCTTGAACAGGCGCAGGACTTCGCGCAAAGCCGACAGACGCACTTCCGTTCGGCCACCGGGAAAGACGTGATGCAGCGCACCGGCCTCGCCGCCGCGCAGGGCCCAGCCGAGAAATACCAGGCCGACAGGCTTGTCTTTCGTCGCGCCGCCGGGGCCGGCGATACCGGTCACCGAGACCGCGACATCGGCCTGGGAGGCGGACAAGGCCCCCTTGGCCATGGCCACCGCCACCTCGGCGCTGACTGCGCCCGGGCCGGGATAGTCGATCAGGGCCTCCGGCACGCCCAGCATCTCGATCTTGGCGGCGTTGGAGTAAGTGATGAAACCCCGGTCGACCACGTCCGATGACCCGGCGATTTCCGTCAGGCAGGCGGCGATCAAGCCACCGGTACAGGACTCCGCCATCGCGAGGCGCTTACCGGCCTGACGGTAAAGTTCGAGAAGATCTTCGGCCTGCTTCAGCAGCAAATCGTCAAACACCATGGTCACCTCAATAGCCAAAGTGTGCCATAGACCAAGGCAGCGGCGTAAAGTCCGGCGAGGATATCGTCGGCCATGATGCCGAGCGCCCCCTTCAGTTTCCGATCGGCCCAGCCGACCGGCCAGGGCTTGGCCACGTCGAAAATGCGAAAGAAGACGAAAGCGAGCAGCACGCCCAGGGGATCGAGCCCGGCGGGAACGAGCGCCAGCCACTGTCCGGCAACCTCGTCGATGACGATCGCGCCCGGATCTTTGACCGCCGCCGCTTGCTCGTAGCTGTGCGACGCCCAGAGCCCGAGCAGGAAGACCGCCAGGGTCGCGGCCAGCAGGCCCGAGGGCCCCGACAGCCAGAACAGCGCCACGCCGAAGGGCAGGGCGGCCAGCGAGCCCCAGGTGCCCGGCGCCCGGGGCAGCAGGCCGGCGCCGAACCAGGTGGCCAGCAGCGACGACGGGAGCCAGGGCGAGGGGTGCGAGCGCCTGGGCGGCGATGCCGGCGCCACGCCCGGTAAAGCCGAGCTTCTCCGTGGTCGTCGCCTTGACGCTGACGCGCTCGCCCGGCAGGTCCAGCAGCTCGGCAATCCTCTCGACCATGGCGGCGCGATGCGGCCCGACCTTGGGACTTTCGCAGATCAGGGTGAGGTCCAGATGGACGATGCGGCCGCCGCGCGCCGTCACCAGGTCGCGGGCATGGGTGAGGAAGACGCCGGAATCGACGCCCTTCCACTGCGGATCACTGGGCGGAAAATGGCTGCCGATGTCGCCAGCCCCGAGCGCGCCCAGAATGGCGTCGGTCAGGGCGTGCAGCCCGACGTCGGCATCCGAGTGCCCGACCAGGCCGGCATCGTGGTCGATGCGCAGGCCGCAGAGCGTGACATGGTCGCCGGGCCCGAAGGCATGCACGTCGAAGCCCTGTCCGACACGGGTCTCGCCCTGGCCGCCGAGCAGCCAACGCTCGGCCGCGCGCAGATCGTCCTGACTGGTCACCTTGATATTCTCCCGGCTGCCTTCCACCAATGCCACCGCCAGGCCGGCGCGCTCCGCCACGGCGGCGTCGTCGGTCAGTTTCTCGCCCGCTGCGTCCCGGTGCGCCGCCAGGATCTCGGCGAAGCGAAAGCCCTGCGGCGTCTGCGCGCCCCACAGGCCGGCCCGGTCCTGGGTGCCCGCGACCCGGCCGCCCTGGCCGCGCTTCAGGGTATCCACCACCGGCAGGGCGGCAATGGCCCCGGCGGTCTCGCCCAAGGCGGCCAGGACCCGGTCGATGACGCTGCCCGAGACGAAGGGCCGCGCGCCGTCATGGATCAGGACCTGGTCGGGCGCCTCCCCGGACAGGCTTTCGAGGCCGCGTAGCACCGATTCCTGGCGGCTGCTGCCTCCCGCCACGGGTTCAAGCAGGTCGATGTCCCGGGCCGCTTCATCATAGAGCGCCCGGTCGTCGGGATGGATCACCGCCCGCACCTGAGAGATAGCCGGGTGGCCCGCGAAGGCCTTCAGGCTGTGGCGGAGCAGGCGAACGCCCGCCAGCGGCGCGTATTGCTTGGGCTGATTGCCCCCGAACCGCTGACCGCGGCCGGCGGCAACGATCAGCGCAACTGTCGTCTTCAAGGTGCGGGACTCCGCGCTTATTGCTGTCGTGCTTCGCGGCGAGACTAGAGGCCCCTGGTGGTGCGGCCAAGAGGTGATATATAGAGGCACATGAGTACCATGGTTTTATCGCTCTCCGCCCTGGCATCGCTATTGCCCGCCACCTTGCTGCCCTTCATGCGCCAGGCCGCGCGCGCCGATGCGCTGTTCTGGCTGCTGCTGGGGGCCGCCCTGGCGGGCTCCTCCGCGCTCTGCGCCGTGTCGCTCGGCGCGCAGTGGCAGACGGGTTTGCCGGCGGCGCTGTGGCTTGCTGTCGCCGTATCGCTCGGGATCTTCGGCCTGCTGGTGATCTGGAACCGCGAAGCCGCGCGCCTGACGCCGCTGCTGCTGCCCTATCTGCTGATCATCGGCGCCCTGGCCACGGGCCTCGGGCCGCTCAGCGCCCCGGAGCCTCTCTCGGGGGTGCCGGATGGCTGGCTTATCGCGCATATCGCGGTTTCGGTAGCTACCTATGCGCTCTGCACCATCGCCGCGGTCGCCGGTGCCGCCGTCTTCGTTCAGGAGCGCGCGCTGAAACGCCGCACCCCCAACGCCTTCACCCGCATGCTGCCCTCGGTGGCCGACGCGGAGCGCCTGGAGGTCCGCCTGCTGACCGCCTCCGAAATCATCCTGGGCCTGGGGATCGCCACCGGGATCTCAGAGCTTTACGTCACCTCCGGCGATCTCTTCACCTTCAATCACAAGACGCTGCTGTCGGTGCTGGCGTTTCTGGTGATCGGGCTGCTGCTGCTGCTGCAATACCGCAGCGGCCTGCGGGGGCGCCGCGCCGCGCGGATCGTCCTGGTCGCCTATCTGCTGCTCACCCTGGCCTATCCGGGTGTCAAATTCGTCACAGATATCCTGCTGACCTAGGCTTTATCTCGCCTTGGCCCCCGCCGGGCCACAGCTCTGACAGGCCTGCCCGCACCGGAACTCAACCAGATGTTAGGCGCTCGGGTGACTTGCCCGTTTTTCGAGCAAACACGCGATGAATCCCGGCGCAGACAGGCAATCGGTCGTGACAACGCCCAATTTTTGTGCATTATTCTGGCCAGCGGAGAGGGGTGATTGCCTGAAATGAAGCCATCCTCTGCCGTGCGCGGCTGCGCCGCACGCGGATGAGGTATTGCGGCGTCATCGCTCCGGAATGAAGGCGGGCTCTCCTTGGGAACAGAGGGAGCTTGCGGGCACAGCGGATTTTGAAAGAGGAATGCGATGGGCATTTCCATCGGCAAGATAGACCTGGACGATCCGGTGATCCTGGCACCGATGTCCGGCGTGACCGATCAGGTCTTTCGCGGGCTGGTCAAGGGCTTCGGCGTCGGGCTTGTGGTGTCGGAGATGATCGCCAGCAACGCCATGATCCGGCAGATGCAGGACTCCGTGAAGGAATCCCGCAAGATGTCCGGTGACTGCGCGGCCGAGTACCCGCTGTCGGTGCAACTTGCCGGCAGCGATCCCGAAGTCATGGCAGAGGCAGCCAAACTGAACGCCGACCGCGGCGCCGCGATTATCGACATCAATTTCGGCTGCCCCGCCAAGAAGGTCACCAACAAGGCCTGCGGCTCGGCGATCATGCAGGACGAACGCCTGGCCGGCCGCATCATGGCGGCCGTGGTCGCCGCGGTGGACCTGCCGGTGACGGTGAAGATGCGCACCGGCTGGAATCAGGAAAACCGCAATGCCCCCAACCTTGCCCGGATCGCCGAGGACTGCGGCATTCAAATGCTTACCGTTCACGGCCGGACCCGCGCCCAGAAATACGCCGGCGAAGCCGACTGGCATTTCGTCCGCGAGGTGAAAGACGCGGTTTCCCTGCCGGTCGTGGTGAACGGCGATGTCGTCACCGTCGAGGACGCCGCCGAGGCGATGAAGTCCTCCGGCGCCGATGGGGTGATGATCGGCCGTGGCGCCTATGGCCGCCCGTGGTTCCCGCGCCAGGTCATCGACTATCTGCGCGACCGCACACGAACGGCCGAGCCCGCGCTTGGCCGCAGGATCGACGTGATGCTGGAACACTACGAAGGGCTGCTGGAACTCTATGGCGCGCACCACGGCGTGCGCATCGCCCGCAAGCATCTCTGCTGGTACGCCAAGGGCATCGACGGCGCGGCGGAATTCCGCGCCCGGATGAACCGTGAGGAAGACCCGGCCCAGGTCAAAGACATGATCCGGACGCTCCTCACGCCGAACCTCGAGAAGGCAGCGGCCTAGTGGGGAAGGTGTCCGGTATTCTCGCGCGCCGCTCGACGCGTAGCGGCCCGCCGGACCAGGCCAGCATCCTGGCCGCGCTTTCCGTGCCACTCTTCGTGGTCGATGACCAGGACGATATCTGCTTCGTCAATCAATCCGCCGAACAGTTTTTCGCCTCCTCCACGACCAACCTTGTGGGACGTCCGTTGAGCGAGATCCTGCCGCAGGACAGCCCCGTCTTCGGGCTGATCCATCAGGTCCGCGACGGCGGTTATTCGGTTTCAGAATATGGTGTGACGATCTCCAGCCCGAAGATCGGCTCGCACTTCGTCTCCATCGACGCGGCGGCGCTCGGCGACCGGCCGGGCAGCGTCGTGGTATCCGTTCACGAACGATCCATGGCGCGCAAGATCGACCATCAGTTGATTCATCGCAACGCCGCCCGCTCGGTCACGGCCATGGCCGCCATGTTGGCGCACGAAGTGAAGAACCCGCTGTCCGGCATCCGTGGCGCGGCGCAACTGCTTGAACAGAATGCCAATCCCGAAGATCACCAATTGACCCAACTGATCTGTGAAGAAACCGACCGCATCGTTGCCTTGGTGGATCGCATGGAGATGTTCTCCGACAAGCAGCCACTGGCCCGCGAGCCGGTCAATATCCACCTGGTCCTCGAACGTGTCCGGCGCCTGGCGGAGAGCGGTTTTGCCCGCCACGTAAAATTCAGCGAGAGCTACGATCCCTCGCTGCCGCCGGTCTATGGTAACCGCGATCTGTTGATCCAGGCCTTTTTAAACCTGGTGAAGAACGCCGCCGAGGCGGTCCCCAAGGAAGGTGGAGAGATCACCCTCTCGACCCGCTACCAACAAGGCGTGCGCCTTGCCATTCCCGGCAGCAGCAGCCGCGTCGACCTGCCGTTGGCGGTCATGATCCAAGACAACGGCCCGGGTATCCCGGAAGACCTGCAGCCGCATCTCTTCGATCCCTTCGTCAGCACCAAGGCCGGGGGCAGCGGCCTTGGCCTGGCATTGGTCGCCAAAATCGTCGGCGACCACGGTGGCGTCATCGAATTCGACAGTCAGCCCCGGCGCACGCTGTTCCGCCTGATGCTGCCCATGGCGCCAAAGGAAGAAAACGATACCAGGGATGGGGGGCAGGCATGAGCAGCGCGACCATCCTGATCGCCGACGACGACCGGGCGATCCGCACGGTCCTGACCCAGGCGCTGGGGCGCCAGGGCCATGTGGTGCGCACCACCGGCAATGCCGCGACCCTCTGGCAGTGGGTCAAGGAGGGCGAGGGGGATCTGGTCATCACCGACGTGGTGATGCCGGACGAAAACGGACTCGACCTCATCCCGCGCATTAAGAAGCTGCGGCCTAACCTGCGCATCCTGGTGATGTCGGCTCAAAACACCCTGCTCACCGCGGTCAAGGCGACCGAACGCGGCGCCTTTGAATACCTGCCCAAGCCATTCGACCTGCGCGAGCTTGTCTCCGTGGTCGAACGCGCCCTCTCGGAGCCCTCTGGCGGGAGTACCAAGGCCAGTGCCGAGGATGGCGAAGAGCAATTGCCGCTGATCGGGCGCTCCCCGGCGATGCAGGAGATCTATCGGGTCCTGGCACGCCTCATGCCGACCGACCTGACGGTAATGATCTACGGCGAGTCCGGCACCGGCAAGGAACTGGCGGCCCGGGCGCTGCACGACTACGGAAAGCGCCGCCGCGGCACCTTCGTGGCGGTGAACATGGCTGCGATCCCGCGCGAACTCATCGAAAGCGAGCTTTTCGGACACGAAAAGGGCGCCTTTACCGGCGCCACCGTCCGTTCTTCCGGCCGCTTCGAGCAGGCCGCCGGCGGCACCTTGTTTCTCGACGAGATCGGCGACATGCCGCTCGAGGCGCAGACCCGCCTGCTGCGCGTGTTGCAAGAGGGCGAATACACCACGGTGGGCGGGCGCACGCCGATCCGCGCCGACGTGCGCATCATCGCTGCCACCCACCGCGACCTGCGCCAGATGGTGCGTCAGGGCCTGTTCCGCGAGGACCTCTACTACCGCCTCAGCGTGGTCCCGATTAGGCTGCCGCCGCTGCGCGAGCGCAGCGAGGACATCCCGGAACTAGTGCGTCATTTTCTCTCCGCTGCGCAGGAAGAGGGCCTGACCGCCAAATCCCTGGACGCAGATGCGATGGATGCGCTGAAGGCTTACCACTGGCCCGGCAATGTCCGCGAGTTGGAGAACGTAGTGCGTCGCCTGACTGTGCTTTACAGCCAGGAAACCATCGACCGCGAGGTGATCGAGAACGAACTCAGCGAGGGCAAGTCCGCCGAGCGGGACGCTACGGCCCCCGCAGAGTCGCTGGGCGGTGCGGTGGAACACCACCTGCGCTCCTATTTCGCGGCCCATGAAGACGGCCTGCCGGCCTCCGGCCTCTACGATCGTATTTTGCGTGAAGTTGAGCGTCCCTTGATCGAATTATCGCTTTCGGCCACAAGGGGGAACCAGATACGGGCGGCAAAGATGTTGGGTTTGAATCGAAATACTCTGCGTAAGAAGATTCGGGACCTGGACATCCGGGTGATTCGCGGCCTTAAATAGCCTGTGGTAAATTTACAACAGACTGGTGGCGTCACTCTGCCTGCGGGCGGCGAGAACGCAGCGGGACAGCCGCAAGGAATGCTCCGCCGCTTTAGCCGACTATCGCAGTGGCTGCGGCGCATGAAGATCGAGCGCACCATCGCCGTGATCCTGCTGGTCAGCGGCCTGTCCAGCGGTATCGCCACCTTCGTCGCCATGACCGGCAACCTCTCGGTGACGGCCGACACCGACCACATCCTCCTGCTGTTGCTGGCCGACTTGGTGTTGATCCTCGGCCTGACGGCGCTGATCACCCGGCGCCTGGTTATCCTCTGGATCGAACGCAAGAAGGGCAGGGCGGGCTCGCGCCTGCACGGTCGACTGGTGGCGCTTTTCTCTGTCGTCGCCGTGGCCCCGACCATTCTGGTTGCGGCCTTCTCCGTGATCATGTTCGACCTGGGCCTGGAATTCTGGTTCAGCGAGCGGGTTTCCGCGGCGATCAAGAATTCCCGCGCCGTTGCCGCCGCCTATCTCGATGAACACCAGAAAATCATCGCCGCCGACGCCCTTGCCATCGCCCAGGTACTGAACAGGGGCGGGCCTTCGCTGGTATACAATCCAGCGCTGTTCAACAGTGTGATGACCCGCCAGGCCAGCTTGCGTTATCTCACCGAGGCGGCGGTCTACGACAGCTCTCGGCGCATGTTGGCGCGATCCTCCAGTTTCCTGCTGGCTTTCAACCCGGATATCCCCGAATGGGCCTTTGAACGGGCGCAGATCGAGGGCATGGCCATCATGACCGCGGCAGAAGAAGACCGGGTTCGCGCCCTGGTCCGCCTCGATCTCTCGGCCGACGCCTACCTCTATATCGGACGGCTGGTGGATTCCCGGGTGCTCGGCCACATGGAAAGCACGCGCTGGGCGGTGCAGCGCTATGAGGAGTTGGAAGGCAACCGCTTCAGTCTGCAGATTACCTTTGCGCTAATCTTCCTGGTGGTGGCCTTGTTGCTGCTGTTGGTTGCGGTGTGGATCGGCCTCGCCTTCGCGAACCAGTTGACCGGCCCGATCGGCAATCTGATCGCAACCGCCGAGAAGGTCGGTAAGGGAGACCTGAAGGCAAGGGTTTTGGGGCCGCCGCGGCGTGACGAGATTGGCAATCTCTCGCGCGCCTTCAACAAGATGACCGGCCAGTTGGAGCGCCAGCAAGACGCCCTGCTCGAAGCCAATGCACAGCTCGACTACCGCCACCGCTTTATCGAGGCGGTCCTAGGCGGGGTCTCGGCGGGGGTTATCGGCCTGGACGAAACCGGCCGCATCAACCTGGCCAATCGGATGGCTTGCGAGTTTCTCAGTGAGGAAGCGCAGGCCCTGCGAGGGCGCACCTTGACTGAGGTCATGCCGTCCACGGGCGACCTGCTCATGCGGGCGCAGAATCGCCCTAAGAAACTAGCTGAACAGCAACTGACGATCCCTGACTCGAGCGGCACCGAGCGGGTCCTTCTGGTGCGCATCTCGGCAGAACTGAACAACGGTGCGATCATGGGATTCGTCGTGACCTTCGACGAGATCACGCAGCTGCTGGTGGCTCAACGCAAGGCCGCCTGGTCCGATATTGCCCGCCGCATCGCTCACGAGATCAAGAACCCCTTGACCCCGATTCAATTGGCCGCTGAGCGCCTGAAACGCAAATACGTCGGCCAGATCACCAACGATCCGGAGACCTTCCAGGTTTGCACCGATACCATCGTGCGCCATGTTGGCGACATTGGACGTATGGTCGATGAATTCTCCGCTTTCGCGCGCATGCCGGCGCCCGCCATGCACAAAGAGGACATGAAGAAACTAGCCGAGCAAGCGGCATTCCTGCAGCGCACGGCGCACCAGGATGTGAGCTTCAGCTTCAACGCGCCGGACGCCCCCGTCGTGCTGCCCTGCGACGGCCGCCAAGTGGTGCAGGCACTGACGAACCTGATCAAGAACGCCATCGAGTCCATCGAGGGTCGGCAGACTCTCGAGGGCCCGGATGCTCCCCCGGGCAGGGTCGATCTTTCAATCGAGATCAAGGGCGGAAAATGCGTTGTCGAGATCGCGGACAATGGTAAGGGCTTGCCCAAGACGGACCGCAGCCGCCTGACCGAGCCCTATGTGACAACGCGCGAGCGGGGCACTGGACTTGGCCTAGCTATTGTGAAGAAGATCATGGAGGATCATGGCGGCAACGTGATCCTTCGGGATCGGGAGGAGGGCGGTGCGATCATCGGTCTCGTATTCCCCTTGCGCGAAGAAGTGACGGAAAGTGGCGGCAGTCACGCCGACGACAAATCTGGCATGCCGCCGGTAGAAAGAGCTGCGGGACATGGGTGACGAGATTCTCATAGTCGATGATGAAGTCGACATCCGTATGCTGATCACCGGAATCCTTCAGGACGAAGGCTATGAGACGCGCGACGCGGGGGACAGCGCCACCGCCTTGGAACTGCTGCGCCAGCGCCGGCCCAGTCTTGTGATCCTGGATATCTGGCTACAGAACTCCACCCTCGACGGCATGGAGATGCTGAGCGTCATCAAGCGCGAGCATCCCTTGATACCGGTGGTGATGATCTCCGGCCACGGCAACATTGAAACCGCTGTGAATGCAATCAAGTTGGGCGCCTACGATTTCATCGAGAAGCCCTTCAAGTCCGATCGACTGCTGCTGATCGTCCAACGCGCGATCGAAGCAGCGAAGCTGCGCAGCGAGAACGAAGAACTGCGCCTGCGCATCGGCCAGCCCCTGGATCTTGTGGGCTCGTCCCATTGGTACCATCAGATCAGCCAGGCAATTCGCAAGGTCGCTCCGACCGGCAGCCGGGTGCTCATCACCGGACCTGCGGGCGCCGGCAAGGAAGTTGTCGCCCGGCAGCTGCACGACTGCTCGCACCGTGCATCGGCCCCATTTGTGGCGCTCAATTGCGCAACCATGCACCCGGATCGCCTGGAACCGGAACTGTTCGGCACCAAGCCGGGTCCGGAAAACAGCGATTCCGCCAGCAAGGTGGGAACTTTCGAGCGTGCGCATGGCGGCACCCTGTTCCTTGATGAAGTCGCGGACATGCCCTTGGAAACCCAGGGCAAGATCGTCCGTGTCCTGCAGGAACAAACCTTCCAGCGGGTCGGCGACGACAGGCGCATCGCCGTCGATGTCCGGGTTATAGCCGCAACCAACCGCGACCTGCCGACCTTGATTTCCGAAGGGCAGTTCCGTGAAGACTTGTTCTACCGTCTCAATGTGGTCCCCATCGAAGTGCCGGCACTGCGCGAGCGGCGCGAGGATATTCCCGATCTGGTCGCCCACTTCATGGAGCGCGCGGCGGAAAGCGCCGGTCTGCCGCCCCGTAGCCTGAGCGACGACGCCCTGGCCGCCTTGCGGGCCTACGACTGGCCGGGCAATGTCCGCCAGCTGCGAAACGTCATCGAGTGGGTGCTCATCATGGCTCCCGGCCATCCGCCGGAATCGGTGCGCCCGGACATGCTGCCGCCGGAGATCGGCGCCTCCTCGCCGACCTCAATGCCCGGCGAAACCGGGGAAGAGATCATGTCGCTCCCCCTACGCGAAGCCCGCGAGGTCTTCGAGAGAAAGTACCTGGAGGCCCAGGTCATGCGATTCGGCGGGAACATTTCCCGCACCGCCACCTTCGTCGGCATGGAGCGCTCCGCTCTGCACCGCAAGCTGCGTTCCTTGGGCGTCGGCTCGGTGGAGCGTGCCTGAATGAGCGACAGCCGCGCTATCGGAGCCGATTAAGTCATGAAAGTCATTATCTGCGGTGCCGGCCAGGTCGGCTTCAACATCGCGCGCTACCTGTCGAGCGAAAACGCCGACGTGACCGTGATCGACCAGTCGCGCGAGCTGGTTGAGAAGATCACGGATTCGCTGGACGTGAAGGGCCTGGTGGGCTTTGCCTCCCACCCCAACGTGCTGGAAAGCGCGGGCGCGGCCGATGCGGAGATGGTCATCGCCGTGACCTATGCCGACGAGGTCAACATGGTGGCTTGCCAGATCTGCCACTCGATCTTCGAAGTGCCGACCAAGATCGCCCGCGTGCGCCACCAGAGCTACCTGGAGCCCATGTGGTCTGACCTCTTCAGCCGCGACCACATGCCGATCGACGTGATCATCTCGCCGGAAATCGAGGTCGCGCGCGCTATCGAGCGACGCCTGCAGCTGCCCGGCGCCTTCGACGTGCAGCCCCTGGCCGACGGCAAGGTCAGTCTGGTCGGCCTGCATTGCAGCGAGGACACCCCGGTCATCAACACGCCGCTGCGCCAGTTGACCGCGCTGTTCCCGGATCTCCACATCGTGGTCATCGGCATCTCGCGCGACGGCAAGGGCTTCGTGCCGACCCCCGACGACGATATGCGTGCCGGCGACGACGTCTACCTGGTGGCCGACACACCCCATCTGGCACGCACCATGGCGGCCTTCGGTCATGAGGAGAAGGAAGCCCGCCGGGTGATCATCGTCGGCGGCGGCAACATCGGCCTGAACCTTGCCACCGCGGTGGAAAAGAACCACCCCCAGGTGAACCTCAAGGTAATCGAGGTCGACAAGCGCCGCGCCGAAATCGTGGCCCAGGCCCTGGAGCGCACCGTCGTCATTCACGGCGACGCCCTGGATACCGAAATCCTCGACGAAGCCAATGCGGCCATCGCCGAAACGGTAATCGCGGTCTCCAACGACGACGAGGTCAACATCCTGACCTCGTTGCTGGCCAAACGCTACGGCTGCAAGCGGGCGGTCACCTTGATCAACAAGACCTCCTATGGGCCGCTGATCGGGACCCTGGGGATCGATACCGTGGTCAGCCCCAGAGCCATCACGGTCTCCAAGATCCTGCAGCACGTGCGCCGCGGCCGCATCCGCTCGGTCCACTCGCTGAGCGAAGACTTCGGCGAGGTCATCGAGGCCGAGGCCCTGGAGACGTCCAGTCTGGTGGGCGTGCCGATCCGTGAAGCGCGTCTGCCCGAGGGTGTTATCGTGGGCGCCATCGTGCGCGGCGACGAGGTCATTATCCCGCGCGGCGACACCGTCACCCGGCCCAACGATCTGGTGGTCATCTTCGCACGATCCGATGCGGTCAAGAAGGTCGAGAAGCTCTTTGCCGTGAAGCTCGAGTTTTTCTAGAATCGCCCGTGTTTTGTTCCTTCTATTGAAAGGAGAGGCTGCGGATGCCCCGCCAAGCCTATGTCAACGGCCGCTACCTGCCGCATCGTGAAGCGGCTGTCCATATCGAGGACCGCGGCTACCAGTTCGCCGACGGCGTCTATGAAGTCGTCCCGGTCTACAACGGCATCCTGGTGGACGAAGGCCTACACCTCGATCGTCTCGAGCGGTCGCTGCGCGAACTGAGTATCGCCCAACCGATGTCGCGTCCGGCGCTGAAGCTGGTGTCGCGCGAGTTGATGCGCCGCAACGGTCTCTCCAACGGGTTTGTCTACATGCAGATCACCCGGGGCGTAGCGCCGCGCGACCACAAGTTCCCCAAGCAATCCAAACCGGCCCTGGTCATGACGACGCGCCAAACCAAGCCGCACAGCGAACAGGTGCTGAGCGAGGGCCTGAAAGTCATCACTGTGCCGGATCAGCGCTGGGATCGCTGCGATATCAAGTCGGTCTCGCTGCTGCCCAACATCCTCGGCAAACAGGCCGCAGTGGAAGCCGGCGCCTATGAGGCCTGGCAGGTCGATAGAGACGGCATGGTGACCGAGGGCACCTCGACCAACGCCTGGATCGTCACCCAGGACAACAAGGTGGTGACCCGCGACGCCACCCACTCGATCCTGAACGGCATCACCCGCATTGCCCTGCTGGAATTGATCAAGGCCGAAGGTTACGAGCTGGAAGAACGAGCCTTTTCGGTGGCGGAAGCCAAAGCGGCGCGGGAGGCTTTCCTGACCTCCAGCACCTCCTTCGTGCTGCCGATCACCCAGCTCGACGGCCAGCCGATCGGCAACGGCCACCCCGGCATCCTGACCGGCAAGCTGCGCCAGCACTACATGGATTACATGCAGTCACTGCGGAAAACCGCATGACACTACCGCCCCCCAAGGTCATCCTCTTCGACTGGGACAACACCCTGGTCGACAGTTGGGCCGTCATCCATCACGCCATGTCCGCCACCTTCGATGCCATGGGCCGCCGACCCTGGACCCTGGAGGAGACCCGCCGCAACGTGCGCAAGTCGGCGCGCGACGCCTTTCCGGAGCTCTTCGGTGAGCGGGCGGGGGAGGCGACGGAGGTGTTCTACCGCACCTACGAGGCAGACCACCTGACCCAGTTGAAGGCCCTGCCGGGTGCGGAGGAGATGCTGCGCGCCCTGGCGGACGCCGATGACCTGCTGCTCGGCGTGGTCAGCAACAAGCGGGGCCGTCTGCTGCGTCTCGAAGCCGCGGAACTCGGCTGGGACCGCTACTTCGAGTCGCTGCTCGCCGCGGCCGACGCCGCCCGGGACAAACCGGCCCCTGACGTGGTCGACTTCGCGCTGTCCGGCAGCGGCGTGGCCGCCGGGCCCGAGGTCTGGTTCGTCGGCGACACCGATATCGACATACTCTGCGCCCACAACAGCGGCTGCCTGGCGGTCCTGCTGCGCGCCGAGCAGCCGGCGGCGGGTGAGTTCGACGCGCTGCCCTTGGCGGGCCACGTCACCGACTGCGACGCATTTGCGTCGTTGGTGCTGGCAACCCTTGAAAACGGCAGGGTTGAACCGCAAATAGGGGACTTCGAGTAACCGAAGCCTGGCCTGCCGAATAGCCATCAGGATGGTTTTTCATTTCGCGCAGGCCATGTTAGGAAGGGCTGTCTGGGACTCGCGCTTGCGCGCGCCGCAGGCCGAGGGATTACCCGAAGGCTCTGCGGAAGTTGTACGCAGAAGACCTGCAAGAGCCAGAATAAAACAGACGACCGTTGTTAAGAAAAACAATAAGGTGCGAAAATGGCCGCTGAAAAAAATCAGAGCGTACAGGATGTATTCCTCAATCATATTCGTAAAAACAAGGTCCCTGTAACAGTCTTCTTGGTGAACGGCGTGAAGCTGCAAGGAATCGTTACTTGGTTCGACAATTTTTCTGTTCTATTGCGCCGCGACGCACACTCTCAGCTAGTGTACAAACACGCCATTTCGACCGTGATGCCTGCAGCCCCGATTCAGCTCTTCGATCCCACCAAGGAAGAAGAAGCCGCTGAGGGCTGATCCCAAAACGGTCATGGCCAAGGCTGGACGTGCAGGCAAGACAGACCTGAACGAAAGGGGCAGTGCGCCGCACCGCCACTCCCGATGACCGAGCGTGCCCTCGTCCTGCACCCTGATTTGATGCAGCCCGGACTGCGTGCCCCGGCCGCACGGCTGGAAGAGGCTGTCGGCCTGGCCGCGGCCATCGATCTGGACGTGATCGAAAGCGAAGTCATTCCAGTCAAGCAGGCCAGGCCCAACACCCTGATCCGCGGCGGCGCCGTCGAGCGGCTGGCCGGGGATATCCGGCTGCTGGAAATCACCGTCGTGGTGGTCGACGCCGCCCTGACGCCGGTTCAGCAGCGCAACCTGGAGCGCGCCTGGAACTGCAAGGTGATCGACCGCACCGGCCTGATCCTCGAGATCTTCGGCGAGCGTGCTCGCACCAAGGAAGGTAAGCTGCAGGTTGAACTGGCGGCGATGACCTTTCAGCGCTCCCGTCTGGTGCGGTCTTGGACCCACTTGGAGCGGCAGAGGGGCGGCGCCGGCTTCATGGGCGGCCCTGGCGAAAGCCAGCTCGAGATCGACCGCCGCCTGATCACCGATCGCATTGCCCGCCTCAAGAAGGAACTGGTCCAGGTGCAGCGCACCCGGTCGCTGCACCGCGGCGCCCGCCAGCGCGTGCCCTATCCGGTGGTTGCCCTGGTCGGCTACACCAACGCCGGCAAGTCGACGCTGTTCAACCGCCTGACCGAGGCCAAGGTGCTGGCCCGCGACCAACTCTTCGCCACTCTGGACCCGACCATGCGCCGGGTCATCCTGCCGTCGGGTCAGACCATCATCCTGTCCGACACGGTGGGCTTCATCTCCGACCTGCCGACCGATCTGGTGGCCGCCTTCCGCGCCACCCTGGAGGAGGTGATCGAGGCCGATCTCATTCTCCACGTCCGCGATGCTTCCCACCCCGACACCCTGGCCCAGCAGGCCGACGTCCAGGCGGTGATGGCGGACCTAGGCATCGGCGAGGCGGCGACCCACATCCTGGAGGTCCTGAACAAGACCGACCTGCTGGAGGAGCCGGAACGCGCCCATCTGGCGCAGCGGGCCGCCGGCCAAGGCGACAGCGTGCTCTGCTCCGCCCTGACGGGCGAGGGCTGCGACAGGGTTCTCGACCTCATCGGCCAACGGCTCTCGGCGCGGCGGCGCCAGGTGACCGTCGTTCTGAAGCTGGAGGAGGGCGCCGCCCTTGCCTGGCTTTACGACCACGGCGAGGTGCTGGACCGGCGCGACGACGGCCTCGGCACCGAAGTCGATGTGAGGATCGCCCAGGCGGATCTTGATCGATTTCTTAAGAAATTCGACGGATCCATTGAAAATGGCGAAATTCTTGCCGCCCAGGCAATTGACACCCCCCTTGTCGCCGAGAACTTGTCCTCCCGCGGTTGACTTAGCCTTCCCGGGCTTCTATATGCTGCGTTAGCACTC
>CAJHXP010000532.1_pt1 | contig 16359 bp, 16 predicted proteins | sample 9198551 | NCBI WGS metagenome assembly CAJHXP01 (sample SAMEA7708297, study PRJEB35096) | sediment metagenome | biome: marine neritic benthic zone biome [ENVO:01000025]; feature: sediment [ENVO:00002007]; material: shallow marine sediment [ENVO:03000034] sea grass bed [ENVO_01000059] ... | reverse complement strand
TCTCATCATCGGCGTCACGCCGGGGGCCGGCGCCGCCATTGCGGCCTTCGTCGCCTACCAGCAGTCGCGCACCTTCTCCAAGACGCCGGAGCTTTACGGCACCGGCCATCCTGAGGGCCTGATCGCGCCGGAATCGGCCAACAACGGCGTCACCGCAGGCACGCTCATCCCGCTGCTGGTGCTCGGCATTCCCGGCGGCGCCACCGCGGCCATCATGCTGGTGGTCATGCAGTACCAGGGCGTGAACGTCGGTCCGCGTCTGTTCATGGAGCAGCCGGAATTGGGTTACGGCATCTTCATGGCGATGTTCACCACCTATCTGCTGATGGCCTTCACCATCCTGCCGCTGTCGCGCTACATGTCGCGGGTGACCCTGGTATCGACCACCTATATGTCGCCGCTGATCATCGGCTTCACGCTGATCGGTTCCTTCGTGCCGCGCGAGTACATGTTCGATATGTACCTCGCCTTCGCCTTCGGCATCCTCGGCTACATCGCCCGCAAGACCGGCTATCACGTCGCCGCCATCCTGATCGGCGTCATACTGGGGCCGCTGCTGGAAGGCTACATGCTGGTCGCCCTGCAGAAGTCCGACGGCAACTTTCTGACCCTGTTCTCCTCGCCGCTCGGTAATATCCTCTGGGTCGCGCTGGTGGCGTCATTGGTGTTGCCGGCCTTCATGAAACACCGGCAGCGCCGCCGGGAAGGCGTGTTCTCGGAAGGGGAGGGCTAGGCTATGGGAACCTCTTCGGCGGGGCTGGCCCGCAACATCCGGCGGCTCGCCCATCTTGACCTGCCCGGCGGTGGCCAAGTGGTGGTGCAGGACGGCTACGCCTACATCGGCCACATGAAGCCGCCGTACGGCACCACGATCCTCGATGTCAGGGATCCGGCAAACCCGCGCATCGCCGCGCAGATCATGCTGGAGGACGAATTTTCCCACACCCACAAGGTGCGGGTCGTCGGCGACATCATGATCACCAACGTGGAGCAGAACCAGCGCCACTTCCTGCGCAAGGGCGCGGCGCTGCCGGAAACCCGGGCAAGGCTCGCCGCCGAACTGGGCCGCCCGGCCGAAGACGCCGAACTGGCGGCGGCGATCGGTGTCGAGGCGGGTCAGATCGCCGAACTGGAGGCGGCCCGCGAGCGCGGCTACCGCGACGGCGGCTTCAAGGTTTGGGACATCTCCGACAAGACCAGGCCGCGCGAACTGGTTCATCACCGCACCTTCGGCTTCGGCACCCATCGCTTCGACATGGATGCGAACTACGCCTACATCTCGACCGAGATGGAGGGCTATCTCGGCAACATCCTGGTGATCTACGACCTGAAGGACCCGGCGCGCCCGCAGGAAGTGTCGCGCTGGCACATGCCCGGCCAGCACATCGCCGCCGGGGAGCAGCCGACCTGGAAAGGCTACAAGAACCGCCTGCACCACGCACTGAGGGTCGGCGACGAACTCTGGGCGGCGGTCTGGCACGCCGGCTTCCGGGTGCTCGACATTTCCGACATCACCCGGCCAAGGGTGGTCGGCAGTCACGACTACCACCCGCCCTTCCCGGAGCCGTCCCACACCTTCTTGCCGGTCGACGGCCTGGTCGCCGGGCGGCGCATCGCGGTGGGGATCGATGAGGAGCACGACCACCACCGGGGACGCCTGCACGCCTTCCTCTGGGTCTTCGACGTGACCGACCTCGACAATATCTTTGCCCTCTCGGCCTTCGATGTCAGCGAGCTCGACTCGCCCTGGGCCAGGGCGCCGGGCCGTTTCGGCGCGCATCAGTTCCGCGAGAAGCTCGACAAACCGATGGTCTATGCGACCTGGTTCTCCGGCGGCCTGCGCGTCGTCGATATCTCCGACCCTCTGATGCCAAACGAGGTTGCGCACTTCATTCCGGAGCCGGTCGGCGACGAGGCCAGCCCGCAGTCCAACGACGTCGACGTCGACGACAGGGGCCTGATCTATCTGCTCGACCGCAATCGCGGTTTCGATATTCTGGAAATGACGGGTCCCTAGGGCTCAAGACGGGAAGAAAGGTTCGTGATGGAAGCTGTGGCTGCGGAACAGGACGTTGTCGGCGAGGAACATTGGACCAACAAGGGCGACGTGAAGCTGTTCCTCTGGGAGAAGTATATCGGCGCGCCCACGGGCAAAAAGGGCACCGTGCTCTTCGTGCACGGCTCCTCCATGGCCTCGCAGCCGACCTTCGATCTGCAGGTCGAGGGACGGCCCTTCAGTTCCGCCATGAACTATTTCGCGACCCGGGGCTACGACACCTGGTGCGTCGATATGGAAGGTTACGGCCGTTCCACCAAGGACCGCGACATCTTCTGCGACATCTCCAACGGCGCCGACGACCTGACCGCCGCCACCGACTACATCGAAAAAACGCGCGGCGCCGGCCCCTTGCTGGTCTACGGCATCTCTTCCGGCGCCCTGCGTGCGGCGCTCTTCACCGAGCGTCACCCGGAACGGGTGAAGCGCCTCGCCCTCGATGCCTTCGTGTGGACCGGCGAGGGCAGCCCGACCCTGGAAGAGCGACGCAAAAAGCTGCCGCAGTTCATGGAATCAAAGCGCCGGCCCATCGACTACGCCTTCGTGCAGTCGATCTTCAGCCGCGATCATCCGGGCTGCGCCGAGGAGAAAGTGGTCAACGCCTTCGCCGAAGCCATCACGGCGCTGGACGATTCCATGCCCAACGGCACCTACATCGACATGTGCTCGCGCCTGCCGCTGGTCGACCCGGCAAAGATCACCGTCCCGACCATCGTCATGCGCGGCCAGTACGACGGCATCGCCGGCTTCGAGGATCTGACGCGGTTCTTCGAAAAGCTGCCCAACGCGGACAAGCAGTTCACCGTCATGGCCGGGATCTCCCACGCCAGCTTCCAGCAGAAGAACTACATGCTGGCCTACTACGTCCTCGCCAACTTTTTCGCCCAGCCGGACCCTCTCTACAAGGGAGAGTGAGGCAGCGGAATGCCATGACAACAGCAAGCCCAGGCGTCGCCATTGTCACCGGTGCCAGCAGTGGAATCGGGCAGGCCACCGCCCGCGCCTTCGCTGAGGCCGGCTACGGCCTCATGGCCGCGGGCCGGGACGCAGCGCGCCTGGCGACGGCAACGGCGGGGCTCGCCGGCGTGCAGCATTTCATCGGCGACCTGAGTGACCCGGAGACCTGCCGTGCCCTGGTGGCCGAGACGGAGGCTGCCTTCGGGCGGCTCGACGTTCTCGTCAACAATGCGGGTATCCTCTACCGCGCGACCGCGGAGGAGACGAGCGATGCGCAGTGGCGCCAGACCATGGCAATCAACATGGACGCGGTCTTCTACCTCTCCCGTGCCGCGATTCCGGCGCTGCGCCGGCAGGGCGGCGGGTCGATCGTCAACATTGCGTCCGACTGGGGCATCCGGGCCGGTGCTCGCGCCGCCGCCTACTGTGCGAGCAAGGGCGCGGTCGTCCTGCTTTCGAAGGCGATGGCGCTGGACCACGCGGGCGAAGGTATCCGAATCAACGCGATCTGTCCCGGCGACGTCAATACGCCGATGCTGACCGCTGAGGCGCTGCAGCGCGGCGCCGACCCTGCCGCCGCCATGGCCAAGAGCGCGGCCGACAGCCCGAACGGCCGGGTAACCGAGCCGAAGGAGGTCGCGGCCTTCGCGCTCTTCCTCGCCTCCGGCGCAGCGCCCGCCATCACCGGCGCCGCCCTGTCGATCGACGGCGGCGCCAGCGCCTGACGGGTGCGCCAAAGTCGTTACAGCGTTGCGGCGGAGCGTGTCGGGCGGGAGCGGTTCATGGCCTGCCACGTGGTCTCAGGGTCCAGGTCGGCCAAAGCGTCGTAGTGGCTGAGGAATACCTTGCCGGTCAGCCGGTCGAGGAAGTCGGAGCGCTTCAGCTTGTCCATCACCGGGCCCTTTACCTCCGAGAGATGGAAGCGCACCCCCGCCGTATCGAGCCGCTCGGTGAGTGCTTCCAGGCTTTCCAGGGCGCTGGCGTCGATGTCGTTCACCGCCGCGCAGATCAGCACCACGTGGCGCAGTGGTTTGTCGCTGATGGCCATGTCATAGAGCTTGTCTTCCAGCCAGCGGGCGTTGGCGAAGTAGAGGCTTTCGTCGACCCGCACGCTCAGCACGATCGGGCTCTCCACTACCTGGTGGCGCTTCACGTTGCGGAAATGCTGGGTACCCGGCACCTGGCCGACCACGGCCATGTGCGGGCGGCTGGAATGCACCAGGAAGAGAACCACCGACAGGGCGACACCGGTGACGATACCCGCCTCGACCCCGGCGCCGAGCACGACCAGGATGGTCGCCGCCATGGCCGCGAAGTCGCCCTTGGAGTAAACCCAGGTGCGCTTCAGCGCGGGAAGGTCGACCAGCGACAGCACGGCGACCACGATGGTGGCCGCCAGGGTGGCTTTGGGGAGTTGCTGGAACAGCGGGGTGAGCAGCAGGGCGGTGAGCCCGATGCCGACCGCCGTCATGACGCCGGCCATCGGGGTCCGCGCGCCGGCATCGAAGTTGACGACGGAGCGGGCGAAACCGCCGGTCACCGGGTAACCGCCGGTAACGCTGGCGGCAATGTTGGCGGCGCCGAGGCCGACCAGTTCCCGGTTCGGGGCGATGCGTTCGCGCCGCTTGGCGGCCAGGGTCTGGGCCACCGAGACCGACTCGACGAAGCCGACAACGGAGATCAGCACCGCTGAGGGCAGCAGTTCGCGCCACAGTGCCGGGTCGAGCGGCGGCAGGGTGACCGGCGGCAGTCCTTGCGGAATTTCGCCGACGACTCTGACGCCAGTCTGGCTCAAGGACAGCAGGTCGACCAGCAGGATGGTGACGATGACCGCCGCCACGGGCCCGGCCTTGGCGACGCTGTCGGCCGCGCGCGGGCCGAGTCCCGCCTTCATTAAAAGGGGTTTCAGAGACTTGCGCACCCAGAACAGGAAGATCGTCGCACCGGCGCCGATGGCAAGGGTCGGACCGTTCACGGAGTCGATCTGGGTGGCGAGGGACTGGACCAGTTCGATCAGGGTGTGCCCGCCGGCATCGACGCCGAGGATATGCTTCAACTGGCTGGCGGCGATGAGAATGCCCGAGGCGGTGATGAAGCCGGAGATCACCGGATGGCTGAGCAGGCTGGCCAGGAAACCCAGGCGCAGCAGTCCGAGCCCGACCAGGAAGAGACCGGAGAGAAAGGCCAGCGCGATGGCCGCGCCGCGGTATTCCGGCGTTCCCACGGCGGCGAAGTCGCCGACCGCCGCCGCGGTCATCAGCGAGACCACGGCGACCGGCCCGACGGCCAGGGTGCTGGAACTGCCGAAGAGCGCATAGCCCACCAGGGGCAGCATGCTTGCGTAGAGCCCGACCTCCGGCGGCAGCCCGGCCAGCAACGCATAGGCCAGGCTCTGCGGGATCAGCATGATGGTGACGATCAGCGCCGCCAGGGCATCGCCGTGCAGCGCTGTTCGGTCGTAGCGGCGCATCCAGGTGACACCAGGCAACAAACGTTCGATCATATGTCAGCCCCGCGACGGCGCAGTTTTACTCAGTTGGTGATTTCAGGCTTGGCGGCTTCCGGTTTGGCGAGCCACTCTTTGCCGCGCAACATGGCCCCCCAATAGACCGGCGGCAAGACCTTCTCCTTCAGCAGCCAGGCCAGCCTGCTGGGCCGCTTGCCGTTGATCAGCCAGCTTGGAAAGCTCGGCAGCAGCTTGCCGCCGTAGCCGAACTCGGCCAGCACGATCTTGCCGCGCTCTACCGTCAGCGGGCAGGAGCCGTAGCCGTCGTAGTGGCCGACGGCGCTGTGGCGGCCCATATCGGCCAACACGTTCTGGGCCACCACCGGCGCCTGCTTGCGGGCCGCCGCCGCCGTCTTGGCGTTGGGCGCGTTCATCACATCGCCGAGGCTCCAGATGTTCTCGAAGCTCTTGTGGCGCAGCGTGTTCTGATCGACGTCGATCCAGCCGGCCTGGTCGGCCAGGGGGCTGACACGAATGAAATCCGGCGCGCACTGTGGCGGGCAGACGTGGATCATGTCGAAGCTGCGCTCGACCCTCGTTGTCTTGCCGTCGGCATCGGTCATGTCGAACCAGGCCCGCTTGGCCGGACCGTCGATCGCGACCAGGTTGTGGTTGAACTTCAGCTCGGCCGCGTACTTCTCCACGTACTCCATCAGCGACGGGACGTAGTCCTTGACCCCGAAGAGCGCGCCGCCGGCGTTGTAGAAGGCGATGTCGATATTGTCGAGCATGCCGCTCCGCCGCCAGTGATCGGCCGAGAGGTACATGGCCTTTTGCGGCGCGCCGGCGCACTTGATCGGCATCGGCGGCTGGGTGAAGAGCGCGGTCCCTGATTTCAACTCCTTGACCAGCTTCCAGGTATAGGGCGCCAGGTCGAAGCGGTAGTTGGAGGTGACGCCGTTCTTGCCGAGGGTATCGACCAACCCTTCCACCTTGTGCCAGTCGAGCTTCAGTCCCGGACAGACAACCAGACGGTCGTACTGGATGGCGCGGCAACCTTCCAGAAGCACCACGTTGCGCTCCGGCTCGAAGGCGGCCACGGCAGCCTTGATCCAGTGCACTTCCTTGGGCAACACGGAAGACAGCGTACGCACCGTCTCGTCGGCCTCGAAGACACCGCCGCCCACCAGAGTCCAGCCCGGCTGGTAGTAGTGGATGTCGGCCGGGTCGATGATGGCGATATCGAGATCGGGCGCCCTTGCCAGCAAGGAGGAGGCCACCGAGATGCCGGCCGAGCCGGCGCCCACCACCACGATATCGAACTTGCCGTCGATGGCCTCGCTCGGGGTCTTGCCCCGGTTGGCGATGCGCCGGACTACACCCGACATGTCGTAGCCGGCATTCTTGGTGGCGACCAGGATATCGGCCAGCGGCATCTTGCCGGCGCGGCTGAGCGACCAGAGGGTGACCGAGCGGGTGCCGCTGCGGCAGTAGGCGAAGACCGGCTTGGGCGCCGCATCGAAGATGTCGGCGAAGGAGGCCGCGTCCGCGTCGCTGACCACACCGCTCTCGACCGGCAGGTAGTGGACCTGCAGACCGTTCTGGCGGGCCGCTTCCTCGATCTCATGGAACAGGGGTTGGTCGTTGCCTTCGCCGTCGGGGCGGTTGCAGATGATGGACTTGTAGCCGGCCTTGGCGATTTCCGGCACGTCGCCCGGGGCGACCTGCGGCGCAACGCCAAAACCGCTATCGACTTTCTTGATTTCCATGAGTTTTCTTCCTGCTTGCGGCACCGCGGTTACAGCGCGTCGACGGGGATTTTCAGATAGCTGACGCCGTTGTCTTCCGGCGGCGGCATGTCGCCGCCCCGCATGTTGACCTGCACCGAAGGCAGGATGAGGACCGGCATGTCGAGCTGCTTGTCGCGTTCGCTGCGCATGCTCACGAAGTCGTCCTCTGAAACGCCGTCATGCACGTGGATGTTCTCTCTGCACTCCGCGGCCACCGTGGTTTCCCAGGAGTAGCGGTCGCGGCCGGGGGCCTTGTAGTCGTGGCACAGGAACAGGCGGGTTTCCGGCGGCAGGGCGAGGATTTTCTTGATCGACTTGTAGAGTTGGCGCGCGTCGCCGCCCGGGAAGTCGCAGCGCGCGGTGCCGAAGTCCGGCATGAACAGGGTATCGCCGACGAAGGCCGCGTTGCCGACGACATAGGTCGCGCAGGCCGGGGTGTGGCCCGGCGTGTGCATGACTTTGGCCTCCAGCTTGCCGATCGTGAAGCTGTCGCCGTCCCCCAGCAGGCGGTCGAACTGCCGGCCGTCGGTGGCGAAGCTTTCTTCGGCATGGAAGACTTTCTTGAAGACGTTCTGCACCTGGTCGATGTGCGCACCGATGGCGATCTTGCCGCCAAGCTTTGTCTTTAGATAGGGCGCCGCGGTCAGATGGTCGGCATGGACGTGGGTTTCGAGAATCCACTCGACGGTCAGGCCTTGGGTCTTCACGAAGTCGATCACCGCGTCGGCCGAAGCTGTCGTGGTACGGCCCGACTTGGGGTCGTAGTCCTTCACAGAATCGACGATGGCGGCCATCCTGCTCTCGGGATCCCAGACCACATGGGTCGCGGTGAAGGTCGCCTCGTCGAAGAAGGTCTTGATCTCGGGGTTCATCGCATTCCTCTCTTCAGATCGCCTATTGGGCTAGGCTTGTTTGCTTTTCTTGGCGCAAGTGCTGATACCCAGCAGACGATAGGCGGGGCAGAAACTGATGAAGGCGGTGGCGAGAGGGATCACGCCGATCCAGCCCCAGACGGTCTGCGGACCGACGAAGACAAGGGCGATCAGGATTACGCCGGCGATGGCGCGCAGGATGCGGTCAAGGTTTCCAACATTGCGGGTCATGGGGTCGTCTCCTCTGAAAAAGGGCCCGGAAATCCGATGCCCTGCGCCGGAGACTAGCGATTCGGCTACGGCAGATATGTGATTTAGTCACGCAGAGGAGGTCAACGCATTGCGGCAGCTCAATTGCTGGTGGGGCGTCGCGAGCGATTCGCAGAGACCCTTGGTGTCAGTCGCCGGTGGCGAGCTGTCCCAGGGCGGCGCGGTCGGTTAGGTGGATCTGCCCGCGGGTCAATTCGAGCCAGCCACGGCGTTGGAATTCTTTCAGGTGGCGGCTGATCACCTCCCGTGCGGTGCCCAGTTCGACCGCCAGGTCCTGGTGAGTGGCGCTCAGCCGTCCCTCGGCGTCGGCCAGTTCCCGCAGCTTTTGGGCCAGGCGCTTGTCAATGCGTTCGAAGGCGACTTCCTCGACGACGTGCAGCAGGTCGGTGATTCGGCTTGAGTAGTCGGTGAAGACGAAGCGTCGGAACTCGGCCGAGCGCGCCATCAGCTCGTCGAAGGCCGTTCTGGGGACCGCCACGGCCTGTACCGGCGTCTCGGTGATGCCCTCGGCGTTGTAGGTGTCCTGCGACAGCAGGCAAGCGGTGGTCATGATACAGCTCTCGCCGGCGGTCACCCGGTAAAGCACGATCTCGCGGCCGCCGGCGGAGACTTGCTGCACCCTGACCGTTCCGTCCAGCAGCAGCAGGAAGTTCTCGGCCGGCAGGCCGGGCGCGAAGATCGTTGTCTGGGCGGGCAGGGAGACCACCTGTGCGCGTTCGGCAACCAGCTTCTGCTCTGCCGGCGTCAGCTTGGCCAGCTCGGGAAATTGGGGGATCCAGTCTGGCGACATCGCGGGGTAGCTCCTGGACTGCGGTCCCGCGTCGGGCGGGGCGCACCTCAATCTGTTCTGGTCACGGCTGCGCTCAACCAGCGGACTTTAGCCCAGCCGTGTGACCGGCGTCCACCAGAGCCACAAGCAAGTCGTTCCTGCGAAAAAGGGGAGGGTACGGCGCAGGAGAGGGGATTGTGGGAATAGTCATAAACATGAGCGCCGGGAGAAGCGATGGTCGAGGCAGGGTACAGAGGGCTGCGGACGACCGCGGGGGGCCTCGCGCCCCTGGCTCGGTCTGACAACAATGCAGGAAGAGGTGGTAACCATGGATCGCGATCGAATTGCACGAATGATGTTTTCCTTCATTCTGGCCATGGTCGTGTTGGTGGCGAGCATCGCCGCTTTGAAGGCGGAGACGGTGGTCCTCCCCGGTCAGAGCATCGTGTTGATCGGGCTGCCGAACTAGGGCGGTCGCCAGCGCCGGCGGCACCGGCGCGTAGCAGCTGAAGTTGTGAGAAATCTCATACCGCCCGCCGCCGCAATCGCCGAAGCTTTTTTGGCACGCGGACGAGGCAAAGCCGCAACCGGGATGAACGACAGCTGAGGAGATGGGGACTATGCAACGCCTACGCTTGACGTACTACACCGTGTTGATCCTCGCTACCTCGCTGATGGTCAACGCAATCGCCAACGCTCAGACGGTGACGGCGTCGGCCCGGAATCTGAACGCCATCGTCGATGTCGATCATTGCGGTATCTTCGGATCGACCCTTTGTTCAGGCAGTGGCTCAGTTGGGGCAGCCGCATCCAGCAACGACTCCATCGTTTCGGTCATCATTCATGCGACCGCGCCAAACGGAACGCCGATGACCGGCCTGCCGGAACTGAATTTCAACATCTTCAGCGTGACCAATGCGAGCGGCGCACCGCTTGTCTTCGTAAGGGCTGCGGTCTGCGCGGCATGCTTCGCCGAACCGGAGCCGGGAGTCTATCGTTTCGCAGTGCGGCCGAGCGCAGGGAACTGGGGTGCCGGCACCTACATTCAACGCATCGAGGTTACCGCGCTCGGCGGCGCGGCCCGGCAGATAGTTATCCCGATCGATATTCCCTAGAGCCTTTCCTAGTCAGATTGAACCATTCTGACGGAGTGGATTTGTGACAAAGCCCGCAACCCTTGGCGCCAAGCCGCCCGTCCCTTCGGGTTTCCGGGCGGCGGCCGCCCGCGGCGTCGCAAGGCTTGCCCGATGCACCGCATCGCGCTGCGCCTTCCTCCTGGCGGATCGACTCTCCGCCCGGAAACAGAATTGCTTCAATCTGACTAGGAAAGGCTCTAGCGCCCACCTCCAGTCTTGGCCTAGCCTAGTCTTTCTATCGGGCTCCTGCTTCGCATGGGCGCCCGTTACCGAGTGGCTGGGGAGGTTTGCAGATGGCGGAAGTAGAGGTTTCATTGGAGGGCGGCTGCACCTGCGGTGACGTGCGCTACCGCATGACAAGCAAGCCGATCTTTGTGCATTGCTGCCACTGCCGCTGGTGCCAGCGGGAGACCGGTGCGGCCTTCGCCCTCAATGCGATGATCGAGGCAGATCGGGTCGTTGTCTTGAAGGGGGAGCCGCAGGCGGTGATGATCCCTTCCAACAGCGGCAAGGGGCAAAAAGTCAGCCGCTGCCCGAGTTGCCAGATCGCCTTGTGGAGCAACTACGCCGGCGCCGGCGACGCCCTCCGCTTTGTCCGAGTGGGTACTCTGGACGATCCCGACCGCCTGCCGCCGGACATCCACATCTTCACCAGTTCCAAGCAGACTTGGGTGGTGCTGCCGGAGGGTACCCCGGTCTTCGCGGAATACTACAAGCGCAGTGAGGTCTGGCCGGCGGAGAGCCTGGCGCGTAGCAAGGCGGCGATCGCCGCGGGCCGAGCTTCGGAGAACACCGGTCGCGGCAGCGGTTGACCGCGCGGAGACGGCGTCCCGGCTAGTCGTCGTCGATCAGCTTGCGGAAACTGTCGGGAATCTGTTCCTCGGTGAGGCGCGCCTGTTCCTTGGCATCGTGTGCGAAGGCGACAAGATCGGCGAGATCCTGACCGTCGAGGGCGACCACCTCCCCTAGCATGTCTTCTTGGAGCGCCGCCATCGCCTGCGCGCCGCGCCACATCCTGGCGGCAAACTCAAAGGCATTCATCGGGCGCGGCATGTCGGCGGCGTTCAGTGCCGGGCCGAGATCGCCGCCGACGCCGTTCACGGAGTGACAGGCGACACAGCCTTTCTCGACGAAGAGCTGGCGACCGCGCTGTGAGTCCATTGGCGGCAGGGCGACGCCGATTTCGCGCATCAGCGCCATGACCCGGGTGCGCTGTTCGGGTGACATTTCCTCCATCGCCTCGAAATCGTGCCCGTGGGTGTGTCCACGATGCATGTCGCGCATTTCGTCGAGGTTGCCGGGCATCATGCCGGCGCCCATCGGATGATCTTGATGGCCCTCGCTCTGCTCCGGCGTCGCGCCATGCGCGGCAACCGGTTGCGTAGCCCCGAAGCTCGCGATGGTCAGCAGTCCACCGGCGAGCAGGATGTTCGCAATCTGTCTCATTGGTGTCTCTTCGAGCTGTCGGTTGGGATGGTCAGTTTAGCGGAATTGAACCTTCACTCTTTGACCAGGATCAATCGGCCGCAATTCGCCCATGGGTCTGCGTGGCTGTCGAAGACGACCGCCCTGGAACACCGGACAATATACCTGATGGATTGGGCAGGCCTTCCGGCTGCGATCGCCGCGCCTTGGCCAGCTGACCGGGTTCGCCGGTATCAGGTCGTGGAGGTTCGATCAGGCGCTGTCTGAGCAGATTTCCGGGTGCTCTCCAGATGCGAAGCTTTGAAGCGCGCGTTTCGCTCAACCTGAGCGGGCGAAGGCTTCTGGAATGTCACAGCCAGTTCGACTAACCTCTCTCATTCAAGAATCCGGGCCGCGAAGACGGCCGGGAACAATCAAATTGAGGGAGGAAAGCGATATGTCGATTTTCACGACCGCCTGCCGCGTCTTGCTTGTCCCGCTAAGCGCCACTGTGTTGTTGCTTGTTGAATCGTCTGTCCAGGCGCAGCAAGAACCGCCGGCACCACCCGCAGTTCAAAATCCGCCGCCGGCCGAAGGTCCTCTCATGGGCCGGCCGGAAACGCCGGGCGCCCAGGCGCTCGCCCCCATCGCGCCGCCACCGCTGACCACGCCGGCCGACAAACTGCCGCTCGCCAAAATCCAGGTACCCGAGGGCTTCAAGGTCGAGGTCTATGCCAGCGGCATCAAGAACGCGCGCAGCCTGCGCATGGGCGCCAAGGGCACGCTCTTCGTCAGCAACTGGCAGGCCAACAAGGTTTGGGCGGTGACCAAAGAGGGCGAGACCAAGGTGCTCTACGAGAACCTCGATTGGCCGAACGGCATCGCCTTCCACAACGGCACGCTCTACATCGCCGAGCACAAGGTGATTTCCAAGGCCGAGAACATCGAGGACAGCCTCGACAGCCCGCCGGCGCTGGTGCCGATCTATGACGACCTCGGCGATCCGCGCCCGCACGGCTGGCGTTTCCTCGGTGTCGGGCCCGACGATAAGCTTTACGTGTCGAATTCTGCACCCTGCAACATCTGCATGCCGGAGGAAGGCTTCGGCGAGATCCGCAAGATGAATCTCGACGGCTCCGGCGCCGAAGCGATTCTGCGCGGCATGCGCAACACCGTCGGCTTCGATTGGAACCCGCGGAACAAGCAGCTCTACTTCACCGACAACAACCGCGACTGGTTGTCGGAGGATCTGCCGCACGGCGAGTTGAACCGGGTATCGCGGCCGGGCGAGCAGCATTTCGGTTTTCCCTACTGCCATCAGGGCGATCTGGCTGACCCGGAATTCGGTTGGGGGTACAACTGCGCCGACTTCACGCCGCCGGTCGCCAAACTCGGACCCCACGTCGCCCCGCTCGGGATGCGTTTCTACACCGGCAGCATGTTCCCGGAGAAATACCGCAACACCATCTTCGTCGCGCGGCACGGTCCCTGGAACCGCACCCTCAAGATCGGTGCCGACGTGGTCGCTGTGCAACTCGACGTCAACGGCAACGTCCGCTTCATCGAGCCTTTCTTCGAGGGGCTGATCGAAGACAACAAGTACATCGGCCGCCCGGTCGACGTGGAGGTGATGCCAGATGGCTCGCTGTTGATCTCCGACGACTGGAACGGTGCGGTCTACCGCGTCAGTTACGGGGGCTAGCGGCGATGCCGCCACCTGCTGCAGGATTGACCTCGTGCTGTGAGAGCGCCGCTTTGCGATCTCCTCGGCATGAGGTCAATCTTTCTGCTCCCGCCTCATCCCGAAGGGCGAGGCGCCGTGATGACGATCCACTGGAGAACGCCGCTTGCGTCTGATAATTCCCGCGCTGTTGTTGATCGCTACCGCCGGCAGTGCCGCCGCCGATACCAAGTACTTTCCGGAGCGTAAGGAGCTCTGCCTGGATTGCCATGGTGCGAACGGCGCTTCGCCGACGCCGGAGACGCCGTCGCTGGGCGGCATCGACGAATTCTACGCGTTGCTGCAACTGGTCGAGTTTCGCGACGGCAACCGCCGCTCGGAGGTCATGCGGAAAATGGTCAAGGACATGACCGACGACGACCTGCGCGCCGCCGCCGCCTTCGTCGCCGAACAGCCGCGCCCGCCGGCGCCCGAGACGCCCGGCAACCCGGTGAGGATGCGGCGCGGTGCCGAGCTGGTCGCCAACAACCGCTGCAACCGCTGTCACGGCGCTGAACTTCTCGGCGGCGAACAGATGCCCCCGCTGCGCCATCAGCGCGAGGATTATCTCCTGAAAGCCCTGCACGACTACAAGGCCGAGCGCCGTCTCGGCGACCGCGCCGCCATGGTCGAGGTGGTCACGCCGCTCAACGACGAAGACCTCGCCGACCTGGCGCACTACCTGGCGCATGTGAGGAACTAGGGCGCCGCCTCGGCTGAGTTGAGCATTCCTCATTGTTGCTTGCAGTTTACTCGTTTGCGCCGCGCGGTCCCGGCCGCGACAGTGACGCCGCCACATCCTGATGGAGCGTCAATCATGCCGAACCCCGTGCTCTGCGAAGTCGCCGACGATATCGCCACTGTTACCCTCAATCGCCCGGAGAAACTGAACGCCATCAACTACGCCATGGCCGATGCCCTTCTGGCCTTGCTCGACCGCCTGGAGGCAGCCCCGGAGGTCAGGGCGGTTATCCTGACCGGCGCGGGCGAGCGTGCTTTCTCCGCCGGCGGCGACATTCACGAGTTTTCGCAAAGCGTGCACCAGGGCACCACATTGGCGGTGCGGAACTTCGTGCGTCGCGGCCAGGCCATGACGGCGCGCCTGGAGGCCTTCACCAAGCCGATCATTGCCGCAGTCAACGGTCTGGCCTTCGGCGGCGGCTGCGAGGTTACCGAAGCGGTCCACCTCGCCATTGCCAGCGAGAGCGCCATCTTCGCTAAGCCGGAGATCAACCTCGGCATGCTGCCGACCTTCGGGGGGACGCAGCGCCTGCCCCGCTTGGCCGGGCGCAAGCGGGCGCTGGAGCTGCTGCTGACCGGCAACAGCTTTACCCCGGCCAGGGCGCTGGAAATGGGCTTGATCAACAAGGTGGTGCCGCCTGAGGAGCTGCTGCCAGCCGCTCGTGCGTTGGCCGGGCGCATCCTGCGCCACTCGCCCCTGGCGGCGGCCAGCATCATCACCGCGGTCACCCGCGGGCTCAACATGACGATTGGCGAGGGTCTGCAAATGGAAAGCGAGCAGTTTGCCCGCATGGTGCCGACTCACGACCTGCGCGAGGGGCTTGACGCCTGGATCGAGCGGCGTCCCCCTGCCTATACTAGCTGCTGAACCCCATCAGGCTCGGGCGGTGCGCTAAGCTCGGCACAGATCCAGTCGCGGAAGGCCAGCACCTCGGGGCGCATGAGGGAGTCGCGTCCGGCGAGCAGCCAGTAACCGGTCCGGCCCTGGCGCGGCGGGCCCAGCACCGGCACCAGCCGTCCGGCGGCCACATCCTCGTCGATCAACGGCCGCCGTCCTACGGCGATCCCCATGCCTTCGGCGGCCGCTTCCAGGGCCATAGCGATGTTGTCGAAGCGTGGGCCCTTCCCGAAGTCGATGGCGGTCTCCGCCACCCCGGCGAGCTCCGCCCAGCCGACCCAGTCCTCGGTCACGTTGATTACCTGCAGCAGGGTCTGCCCGGCCAGGTCCGCCGCCGTCGTGATGCCCGCCGCCATTGGCGGCGCGCAGACCGGCACCAGTTCCTCCGTTACCAGGCAGGCGGCGTAGAGGTCGGGCCAGTCGCCCCGGCCCATGCGGATCGCCAGGTCGACGCCGTCGCGGGGAAACTCGATCTGGCGCTGCGCGCTATCCAGCGACACCTCGATGTCCGGATGTCTTGCGTTGAAGCGGGGCAGGTTGGGCACCAGCCAGCGCACCCCGAAGCTGGGGGCGACGCTGATAGACAGCTGGCCGCTTGGTTGCCGTCCGGGGACAGCCTCGGTTGCCCTGGCCAGTTGTTTCAGGGCCTCCTGCACGCGCGGCAGATAGGCATCGCCGGCGGATGTCAGGACCAGGTTGCGGTGGCCACGGGCGAAGAGGGCGATGCCCAGCCAGTCCTCCAGCGTCTTGATGCTGTGGCTGACGGCGCTGGGGGTAACGTTCAGCTCTTCCGCCGCCAGCTTGAAGCTCAGATGGCGGCCCGCCGCCTCGAAGAGGCGCAGGCTGTTCAGCGGCGGTAATCGGTACGGCATGCTTGCCCTCTAGAGCGATCCGCACCGGAGGTCAAGCGCGCGGCACGGTAACAAGTGTCTCACAGTCCCGAGACGCTGGACAGCAGGCTGCTCAGCGGCCCGACCAGCAACGGCGCCAGCAGGCTGAACACCGTCGCCAACTGCCGCCTGAGCGACTGGAAGACATGCTCCTGCAGCCAGCGTCGCAGGTCGCCGCTGTCATTTGTCACCTGCTCCGCGCCGTAGGCTTCACCGAGCAGCCGCAGGGCCGGGACGGCAAAGGTGGCGATCAAGGTGATCGAGAAGAGGGCGCCCCAGAAAGTGCTGAGGCCGGTGGCGTACTTGGAGAGCGCCGTGGCAAGTGCCAGTTCCTTGCTGTCGGCAACCAGCCCCGTCGGCAGGTGTGCGAAGAGGGTGATGGTGACGGTGCTCGACACCAAGACCGCGCT
>CAJHXP010000414.1_pt1 | contig 16361 bp, 12 predicted proteins | sample 9198551 | NCBI WGS metagenome assembly CAJHXP01 (sample SAMEA7708297, study PRJEB35096) | sediment metagenome | biome: marine neritic benthic zone biome [ENVO:01000025]; feature: sediment [ENVO:00002007]; material: shallow marine sediment [ENVO:03000034] sea grass bed [ENVO_01000059] ... | reverse complement strand
GTCAGTTTGAGGGCCCTCTGCACAGGCAACGAATCTGGGATCGATATCGTGAACTGACCGGCGAGGAACCAGACCGCAACACCCAAACTCTTGAGCAGCTTGGGTACCATCTGCGTACGCTCCTGCATCGGAACGACACGATGGGGATGTCCGCTTCCATCGAGGCCCGCTTTCCCTTTCTCGACGAAAAGCTGGTGGAGACGGCGATCAATCTCCCGTTCCGCCATAAGATCCGATGGGACGCAGGGGTATGGGAGAAGGAGCATCCTTTTGTGCGCGACAAATGGGTCCTGCGCCGCGTGGCCGATCGCTACCTGCCGAAATCACTCAGCCAAAGAAAGAAGCGAGGCTTTCCGGTCTCGGCATTTCGGCGGATGCACCTTCACCGCGACTATTTCAAGAATTCCTTCCTCACCGACCATTTCAAGTTGACTGAAGGTGAGTTCGATTTCTTGATCGAAGGTGCCGACCAGCGCCTGAAAACCCGGCTCATGATGTTGGAGGCTTGGGGCCAGATATTCTTCGGCGGCCTTTCCCCCGATGCGATGCGGGATAAACTCCGTCAGCACGCGTCTTTTGGATCTGTACAGGCATGAAATCCGCGGCAACTGATCGCACTGCCAGAGGAAGACAGAGCTAGTGATACAGTTTGACAAGTTTTCAGCGATTCAATCCCCCGCATGAAGATACTCGTTTTCCGCCTTGCCAAGTCTCTTGGACTGTTCTCGCTCAGTCGCTGGCTGACCCGGCGCGGGCTGCGCATTCTCTGCTATCACGGCATCTGGCTGGGCGAGGGGCACTACGGCAATTTTCTTTTCATGAGCCCGGAGAAGTTCGCGGAGCGCATGGCCTACCTCGCCCAGGCCGGCTATCCGATGCTGACCTTGGACCAGGCAGTCGAGGGATTGAAGCGCCAGGACCTGCCACCCGGCGCCACGGCCATCACCATTGACGATGGCTGGCATGGCACCTTCCGCCACATGCTGCCGGCCCTGGAGGCCCACGACCTGCCGGCCACGATCTATGTGACGACCTATTTTGCGGAGCGGCAGTATCCGGTCTTCGATCTCGTCGTCCGCTACCTGCTCGACCGGGCCGGGACGCAGGACCTGGATCTGGCGGCCCTGGGTATTCCCGGCGGCCCGCGGGTCACGCTGGACTCCGCGGTGGCGCGTGCCGAGGCCGGCGAGATGATCTTGGCTCATGAGCGTGCGCGGCTCGACGGCGCCGGCCGCCATACCTTCGGCGCCCGCCTGGCCGCGGCCCTCGGGCTCGACTTCAACGCGCTGATAGAGCAGAAGGTCTTTCACCTGATGTCCTTGCCCGAGATCGCCGAGGCTGTTCGGCGGGGCCATGACATCCAGCTGCACAGCCATCGCCACCGGGCGCCCCTCAACGACCCTGACGGCCTGGCGCGCGAGATCGCCGACAACCGCGCGCTGCTGGAGCCCATCACCAAGCGCCGCCTGCACCATTTCTGCTATCCGAGCGGTGTCTACGATAAATCGATCTGGCCGCAGCTCGAAGCTCTCGAAATCGACAGTGCGACCACCATCGAGCAGGGCCTCAATTTCGCCGGCGCGCCTGTTCTGGGCCTGAAGCGGCTGCTGGACGGACAGGAGGTGACCTTGATCGAATTCGAAGCCGAACTCTGCGGCTTCGTCGAGCTGACGCGCCGCCTGCGACAGCCCTTCCACCGGTTCAAGAAAAATACCTCCTCATCACCGGGAACCGATCAGACCGCAGGGTGAGATACGGACCCCTGTCATGGCCGCAATTCAGGGTTCCCGGGCTTGATAGCGTTGCGCGAGGAACTCCAAGGTGGCGACGCGGTTGAAGACATCCGGATCGGCAATCCGTTCCGGCTTGAACAGGGCGCGCAGGTAGGGAAAGCCCGGCGCCATGACGGCGGCGAGGTGGGCCGGCGAGAGGAAGGCCGGCATGGTGTCGGGCTTGCCCTGCTGCAGGCGGTAGCTGAAGCGTCGCAGCAGGAGCGGGCGCCGGTAGCTGGTCTGGGCCCGCAAGCGGTCCAGCCAGGAGGGCGACCGGTCGAAGGGGCGGCCATAGACCGAAGGATAGGCGGCCAGGCGCGGTGAGAGCCGGGCGATCATCGCGGCTTCGATCCACCCATGGTTCTTCCAGGCGATCTTCCAGTCGGGCGCGCCCTTGATGGCGGCGGGCTCCATGAAGGGGGTCAGGTAGGGCCCGAAGCCCTGGTTCAGCGGCACCTCGCGGGCGGTCCAGTACCTGCCCCGGTAGAGAGGATAGACAAGCTCCACCTGGCGCCGGGTGAGCCGGGGGTCGTTCGTGCCCAAGGCGGCCATGATGGTCTCGGCGGTGGCCGTTTCGTAAGCCTCGGCGTCGAAACGCGCGGTGGTAACCCGGGGGTCGTAGCGCGAATAGAAAGCCTGTACCACCTGGTGCGCGGTGTAGGGCCGGTCCGGCAAGTAAAAGAAATTGCGGTAGATCTCGCCCAGGGAGCCGTTCATCTTGGCCCAGCCGCCAGCCACCTGGGCTTGCCGGTCGAGGCGGTCGGCGCCGCTTTCGAAGAGGCCGGTCACCCGCCAGGCATCGAAGGCGGCATAGTCGGCCAGAACCGTGTCGCGGAAGGCCTCGGGCGGGGGCGTTGCCACTTGCGACTTGTCGACGGGATTGAAGTCGAGGCCCTCGCCCTTGGCGACCTGCCCGGCGATCTCCCGGTCCAGATCCCCCGGCCGGCCGTAGACCGTCAGGCGCGGACGAATGCCGCTCGCCAGCAGAAGCGCCAGCAGAAGCCGCGAATCATAGCCACCGGAAAAGAGCAGGTTGATCCGCTCGCCGAAGGCCTGGCGGTTTTCCTCCGTCAGGGCCAGCAGCCTGTCGCTTTGGCGGGCGGCGGCCTCGTCCAGGGTCTCGCCGGTCGCCCCCTCGTCTTCATCGAGCGCAAGCGGCGGCAGGGATACCTGCCGTGGGGATTCGGACCCTTCGATCACCGCCATGCGGCCGGCGGGCAGGTTCCGCAGTTCGCGGAAGAAGCTCCGGTCACCGCTGGGGACGCCGTTCCAAACGTACTCGTAGCAGCCCTGGGGGTCGAGGCTTGGAGCTTCCAGGCCCTCGGCGACGTCGGTGAATAGATTGGAAAAGAGCCGCTGATCCCGGTCGTGATAGATCTTGTTGGTCCCGAGCGCATCGCTCAAGAGGTAGAGCCGGCCCGCTTTTCGGATAACAAGCGTGAACTGGCCGCGGGTCTCCGACAGGTCGGGAGCGGATGGGTCGAAGGCGGCGAAGAAACTCTCCAGTCCGCCCGCGCCGGCCTTCGCCCGGTGGCCGAACAGACCGGACCGCAGGATCCAGTTGTCCGCGTCCTGCTGCCAAAAGCTATCCTCAGCGGCCTCGCCGCCGTGGCGCCACAGCAAGCTGATCTCACCGTCCTCCTGCAGCGGTGTGAAGGAGAGCCCGGCCCGCCCCAAGCGATCCCGCATTCTAGAAACCAGGGCGCCGGCTTCCGGCCCGCGGCACAGAAGGAAATCAGCCATGAGGCGCGCCCAACTTCACAGAAATGCACATGGGAAACCTTCGCAGGAATATGTTAGCAGAACAGCGCCCTGCTGTTGGAGTCGCGGTCATCAAGCTAGACAGTTCCCGGAAAAATGGCATGCTTGTCGCTATGAAAATAGTCCCTTTCCGCTTTGCCATCGTTTAGTGCCGCCTCCACAACACCGAAGATCAAGCGGACAGCCGCAACAAAAAGGCCTCCATGACAAAACCGCTCAAGGTTCACCTGATTGCCGCCGCGCGCCCCAATTTCATGAAGGTGGCGCCGCTCTATCACGCCTTGCAGCGGGCGCCCTGGTGCACACCGATTCTGGTCCACACCGGCCAGCATTACGATCACAACATGTCGGGCGCTTTTCTGGCCGAGCTCGGTCTGCCCGACCCGGACCACCACCTCGATGTCGGCAGCGGCAGCCACGCCGAACAGACGGCCGGGGTCATGGTGGCCTACGAAAAGATCTGCCTGACCGAGCGCCCCGACTGGGTCGTCGTCGTCGGCGATGTCAATTCGACCCTGGCCTGCAGCCTGGTGGCGGCCAAGCTCCTGATCCCCATCGCCCACCTGGAAGCGGGCCTGCGCAGCGGCGACCGGACCATGCCCGAGGAGGTCAACCGCATCGTCACCGACCGGCTGGCCGACCTGCTGTGGACGCCCTCGCCGGACGGCGACGAGAACCTCTTGGGCGAGGGTGTCGCGGCGGAAAACATCGATCGCATCGGCAATATCATGATCGATTCCTTTGAGCTGCAGCGCCGGGAGATCGAGGCGCTGGCCATGGCCGAGACCCTCGGCCTGCAAGCCGGCGGTTACAGCGTTGTGACCCTGCACCGCCCTTCCAACGTCGACCAGCCGGAGACCTTGCAGGTCATTGTCGATGCGCTTCTCAAGCTCGCGGAACAGCTGTTCCTGGTCTTTCCGATCCATCCGCGCAGCAAGGCCCGGCTCGCTGAGTTTGGCCTGCTGGACAAACTCTCGGGTCACCCGGCCGTGCAGCTCATCGAGCCGCAGCCCTACAACGCCTTCATGAGCCTGGTCATGACGGCGCGTTTGATCATTACCGACTCCGGCGGCCTGCAGGAGGAGACGACCTATCTGGGGATTCCTTGCCTCACCTTGCGGGACAATACGGAGCGGCCGATCACGGTGAGCGAAGGGACCAACCGTTTGGTCAAAGCCGATGCTCTGGCCGGCGAAGTCCAGGCAATTCTGGACGGCAAAGGAAAGATCGGCCGCCGACCGGAGTTGTGGGACGGTCAGGCCGCCGAACGCGCTGCCGAGAGCCTGCGGCGCCACGCGATGGTGCGCCAAAGTGCCGGCTAGAGCGGGTCTCTTTCATCGATGCAGGGTTGTGGCTCCTAAGCTTTTCGCTTGGTATCGGCAGGGAGCTTGTTGCGCAGGTGGTAGAGGTTGATGCGGAGCAGGCGCCCCAGTTCCTGCAGCTTGAACCAGCCCTTCTCGAGGAACGATATCCTCGGTCGTTCGGGCAGAGTCTCGTAGCCGTACTTGGCCAGCAGATCGCCCGCCAGGGCCTCGTAGACCCGGCGGTCTTTGGCCGAGAGACGTTCGGGCCATTTGTTGAAATTGCCCTTCTTGGGATTGCCTTGCGCTTCCGCCAGGGCGGCGTCGCGGGCTTCCGGGGACAGCGGAACCCCGAGGAACTTCTCGATCTTGCCGATGGTCTCGGCCGGCAAGGCCAGCAGGTCCTCGTATTGCAGAAGCAGCAGCTTCTCCGGTCCGTGACGCTTTTGAAAAGCCTCAATCGCCGTCAGGGCTCCGCGCCAGCGTCTGGCGGCTGCAAAGGCGGAATGGCCGCCCCAAGGGGTGCCTTGCAGGGACAGGAAAACGTCGCGGCCGTCGCGCAGGATGGCGATGTATTTGGCTTGTTTGGGAAAGAGCTCGTCCAGCAGGTCGAGGTGGGTCCAGTAGCCGGGGTTCTTGTTGCCGACGCGACTCTTGCCTCCGAGGTCTGCCAGGCTCTGATACACCGCATAGACGACGCCGGCGTAGCTCGGCTCCAGAATTCTTGCGCGGATCTCCTCGGCCGTGACGTCAAGGCGGTTGTCGCCGTGATACTTCTTGCGCACGATTTCGAGCATCTGACAGCGCGACACGTCCTCTACCAGGCGTGCGAGATTCTGCTCTTTGGAGAGATCGCCATAGCTCGTCAGGCGGCGATAAAAGGGCTCGACGAAGGTACCCTCCGGCCCCATCCCGTAGTCGAACCATCGGTCCAGGAAATCGTTCAGGAAAGTCGTTCCGCTGCGCGCGGAACCCAGCACGAAGAGGATCTCCTTGTCGGCCAGCTCAGACATCAGCGGGACGACCCCTGGTCAACCATTTCGAAGGAACCAGGTGCTCCTTGCTGGGGAGGTGAGTTGCCCGGCCGGCCACGGTCCGAGAGGCGGCGGGAGGCCATCCAGGTTTCGAGCACGCCGAGGTCCCAGACAATCCCGGCGTTGGCCTCGGGCCGGCCCTGGCGCACTTCTTCAATCAGGCCTTCCAAAAAAGCGGCGTCGAAAAAGGAGCGGCGCTTGAGGTCGCTAAGGGCATCGCAGAAGAACGCCGCCAGCGCCGGCGTCTCGGCAATGTATTGGAACATCGGCAGGCCGAAACCCTGTTTGGGCTTGTCGATGATCGGTTGAGGCAAGAAGCCGGCCAGCGCCTGTTTGTAAAAATGCCGAATCTTGCCGCCTTCGTTGAGAAACCCGGCCGGAAGCGTGGCGGAAAAGGTGGCGAGATCATCGTCCAGCATGGGAAAGCGCACTCGGATGCCGGCGGTCGAGCAACTGGTCAGCACCTTGCGCAGGTCGCTATCGGCCAGGGTCACCTGCAAATCGAGATGCATCATCTTCTGGGTCTTGGCGTCGCTGGCGGCGGCTTCGTAGATCACGTCGGCAAAACGAACTGGCCCCAGCGGGTCGATGGTCGCGAAGGCCTCCGCGCTAAAAATTTGATCGATTGGCGTAAAGGCAAAGGCGTTGTGGCTATTCATGCGATGAGCGACCGAGCGTCTCGCCAGCTCGATGTAGTTGTTGGCGCGCCGAAGAAGGGAAATGCGGTCCCGCCCCGGGGCCTTGGTCAGCACCGGCTCCAGCAAATTGCGGCGCAGCGCGCCCGGGATTATCTGATAGTAGTCAAAGACGTCGTCCTTCAGGTAGCGCGTGTTGCCGCCGAAGAGTTCATCGCCGCCATCACCGGCAAGGATCATCTCATCACCGGTCTCGCGACTCACCTGGGCACAGTAATAGCAAGGCACGGTCGAGGAGTTGGAATAGGGCTCGTCAAAGGCAGTGGAAAGCATTGGCAGCGCCGCCAGAACTTCCTGCGGGCCAACCATGAAGACCTCGTGCTTCAGGCCGAAATGACGGGCCGCCATTTCGGCGTACTGCGTCTCATCAAATTCGGCGTGATGAAAGCCAATGGTGACGCAGTGTCCTTTTCCACTGTTAGCCTTGGCGAGCATGCCGGCCACGGTGCTGCTGTCGAGACCGCCGCTCAGGAAGCTCGCGGTCTTGTCCGCGGTCTCGCCCTCAAGGCTGCGGGTGACGGCTTGCTCAAGCCGCTCGCGCAACGCCTGATGTAGTTCGGTCCTCGAAGCATCAGAAGGATGGCGGTAGTCGAGTTGCCAATAGCGCCAGCAGCGCAGCTTACCACCCTCGAAGAGCAGCGCCTCTCCAGGGCCTAGCTTGCTTTGCTCGTCATAGATCGTCCCGGGCGCGGCCACGCGATCGATGAAAAAGAGATACTGATAAAGCGTCTGGGGAGAAATCGTAGCGCCCATGCCAGGAAAAGCGCGCAGCGCGTCGACCGAGGTCGCGAAGACGAAACTTCCGGCCTGTGGCGTCGCATGGCAGAGCCGGTAGACGCCGAAGCGGTCGATGGCACAGAACACCCGGCCGCGGCTGGGCTGCAGGATGGCGAAGACGAAGTGCCCGCCGAGCTTCTCAAGCAGGTCGCAACCATCACGCCGGTAGGCTTCCAGCAGTGCGGCCGCGTGACCCTGTTCGCGCGCCAGCGCTTCGAGCGCCGCGTCCAACCATCGTGGGTAGCCGATGATCGCCGCACAGAAGTCCTCTTCCTCTCGCCAGGCGCTTTCCTGGGGGGCAGCGCGCAGCGCCAGGCCAGTGTTGGGCCGCAGAATCTCGGCGGAACGGGTCGTCGAAGCGGCCGCCAGGGTCGCGGCCATCTTGTCCAGCAGCACGGGCGCTGATTCCAGACTCCCTTCTTGCGCCAGCCATCCGCATAAGCCGCTCATGTGCAGTTCGAATCCCTAAATGCCCGTGTCGCGCCGCAAGTGTGACAGCCGTGAGACGCTACCCTCGTTCCGACCCCCGTTCAACACGTCCCTTCCTACCGATTTCAGGCACCTGCCGCCTGACAGATGTCGCGCAGCTGCTCGACCATCCACTGGATTTCCTCCGGCTGCAGGCTCTGGTGACAGGGGAGTTGGAGTCCGTGATGCGACAGATCGTTGCTGACCGGGCAGAGCGCCTCGTCGAGGCCGGGAGAAAGAAACTGGCCGAAACGCTGCATGGGAACGGCACGGTCTTCCAGGCCGGCAAAGAGGCGGCGCAGGGCCGGGATTCGTAAAGGAACCATATAGGGCACGACACCGGCTTCCAGCTGCGGCTTGAGGAGGGTGACACCCGGCAGATCGGCAAGAGACTGACAGATTGTCTCATAGTTGTGGCGCCGCTGAGTCATCATTCGCTCGGAATCGCAGGCCTGTTGGATGTTCCGCGCCAAGCGACTGGCGCTGAACTCGAGACTTTTGGGCGAGTCGTGCAGCTGCGTCATTTCGCGACCCAGCCCAATTAGCAGGAGCGCCTTGGTCAAAGCTGCTGCCCCGAGCGTGATAGGCCGTAGATTTTGCAGACGGCCATAGTACTGCGCGGTCTGGAGTTCGCGAACCAGGGCCTGCATATCGGCAATCGACCCCGGCGCGGCGAGTGGCTCACGGGGCAGGTCGCGGCGGCTCGAAACCACGCAGCCGCCGCCTTGAAATGGAAAGAATTTAGGCAGGCTGCCGACCGCGAAATCACCGAAGGATCCGAGTGCTCGCCCACGATCAAAACCGAAGAAGCTGTGGCAGCAGTCCTCGATCAAGGCCAAGCCGGCGTCATCGCAAAAGGCCCGGAGGCGCGGCCCATCCTGAGGAAAGCCGAAATAGTGCACGGCGACGAGCGCCTTGCAGCTTTCATCGAGCCGGGTCTCGAGATCGACAAAGTCGATGCTCAGGTCCTCGTTCAGCCTGTAGAAGAGGGGCTTGAGGCCGAACCATTCCAGAGGCTCGACCATGGCCGTGCAGTGATAGGCCGGCATCAGGACCTGCGTGCCCGGCTCGAGTCCCAGGGCTTTGAAGGTCCAGGCCAGCCCAGTCTTTCCCGCCGTGGTGAAAAGCGGCCGGCTAACGGCAAAAAGGCCCACGCCCGGCCTCTTATCGCTGACCGCCGGAGACGGCGCGATCAGGCTCAGATCGCTGTGGATGGGATAGCAGGGCACTTCCGGCCGGGGGATAAGCCGCCCTTCTACCGGCCGATTGGGGCCTTCCTGTTCGACCGTGATCGAACGTGTTTGCTGTGGCCGGGGGCGGGCCCCTGGGCCAAGGGGAGGACGACGGGACGGCAAGATAAACTCCAGAACAGGGTCGGTTCGGCTGCGCGGGCACTCCCGCAAAGAGTAGCAAAAAAGCAAGCGAAACAAAGAAGAAGCTCGGATCAGGTCGAATTTTGTCGACGTTGCCATGATCGTTTTCTGCCAGTTGTTGGCGCTCGGCAAAGCCAGGAGAGATCTATCATTTGCGACGATATGTTGGTACTTGCTAGAGAGATGGAGCCGGTCTGGATAGTTTCCGCAGGTGGGCTTTTTGTTTGACGACTGCCACGGGTGGCGGCTGACACAGGCTAAGGGTGCAAGGAGTCCCGATGGAAGTTAGACGATACGCCGGACTGGAGGCTCTCCCCCACGAATACAGCGCCCTGTTTCAAGAGTCGGAAAAAGAGAGTTTCTTCAACGGTGCGCTTTGGTACCAAGCGCTCGTGGCTGCCGCCAGCGATCCCGATGACGAGCTGCGCCTCTATGGTGTGGAGGAAGAGGGTAGCGCCCACCCTCTGGCCCTTTTGCTTGCCAGCAGCTCCCCGCGGGTCCGGGGACTTTGTGGCGCCCGTCTCCTGAGAGGCTGTCAAAACGTTTACACGCTACAGTTTTCGCCGTTGGTGTCGGCGGACTGCAGCGACCGCAAGCGCGCAATCTATGAGTTAATTGGTGCCCTGGCTGAAGAAAGGCCCCGATGGGATGCCATTTCTTTCGCCATGATAGATCGTGACTCGCAGATCTTTGAGTATCTGTTGGCCGCTCTTGATGAATTCGGGATGGCCACAGAGCCCTATTTCCAGTTCGGCAATTGGTATGAGGATATTGGCGGGCGTTCCTTCGATGCCTATCTCGCGGCGCGAGGTAAGAGCGCGAAGAAAACCCTGGCCTGGAAAGCCCGACGATTTGCCCGACGACCGGACTCAAGCTTCGAGATCCATACGGGTGGTGGAGATCTCGATAGGGCGATGGCAGCCTTCAAGAAAGTCTATGCGACAAGCTGGAAGGAACCTGAGCGATATCCTGGCTTCATCGATCGCTTGATGCAGGACTGCTCGGATCGAGGGATGTTGCGTTTGGGCAACCTATATCTCGAAGGCGAGCCGGTTGCGACATGGTTTATCATTGTGTCTCACGGGACCGCTATTGGCTTTAAGACAGCTTATGACCCCAAGGTTCCCAGCAATCTTTCGGTTGGCGGTGTCCTGACTTATGAAGTCATGAAGTACTTGATTGATGAGGAAAAGGTCTCGCGAGTTGATTTCGGCATTGGGGATGAAGCCTACAAGACCCAGTGGCTGTCCAGTAGACGAGAGCGTTGGGGTATCCTGGCGTATAACCGCCACACGCCCAGAGGGGCCTTACTCGGATTGCTCGCCCAAGGCCGGGCCTTTGGACGGAGATTTCTGCGCCGGAATGCGGCTGAGTAGCGGTACCGGCCATGACCAGAAGTTTTTCCGTCTATCTTGACCTGGTCAGGTTCTTCGCCGCCTTCCTGGTGCTTCTGCATCACGCCCGCTATCTCTATGATCCGGGGAACTTCCTCTTCTCCCTGGGTCACGAAGCCGTCATCGTCTTCTTTATCCTCTCCGGCTACGTCATCGCCTATGTGGCGGAAGTCAAAGAGCGCACCCTCAAAGATTATACACTCTCCCGCCTTGCCCGAATTTATTCCGTGGCCTTGCCTGCCATTCTCCTGACCGGTGTTTTCGATTACGTTGGTTTCATGGCCGCCCCCGACGCCTACCCGGCGGGCGCGCAGGCCTGGGACTATTTACCGCTGCGCACCATCGGCAGTCTGGCCTTCTTGAACCAGATCTGGTTCGTCTCGATGCAGCCCTTCTCCAACGTGCCCTACTGGAGTCTCGGCTATGAAGTCTGGTACTACGTCGGCTTCGCCCTGGTGACATATTTGGGCGGGCGACGGGGCTGGCTCCTGTTTCTCGTACTGGCCCTTTTCGTTGGTCCCAAGATCCTTCTGCTGATGCCCTTGTGGTGGGGGGGAGTGTACCTCTATCGCTCCAAGGCTCTTCGAGAAATCTCGACAAATATGGGCTGGACTCTTCTGGTGCTCTCCTTCCTGGGGTTCGCCGCCTATCTCCAATGGGACGTCGCCGACTGGGCCAGGGGGGGGCTTCTAGCCTTGATCGGTCCGGAGTGGACCCGCGAGTTTGTGTCTAGCCAGCGCTTTCTGGCGGACTATTTTCTGGGTCTTTGCGTTGGCGCTCACTTTGTTGCGCTGCGTGCCATTTGTGAGCGCCATCAGGACGTGCCAGGGCTTGTGGCCAAGCCGATCCAGGCTTTGGCGGGGTCGACCTTCACGCTTTATCTGCTGCACCGCCCCCTCATCCTTTTCTACTTCGCTGTTTTTCAGTTGGAGAGCGTTGGTCCCGGGGTCTATGTCCTCTTCTTGGGGCTGATCGTGGCGACGACCTATGTGATTGCGCTCTTCACCGAACAAAAAAAGCACATCGTAAAACGTTGGTTCGCCGCCCTGTTCGACTGGGTTGAACAGAGGCTGGCGGAGCTCTTCGGGACCCACCGTGGTTTGGTGCGCCTAGCCATCGCCAACGGCCTCTGGTTGCTTGGCCCCTACCGGCGCTACGGCCAGGTCGATTTTGCCAAGGTCCGGCGCCTGGTCTTTGTCTGCCAGGGCAACATCTGCCGCAGTCCCTTCGGACATCATCTGGCGCAAAAACTCATAGGAGATGTGCCGGTTCGCTCCTTGGGGCTGGGTGCCGGGAGCGGCCTGCCGGCCGATAGCCTGGCCACGGAGGTCGCACAAGACTTCGGTGTCGATCTCTTGGCTCACAAGACCACGGCCTTGGCCGACTTCGCCATCGAGGCGGGCGATCTCTTCCTGGTCATGGAAGACCGGCACCTGCGGGCGCTGGCGCCTTCGCTGGAAGGCCACGATGTGCAGGTGGCCTTGCTGGGGCTGTGGTGCCGACCGCCCTTGGCACTGCTCTATGACCCGCACCGGCTGACGCGAAGCTACTTCAAGACCTGCTTTCACCGCATCACCCAAGCGGTCGAAGCCCTGAAACGGGCCTTGGAGCAGAGCCCTTCTCGATGAGGGAGTCTTCTAGCGTCGGCGCAATAACTTCGCAAAGACGGTGATGAGGTCCGCGAAGAAAGGCATTGGGTCGGACAGCTGAAAAATGAACCAGCGGCTTGAGGGCCGCAGGGGGAAAGCTATGTAGGAGAGCAGGGCGCGCAGAGGGGCGGGCCGGTAGAAGGGGTCGGCGATTTTTCGCCGCTGGAACAGCAGCCGCAACAAGCGCTTGGTCTCGGGAATCCAATAGCAGGCGATCAGGGCCGGATAGTTCCGCGGCAGCTCGAAGTGACGATTGCCTCCCCCGCAGTGCGCCACAAGACCGGCGGCGAAGGGAAGGCCGGCGGCGATTGCCAGCGGCAGGCTACCCCAGAAGCGGCCGTTGATCTCCATGAATACGTAGCGTCCGTTTTCCGGGTCATAGCGATACTCGACCATGGCGACGCCGCTCCATTGCAGGCGCCGCAGCAAGGCGCGCGAGCGCTCCCGGGCCTCACGGTGTTCGTCGAGAGGAACGCTCCTGCAAAGCGTTGAGGCGCCGCCTTCCGGTGGCCACTCGTGCAGTCTCTCATGCTGGAATTCCATGAGGACTTCGCCTTCCTGCACGAGAAACATCTGCCCGAGGCCATGGCCGGGACAGTAGTTCTGCACCAATGGAAAAGACCCTATTGCCGCGTAGGGTGCCAGGCGCTCCAGCAGGTCGGCGGGGTCCTGCGCGTAGTCGGTTTTTATCAGTTCCAGGCCCGCCGCTTCCAAGGCGCCGACGACCTCATGCGGGTCGGACCACTTGAGCACCAGGGGATAGGTCAGCCCGGCCGCCGTCTCGCGTGCCTGCTTGAGCGAATCAAAGCGCCGGGTCTGCGGTACGGCAATCCCCAGGTCCCGGGCAAGACCCTGACAGGTCGATTTGTCGAGGACCTGGGCCAGTTTGTCGGCGCTCGGCACCAGGACTTTGACCAGTGCCTCCAGTTTCTCGCGGTGGCGGTTGAGCAGCAGCAGGTCGCTCTCACCGATGGCCAGGAGATAGCCGGCGTGGTGCTGCCTGGCCAGCGCCTTGATCTGAGCAATGAGGCCGGCTTCACCGTCCTCGCGTGCCGCGTGGTGGTGGCAATGCTTCGAGGCGCCGGCAAGCGCGTTCTTCCGGCGGCCGATCCCGATGGCAACGTAGCCGTGACGGCCGAGGTCGCGGACAACGGCCAAGCCGATTGGTGTATCTGTGCCCAGGAGGATCACTGCCTCCTTCGCACCTGGCGAAGCGATCGCGTCGCTCACAGCAGACGATCGTTCGCGAAGTTGGCCGCCGCGCGCAGGGTCGCGCGCAGAGCATGGCCCCTGAGCGGCGGTACGCTCTCCGGTTTGGTCTCCCTCGCGGCCTCTTCCAGGCTGACAACGGCAAACTTGTCGTCGTTGGTGGCTAGAAAGCTGCAAAGTCTCTCGAGTCTTCCCTGCACCAGGCGGTTGGCCTTGAGACCGCGGTAGCGGAAATCCTTTTTTTTGAGATATTCGAAAGGGTGGGTGACGATGACGATGACCTCTCTTCGCTCGCCATGGGCCTGTTGCAACAATGCGATCTGCTCGTCTGCGCTCAAGGCGGTGATCTGCATGGGGCGCAGCCTGCCGCGCCCCACCGGGCCGCTGTCGGCAAAGCAGGTTACCGGGAACTCGCGGATGCCGGCGAAGCGGTAACTGCCGCCGGCAACCCGGAGTGCTTCCTCCGGCGGTCTGTGGACGGCCAGGCAGATGTTCGAGGCGTTCTCAAGCCCGGCATCGCTCATGGCCTGAAAAACGTTGAGGGCGGTGGAGAAGTTCCCGGTTCGCATCCCGGTCGGGCGGCGCCCTGTCCAGGCCTCGATCTGTTCGCAGCCCCGGCCGATCAGCTCTACCAGCTGCGCGCGTGCCAGTTCGCTGCAGTGATCGGTGACCTTGCCGGTCTGCGCCAGCAGGCCCTCCCTGAAGGACAGCCAACTGGGGTGCAGATGCAGTTGGACGTCCTGGCCGGCGGCCTGCAACTGCTCGACATAGCGGCCCATGATGTCTGCAGGGAAGTAGGCGGTGTGGGCCGTCTCGACAAAGAAGGTCGCCTTCTGGCCATGGCGTTTCAAGGTCGCGACGAGAAAACCTAGGCCCTCGCTCTTGCCTGCGACTTCGCCTGAGATCGGCTCGTGGATCAAGGGCGTATTTGCTATTGGGTCGATGAAGGCGCCGGCGATCGAGGGCTCCGTATCGACGGTCAATACGACCTTTGTTTTCATGGCGGCATTCCTCCGCATGACGGCGCGCGCCAATCAGTCCTGGTCGTTGAGGGGTGCCGACGTCAAGCCGACGAGGCGCAGCTGGCTGATTTGGTCAGCCACCAGGCCCAAGACACCTACCAAAAGGCCCACCAGCAACACGAAGGCGCCCAGCACCGGGATGCCTTCGCCCCGTGTGACGGCAACATAGAGGCTGTAGGCCGTGCCGAGCAGGAGGAGGTTGACGCTGACACGCAGAAAGATGCGCATGGGTGCGAAGAGGGTTATGACGCGCAAGACCAGAAGCATGGTGTTGAAGCCGTCGGCCAGGGCAACTTTGGAGTGACCGATACGCGGGTTGATCTCAATGGGATGGAAGACGAAGGGATAGCGCTGCTCGATCAGGACGATGGTAGAGGTCAGGCTGGCGCTGTAGGTATCCGGCAGAACCGGAAGGTAGGGCAGGATAACCTCGCGCCGAAAGACCCTGAGGCCACAGTTCAGGTCGCTGCCCGACTTGACCTTCAACAGGCGCGCCAGAAATCGAATGAAATACTTGCCGACGCCGCGGACAACAGAAACGGACTTGGGGCGCTGGCCCAGCACCGCGGCCAGCTTTTCATCCTGTATCTGATCGACCATGGCCTGCAGGAATTCGGGTCGGTGTTCGTTGTCGGCATCGAACCAGGCGATCAGCTCGCGCGTCGCCTGCCTCATGCCGGTCTTGAGGGCGCCGCCATAACCGCGGTTGAAGCGGTGGACCAGGAGCTTGACGTCGGCAAAGCCGGCGACCCGCTGTGCCGTGTGGTCCCGGCTGCCATCGTCGACGACGATGATCTCCGCGGCAGGAAAAAAACCGCGAAGCTTCTCTAGGGTGGCAAGGATGCCGTCCTCCTCGTTATAGGCCGGAATGATGATGCTGAGGTTGCGATAGTCTTTGACTGCCGGAGTGGAAGAGGATTTTTCGTTGGGGGCTGCTGCCATGACGCTGGTCTCGATCATCTTGATGGTGAGGTGTTGCGGGCGGAGGTGGAAATGCTAACCGGTTCGAGCGGAAAAAGCAGGGCCATCAGGAAGTAGACGATATCGCCCAGGATGGTGGCCAAGCGAAAGGCAACAGCGGCAAAGATGATGGCCTCACCGACAAAGGGCTTGAGCGCCAGGATCAGCAGCGCATCGCGCACGCCGATGCCGCCGGAGGCGCCAGGTGTGAGATAGCCGGCCAGCCAAGCCCCGGCGGAGAGGCTCAAAACGACCATGAACGGCGGTGCCTGACCGCCTGTTGCCTGATGGAGAAGCCACCACAACAAGGCCGCCGCTGCGAGGAAAAAGGGCAGATAGAGAAAGAAAATGACGTAGAGCCGCAGGTAGGCACCGAAGGAACGCGGCGACAAGCTGTAGGGTTGCAACCTGGGGAGGCGCTGCAACACCCTTTTCATGAACCAGGGCAAGATCAACGGCAAGAATAAGGCAAGCAGCAGAAGCGGAACTTCAATCAGCTGAAGAGCCGACCCGAGATTGGCCGCGCCGAACGCAAATAGCAGGCCTGAAATGAAGGTCATGCCGAGGATTTCCAAGGCCGCTGCCCACAGGAGCGCCGGGTTGCCTAAACCATACTTGCGGCCGAGGATATGCCGTCCTGCGATCGAAAAGATATTGCCGGGCAGGTATTTGCCCAACTGGGTTCTGCCATAGATGCCGTGACAGAGCTTGGCCGGCACCCGTTTTTCTCCGCTCCACAAAAGGAGCTGCCGCCAAGCGAGTGCCAAGCTCATGCTGAGCAAACCGTAGATGAAGCCGCCGGCCAGGACCGCGCCCGACATTTCGATCCATCGTTCCAGTGGGACCTGCCGGAGGTCGAGACTGAAAAGTTGTTGCGCCACGAAGCCCAGGCAGAGCAACACCAGAAGGAGCCCGACGACCCTTGAGATGGTGCCTTTCAGGTGCG
>CAJHXP010000283.1_pt1 | contig 16432 bp, 16 predicted proteins | sample 9198551 | NCBI WGS metagenome assembly CAJHXP01 (sample SAMEA7708297, study PRJEB35096) | sediment metagenome | biome: marine neritic benthic zone biome [ENVO:01000025]; feature: sediment [ENVO:00002007]; material: shallow marine sediment [ENVO:03000034] sea grass bed [ENVO_01000059] ... | reverse complement strand
GCCCAGGCAGCGTCCAAGGCTGTTTTCGCCGCCTCGTCATCGGGAGCGTGGTAGACGGGTTCATTGCGCAACCGATCAAGCCGGTAGTCATGCGGCGATTCAAGATGGAGGATGTCCATCCGCTGCTTGATGAGCGCGATAAAGGGCAGGAACAGAATTCGGTTGAGGCCCCCGGCGTACAGATCGTCAGGCGCGGTGTTTGATGTTGCAACGACAACAACTCCGAGATCGAACAGCCGCTCGAAAAGACGTCCCAGTATCATTGCATCTGCGATGTCGGTGACCTGAAATTCATCAAAGCAGATCAATACGGCGGCATCGGCGATTGCTTCGGCCACCGGCACAATTGGGTCGTCGGCTCTCGCGGTGCCCGCTTTCAGTTCCTGGCGCCAGCCATGGATCGCGTCCTGGGTTTCAGCCATGAAACTGTGGAAATGTACCCGCCTTTTCAGCGCCACTGGTGCTGTTTCAAAGAACAGATCCATCAGCATCGACTTGCCTCGCCCCACATCGCCGCAGATGTAGAGCCCGCAGGGCGCCGGATCGGGCGTGCTGATCCTGAGGAATCCTCTGAGGCCACCCTTGTGACGGCCGGGAGTGTAGTCGATCAGTCTGGTGTGGAGGACGTGCAGCGCCTCAGCCACCGCGGCCTGTGCCGGATCGGCGCTAAGCGCACCGCTTTTCACCAACGCTCGGTACCGGAAGATTGGTCCTTCGGTCATCACAACATCACTTGGCACATTTCCCGAAGCTCAAGTTCCGGCAAGCTTCACCATAGTGGCGTGGCCATACACGTTTCGCCCACGCACAGGAAGCCTCGGGAGGAGACACCGCGCAATACTGTGACGCGGGCAATGCCCCCCAATCACAAAAGCCTGTCCTCGACGGATTCTATGCGGCGGGACCTTTGATCTCTGCTGCCAATTCCTGCCAGGTGTGACCGGCAGCGACAATGCAGGTGGAGCCGGTGGACGACGTCATGAGTATGGACCAGGTTCCCGTTTCCGATATTAGGAGTTCAACGACACCCTTGTCCGACACCAAACCAACCCCGCGCGAGCTTTCCTGATAGCGGTCGGTCAGGAGCTTCCTGATTTCGTCGCGCTCGCCACACAGTGCCGCCTCGGCATCCGCCGAAAAGGCAATTGCGCCCATGGTGAGGCAACAGACTGCCGAAATTGTTGTGATTGTTCTGATTCGGAATCCGTTCAACATCGCGACCTCCTTCCCGGCCTCACGGGCACCGCGGAGATCTCGATCGAACCCGCTTGCGGCGGGAGGCACGGATAGCCATGCCGATCAGGTAGAATGGCGCCGAACAGGTTAATCTTCGGTTAAGACTGACGCGTTTGCGCCTCGGCATCCTCGCCGTTCGACCGCCAAGAGCGCGTTAACCCATGGTCGGCATGACGAATTTGGCCCCTTCACGCACACCTTGCGGCCAGCGCGAGGTCACTGTCTTGGTCCGCGAATAGAATTTGATCGAGTCGGGGCCGTGTTGATTGAGATCACCGAAACCAGAACGTTTCCAACCGCCGAATGTGTGATAGGCGAGCGGAACCGGAATCGGAACGTTGACACCAACCATGCCAACATTGACACGTGAAACGAAGTCGCGTGCGGCGTCACCATCGCGGGTAAAGATCGCAACACCATTGCCATATTCGTGCTCTGACGGCAGCCGCAGCGCTTCTTCGTAGTCTCCCGCGCGAACCACCGACAATACCGGGCCGAAAATCTCTTCATTGTAGATGCGCATGTCATCTCGCACCCGGTCAAACAGGCAACCGCCGATGAAATGACCGTTCTCATAACCCTGCAGTTTGAAGTCACGGCCATCGACGACCAGATCGGCACCTTCTTCGACGCCAAGATCGACATAGGATCTGACTCTTTGGAGATGAGCACTGGTGACCAGTGGCCCATAGTCCGAATCTGGATCGGTCGAGAGCCCAACCTTCAGACTTTCAACTCTCGGCACCAGCCGGCTGATGAGTTCATCTGCCGTACTCTCGCCGACGGGCACCGCTACCGACACAGCCATGCAGCGCTCTCCGGCGGAGCCATAACCGGCGCCGATCAGCGCATCGACCGCTTGATCCATATCGGCATCCGGCATCACGATCATGTGGTTCTTGGCGCCGCCAAAACAGGCAACACGCTTTCCGTGTGAAGCGCCGGTTGCATAGACATACTGCGCAATGTCGGACGAGCCGACAAAACCCACTGCTGAAACGTCTGGATGGACCAGGAGCGCATCAACCGCTTCCTTGTCGCCATTGACAACGTTGAAAATACCGTCAGGCAGCCCGGCTTCCTGGAACAATTCTCCAAGGCGCATTGGTACCGACGGATCGCGCTCGGACGGTTTGAGAATGAAGGCATTGCCGCAGGCGATTGCGGGAGCGGCCTTCCAGAGCGGGATCATCGCTGGGAAGTTGAACGGAGTGATCCCGGCCACAACACCCAAGGGCTGACGCACCGAATACATATCGATTCCAGGGCCCGCTCCCTCAGAATACTCGCCCTTTGCAAGATGTGGGATGCCGCAGACGAACTCCGCCACTTCCAGGCCGCGTATGATATCGCCCTTGGAATCTTCAACCGTCTTGCCGTGTTCGCTCGAAAGCAGACGAGCAAGCTCGTCCATGTTTTGGTTGAGGAGATCGACAAAGCGGAAAAACACCCGCGCGCGGCGCTGCGGATTTTGCGCTGCCCAATCTGGTTGAGCCGCTTTGGCCGTGGCGATTGCATTGTCGACCTCGCCGGCATTGGCAAGTGCCACACGAGACTGAACCTCACCTGTGTTGGGGTTGAAGACATCGCCCTCACGACCGCTCGAACCAGCAATCTCAGCACCGCCAACGAAATGACCTATTTTCTTAACCATCACAATTCCCTCCGACAGGCGGCATCAACCAATGTCAAGCGCGCACAAGCCCTTCAATATAGCTCGCGATCATGGTGAACAAGCCGTTGTGGAGTTCCAGGAATTCACAAATGATTAGGCACTTGCATTCATCATTGGACATGCCCGGCATGACCAGTGCGCAGCGCTGAAGGTACAGGTAATGAATGCGTTCAAGCTAAAATGACACGCATTTGTGTCGCAACACCGCCATATTGAACGCTATTGTGCAGGGTGGCGTAGAGGAGTTTCACCCGTGAAGTATCTGTTTGGAGCTATTGCTGCCCTTGGCCTGGCTCTTCAGCCAGCTGCAGCCCAGTCAACCAATCCGCTCGGAGCATTGTTTGACTCGCTCAATCCCAGCAATTTCAGATCCCCGCCCATGCCTTGGCAGTTGCGGGCGCGGCCTAACACGCCGCCCTCCGGCCAGACCACCGTCGCATCCAATCAATGGAACAGCGCCGCTCCTCAGCCCGTCGAACGGGCGCAGCTTCCTCCACCACAGGGACAGACCAGTTCGGCTGGGCAGCAAGCGCCGGCCGCGCAGCAGCGCTTCCGCCAGCGCCCCTTTGGCCGTGGCGCACAACCACAATATGGCACACAGAACTATCAACCCGCGCCGCGAGCATATGCAGCGCCACAACGTGCTCAGCAGCGCCCTGCTCCAAGGCGAGGTCTGTTCAGTTGGTTCGGCGCGCCTTCGCGCTCAAACTCGCGCTATGCGCCCGCAGCAACGCCGCAACCCCAACAGGCTTCTCTGCAGCCGGCCGTCAATGAGGAATATCTCCACCGCAAAATCGTCGCCTCAAGCTTCAATTACGAGCCCGGCACCGTGGTCATCGATACGCATGACCGCTTCCTCTATCTGTTGATGGAAAACGGGCAGGCGCTCAGATATGGCGTCGGTGTTGGCCGGCAGGGTTTTGAATGGTCGGGTACTGCGACAATCGAGCGCAAGGCCGAATGGCCGGCATGGATCCCGCCCAAGGAAATGCGCGAACGCGAGCCTTGGCTGCCAGAGCGGATGGAAGGTGGCGTCGACAATCCCCTAGGTGCCCGCGCGCTGTACTTGTTTGAGGGCAACAAAGACACGCTTTATCGGATCCATGGCACCAATCAGCCTGAAACCATCGGCCTGGCGCTGTCGAGCGGCTGCATCCGCATGCTGAATGACGACGTGATGGACCTCTACCAGCGTGTTCCGAAAGGAACCAAGGTCGTGGTTATCTAGCTTGCCGGCACGCGTCACCCGATCTCGCGCAATTTGTCCCGGTATAGTCTGGAGCGATTGACGTAAGAGACGACACCAGCGGCAATCATTGCGCGGTGACGCTCTCCCACCTCGCCCACAACTTTGCCGGGCGAGCCCATGACGATGGAATTTTCCGGGATTTCCTTGCCCTCGGTAATCAGTGAGTTGGCGCCAATCAGGGAACCGCGCCCGATTTTCGCGCCGTTGAGCACAATCGATCCGATGCCCACCAGAACATCGTCGTCAATGGTGCAACCGTGGATCATGCACATATGGCCGACGGTCACCCGCGCCCCCAGGGTCAAGGGAAAACCCGGATCGGTGTGCGCAACGCAGCCATCTTGAATGTTGGTTTCATCGCCAACGATGATCGGCTCGTTGTCGCCCCGCAAGACCGCATTCCACCAAACGCTGACATCGCGTCCCAGACGAACGTTGCCGATGACCACCGCGCTTTGCGCAACATAGGAAACCGCATGGTCAATCTCGGGCGCGGTCTCGCCCAGTGCATAGATCATGTGTATTCTCCGATATCCAATCGGTGCGCATCCGCCCACCCGCTCAACCAAGAGCGTAGAAACGCCGGGCACACAGATCAATGCAATGCCCGAACCCATGTAATGGAGACAAAAATGGCCGAGAGCAGTTTCGCAGGCGTGCTGGTCCCCGCACTCACCCCCTTCACACCGGCCCTCGAACCGGACCGTGCCGCATGGCTTGCTCACTGCCGCTGGCTGCTGGATGAGGGCGCCGACGGGCTGGCGATATTCGGCACCACCAGCGAGGCCAATTCGCTGGGCGTTGACGAGCGCATGGAACTTCTCGACTTCGCCATCGATGAGGGCATCGATCCCGCCCTGCTAATGCCGGGAACCGGAACCTGCGCACTTGCCGACACCGTCAAGCTCACCTCCCATGCGGCCGGCCGCGGCGTTGGCGGAGTACTGATGCTTCCGCCGTTCTACTACAAAGGCGTTGGCGATGACGGATTGTTCGCCGCCGTTTCGGAAGTGATCGAGCGGGTCGGATCGGCAGCACTCAAGGTCTACCTTTATCACATCCCGCCTGTGGCCCAGGTCGGCTATTCGGTAAGCCTGATCGAGCGTCTGGTGAGCACTTATCCAGAGACGGTTGTCGGCATCAAGGACTCCTCCGGCGACTGGTCCAATACAAAGGCAGTGCTTGATGCACTGCCGCAGATTGCGGTCTTCCCGGGCTCAGAAATCTTTCTGCTGGACGGGCTGCGTGCCGGCGGCGCTGGCTGCATTACCGCATCGGGCAATGTCAATCCGGCTGGCATCCGCGCCGTCTACACCAACTGGCAAGAAGAAAACGCCGACCGCCTGCAGGCCCGCATTACCGAGATCAGAAAGGCCATACAGGCCTTCCCGGCAGTGCCGGCGTTAAAAGCGATCACCGCGGCCTTTACCGGCAGTTCCGACTGGAGCATCACCCGCCCGCCGCTCGAAGCACTGGACGAGGCGACGGCCCGCAAGCTGCTTGATGCCCTCTCGGCGATTGGCTTTTCCATGGCCGACAATCGCGATTGCCACGCTGCGTGAGCCACGGCGTTGGTGCGCGATGAAGCCGAAGCGGGGTCGCACGGCCTGCAACGCCACCCTGGCGGCGCGGACCCCGCACCCCTGAGACTTGTCGGGCACCATCCTGCCTGTTGCTGAATTGCCCGAGCCCCAATCTGCGCAGCGTTCGCAGTTTGCGTCTGGCGCCGTCAGGAATATAACCACACCTCAGATGAGATAGGTGATCCGGAAAGGCGGCAACGACCGCCTTTTTTGATCGCGAGCCATAGATGGCGAGCCATGGGGAGAACTGAATGGCCATTCCACAATTGCTGGTACATGACCGGCGCGACAATGTTGGTGTCGTGGTGATCGAGGGACTGGAGGCAGGAACCGATATGCTCTGTGTCGTCACAGAGGACAATTCGGACTTCCGCCTCACCGCAAAAGACGACATTCCGATCGGTCACAAGGTCGCGCTCACGGAGCTTTCCGAGGGCGACACCGTGATCAAGTATGGCGTGGATATCGGCCGTGTGGTCGCACCGGCCGCTAAGGGCGGCCATGTCCATACCCACAATCTCAAGACCAAACGCTGGTAGGGGGAAGCTCATGGCCAATTCGGGTAAAATCCACGCTTACCGCAGAGAGAACGGCCGCGTCGGCGTGCGCAATCACGTCGTCATCCTGCCGCTCGACGATCTCTCCAACGCCGCCTGCGAGGCGGTCGCCGCCCACATTCAGGGCACCATGGCGATCCCCCATGCCTACGGCCGCCTGCAATTCGGACCCGATCTCGATCTGCATTTCCGCACCATCATCGGCACCGGCGCCAACCCCAATGTTGCGGCCTGCATCGTGATCGGCATCGAACCCGGCTGGACCCAGGACGTTGTCGACGGCATCGCCAAGACCGGCAAACCGGTTGAGGGCTTCTGGATCGAGCAGAACGGCGATATCGCCACCGTTGCCGCGGCGTCACGCAAGGCCAAGGAATTTGTCCACTGGGCAAGCGAGCTGCAGCGCGAGGAATGCGACTTTTCCGAGCTCTGGGTTTCCACCAAATGCGGTGAATCCGACACCACCACCGGACTTGGTTCCTGCCCGACCGTGGGCAATTTCTACGACAAGATGATTCCAGAAGGCATCTATGGCGTGTTCGGTGAGACGTCGGAAATCACCGGCGCCGAGCATATCTGCGAAGCCCGCGCCGCAAGCCCGGAAATCGGCAAGAAATTCATGGCCACCTTTCAGGCCTACCAGGATGAGGTGATCGAGCCCAACAAGGTCGACGACCTTTCCGATTCCCAGCCGACAAAAGGCAATATCGAAGGTGGCCTCAGCACCATTGAGGAAAAGGCCCTCGGCAATCTGGAAAAGATCGGCCGCAGCTGCCGCTATATCGACGTTCTGGAGCCCGCAGAACCGCCGACCAAAGGGCCCGGCCTCTACTACATGGACACTTCATCGGCAGCGGCTGAATGCGTGACGCTGATGGCAGCTGCCGGCTATGTTATCCACACCTTTCCCACAGGCCAGGGCAACGTCATCGGCAACCCGATTGTGCCCGTCGTGAAGATATCGGCCAACCCGCGCACGCTGAGGACCATGTCCGAACATGTCGATGTCGATGTGACCGGTATCCTGCGCCGCGACATGACGATTGATCAGGCCGGTGACGCCCTGACCACCATGGTCGAGCGCACCGCCAATGGACGCTTCACTGCCGCTGAGGCGCTTGGTCACCGTGAATTCGTCATGACCAAGCTCTATCGAAGCGCGTGAGCGGTTCCCGAGACGACGGCAAGGTCACGCTTGCGGTGGGCGAGGCGCAAAGCCTTGCCGCCGCGGCACTGGTCTCCAGCAACACCCGCGCCGAAATCGCCGCAAGCGTCGCAGACGCGCTGGTTGCCGCCGAAATCGACGGGCAGGGCGGGCATGGCCTTGCGCGTGTGCCCTCCTATGCGGCGCAGGCACGCTCCGGCAAGGTCGATGGCCATGCCGCGCCCCTCTTCGATCATGCAGCGCCTGCCGTCATCCGGGTCGATGCCGCCCACGGCTTTGCCTATCCCGCCTTCGACCGCCTGGTCAGCGACCTGCCGGCGCTTGCCCGAAAGACCGGAATTGCCATCGCCACGGTGTTCCGCTCGCATCATTTCGGCCAGGCCGGACGCAATGCCGAACGCCTGGCCGAGACGGGCTTTGCCGGATTTGCCTTCACCAATTCACCGGGCGCCATCGCCCCCTGGGGCGGGCAGCGCGGCCTTTTTGGAACGAACCCGATCGCGTTTGCCGCGCCACGCCGGAATGCACCACCGCTGGTGATCGATCTGGCGCTTTCAATTGGTGCACGCGGCAAGATCATGGCGGCCCAGCGCACGGGCGAGCCAATCCCCGAGGGCTGGGCGCTGGATGCTGAGGGCAACCCGACCACCGATCCCTTTGCAGCCCTTCCCGGCACCATGCTGCCAATCGGCGGCGCCAAGGGTGCGGCACTGGCGATGATGGTCGAAGTGCTCACCGCCGCGCTCGCCGGCGCCGGTCATGCCCATGAGCAGTCGAGCATGTTCTCGGGCGAGGGCACACCGCTGACCCTCGGCCAGACCCTCATCGCAATCGATGTCGGGCCGGCTTCGGGCGGATTGTTCGGTGAGAGGCTGGAAGCCCTGATCGATGAGGTCGAAGCTGAGCCCGGCGCGCGATTGCCAGGAACCAGACGGCTGCAAAACCGTGAGCGCGCAGCCCGTGAGGGTCTTGCTATTGCCGGCGATCTGCTGGAAGAAATCAGACAGATCGCGGACGGCGGGTAATTTCAAAGGGCAAATCCGCCAAAGTGGTTTGACACCATCAGGCGGCGCCACGCACCACGCGGCCATCGGCAAAGTGAATGCCGCATTCCTGGATGCCGGTGCCGCGCCAGCGCCCGGCACGCGGGTCTTCTCCCGCCACCACTGGCGTCGTGCAGGGCTCACAACCAATCGAGGGATAGCCATCCGCCACCAGCGGATGCTCTGGCAAGGCGTGGCGCAAAATATAGGCGCTGACATGTTCGGCCGACCACGTGGCCAATGGATTGGCCTTTATGTGACGGCCGTCGCGCTCAAGCAGATCAAGCGCGGCGCGCCCAGCTCCCTGATAGCGCTTGCGCCCGCTGATCCATGCCGAAAAAGGCGCAAGCCCATTTCTCAAGGGCACCACCTTGCGGAAAAAGCAGCACACATTGGGGTGGGTCAAATGCAGGTCGCGCGCCGCGTCGAATTCGCTTTCATGGATGGCATCGGGCCGCAATATCCGAACATCGCTGAGACCCAGAAGGAATTTGAGTTCCCGTTGATAGTCGAGTGTCTCGGGAAACAGGAACCCGGTATCGAGAAACAGCACCGGCGTCGAACGGTCGATCTGTGAGATCATGTGCAACAGCACCGCGGACTCGCCGCCAAATGAGGAAACAAGCGCAATCCGCTCGCGGAAATCATCCTCGATCAGGACACTGAGCAGTTCCGCCCCATCGAGCCCGGCACGCATGCGCCGCAGTCTGGCAAGCTGGCTTTCAGCCCGTTCGATATCTTCAACCGGCAGCGCCACAGGTCTTGCGGTCCTATTCCGCGGCCGGGTTTGCGCGTTCAGCTTGTCTGAGTTCCATGATCGAGCGCGGCGCCTTGGTCCAGTCAGCCCCCGCGTGCTGATAGCGAAGGCTCAGCGAGCCCGCGGCATAGCGCCAGTCATCTTCGCTCTGGCGCGCGAACACCTCATCGTCAACCCAGACAGCATCGAATCCGCAGGTCCGTGCAAACGCATATTGATCGGGAATGACATGCCCTGCCGCCCATAGCTCACGCTCAAAGCCCAGCGCTCTGATCCGCTGTGCCAGCGAAAAGCCACGCCCATCGGCAAAGGACGGAAACGTCACACTGATCAGCGCCAGCGCCTTGAAATGAGGCACCACCAAAGCAAGATCGGCGTCATTGGCAAGCGCCAATCCAATCGGAATACCGGCCTGGCCATCGAGCACTTCGTCAAGACCGTCCAGAGGCGCGATCAGATGCGATGTGCGCGCAAGATCGTCCCCCGGCTCGGCCGTCCGCCAGTCGTGGGAGACCACTCCCTCGTCCTTAATCAGCGGCATAGATTGCCTCCTTGAATGGTTCGGCACCAATGCGCCGGTATGTATCGATGAATTTTTCACCATCGCTGCGCCGTGCAAGATAGGCCTCCACGATGGTCTCGACCGCATCGGCAACCTCTTCATGGGCAAATCCCTTACCCACGATTTCGCCGACTGCCGCATCTTCGGTGGCATCTCCGCCGAGCGAGATCTGATAGAATTCCTCGCCCCGCTTTTCCAGCCCCAGAATGCCGATATGGCCGACATGGTGATGGCCACAGGCATTGATGCAGCCGGAGATCTTGATTCCGAGCTCGCCGATTTCGCGCTGCTTGTTGCGGTCTGCGAAGCGCTTTGAGATCGCCTGCGCGATGGGGATCGAGCGGGCGTTGGCCAAGTTGCAGTAGTCGAGCCCCGGGCAGGCGATGATGTCGGTCAGCAGGCCGACGTTCGGCGTGCCCAGGCCGTGCGCGCAGAGCCTTTCCCAGACCTTCGCGATGTCGGTGAGGCGCAGGTGCGGCAGCACCAGGTTCTGTTCGTGACTGACGCGGATTTCATCGAAGCTGAAGCGCTCGGCCAGATCGGCGATCACTTCCATCTGCTCGGCGGTGGCATCGCCCGGCACGCCGTCTTCCGGCTTCAGGGAGATGGTGGTGCAGGCGTAGCCCGGCGCCTTGTGGGCCGTCACGTTGCTGCGCACCCAGCGGGCGAAGTCGCGGTCTTCGAAGAGGCGTGCTTCGAAGGCCGGCTGATTGGCATCCAGCGTTTCGAAGGCCGGCGGTGCGAAGTAGGTTTCGACGTGCGCGATGTCCTCGGCCGGCAGGGTGAGCGCACCGTCCTTGATCTGCAACCATTCGTCCTCGACGAGGTCGGCAAAAGCCTCGGCGCCGGTCTGCTTCAGTAGGATCTTGATGCGCGCCTTGTAGAGATTGTCGCGGCGTCCCAACTGGTTGTAGACGCGCAGGATGGCTTCCAGGTAACTCAGCAGGTCCTGCTTGGGCAGGAACTTGCGGATCGTGGTGCCGATGACCGGTGTGCGGCCGAGGCCGCCGCCGACGATTACCTCGAAACCGACTTCGCCGTCCTCGTTGCGTCGAATCTGCAGGCCGATATCGTGGAAGCGCACGGCGGCGCGGTCGTTGGGCGCTCCCGTCACCGCGATCTTGAACTTACGCGGCAGGAATGAGAATTCCGGGTGCAGACTGGACCACTGGCGGATGATCTCGGCGTAGATCCGCGGATCTTCGATCTCGTCGGCGGCCGCGCCGGCAAAATGATCCGCGGTCACGTTGCGGATGCAGTTGCCGCTGGTCTGGATGGCGTGCATCTCGACGCTGGCCAGTTCTTCCAGAAGGTCCGGCACTTCCGCCAGCTTCGGCCAGTTGTACTGGATGTTCTGGCGCGTGGTGAAGTGGCCGTAGCCGCGGTCGTAGTCGCGGGCAATGCTGGCCAGCTTGCGCAGTTGAACCGACGACAGCGTGCCATAGGGTACGGCGACACGCAGCATATAGGCGTGGAGTTGCAGATAGAGGCCGTTCATCAGCCGCAGCGGCTTGAACTCGTCCTCGGTCAACTCACCGGCCAGTCGGCGCTCTACCTGGCCGCGGAACTGCTTTACGCGTTGCTGCACGAAAGCCAGATCGAATTCGTCATAGCGGTACATCGACTAACTTCCCTCTTAGGCGGCCTTGCCGCGCTGCTTCGAATAGGCGTCGCGAAAGTCCGCGCTTACCGTGGGGCCGGTCGCGCGAATGGCCTCGCGAGTGGAGAGCGGCTGCAGGACGCCGTCGATCTCGACCAGTTCGATCAAATAGGGGGCGACAATCCTGCGCGCGGAGACGTCCGCCTCGGCCTGCGCCAGCATCTCCTCCAAGACGGCCTCGTCGCTGCTGATACGGCTCTTGTTCAGGAAGACCGACCAGTGGCCGCTGTCCGTCAGGTAGACCACGTCGCCTTCGCGCAGGCGATTGGCGGTGATCGCTTTCAAGCTCATGCCGGCTTTCTCCCCTAGACCGCTACAGCGCGCGGCAGGGCCGCTGCACTGTTTGCGATGACTGCTTGCAGGTCGCTGTCGAGCTCCGCTTCCAGGGCCTTGCGCGCGACCTCGCCGATGATGATCAAGGCCGGCCCCGTAATCCCTGCGTCCTGCAGGCGATGGGGTAGTTCCTCCAGGCGACCGGTGACGATGCGCTGTTCCGGCCGGGTGCCGTTCTCGATGATCGCCACCGGCGTTGCCGCAGGGAGGCCGTGCTCGATAAGACGCCGGGCCACGGTCCCCCCGGTGGAGATACCCATATAGACGGCCAGGGTCTGCTTGCCGTTGGCGAGGTTCGACCAGTCGAGGTCGGGTTCGCCGTCGCTGGCATGACCGGTGAGGAAGGTGACTGCCTGGGCCGTCCCGCGCAGGGTGAGGGGAATGCCCACCGCCGCTGCGCAGCCCGCGGCTGCGGTCACGCCCGGCACCACCTCGACGGCAACGCCACGCTCCTGCAGATAGTCCATTTCCTCGCCGCCGCGTCCGAAGACGAAGGGGTCGCCGCCTTTCAGGCGTACCACCCGCTTGCCGGCCAGGGCGTGCTCGGCCATCAGCGCGTTGATGTCGTCCTGGGTCTTGCTGTGGTTGGCCTTGGTCTTGCCGACGTAGATGCGCTCGGCATCGCGGCGCGCATAGTCGATGATATCGGGACCGATCAGCTTGTCGTAAAGCACCACGTCGGCTTCCTGCAGGCGCCGCATGGCCTTAAAGGTCAGCAGGTCCGGATCGCCCGGCCCGGCGCCGACGATGGCCACGGAGCCTGCGCTTGGTTTCTGGACCGCACGTCCGTTGATCAGACCCAGCATGGCCTCGCGCGCACCGACTTCGTCGCCGGCCAGAACTTTTTCCGCGATGGGTCCGCGGAAGAAATGTTCCCAAAAGCGGCGGCGCTGTGTGGCCTCGGTGATCTTGGCGGTGACGGCGGACCGGAAGGCGCCGGCGAAGCGGGCCAGGCGGCCCAGGTTCGCGGGCAGGAGGCTCTCGATACGTGCCCGTAGATCGCGCGCCAGGATCGGTGCGTCGCCGCCACTGCAGATGCCAATGACCAGCGGGTCGCGGTCGATGATCGCCGGCGTGATGAAGCTGGAGAGGTCGGGCCGGTCGACCACATTGACCGGGATGCCGAGATCTGCTGCCGCCTGGGCCACCGTTTCGTCCACTGCAGGCAGGCCGGTGGCGCTGATCACCAGGCCGCAGCCCGCGATATCGCCGGCTGCGAAGGCGCGGCGGTGCCAGGTAACCGCGCCGTCTCGTGCCAGTTCCCTGATTTCCGCGCCGGCAGTGGGCGCCACGACGACAGCCCCGGCGCCGGCCTTCAGCAGCAGTCGCAGCTTGCGCGCCGCCAACTCGCCGCCGCCGACCACAAGGCTGGGGTGGGTCGAGAGGTCGTGAAATGCCGGAAAATACCTCATGCAACGCTTCCTGCTGTTACCTGCGCCATGCTGTCTGGTCGCGCCTTCCGTCGGGGCTGCGGCCCACCGAGGCCAATTTCCTTATTTTCTCTCATTTTCCGAGGCCGCCGGCTTGGTCGGTCCCAGCGGGCCGATCCAATTTCACTATAAAATTAGGGTGAAAGGGCATAATTGTCCAGATATAAGTGTGAAAATAATCGATTAAACAATATTAAAGTGTTAATTAAGGATGGAAGGGCCGCTTCACGGGTGACAGAGGCGGCGCATCTGCCGTATCAATGCGGGCAGCTTTCTATGCAGCCTTTGTTCTGGGAGTCACTTATGCCCTTTGGTCCGCGAGTCGGCCTGACGCTCATGTTTATCTCTGTGGCAGCCTTGGCGGGCTGTTCCACAGCGCCGTTCGGTGTCAAAGCCTCGGATGCCGCGATCACCGCGGCAAATGAGCAGGGCGCCGACATGTTGCCGCGCCTACGCCCGCGCGCCTTTGCGGTATGCTACAGTTCGGCCGTCAACGAGCCGGCGGAGATCGAGGCCGAAGCGATTTACCTCTGCGACGGCGGCCGTCTGGAAAAGATCGACGAAGATACTTTCTGGAACGGCTGTTCCCTGACCCAGCCCGAGCGCATCAGCTACATCTGCTTCCCGCCCGATAAGGCCAAGCGCCTGCCCAAGTCCACGGAAGCCCAGCCGGCCAACTGACGCCCGCAGGTCCGTTCGGGACCCGCGATCCGGCCGCGGAGGATCGGATCAGCCGGCGATGCCGTCGCCGACGATCTTCAGAATCCGCTTCATCTGTCGCTCGGCGGGCTGGAGGCCGGCCAATCGCAAAACCTCGCAGGGGAGGTGGGAGAGCCAGTCTTCATGCCGCTTGCGGCTGCGCTGTGGCGCAGAGGCGCTGTCGTAGGACCCTGCCCAGCGGAGGAAGTCACGGTAACGCGGGTGCATCGAGCCACCAGGACTGATCGCCGCCTTGCCGAATCGCCGCTCTTCGCGATGACGGAGCCGCAGCAGCCGAATTTCGGTGGGCACATAGAGGAAGACGACGAGATCGAAGAGCGGGATAAGGGGGTCGCCCCAGCCTTCCAGGGCCCCGGACAGCACCCAGGCGTCGGCGGTTGCCAGAGCAGGTCGAAGGAGTTCCAGGCGGCCTTCAACGTCGCGGCTCTCTTGATATGGCGGTTCGCTGGGCTTCCAGTAGTAATCATCGGTGTCGAAATGGCTGACGCCCAGCCGCGCCGCCAGGGCAGCACCAAGCGTCGTCGTCCCAGCCCCCGCGGCACCGGTAATGTGAATTCTCTTCCCTGCCATCGCGCAACCCTATGCGGCCGTCCACTCGTTGCACACGTCTAGATCACTTTCGCTTGCCTGCCGCTCATGTCGCAAACGATCGAAGCTCTCCTGTGGAAGCAATCGTGCGAGCGCCCAGACCGCCATCGCCCGCACCAGGGGCGAGGCATCGTCGAGCAGCGCTTCCGCCGCCGGTGCCATTGCGGGCGCGCCGCTGTTGCCGAGAGCGATCAGAAGGTTGCGGACAAAGCGGTCGCGGCCGATACGCTTGATGGGAGAGCCGGCGAAGACCCGTCGGAAAGCGGCATCGTCGAGTTGCAGCAGGTCTTTGAGACGCGGCGCGTTGAGCTCGGCGCGCGGCAGAAAGGCGGGCTCGCTGCTGCGCTGGGCGAACTTGTTCCAGGGGCAGACCGCGAGGCAGTCGTCGCAGCCGTAGATGCGATTGCCCATGGCGGCCCGAAACTCTCGCGGAATGTGCCCCTTGTGCTCGATGGTGAGGTAGGAGACGCAGCGCCGCGCATCAAGGCGGTAGGGGCCGAGGAAAGCCGCCGTCGGGCAGACGTCGAGGCAGCGCTGGCAGGAACCGCAGTGATCGTTTTCCGCGCTGTCCGGCGCCAGATCGAGATCGGTATAGACCTCCCCCAGGAACAGCCAGGAGCCGAGATCGAGCGACACCAGGTTGCTGTGCTTGCCCTGCCAGCCGAGGCCGGCGGCCTGGGCGAGGTGCTTTTCCATGACCGGGGCGGTGTCCACGAAGATCTTCACGCCGGCCTCGAGGTCCTCATGCATCCAGCGAGCGAGGACCTTGAGGCGCTTCTTCAGCAGGTCGTGATAGTCGGCGTTGCGCGCGTAGACCGAGATCGAAGCGCGGTCTTCTCGGTCGAGGAGAGCCAGAGGGTCTCCGGAAGGCCCATAGTTCTGGCCCAGCACGACGACCGTCTTGGCTTCGGGCCAGAGCGTTTGCGGATCGGCGCGGCGGTCGGCGTTGCGCGCCAGCCAGTCCATGTCGCCGTGGCAGCCCTCGGCAAGGAATTCCAGAAACTCGTCGCGCGCCTTTGGGGCCACCTCGGCCCGGGCGAAGCCGACGGCGTCGAAGCCGAGCGCCAGCGCGCGTTCGCGAATCTGGGTTTTGGCGTCGCTCACGTCTGTCTAGAGCGCGGGTATGTCGCCCTCTGCCTCTTGTCGCTCGAAATCGGCAACGAAATCCTCCAGGCGGTTGTCTTCGATGGCTTGGCGCAAACCAGCCATGACCTGCTGATAGTAGTGCAGATTGTGACGGGTCAGGAGGATCGGACCAAGCATCTCCTTGGCCTTGAAGAGATGGTGCAGATAGGCGCGGCTGTAGTCGGCGCAGGTCGGGCAGGGGCAGTCCGGGTCCAGCGGGCGCGGGTCGTCGCGGTGGCGGGCGTTCATGATGTTGAGGGCTGCGCCCCGGGTGAAGGCCTGGCCGGTGCGCCCGCTGCGGGTCGGCAGCACGCAATCGAACATGTCGATGCCGCGCCGGACGGCACCGACGATATCCGACGGCTTGCCCACGCCCATGAGGTAGCGCGGCCGGTCGTCAGGAAGGCTGGGCACCGTGGCTTCCAAAACTTCGAACATCACCGCTTGGCCTTCGCCGACGGCAAGACCGCCGACCGCATAGCCGTCGAAGCCGATCTCCTTCAACACTTCGGCCGAATGCCGTCTCAGTTCCGGGTAGACGCTGCCCTGCACGATGCCGAAGAGGCCATAGCCCGGCCGCTTGGTGAAGGCCTCCCGGCAGCGCGCCGCCCAGCGCATGGAGCGTTCCATGGACTCGCGGGCGACAATCTCGGTTGCCGGGAAGGGGGTGCATTCGTCCAGCACCATGGTGATGTCGGCGTCCAGCAGTTCCTGGATTTCCATGGCGCGCTCGGGCGTCAGCGCATGGG
>CAJHXP010000376.1_pt1 | contig 16550 bp, 18 predicted proteins | sample 9198551 | NCBI WGS metagenome assembly CAJHXP01 (sample SAMEA7708297, study PRJEB35096) | sediment metagenome | biome: marine neritic benthic zone biome [ENVO:01000025]; feature: sediment [ENVO:00002007]; material: shallow marine sediment [ENVO:03000034] sea grass bed [ENVO_01000059] ... | reverse complement strand
CTCGGCCAGCGCCTTGCCGGCGCCGCCCGCCGACTGGATGCCGACGGAGTTGAACCCGGCGGCGACGTAGCAGTTGTCGACCTCCGGCGCCTCGCCCAGCAGGTAGCGGTCGTCGGGGGTGAAGCTCTCCGGCCCGTTGAAGAAGGTATGGATGCCGGCGGTCTCCAGGATCGGCAGACGTTCGACCGCGGCCTCCAGGATCGGCGCGAAGTGGTCGAAGTCTTCGGGCAGCTGGTCGAAACAGAAGTCCTCGGCGATGCCGTCCATGCCCCAGGGCTTGGCCAGGGGCTCGAAGGCGCCGAGCAGGATCTTGCCGGCGTCTTCCTTGTAGTAGGCGCACTCGTCGGGCACCCGCAGCACCGGCAGGTCGCGGGGCAGCTCGGGGATGTTCTCGGTGACGATATAAAAGTGCTCGCAGGCCTGCAGCGGCACCTTCACGCCGGCCATCCTCCCGACTTCGCGGCCCCACATGCCGGCGCAGTTGACCACGAACTCCGCCGAGATTGCGCCCTGGTCGGTCTCGACTCCCGTCACGCGCCCGTCATTCTGCGTGATGCCGGTGACCTTGGTCTGCTCGAAAATTTTCGCGCCCTTCTGGCGCGCGCCCTTGGCCAGGGCCAGGGCGATGTTGGAGGGATCGGCCTGGCCGTCCTTGGACAGGAAGGCGCCGCCGGCGACATCCGTCCGGTTCAGCAGCGGATAGGCCGCGGCCACCTCGTCGGGCGTCAGGACATCGACCTGCAGGCCGAAGGTCTTGGCCATGGAGGCGCCGCGTTTCAGCTCCTCCAGGCGCGCCTCGCTCAGCGCCACGGAGAGCGAGCCGTTCTGCTTGAAGCCGGTGGCGACGCCGGTCTCTTGTTCCAGGGTGGCGTAGAGCTCCGCCGAGTACTTGGCGAGCTGGGTCATGTTGGAGGTGGCGCGCAGCTGCCCGATCAGGCCCGCCGCGTGCCAGGTGGTGCCGCAGGTCAGCTGCTTGCGCTCCAGCAGGACGACATCCTGCCAGCCGAGCTTGGCCAGGTGATAGGCGACGGAACAGCCGATCACGCCGCCGCCGATGATCACCGCGCGCGCCTGCTGTGGCAGATCGCTCATAGATTCACTCCAGATTCACGCCCGCAGGCGTTCGTTGTTCGGATCGTAAAGCGGCGAGGTCGCGACCCGCGCCGGACAGCGCTCGCCGAGAATCTCCACTTCCAGAGCTTCGCCTTCCTGCGCCAGATCGGTTTCCACATAGGCGAGCGCGATGGACTTGCCGATGCGATGGCCGTAACCGCCGGAGGTCACCAAACCGACTGCCCGGTCGCCCTTCCACACGATGGAACAGAACTGCGCGTCAGCCGTTTTGGCCTCCACCAACAGCGGCACGAAACGCTCTTTCGATCCTTCCTGCTTTTCCTTCAACAGGGCGTCGCGGCCGATGAAGCTTTCCTTGTCCAGACGGACAAAGCGGTCGAGCGAGGACCGCAGCGGCGAGTACTCGCTGGCCAGATCCTGCTTCCAGGCCATGTAGCCCTTTTCCAGCCGCAGGGAGTCCATGGCGTACATGCCGAAGTCACGGATGCCGTGGGCCTCGCCCGCCTGCCAGAGCAGGTCATAGATCGGCGCAACGGTCTCGATCGGCAGGTGCAGTTCCCAGCCCAGCTCTCCTACATAGTTCACGCGGATCGCAAAGCCGCGCGCCTGGGCGACCTCGATCGGCTGAACGGAGAGCCAGGGGAAAGCCTCATTGGAAAGCGCGCTCTCGGTCACCTGGCCCAGCACCTCGCGTGCCTTGGGGCCGGCCAGCACCAGCGTCGACCAGCGCGCCGTCACATTGTCCAGCGTGAAGGCCGCGTCTGCCGGCAGGTGCGCCCTCAGCCAATCTTCGTCATGCCACTCGCCGGCGGCGGCAGAAATCAGCCAGAACTGATCCTCGCCGAAGCGGGTCAGGGTCATCTCGGAGATCACGCCACCGCGTTCGGAACAGAAATAGCCGAGCGAGACGCGCCCGACCTTCGGCAGCGGACCCGCGATGAGCCCGTTCAGCCAGGCCGCCGCGCCGGGTCCCTTGACCTCGAACTTGGCGAAGCCCGGTAGGTCGAGGATGCCGACGGTCTCCGCTACCGCCTTGCACTCGGCCGTGACCGAGGGGTACCAGTTGCCCTCCCGGTGGAAGGACAGCTCCGGCGTCACCTCCGCACCGGGGTCGGCGAACCATACGGCACGCTCCCAGCCGCCGCGGGCGCCGAACTGCGCGCCCTTGGCCGCCAGCTTTTCATAGAGCGGCGAGACCTTGGCCGGACGCCCGGCGGGACGTTCCTCGTGGGGGAAGCCGATGGCGTACTCGTTCTGGTACAGCTCCACCGCTCGATCGACCACGTAGCGCTTGGTCGCGAAATCGGTGAAGCGGCGCGGGTCGATGACCCAGAGATCCCACTCCGGCTCGCCCTCGACGATCCATTCCGCCATGGTCTTGCCGGCGCCGCCGGACTGGGCGATGCCGAAGGAGAAGACGCAGGCCTCGTAAAAATTCCTGAGACCCGGCGCCGGACCGACCAGAGGGTTGCCGTCCGGCGTGTAAGGGATCGGCCCGTTGATCACCTTCTGCACGCCGCCCGTGCCCAGGATCGGCACCCTTGCGCAAGCCTGCTCGATGTACCATTCCAGACGATCGAGGTCGTCGGGGTAGAGCTGGAAGGAAAAGTCCTCCGGCATCTTGTCCAGCCAGTGCGGCGTCGCCTTCCACTCGTAGGGGCCGAGAATCAGGCCGTTGCCTTCCTGACGCAGGTAGTAGCTGTCGTCGGGATCGCGCAGCAGCGGGATCTTGTGGTCCAGGGCCGCCAGTTCCGGGATCTCCTCGGTCACCAGATACTGATGCGACATGGCGACGGTGGGAATGTCACGGCCGACCATGCGGCCGATTTCCGCGGCGCGATAGCCGGCGGCATTCACCACTTTCTCGGCGATGATGCTTCCCTTCTCGCTCTCCACCTTCCACTCGCCCGACGGCAATTGAGATAAACCGGTCACCGCGCAGAACCGCACGATCTTGGCGCCCAGGTCGCGGGCGCCCTTGGCGTAGGCCTGGGTCAGCTGCGAGGGATCGATATCACCGTCGTCAGGGTCCCAGAGGCCGCCTTCCAGGCCGTGCATTTCCAGGAAGGGATAGCGGTCCTTCAACTCGTTGGGGCCAAGCAGTTCGTAGTTCAAGCCCTGATAGCGCGCCATGCCGGCCACATGGCGGAACTCCTCCATCCGCGCCGAGTTCTGCGCCAAGCGGACCGAACCAGTGCGGTGATAGTTCATCGGATAGTCGACCTCGTCGGCCAGGCGTCCGAAAAGATCCGCCGAGTAGTGTTGCAGCTTCATCATGTTCCAGCTGCCGGAGAAGGTCGGGCAGTTGCCCGCCGCATGCCAGGTCGAACCGGACGTCAGCTCGTTCTTTTCCAGCAGGATCGCATCGCTGCAGCCCATCTTGGCAAGGTGATAGAGCGTCGCGGCGCCGACCGCACCGCCGCCGATGATCACCACCCGGGCGTGACTGGGAAGCTCAACCATGGCCTCTCTCCTCGGTAGATCGATTTAGTAGGTGGGAGGCGAGATAACCCACACCACTTCGGTGCGGACCTTGCCGGGGTTGCGCCAGCGCGACGGTTCCCGCGCGATGCGGAAACTATCACCGGCCGTCAAGTGGAAATGCCCTTTGCCGATCCATAGCTCCAACTCGCCGGAAACCAGGTAGCCGGTCTCTTCCGTGTCGCGCTTGAGGAAGCCCATACTCTCTGCGCCCGGCTCGAAGACACTGAGAAGCACCTCGAAGCTGCCGCCGAGGTCCGGCGACAAGAGTTCCTCGGTCAGGCCGGTGTCGGCGGAACCGATGCTGCGCCGGGCCGTGGCGCGCACCACATGCCCGCGCTCCTCCTCCGGCACGTCCTCATGGACGAGAAACCACGACAGCGGCGTATACAACGCGGCCGCGATGGCGCGCAGATCGTCGATGCCCAATTCAGAGAGGCCGCGTTCCACCTGGCTCAGAAAACCGACGGAGCGGCCGACCTTCAGCGCCAACTCCGCCAAGGTTAGGCCTCGGGTCTTGCGTAGAATCCTCAGATCGTTGCCGTGCTTGCTGCTCGGCAGCATCGCCTCTTCAGCCAATGCATCTGACCTGTTGCCGCGCTTCGCGCCCATCTGCTGCGCCTCCCTGGATTGCGGTGGAACCGGAATGCTGGCTCTTTTTGCGTGAAATTCCTACAATTTTCTTCATTGCGGCCAGATAACGCCGAAATGAGGGAATTTCCTCAACTTACAACTGAGCCATCAGGACGCTTCAAAGACCGCGTTGAAAGCTCTAAGGTGCCGCGCTTTCAAGAACCCGAAGCAGAAAGACCCGCCCGATGGACCTCTCCGAAGACCTTGTCCTTCCCGACGACGAGACCGCCGGCCTGCTGATCGGCCGTGTCTGGCTGCCCGGAGATCTTGCCGGGCCGAGTCCGGTCGTGTTGGACGGCACCACGGTGCGCGATCTATCCGGCCTCGCGGCGACGACTGCGGAGCTCTTCGAACTGGACGGCCCGGCCGCAAAGATCCGCGCCGCCCTGACAGAGGGCAGCCTGCCGGCGGTCGGCGATCTCGGCACCCTGCTGGCCAATTCGGCCTGGGACAAACGCTCCGACAGCGCGCCCTACTTCCTCGCCCCCTGCGACCTGCAGGCCCTCCGGGCCAGCGGCGTGACCTTCGTCGACTCGATGCTGGAGCGGGTCATCGAAGAACAAGCGAAAGGCGATCCGCAGCAAGCCGAGGCGATCCGCGACAGCCTGGCCGCCGAGATCGGCACGCAGTTGGCTGCCCTGAAGCCCGGTTCGCCGGAAGCGGCGAAGCTGAAGGAGACACTCGTCGAACGCGGCCTCTGGTCGCAGTACCTGGAGGTCGGTATCGGCCCCGACGCCGAGATCTTCACCAAATCGCAGCCCATGTCCGCGGTCGGCCTAGGCGCGGAGATCGGAATTCTGGCTTCCTCCGTCTGGAACAACCCGGAGCCGGAAGTGGCCTTGGTCGTGAACAGCCGCGGCGAGATCGTCGGCGCCACGCTCGGCAACGACGTGAACCTGCGCGACGTCGAAGGCCGCAGCGCCCTCCTGCTCGGCCGCGCCAAGGACAACAACGCCTCCTGCGCGCTCGGCCCCTTCATCCGCCTGCTCGACGACAGCTTCGACATGGCGGCGCTGCGCGCTATTGTCATCGAGGTGGAGATCGCCGGCGAAGACGGCTTCACCATTACCGACGACTACCCGCTGGCGTCGATCAGCCGCGACGTGGAGGACCTGGTGGCCCAGGCCGTGAACGGCGACCACCAGTACCCCGACGGCCTGGTGTTGTTCCTCGGCACCATGTTCGCGCCGATCCAGGATCGCGACCAGGCCGGCGAAGGCTTCACTCACAAGCTGGGCGACCTCGTCACCATTCGGGCCAAAGAACTGGGTGCGCTGGTGAACCGGGTGAACCACTGCGACAAGATCGCCCCCTGGACCTATGGCAGCGTCGCGCTGATGAGAAACCTCGCACAACGAGGGCTGCTGTAGAGCTTCTTTCCTCGGCAGGCCGGAATAGCGGCGGCCACCACGCCCCCTCGCCATCCATTGACTCGACGCAGGGCCGCTTCTAATCTCTTAGGTTATTCGCTCTCGATCAAATTCATCGGAACGCCCCGCCACTCTGCTGGCGGGCGCCCAATGGGCATTGCGAGGTCGACTATGGCGGAAAAATCCAGAGGTAAAGGAAAGAGCGAGCAGGAGATCATCGAGCTCGACGGAGCCGACAACGAAGAAATCGTCTTCGATGGCGTTTCGCGGGAAGATCTACGGACAGCCGCCCCGAAAATCATCCAGAATTACCATTTCGGGGATGAATTCGGCGGCACGATCGGAGACTTCGCGAGCTCCGATCCGGTCGGGCCGGCAGCCGACCAATGCTACAAGTTCGAGATCGTCAACAATGCGATCGACCTGACCTGGAACGCGACCATCACCACCAATCCGGCGGACTGCGTCTTCCTGTCCAGCGCCGTGATCGAGAAGGAAAATCGCAAGCCGGGCAAGGCGACCTTCGTCATCTGCTGCGAAAAAAAGGACGACGGCAAGTGCAAGAACTGCTCGACCGTCGTAACCCTTACGGTCAGTAAAGGTCAGCGGAGCGTGACAAAGCAGGTGAAGGTTTTCTGCCGGTCGTAGCAGCGGCGCGCCGCGCGCCGGCTGTCACTTGTCCTTTGGCAATTGCAAGGGTTCGTCCTACGGCGCGCGCGAACAGAGCCGCGACGCCACCGAATTCTGCACCACGGTGAAGACGGGCTGCACCTTGCGACTCCAACTGCCACAGGTTTATTTGTGGCAGCCCATTTCAGCCGAAAGCGTGGCAGCACGATCGTTTCCCGGCCGGTTGGTTGGAGAAAAGTGGCGAAGACACAGTTTCCAAGACTACAATCTTGCCATTCGGTCTCACTCGGCAAGGCAAGGATATGCTCGATCCTAAACAGGAAGAGCTCTATCGTTTCTGGTGCAAGGAGGCGGAAACGCGTGACGGCGTGCCGCCGCGCTCCGCCTTTGACCCGATTGACTTTCCGCGCACGCTGCCGACGCTGGTCCTCTATGAGCTTCTCGAGAACGACGCAGTGTGCCTGCGCCTCATTGGAACCGAAATAGCGCGAGCCTGGGGAGTTGATCACACGGGCCGCTGCTTGCATGAATTCATGGAAGGCGACTACCATGACTTCATACGGGGACAAATTGATCAGTGTGTCGAACAACGCGTCCCGATGTTCTCACACAGCTGTTTTCAGTGGGACCGCGGGCGCGCCCTCGACACCCGGCGCCTGCTGCTACCCTTCACGCGCAACGACGACCCGAGCAGGGTCGGCTTTGTGCTGCTCAGTCAGGTATTCGACTATGGCAAAGCAGGGCCTTCATCCCCCTCGGTCCATATCGATAGCGGCTTTGAATTCTTCGAATTGGAACGTCAGACGCTGACGCCGAAGCTCGACCAATAGCAGCGCCCCCCTTCCTGGATAGCCAAGGAGGGACGCGAGGCTGTCTCCTGCGGCGCACATGGATTTGCAGGTCGACTTCCTGTAGCCTTGCCGCGACTCCATTGCTGCGGCCAAGGTGAGATGGGAATGCTGGATACCAAGCGCATCATGCTGCCATTCACCCGCAACGATGCACCGAACGAAATTGGATTTGTGCTGGTGAGTCAGATCTTTAACCACAGCAAGCTCGGCCCACCCCAAGCGATGGTCTAGGCCAGTCCTGAATTCCATATCGTCGAATTTGTGCGTAAGACGCTACATTCGGGGGTCGGCGACTAGCAGGATCGCCCGGCGCCCCACGAAGGCCCGTCGCACCGACCGGCTCAGCGCATCAGCCACAGGAGTTTCCCCATGACCAAAGTAGTTCACAGTGCGGGCGTTGCGGCGGCCGAACAGCCCTATGTCGCCAAGGTCGGCAGCGTCATTGTTGCGCGCTCCGGTCAGGCCATGATCTTGAATGAATGGAACGGCGAGAAAAGCTACCCGCCGGTGGTCTATTTCCCGCTGGAAAGTATCGATCAAGGTTGCCTCCTGCCCAGCGATCACCAGACCCACTGCCCGATCAAGGGCAACGCCAGCTACTACAGCGTAGAAGCCGACGGCCAGAGGCTGGAAAACGCCGCCTGGTTCTATCCTGACCCCCTGCCCCTGGTGGCCGGCGTGAAAGGCTACGTCGCCTTCTACCCGAAAAAGGTGACGGTCGAGAAAGTTTGAGGCGGGCACGGCCCCGTCCTTCGAGACGCTGGCTTTGCAGGCTCCTCAGGAGGAGGCCTTTTCCTTGAACCTCATGCTGAGGAGACCGTGCAACGGTCGTCTCGAAGCATGCGCAACCACTCAGATCAACCGCTTGCGCAGCTGCGAGGAGAGGATGTCGATGACCGACACCACCAGCACCACCACCACGATGACGGCGGCGGCGCGGTCGTACTGGAAGGACCGGAACGATTCATAAAAGGTGAAGCCGATGCCCCCTGCGCCGACGATGCCCAGTACCGTGGCCGAGCGCACCAACGTCTCGAAGCGGTAGAGGGAAAAGCTGCTCCACAGCGGCAGCACCTGCGGGATGACACCGTATATAACCTGCTGCAGACGGCTGGCGCCGGTCGCGCGGATGCCCTCCACCGGCCGCGGATCAACGGCCTCCACCGCCTCGGAGAACAGCTTGGAGATGACGCCCAGATTGTGGATGAACAGCGCCATGACGCCGGCGAAGGGGCCCAGGCCCACGGCGGCGACGAAGAGGATGGCGAAGACCAGTTCGTTGATGGCGCGCGCCGCGTCCATCAGGCGGCGCATCGGCTGCACCACCCAGGTCGGCGCGACGTTGTTGGACGACAGCAGGCCGCAGGGCACGCCGACGAGGATCGACAGCACCGAGCCCCAGAGCGCGATCTGCACGGTCTCTATCATCTTGGCAACGAAGAGATCCAGGTCGGTGAAGTCCGGGCTTAGAAAATCGCCGATGAAAACCGCCATGTTGTCGGCGTCGGTGAAGAGAAAGGTCCAGCGGTCGACCTCCGCCGGATAGTAGGAAACGCCGAGCAGCACCGCGAGGATCAAGGCGATCGCGGCCTTGTTGAAAAACCCGGCCCAGCGCGGCTGCAGGGCCCGGCGCACCTCCGGGGATAGGCTTTTCGAACGGACCGAGGACAGTGTCGCATTGGCGATCGTGATGGTCATTGGCGGGCGATTCCAGAAACGAGAACTGCAGGCGGAAGCGGTGTCGGAACGGGCGGCAGGAGCGGTCGCCGCGCGCCCGCCCCCACTTCCCGTAGCTGTACTTTAGTAGCCGGCCTGGCCGACGATACCGGCATAGCCTTGCAGCTTTGCCAGCAATTCATCGGCAGCCTTCACACCCTCCAGGTCGCCGGCGTTCTGCGCCTTGACCTTGGCCTTGAAGGCCTCGATCTGGCGAACGTCGAGAAGCTGCGCGTTGGAGGATGCCAGGAAGGGTCCCCAACCGTCGGACATGCTGGCCAGCACCGCGCGTTCCTGCTTGACCTTCTCCAGATCGCCGAAGCGGCCGTACTGCATGAAGAAATAGTAGATCTTCTGCTTCACGTCTTCCGCCAGCTCCTTGCGCCACACCATCGGATCGGAGGGGATCATCGGCGAGCGCCAGATCTCCTTGATGTTGGCGGCGGCTTCAGGGTTGGTCTTGGCGAGGCGCGCGTAGATCGACTCGGTGTTGTTGGTGGCCACGTCGACCTTGCCGCTGGCCACCGCCATGGCATTGCCTTCGTGGTTCGAATTTGTCACCCGCGCGAAGCAGCCTTCCGGGGTCTTGTTGTTCAGCGCCCAGACGTAGTAGCCGGGGATCGCGAAGCCCGAGGTCGAGTTCGGGTCGCCGTTGCCGAAGGTCGCCGTCTTGTCGCACGCCAAGACGTCCTCCAGGGAGTTGATCTTGGAGTCTTTGTGCGCGATCAGCAGCGAGTAGTAGCCCTTGGAGCCGTCGTCCTTGATGGTTTGGGCGAAGACTTCACCACCGGCACGGTCGACGGCCTGAATGGCCGACTTGTTGCCGAACCAGGCAACGTCGACCTTGCCGAAGCGCATGCCCTCGATGACGCCGGCATAGTCGGAGGCGAAGAACGGCTTCACGGGAACGCCGAAGGCCTTTTCCATATCCTGCAGGAAGGGCTTGAAGGATTTTTCCAGCGCCGAGGAGGACTCGGTCGAGATGATGCCGAAGTTGATCTGCTTGGGCATCTCGGCCTGGGCGACGGAAGCGCCGAAGGCCAAGGCCGTCGCGAGACCGGCGGCAGTTGCGGTGAGTTTCTTGAGCATCACTTACTCCTGTTTTCTTGATGCATGCGAAGGGGAATCAGAGGCTGGCCACATTCCGGGCAGCCAGGTCGTCGGGGCGGCTCACACCGTTGCTCGGAAACGCCCCGGGAAATACCGGGTCGGAGGACGGCGGAGTCTTTGGCTCTGGAGTAGCCTGGGCCGGCTTGGCCTTGACGAGATCGAGGCTGCCGGCCTCGACGCCATAGAGATCGGCGATGTCCGTCGGCGAGATACCGCTGATCGGCCCGTTGTGAATCACCCTGCCGTCCTTCAGCGCGATAATGCGGTCGCAGTGCTCGAAGGCGTGGTCGATCTGGTGCAGGGAGACGATTACCGTGGTCCTGTCCTGACGATTGATCTCTCTCAGCGTCGACATGACGAGCTTGGCCGAAGCGGGGTCGAGAGAGGCGATGGGCTCGTCGGCCAGGATGAGCCGGGCCTCCTGGGTCAGGACACGGGCGATGGCGCCGCGCTGCTGCTGGCCGCCTGAGAGGGTGGAGGCGCGCTGGTGCGCCTGCTCGACCAGGCCGACGCGCTCCAGCGCCAGCAGCGCCTTCACCTTGTCGACTTTCGGGAACAGGCCGAGGGTGCCGCGCCAAGGCGGCGTGCGCCCCAGCCGCCCGGCCAAGACGTTGGTCAGCAGCGTCAGGCGGGTCACGAGATTGAACTGCTGGAAGATAACGCCGACATCGCGGCGCAGCGCCGAACCTTGCGTTGTAAATCGGCCGTCCCTCTGGGTCTCCTTGCCGAACAGCGAGATGCGGCCGCCGGCGTCCCGGTCCATACGCTCCAAGCCGCAGATCAGTCGGATCAACGTCGACTTGCCGGAGCCTGAAGCACCGATCAGGCCGACCATTTCTCCCTCGTCAACCGCGAGGTCGACGTCGTGCAGGACGGTCTTGTCGCCGAAGGTTTTACTGACGCGCGACAGCGCAATGACGGTCATTTAGGTTGGCCCCCTGAGCCTGACGAACCGGATCGGATCGCCGAAAGCTCTACAGCCAGCCTGTGAAACTATGATGACAGGATTACGTCGGTTTCTTTTCGCCCCGGCGCAAAGCGCAGCGCGATCGCAACTACTCGGCGGAGACCCTCGCCTTGCGCCGCGCCCTTTCCTTCAGTTTGTGCCCGACGGCGGCGATCGCGTTGATCGCCGGCACCAGCTCCTCTCCCAGGTCGGTCAGGGAATATTCCACAGAGGGCGGCGAGGTCGGCTTCACTTCGCGCAGGATTACCCCTTTGGATTCGAGCTCGCGCAGCCGAACCGTCAGCACCTTGGCGGAGACCTTCGGGATGTCGACACGCAGTTCACTGAACCGGCGCGGCCCGCCGCTCAAGTTCCAAATGACGTTCGGCGTCCAGGCACCGCCCAGAACCTCCATGCAGGTGCTGAGCGGGCATTCGTTCGGTGGCGCCGGGCTGCGGTTCTTACGTATCTTGAGAGCCATCATAGTTACTTTTGGTTACCAATCGGAAACCTGATAATGACATAACCTTCCGATATTAGGTATACAAAAGTAACTTCAGCTCCTACGTCTCTTGAACCCCGGCCCGGCGGGAGCTTCCTTGGCTTCACCGGGACCGGCCCAACCGAAGACACAGGAGACAGAACTCATGAAGCTCTATTACCTGCCCGGCGCCTGCTCCCTCGCCTCTCATATCGCCCTGCGCGAAGTGGGTGCGGCCTTCGACCTGGAACGCGTCGACAACGCCACCAAGAAAACCGAGGCGGGCGCCGATTTCCTGGAAATCAATCCCAAGGGCTATGTCCCGGTCCTTACCCTTGAGGGCGGCGACGTGCTGACCGAAGGGGCGGCCATCCTTCAGTTCATCGCCGACCAAAACCCGACGACAGGCCTCGCCCCGCAGGCCGGCACTCTTGAGCGCACGCGCCTCCAGGAGCACTTGAGCTACGTCTCTTCCGAGCTGCACAAGTCCTTCAGCCCGCTGTTCAACCCAGCCTCCACCGAGGCCGAGAAGACGGCCGCCAAGACAAGGGTGGCGCAGAAGCTGGATCAGGTGGAGCAGATCCTTGCCGACGGCCGCAGCTTCCTGCTCGGCGACCAGTTCACCGTGGCCGACGCCTATCTCTTCGTCGTCGCCAATTGGACGGGGCCGACCGGGATCGGCCTCGACGCCTGGCCGAAGATCGCCGCCTTCCAGCAGCGGGTCGCCGCGCGCGAGGCCGTTCAGGCCGCGCTCAAGGCCGAAGGCCTCGCGGCCTGAAGCCGGACCGCATCATGGACGAACGTTACGGGGAGGTCGTGGCCATGCTCTCGACCTACTTCGACGGCCTTTACCACAGCGACACCGGAAGGCTCGAAAGAGTCTTCCACCCGCTGGCGCACTACGTGACGGCAACCGAGGGCGGACCGCTGCATCTGACCATGGCGCAGTACTTTCCCATGGTCGACAAGCGGCCCTCCCCGGCCAGCCGCGACGAAACCCGCAGCGACCGCATAGTCTCGGTCGAGTTCGCCGGACCGGTCACCGCCTTCGCCAGGGTCGAATGCTCCATCGGACCGAAGTTCTTCACCGATCTGCTGACCCTGATCTATGTCGAGGGCCGCTGGCGGATCATCTCCAAGGTCTTTCACTTCGACCTGCGCGACTGAGGATCCCGCCCAAATAAGGAAGGGACTGGACTTGCCCTACGTGAACTTGAAGATCACCCGAGAAGGTGCCACGCCTGCCCAAAAAGCCCTTCTAATGAAAGGCATTACCGACCTGCTGGTCGAGGTACTGGAAAAGGACCCGTCGACCACCGTCGTCGTCATCGACGAGGTGGAGGTGGAAGACTGGGGGATCGGCGGCCTGCCGGTAGCTGAATTTCGACAGCAAGCCTTGCAGACAACAAGCTGAGGCCGCTGGCATTCAGGCGGCAGGCTCGCGGCCGGAGAAGGCCCGCGCCATGATGCTGTCGGCACGCGCCAGGCGCCGCCTGAGATAGGTCTTGCTGCGCGCCTGGTCCTCAGAGTCGTCGCGGCACCAGCACGCCAAGGTGGAGAGGAAGATCAATGTCATGCCGATCTCCTCCACCGAGCGCCGCTGCCCCTTGCCGTCGAGCAGCGCCGCCTCGCGCCACCACTGCACCGTGCGCGAGGTCCAGGTGACCAGATTGATATTGTGATGCACATGCACCGGCCAAAGCTTAGCCCGGAACATCTCCGCCGTGACCCGGCGGCGCGGCGCCAATGCGTCCAGCCAGGCCTCCAGCGTGATTTGCAACCGCTCAGCAGCCGGCAGATTCGCGAATCCCCTCTGCGGTTTCACCAGCATGGCCCGATCGGCACGGGCGATCCAGGCATCGGCGACGGCATCGCCGTCGCGAAACTCATTGCGGATCGCAGCCAGCGGCAAGCCGAGGCGCTCGGCTACATGATGTAGGCGGATATCGTACCAGCCCCAGTCTTCGGCGATGTCGAGTGCCGCCTCGACGATGCGCTCCTGCAGAGAGGCATCCGAAGGCCTTGGTGCTTTCCGGGATGAAGACTTTGCAGCAGCCATGAGCGGGCTCCTCTGGAAGATGCAGCTTCACGCAAAGCCTACGGCTGTCGATAGTGTGATGTCTACAGCTTCCTGTGCCGTGGAGCCTCCTCTGGTGAAGGAGACCAGAAGGTCAGCCCTTCTCCGGGCGGCCAAGCAGCGCAGCCGCCATCCACTGGTGGAAGCAGTGCGTCGGGCCGTCCATTGCCGGCGAGAAGACACCGCCTTGGAAGGCCGGGGAAGCACGCCCCGCCTGCATGCCCTCGACCACGCCGCGGTCCTCCTCGAAGACCGTGCGCCACTGCCGCGTATTGGTGGCGCGCAGATCGGCGAAGTCATCGCCGAGGGCCGCCTCGTCGAAGTAGTAGATCTCGAAATGCTCGCGGGTCAGGTTCGGCCCCACGGCCTCCAGCACTACGGTGTAGAAGTGATCTTTGTGCACGCCGAAGAGCACATTGGGGAACAGCGCTAAATATTCGCCGGCGCCCCGCCAGCTGTCCGGCAGCTCCGGATGCGCCGGAAACTCCCGGCCATCGCTGCTCAAGGTCGGGCGGTAGGCGGTGCTGCCCTGCCCCGCCATATGCCCGTCCTCGGCGATGTTGTAGTGGTCTTCCAGCCGTGAGTACTGATTGAGCGCCGGATGGATCCACGGCAGGTGGTAGGCCTCGCAGTAGTTCTCGACCGCCAGCTTCCAGTTGCAGTTCAGCTCGATGGCAAAGGCCGAGTCCGCGCCGCCATGGCGCAGGCGGCTGAGGTCGAAGGCCCGCCAGCGCTCGGCCAGTGGCGCGATGAAGTCCTCGAAGTCCGGTGCCTCAGCCGACAGGTCGACGAAGACCGCATCGCCCCAGACCGCGCTGCGTACCGGCTTCAGGCCGTGCTTCGACTTGTCGAAGCCTTCGCAGCTCTTGGTGCCCGGGCCGCCGATGAAGGGCGTTGCCTTCAGGCTGCCTTCCAGGGTGTAGCTCCAGGAATGGTAGGGGCAGCGTATCAGTCCTTTGGATTTGCAGGGCGCGCCGACCAGTTCCAGTCCCCGATGGCTGCAGACGTTATGGAAGACCCGCAGCTCTCCCGAGCGGTCACGCAGCAGCAACAGGGGCAGGCCGAGTAGTTGCACCGGCTTGAGGTCTCCCGCCTCGGGCACCCAGTGGCCGACGCCGATGCAGGTCCAGGTTCTGGCCAGCACCTGGTCGCGCTCGGCGGCGGCAAAAGTTACCGAAGTATAAGCCTCGTTGGGCAGGCCGCTGGCCTCGGCAATCGGCAGCAGAACTTGCTGCAACGCCGAACGCTTCGCTTCGATCTCTCGCGGCAACCAGGTGCTCATCTCCGTCTCCCTGCCCCAGGAATGAGATAAGCAGTCTCATGCGTGAACCCACAGTCCGCGACGGCAAGAGCGACAACCCTGTTTCAGGAGCGACAGCAGCCGCGCAGACGGGTCCCCGAACCTAGCCGAACCGGGATTCCGTTTCCTCACGGATCGAATAGACCAAAATCTGGCTTACCCCCCGCCCGTCTTCCGACAGCGGCAGGAAGATCGTCGCTTCGTTGCTGAAACGTCCCTCCTGGGTCGTATAGGCCCGTGGATCGTAGAGAAATGTCTGCTCTCGGCGGACGAACTCGTAGCAGTCGAGCACATTCTCCAGGCTCGGTCCCCAGAAGCCTTCCGAGATCAACTTGCCCGTCGGGTCTCTGCCGCGCAGCCGAACCTCGGCCGTACCAACGACGCGATAGCGGTAGACACCCACACCCGCCTCGTCGACCCCCTCGACGTCAACCAGCACGACGCCGGGCAGGTGGGCGACGAAATCTTCCGGGTCAATGTCGCTACGCCGCGGCATCGCCCGCTCGTCGCGCTTTTCATCCCAATAGCGAAAAATCTGCGCAACCCGATCAGGGCAGTCGGCGAGAAAACTCCGGGTCGTCTCGCAACGCTGCAGCACAGGGGGCTCTCCAAAACGACAGGCGCCGCCTCACCGTCCGCGGCAGCAAAGACGTCACCTTAGTTGATTTGTCATAGTCATTTCAACTAGCTCTCAGAAAGAAGGGCGCGGGCTTTGCCGGCGGAAATCTAGGTTACCGTGCGCAGATAGCGGATCGGGCGACCGCCGGCGGCGGCGGTGGCCCTGCGACAGTATTCGCGACAGGGCTGTTTCAGGAGCGAGAGCCCCGGAACAGATCCTTGATCTCCGTCATCGACAGCGCCCACGCTCTGCACGACAACTGACGCTTTGGCAAAGGAAGGAGACCGCGTTGCACAAGGACTGGAAGAAATCCAATCAGACTCTGTCCCAGGCCATCACCGATTACCGCAAAGCGTCGCCGGACCTGGCACAGGCCTTTTCGGGGCTCGCGGCAGCGGCGACGACGCCTGGCGAACTGTCACCGAAGACAAAGGAGTTGATTGCCATGGCGATCGGCATTGCCGGGCGCTGCGACGGCTGCATCGGCTTTCATACCGCCGCCGCCATACGCCATGGGGCGACCCGCGCCGAGATCCTGGAGACCATCGGCGTGGCGACCTATATGGGCGGCGGCCCGTCCTACGTCTACGGCGCCCAGGCCCTGGAAGCGTTTGATCAGCTTTCCGGGAGCTGACCGAGAAAACAATACCCTGGTCTCAATTGATCGCGCGCAGGTAGCGGATCGGGCGGCCCGCCGAAGCTGCGTTCGCCGCGGCGACGATGGCGTCGGTTCCGATGCGGTGATGGGCATAGAGGTCCTGCACGGTACCGGTCTGGCCGAAGTGCTCGACGCCCAGCGCCTGCACGCGGTGGCCGCGCACCGCACCCAACCAGGACAGCGTGGTCGGGTGGCCGTCGAGCACCGTCACCAGGCCGGCGTCGCGATCGATGGGCGCCAGCAGATTCTCGATGTGGGAACGCGCCTCCGCCTGTCCGTCCTGGCGGGCGCGTTCCACCGCGTGCCAGCCGGCGCTCAGGCGGTCGGCGGAGGTCACCGCCAGCACGCCAACATCGCGGCGGTCCTCGGCGATGAGGCCGGCGGCGGCGATGGCTTCTTCCGCCACCACGCCCTGGTAGGCGATGACCACTTCGCAGTTCGGCCCCGGCTCGCGCAGCCAGTAGGCGCCGTCGACGATGTCGCGTTCGAGTTCCGGCGTCATCTCCCGCGCGATTTGTTCGATCGGCCGCGTTGACAGCCGCAAGTAAACCGAGCCGCCGGTTTCGTCGCGCAGCCAATCCGGAGCGCGGTCAGCAAAAGTGGG
>CAJHXP010000530.1_pt1 | contig 16634 bp, 17 predicted proteins | sample 9198551 | NCBI WGS metagenome assembly CAJHXP01 (sample SAMEA7708297, study PRJEB35096) | sediment metagenome | biome: marine neritic benthic zone biome [ENVO:01000025]; feature: sediment [ENVO:00002007]; material: shallow marine sediment [ENVO:03000034] sea grass bed [ENVO_01000059] ... | reverse complement strand
TGTCATCCCGGCACTTGTTGCCGGGATCCATTGCCCTGACCGCCTCATCACCCTCTCCCCGGAAATCGCCGGCTGCCTATGCCAATGGGTCCCGGGGTCATGCCCCGGGACGACAGTGGAGTGTTGAGCGTCGGCGGTGCGATCCCGGGGCGTCAGGATGTCTTCCGCTTCTGCAGGGCGAGCCCGATAATGCGCTCGGTCTCGGCCCAGAGGCCGAAGCCGGAAAGATCGGCGGGGTCGGCCCAGACGGCCTCGGCGGCATCGTGCCCGGCGCGCAGTTCGCCGGCCCGCCATTCGGCCTGCAGGTCGACAAGCGTGTAGTGGTACTGCACCTGGCCCTCGGCATCGCGGGTGATGGAGTCGACAACGTCGATCAGCGGGTCGACCTCGGTATCGACCCCCGCTTCCTCCTGGACTTCGCGGCGCGCGGTTTCCTCGATGCGCTCGCCGAGGCGCTGGCGACCGCCGGGCAGCGACCACTGGCCCTCTCGCGGCGGCTTGCCACGCCGGATCAACAGCACGCTGTCGCCCTTGAAGACCACGACGCCGACACCGATCAGCGGCCGGTTGGGATAGTCGTTCACGGGCCCGGCGGACTAGTCATCGCCGCGCGCGATCGCCGCCAGCGCTTCATCGACGGGAATCCGGTAGCCGTTGGCCAGGCGGTTGGTCTCGTTGGCCATGCCGACCACCGCCATCAGTTCATGCAGCATCTCGTCACTCATGCCTTTCTGGATGGCGCCGGCGGTGTGCGAGGTGATGCAGTATTCGCAGTTGTTGGTGACGCTGACCGCCACGTAGAGCAGTTCCTTGGTCAGCGGGTCCAGCGCGCCCGGCGCCATCACCTGCTTCACGCTCTCCCAGGTACGGCGCAGGGTGTCCGGGTGCTGGGCCAGGGCCTTCCAGAAATTGTTCACCCAGTCGGTCTTGCGGGTGGCCATGATGTCGTCATAGACGGCGCGCACTTCGGCGCCGGCTTCCTCATATTCGATCAAACGCCCCAAGGGCATGAAAAGTCCTCCCAACGTTTCGCCAATCTTTCCCGGCGGCCTTAGGGACCGCAAGACCTAGTCGAGATAGGTCCATGTCTGCGCGCCGTCGAACCTGCGGACGCGAAGCCCCGCGATCTGCTCCGGCGGCGCGAGGCGGCAGTTGACCGCCACGGATACGCATGATCGGGGGACTTGCCTTGCCAGTGCGTGGTGCAGCCGCAGGTGCCGCAGCTGTGAAACTCGATGTCCTTGTCACCCCAGGCATAGGCGATGGTCGAACCTGGGGCGCCCGTCAACGTCACCTTGTCGACCTCGCTATGGGCCCAGAGCGTCGCGAGGCGCCGGCAGATGGAGCAGTTGCATTCGGTGATCCATACCGGCGTCTCCGCAGCTCGAATGTCTCGGCGCCGCAGTGGCAGGATCCGGTGATCATGACGCGCCGCCACCTCCTCAAGCAGCAAGGAAATGCCCAGGAGCTGGCCGCCGCAGCGCGAAGGCCACGCCGCTGCCGTCAGGCCATGTATTGGCCGCCGTTGGCGCTCAGCGTCGCGCCAGTGATGAAGCCGGCCTCCTCAGCCGCCAGGAAAACGACGCAGCGCGCGATCTCCTCGGGCTCACCGAGCCGGCCAACCGGAATGAGCGGCAGGATCTTGGTCTTCAGAATTTCCTCGGGCACCGCGCGCACCATCTCGGTCGCGATATAACCCGGCGCGACGGCGTTGACGGTGATGCCCTTGAAGGCGTTTTCCTGCGCCACCGACTTGGTGAAGCCGAACACCCCGGACTTGGCCGCCGCGTAGTTGGCCTGGCCGATCTGGCCCTTCTGGCCGTTGACCGAGGAAACCGAAATGACGCGGCCATAGCTGCGCCCACGCATGCCCTCGATGACGTTGCGCGTCATGTTGAAGAGCGAGTCGAGATTGGTCGCGATGACGGCCCGCCAGTTTTCCGGCGTCATGCGGTGCAGGGTACCGTCGCGGGTGATACCGGCGTTGTTCACCAAAACGTCGACCGGCCCCAGGTCGGCCTCGACCCGGGCAACACCGTCCTTGCAGGCCTCGAAATCACCGACGTCCCACTTGAATACGGCGATGCCGGTCTCGTCCTTGAACTTATTCGCAGCCTCATCATTGCCGCCGTAAGTGGCCGCCACCGAATAGCCGGCCTCCTTCAAGGCAATGGAAATCGCCGCACCAATTCCTCGGGTCCCCCCCGTCACCAGAGCCACGCGCGCCATCATCGAGCCTCCCCTCTTGACTGTTTGTTGCCGTCTGACAGGACGGTCTAGCTATACGCCTATCAAAACACGGATTATCCAGGCCGCCAACCGCCGCGCCGCCGTCCGACTGCGTATTTTTCCGTCTTCTTTCGCCACTTCCGCCGCCCCTCGAAGGAGAGGGCGAAAGCGAAACGGCCCGCCCCCTTCGGGGCGGGCCGTCACCGCGTCATGAAAGCGCTGTCGCCGCGGATCAGTCCTGCTTCAGATCAATCCCGCTCAAGGCACATGGCGATGCCCATGCCGCCACCGATGCAGAGGGTGGCCAGGCCCTTCTTGGCATCGCGCTTGGCCATCTCGTGCAGCAGCGTGACCAGCACCCGCGCGCCGGAAGCACCGACCGGGTGGCCGAGGGCAATGGCGCCGCCGTTCACATTCACTTTCGCCGGATCCCAGCCCATATCCTTGTTCACGGCCAGGGCCTGCGCGGCGAAAGCTTCATTGGCTTCGATCAGGTCGAGATCATCGACCGACCAGCCGGCTTTTTCCAAGGCCCGGCGGCTGGAAGGAATGGGTCCGGTGCCCATGATCGCCGGATCGACGCCACAGGTCGCCCAGGAGACGATGCGGGCCAGCGGCTTGACGCCCCGCGCGGCCGCATCATCGGCCGACATCAGCACCACCGCGGCGGCACCGTCGTTGATGCCGCTGGCATTGCCGGCGGTCACCGAGCCTTCTTTATCGAAGGCCGGACGCAGGCCGCTCAGGGATTCGGCCGTCACGCCGTGGCGCGGATACTCGTCGGACTCGACCACGGTCTCGCCCTTGCGGCTCTTGACGGTGACGGGAACGATCTCTTCGTTGAAACGTCCGGCATTTTGAGCCGCCTCTGCCTTGTTCTGCGAAGCGGCGGCAAAGGCGTCCTGCTCCTCACGGGTGATCTGCCACTGCTTGGCGACGTTCTCAGCCGTGTTGCCCATGTGATAGCCGTTGAAGGCATCCCACAGGCCGTCCTTGATCATCGAGTCGATGAACTTCAGGTCGCCCATCTTCTGGCCGTTCCGCAAGTGCGCCACATGCGGCGCCAGGCTCATGCTCTCCTGCCCGCCGGCCACGACGACCCGCGAGTCCCCGACCTGGACGCCCTGGGCACCGATAGCCACCGAGCGCAGACCGGAACCGCAAAGCTGGTTGATCTGATAAGCGGTCTTCTCGTAGGGAATACCGGCTTCGACAGCGGCCTGGCGGGCCGGATTCTGGCCGGTGCCTGCGGTGAGGATCTGGCCCAGGATGGCCTCGTCGACTTCCGAGGACTCAACCTTGGCGCGCTTCATCGCCTCCTTGATGGCGACGGCGCCGAGTTGGGAAGCCGGCAAAGTCGACAAGGCCCCGCTGAAGGAGCCAACAGGGGTGCGGGCTGCGCCTGCGATTACCACATCGGTCATGTTCGGATATCTCCCTTTTGGCGACCGCTAGCGCCGTTCCAGGGCACAGCGTACCGCATTCCTAAACGCAGCCCGTCTTGACACCGGGATCTGCACTGGTTTTCGCAAAAAATTCAGCCTTGATATAAGGACAGACAGCCGCCCGGTGCAAGCCGCGCCTTAGGAAAGCCTGATGACAGAGCATTAGTGCGCCTGCGAAGCCTTTGCCCTGATCCAGGTCAAGAGCGGCTGCCAGGCCACCGCTTCGGCCCGAGAGCCGACCACCATGCCGATGTGCCCGACCGCGGGACAGAGGCGCTCGGCGCCGGGAATGGCATCAGCCAGGGCCGCCGCCGAGGCCGGTGGCACGATACGGTCTTGCGCCGGAATCAGACAGAGCGTCGGCAGTTTCAGGCGCGACGGGTCGACGACGGAACCGGCCAGACGCCACTGCCCCGCCACCGTTGCGTTCTCTCCGTACCAGCGGCCGAGGCATTCCCGCGCCACCGCCGCGGCCAGCGGCACGCCATCGTTCAGCCAATCCTCCAAGGCGACGAAGTCACGGGCTTTCTTGCTGTTCGGGTCGAGCCGTCCAAAGGCGAGGAACTTGCGCACCACAAGATGCGGGTCGAGGCTGGCGAAGAGCGCCTGCAGCAGGTCGACCGGCATCTCGCCGGCGACCTCCAACATCGGCGCGACCAACGGCAGGCAGGCGGCGGCCATGCGGCTGTGCGGCGCGTACTCGGCGTGGAAATCCCAGGGCGTCGCCATCAGGACGAGGCCGGCGAGGTCAGCCTCGCGGCGCAGCGCAAGGCCCAGGGCCAGCAGACCGCCCATGCAGTAGCCCAGCACCAGCGGCGGCGGGCTGGCTTCCTGCCGGACCACGTCGAGCGCACGTTCCAGTCGTCCCGCGATGTAGTCGGTCAGAGTGAAGCTGCGCTCCTCGGCGCCGGGGCTGCCCCAATCGAGCAGCAGGGGGCGCACACCTTGTCGCGCCAGCCAGCGCAGCAGGGAGCGCTCGGCCGTCAGGTCGAGCACATAGGCCCGGTTGATCAGCGAAGGCACCACCAGGACCACGGGGCTCTGCGCGCCCTTGGCGGGCTTGGCCTCGGGCAGCGCGCCGTAGTCGAGCAGGCGGCAAGATCCCTCCTGCCATAGAACCGGTGGATCCGCGAGGTCGCGTTGATAGGGGTGATGGCGATAGGCCTCGATCCCCGCGGCCAGCGCCGCCAGGCGCCCGGACACCTCCGTCTCCACCGCCTTGGCGAAGACCTCGGCCTCAGTTCCGTTTAGTTTTTCCCTTAGCGCGGCCGCGCGCTCGGCCAGTTCCCCCTTCCAGGGCAAGGAGTCGCTGCTCCAGAGCGGCAAGGCGTGCCTCGAGGACGCCCAGGTCAGGCCCGCCGCCATCAGATGCAGCGGCAGCGGCCGCGGGCCCAGGCGCCGTGGCCGGCCCCTGCCGGACTCCTTTGTGCTGTCCTCCTGCTGGCTCGGGTCCGGGCTTACCATCGCTCTCCTGTCCCTTAACAACATCGGGCCCATACATGTCAGGCCGCGCGGCGGCCATCAGGCTGGCCATAGCGGCGGGCCAGGCCGACCACATGGCCGGCAGGCCGCTGTTGGCGACCCCCATGGTGGCCATGGCCTTCTGCATGGATTCGGCGAAGGCCGGGTCGGCCGCCAGGGCCGTCATCTGGTCCTGCCAGAGATCGACGTAGCGACGCGCCAGGGCGTCCAAATCTTCAGGCATATCTTCGCTTCGACCCATAGCGGCGGCAGTATAGCGTTTGAATCCGCGACCTGACCAGCGGCCCTGCACGGCGGCAGTTGCACTGGAAAGGCCAAGAAACAGGCCCTTAACTGCGGCTTCAGCGCCTATCTGAGACTAGGCGTTGACAGTTCGTGATTCGGCGCAGCAATATCTCCTTAGCACATGCGGCAAAGAAATCCGGCGTTCTCGAGCCTCAAGGCGGGCCACAAACCGGGAAGCGTAGCCTAGGGGCGATGCCGGGCCAAACCGCAAGGAAACACCTAATCGCCTGTCCCAAGGGGCGCCCCTCTCAGCTTGCAAGAGGCGACTCAAAGAAAAGGCGAAAGTCGGGAAAGGCTCTGGAATTTGGCGGGTACCGGAAAAAGCGGCAAGAAGCAGGGTGGCGGCGACGGGCCGATCACCATCAAGAAATATGCGAACCGCCGCCTCTACAATACTGCGACGAGCAGTTACGTCACCCTGGACCACCTCTGTCAGATGGTTCAGGACGATGTCGACTTTGTCGTCTATGACGCCAAGAGCGGCGACGACATCACGCGCTCGGTGCTCACCCAGATCATCGTCGAGGAAGAGTCGAAGGGACAGAATCTGCTGCCCATCAACTTCCTTCGGCAGCTGATCTCTTTTTACGGTGATTCCATGCAGTGGATGGTGCCGCAATACCTGGATCACACGATGGAGGCTTTCTCCAAGAACCAGGATAAAATGCGTCAGTCGATGCAGGAGACCTTCGGCGGTCTTTTTCCCTTTGGCAATCTGGAAGATGTCAGCAAGCAGAACATGGCGCTGTTTGAAACCGCGATGCGCATGTTCTCGCCCTTTGGCGGGGCCGCGGAAGACAAGCCAGCCGAAGGCGGCGCGGCTGAGAAGCCTGCGACCGAAAAGGCGGGAAGCGGTAGCGCCACAGAGACGCTCGATGCCTTGAAGGCCCAGATTGACCAGCTGCAAAAGCAGATCAATACCCTCAACAAAGACAAGTCTTAGGCAGCAGCGAGAATCCGTGAGTCGAAGACCGACGGCAGTCCCGCTTCAGGCTCCGGCTCTTTCGCCTTTCACGTCTGGGGGATAACCCGCAAAGCAGGCGGCCAAAGACCGGCGTCAGTCGCTGCCTGCGGCGCCGGCGTTTGCCTTGGGAAGAGCAACGGCTGAACCGTCGCCCGACTGCTGGAGGTGACCGTTCACTTCCGGGCGGCCGAAGTAGTAGCCCTGCAACAGGTCGATCCCAACACCGTAGAGATAGTCGGCATCGGCCTGGGTCTCCACGCATTCGGCTACCGTGGAGACGCCAAGAGCGCGGGCCAGCGCCAGCAGGTTGTGGATGAAGATCTGGTTTTCCGTGTCCACCGTGATGTCGCGAATAAACGAGCCGTCGATCTTCACGACATCGACCGTCAGCGACTTTAGATGGTGGAAGGTGGTGAAGCCGGAGCCGAAGTCGTCCAAGGCCACCTTGCAGCCCAGCGCACGCAGGGACGAAACGAAACGCGAGGTCTCATCGATGTCCTGCAGGGCGGCCGTCTCCGTGATCTCGACGATGAGGCGCTCGGCGATGTCGCGGCGGCCCTTCAGGCGCGACACCAGGCCGCGGAACCAGGAGCGCTCGGTGGCGGTCAGCCCCGAAATGTTGATGGCCAGCGATACATCCGGGATGCGCTCCAACTCGTGGATCGCCAGGTCCCGCACCCGGTTGTCGATTCTGCGCATCAGGCCGAGCTGTTCGATGGCCGGCACGAATTGAGCCGCCGGAATCAGTTTGCCGTCGTGGTCGTACATGCGCACCAGGCATTCGTAGTGGCGCATCTCATGAGTGGTGGCGTCGACCACCGGCTGATAGGCGAGGACGATGCGATCTTCCTTCAGGGCGCGTTGCACTTCCTCGCCGATGTCCATGCTGGCGCGATAGCCCTGGCGCTGCTCCTCGGAGAGCGCGAAGAAGCGCACGCAGTCACGCCCGGCCGTCTTGGCCTGCTGCATCGCGCTTTCGGCCTTGGTCATGGCGTCAACCGCGGTCTTGCTCTCGTAAGGGAAAGCGACAGCACCGACGGAAACGGTCACATGCACCTTGTCGGCGCCGACGGTGATGGGATTCTCGCGCATCGACTGCAGCACGCGCTCGGCAGCGATCTGTGCCGCCTCCTCGCTGCTGGCACTCAGGATCGCCCCGAAATAGTCGCCGCCAGGTCGACCGATCACGTCGGCGGCGCGCAGATAGCTGTCGAGGCGGCGACCGAGTTCGACGAGCACCGCATTGCCGATCTCGTAGCCATAGCCGGTGTTGATGCGATCGAGATGGTCGACGCCGATCACCATGTAAATGCCAGCCTGGCCAAAACGCTGCGACTGCGCCAGGGCATGCTCCAGCGCTTCGCGCAGGCGCACCTTGTTGAAGTGGCCGGTCAGATCATCGAAATTCGCGAGATATTCGAGACGCTCTTCCTGCTGCTTGCGCAGGGTGACAAGACGGATGATCCCGGACATGCGCGCCGGTGTGCCGGCCGGTGAATACTCCACAGCGCCACGATCGTGCAGCCATTGGAATTCACCTTGTTTGCTGCGCAGGCGAAACTCGCAGTCGTAGTCAGTTGAGCCGGCAAAATGGTCGGTGAGCGCGCGGCGGCGGCGCGGCACATCTTCAGGATTGATGCGCGCCTGCATTTCTTCGCCGGTCGCCGGCGCAGCCGCGCCTTCGGCATGGAACAGGGAAGTGATATCGCCGGTGAAGACAATCTGGTCGGTCGCCAGATCCCATTCGTAGACCACGTCTCCGGACGCCCGGATCGCCGTCTCGAGGCGGGATATCGCCTGAAAGCAATCTTCGTTTGCCGTTACTCTGGTTTTGGCGGCGTCGGTCACGGCTCCGCTCTCCTACCTGAAGTCGAACCCCTGCGGGTTCCTAGCGATCGGGGGCATTCCTTTGCACCCGTAATGAACCAAATTCTACATTCGGCCCTCAATGAAGAAGCAAATAGTGAAGGCGGAACCTTGCTTATGGGATAATATCTATGGTGTAAAATTTATGAAGCAGCACAATTACCACGAACTGTTGAAGTTTTTAGTTAACGCAAATGGTTAATTAGTAAACCTTATTAGATTCAATTCTTGATAAATTTTTCACAAGCTGTACATTAAAGTAGTAATTCGACAAAAATCCTGTGAAACCCGTGTCATGACTGGCATTCCAAGGCTACAGCTTCTTCCCGCACCCGGCTCTACGTCCGGCGCGCTGGCTGTTGCCTCGCCAGACCAGGGCGAGCAGCGGGTAAAGCCGGTCACCCCGGCGACACCGGTCTATCGCGGGCAACAGGGTCGCCAGCAGGTCTTGGTCGACCAAAATCGGGTCGATCAGAGCAAGCGGCGCGATCAGGGCGGCTCGACCGCTCAAGACCGGGCGGCCCCGGCCGGCGAAGCGGCCAACGGTAAGCTGATCAACTTCTCCCGGCTGTCCTCGATGCCCTTTATGGTCCAGGTGCTGGGTCAGCAGCCCTACGACCGCCAGGCCCAGACCGGCACCGCGCCCCAGACCAGTCTTTCCGGCCATCGCGACGCCGCCCTGCTGGGCAGCGACATTTACCGCCGGGCCGGCGGCGAGCCTCAGGTCCTGCCGGACTCGGCAACCTTCGTGCGCCTGGCCGTCTGATCCCGCTTTCTCTGCTGTCTCCTAACCGCCCTCGTCGGCGCGGTGCAAGTGTAGATTGTCACGCCGGGCGGCTGCCGGCCGACTGCGCGCCGCCGGCCGCGCCAGGTCGCTGGTCGCGATGCTCGACCCGGTGTTCGGCCTGCTGGCGCTCCTCGCGCGGCATCTTGTGAAAGAACTCCCGGTAGCACTTGGAAAAATGCGACGCGGAAACGAAGCCGCAAGCCAAAGCGACGTTGAGGATCGACATCGCGGTCTGGGTCAGCAGCGCACGGGCGCGGTGAAGGCGCAGTTCCAAGTAATAACGCGTCGGCGTGCGCCCCAGGTAGCGCCGGAACAGCCGCTCTAGCTGGCGGGCCGAGAGCCCCGCCCGGCGCGCCAGCTCGGCACGCGCCAAGGGCTCCTCCAGATGCTCCTCCATCAAGGCGATCACCTGCAGCAGCTTCGGATGGCTGATGCCGAGGCGGCCCTGCAGGCTCATGCGCTGATGATCGTGGGTACCGCGGATGCGTTCGTGGATGAACTGCTCGGCCACCCGGGCGGCGAGATCTCGGCCATGCGCCTCGCCGATCAGGCTCAGCATCATGTCCATCGAGGCCGTGCCGCCGGAGCAGGTCAGCCGCGGGCCGTCGATCTCGAAGATTTCACCGGTGATGTCGAGATCGGGGAAGTCCTCGCGGAAAGCATCCAGGTTCTCCCAATGAACGGTGCAGCGAAAACCCTCCAGCAGTCCCGCCCAGGCCAGCAGATAGCTGCCGGTCGACAGCGCGCCGAGCCGGCAACCGCTGCGCGCCAAGCGGCGCAACGCGGCGATGACGCTGGGATCGCGCAGACGCTGCACCTCCAGGCCGGCGACGACGAAGAGGAAGTCGAGCCGCCCGCAGTCCTCCAGCGCGGCGTCGGGCAGCAGGTGCATGCGGCTGGAGGATTCAATCGGCTGACCGTCGGCGGTCAGGATGGACCAGTCGTAGAGCGCCTCGCCGGACAACCGGTTCGCCGCACGCAACGGCTCCACCGCCGAACTGAACGCCAGCATCGAGAATTCCGGCAACAACAGAAATCCGAACTTCTGCTGCGCCTCGCAACCGCGCTCGCCCACCACAGCGTGTTCTATCCCTTCCCGTTTTCTTGGCCTCGGCAGCACCCTGCGACCTTAAGCGACAGCATAGCCGGAAGTCATCCCGGGAAAACGGCGCCCGGGTCGATTCGCGTTAGACCGTGGAACTAGACCTTACGGCTCTCCGGCGGCACGCCGATCTGCCAGGTCAGACGGCCGAGTTCTCGATAGATCAGGTCGAGGTTCGAATCGCGCAGCGTCGGCAGGTGGTAGCGCGCGGTCATCACTGCCTGAAAGTCCAGGTCGGCGAAGATCAGCTCTTCGCCGTCACCTGCCTGCGCCAAAGTGGTGCCGAAAGGATCGATAAGGCGGCTGCCGCCCCAAAAGTGGGCGCCGTTCTGTTCGCCGACGAAGTTGGCCATGGCCAGCGGAACGCCGTAGACCATGGCATAGAAGTCGAGGACCCGCTGCCAACCGAGCGGGTTGGAGAACTCGCCGCCGACCACATCGAGCGCCGAGGCGACCGGCAGCAGCAGGAGGGTCGCGCCCTGGACAGCGGCGAGATGTACCAGCGCCGGGTTCCAACAGTCGGCGCAGATCAAAGCACTGGCGCGCCACCGCGGGCCGAGGTCAAAAGTTTCCAGGTAGCGCCCCCCGGCGAAGTGCTTGCCTTCTTCCAGTCTCCCGAATGTGGCGAGGTTCAGCTTGCGATGCAGGAAGGTGACCGCGCCGTCGCGCAGCACCGCGAGCGAATTGTGGACCTGGGCGGCGACCCCTTCTTCGATAAAACCGGCGACGGTCCAGATATCCTTGCTGGCGTCGGCAAGCTGCTGGATCATCGCGTGATCGCGCGGAATGGCCAGCTCCAGGCTTTGTTCGCCGACGCAGTAGCCGGTCAGCGACAGTTCCGGAAACAGCACCGTGTCGGCGCCGCCGGCCCGTGCCGCATCGATCACGTCGAGGTGTTTTTGCAGGTTCGCGGCTATGTCGCCGTGCGACGCCTCGATCTGTGCGACCGCTATTTTCAGGCTGCGCCCCGCCTGTCTGGGCTGATCCAAGTCCAGCCTCCCCTGAGCCCTGTTGCGATAGCCGAGCGGCCCTTTTAGACCGCCCGGAACCGGTCAGTCAGCCGGGCCGGAAGTCCGCTGTCCCGCGCGCAGGCGACCTCGGCTGTCGCTCTGGGTCAAATAAGGGTCAGCCTTGGGACCAAACACCGCTTATTTGACCCTGGAGTTCAGGGGGTCCGTGGCCGTCTAATTCATCCCAAGCGGGAAGGCTCGAGAATTCCTGGCAATGCAGCAGATGGCATTGAACCGCTACGGCATCGACCGCAGGTTTCCCCAAATTCCGCCTCTCTGGATTGTGTTAGCCAGACTTATCGTACTTTAGATTGACGTTGGCCGACTGATGCGTCGCCGCGGGAGATCTCGCCGCGGCCAAACAGATGGGGCTCAATCAGTTGTTTCTATTGATGAATTTTCTTGAGAAAGCGGCGTTACTCGGCAACCACCTGCGGAATGGTGATGCCGGTCATCACCAACAACTCCGCTGCCCTGGCGAAAAACTTCTTGTGTAATTTACCCAATAAAGTGATTATATCAATTCAATCGTATTGTTTAGTTTTATCTGCACTATGTGACGAACCCACAACTTCAATGGTGAGATCGAGTGGAAACGGTGTCTGAAAACATACAAAGCGTTGAGAAGTATGTCGGTCAGCGGATTCGCGAGCGGCGCACTATGCTGGGGCTGACCCAGCAGCAGCTCGCGGAAATGATCGGCGTGACCTACCAGCAGGCCCACAAGTACGAGCGCGGTATCAACCGCGTATCGGCGGGTCGGTTGTTTGAGATTTCGCGGGTCCTTGGCGTGGATATCGGCTTCTTCTACGAAGGAATGGACACTGAAGACGGCCGCCTGAACGAGCGGCAGCGAATGTGTCTCGACCTGGCGCGGAATTTCACGCGCATTTCCAATGATCGTCATCAAGAGGCGGTCAGCCAGCTTTGTCGTGTCCTTGCCGACGGTATGACGCACTGAAGCGTCGTATTCCAAGCTCTTGAGCGCCGGCGCCTTCGGGCGCCGGATCAAGGAGATGTGACGACTGTCTCTGGTCCCCTGCGCGCGAAGCGGTTAGCCTGTACAGCAGGCCCCCGGCGAGCGGCCGTCGGTAAAGGCGGCCCGTCTCACGAAACCGCTCAAGGAACGTTCTTCTCCCGTGTCGCAGCTTCTTCCCCAACAACAGCTCGTGCTCGAACTGCTCCGCATGTCGGGCGAAATCGCCGTGATCGAGTCGGCGGCCGGCACGATCCTCTCGCGCACGCTTGAGGAATGCCGCGGCTACGGTTGGATTCGCACGAGCCGGGTGAGCCCCGGCGTGAATTCCGTCTCCCTGACCGACAAAGGGCGGCGCAGACTTGACACTGTCTAGGCGTTCAGCCGAAGAGACAGAAGAGCGCGTAGCAGCGCCCGAAAATTCCGGTGAAGACCAGGTAAAGCAGCGCGTTCACCAGGGCGCCCAACGCCAGTACCGGCAGACAGAAATACAGCAGGAAGTAATAGAGCGCCCAGCGCGTGAAGCGGCGCTTGGGAATGACATGGCCGTGGATGCTGTCGGGGCCGCTGGTCTGCTGAGGCATGGCGCAACACTAGAGCGGGTCGTGATTGATCGAAACCACAAAGTGGTTTCGCTCGATCACGTGAATCCGCTCTATCTCAATTGGTTAGAGCAGATTCACCGGATCGATGGTTCGCCCAAAGCGAACCCAATCGACCCGGATCTGCTCTAGCCGTTGCCGCCGCGACGGAAAACCGGGAAACTGCCGGCCATGCTGGCCGAAGCGCAAAACGATTCCGATCAAGAGCCAACCTGGCAGGCCTGCGACAGGGCGCAGTGGGATGACCTCTATTGTCAGGCCGGCAAGAGCAGCCTCGAACAGTCCTGGGCCTACGGCGAGGCGGTCGCTGCACAGCACGGGCAGACCATCGAGCGCCATCTGCTCCGCGCCGGCGACAGGCCGCTGGCCCTGGTTCAGGCTTTCCGTAAGCGCTATGGCTTTATCGGCGTAACCCGCATCCTGCGCGGGCCGGTCTGGCTCATCGAGCCCCTGGATGACCCGCAGACCGCTGACGTCTGCGAGACGATCGCCCGGCGCTATCGCAGCCGCCGGATGGACTTTCTCTCCTGGCTGCCGGAGCTGCCGGACGACCCGCGCAGCGCCGCGCTCTTGGAAGCCCAGGGCCTGCGCCGCACCGTCACCGGCTACGCGTCCACCTGGCTCGACCTGCGCCAGAGCTCCGAGGCGCTGCTCGCGGGACTGCACGGCAAGTGGCGCTCCGCCCTGCGCAAGGCGGAACGCGAGGGCATCGATATTACCCGGGACAACAAAGACCGGCAGCGCAAGGCCGCGCTGCTGCTTTACGACACCTTTCGCCGCAAGAAGCGTTTCGTCGGCCCCTCCGGCGACTTCATCGGCGCCATTGCCGCAGCGGACCCGCAGGCGATGCTGTCGCTCACGGCGCGCCGTGACGGCAAGATGGTGGCCGGCGTGATCCTGCTGCGCCACGGCGCCAGCGCCACCTACCTGGCCTCCTGGACCAGCGACGCCGGGCGCGCCGGACAGGCGCACAACCTGCTGCTCTGGCGCGGCATCGAAGCCTTGCGCAGCGATGGCATCCAGTGGCTCGACCTGGGCGGTTTCAACACCGAGAGCCAGCAGGGCCTCGCCCGCTTCAAGCTCGGCCTCGGCGGCGAGGTCTTCACCCTGACGGGAAGCTACCTGTGAAGGACGGGACTAAGACGGTCGCTCATAGTCAAACCAAACCGCTCAAAACGTGGGGCTCCGCTCGTACCAGGACCTTAAAAAATGATATCGTCCGAAATCGCTTGGCGACGCGTTGAAACCGAAGAGATGTTTCGACAGGCCGTCGCCGACAAAGTGCTGATATCCGAGGGCATGCGATTCACCATTCATTCCGACGGGCGGATTTCAGGTCGCATCGACAATAGCCTTCTGACAGGCGCGTGGTATTGGCGGGATCGGTATTTCTGCAGAACGGCGGAACTCGATGGAGAGGATCTTGGCCTGGATTGCGAGATAATAGAAATTCTGGGCAATCGGATGCGATATACCCGGGACAAAGGAAACGGGGACACGACCATCGTGCTCGTCGGTGCAACCTATCCAAGCCGTCCGTAGAAGGTCATACGCGCGGACTCCGAAAGCGATATCCCGGCCTTGCTGTTATATGCAAGCACCACCAACATGCGAGTTCGGCCACCCTCCACCGGTGTAACACGGTGCATCGAATTCCGCCCCCGAAACAATACGAGCGCACCAGCGTCTATCGACAAGGTTTTCGTTGGCACCTCGCCATCAAGAACTTTCGCAGAAAGCGCGTAGTTCATTTCTCCAATGTCGGCATCACGCACATCCTTGACGTACTCAAACACACCTCCACTCTCGGGATTTTGGATCATCAAGGTGATGGCGAAGGAAGAGTTGTCGAAATGCCAGCCTAGCTCTTGCCCCTCGCTTGCATAGTGGAGATTGATCGAAGACAGGCCGTCGGCGTATTCGTGCAGTTGGACTTCATCGAGAACGGCGCAGAGAAACTCACGGAACTCCGGGGCGTCATAGAGCGTACGTAACGCAGAGTTGGCGGGAATCTGATCAGTCGTGATGCAGCCTTTTGATGAAGAAACTTCCCGGTTGCGAGGGTGATCGGGCGGATAATCCGGGTCCGATGGTGAGAGGTAGATGTTATGGCTGTCGACCGTGTAGTAGGCGAGATGCCGGTTTTCGTCACCTTCGTTTTGAACGGATGCTATTGCCGAAGGTTTCAGAAAGTTCCGCATGACCAGCGCCCCGTTCTGGTCCAGCGTACGTTTGCACTCGGCACGAAGGTCCTCGGAAAGTATGGGATACTGTTCCAGGTTGATTACGCCCGCTAGCGACCGCTCCATATCAGATCCACCTCGGCCCTTCTCCTGACTGGCGGTTGCCAGACCTTCCCTGCAAGCGCCATCGTACGTCTGAGCTCGATTCCGGGACAAGCTCGGACCTCAGCGAGAGTTCCTGCGCTGATCACTTTCAGGTTTGCGATTGACATGCGCAAGGTCCATTTGAAGCCTCGGCCGGTCGGTCATCTTTCTTTGCTCTTGATGTTGCTACCCCGGGCTTTCCGGGCAGCGCAGGCCTTGGCGGGCGCAGGGAAAACAGAACGCGATAGGCCCTAAGAACAACCGCGGTCCAGATCGCTTTCACTGCTGTCATGAAAGCGCACCAGGATACGCCGCGGCATGAAACGCCTGATATTGCGCCGCACGTCGCCTTCGATGACCAGGGGATCGAGCCCCGCCTCGGGGTCGCGCGAGAACACCGAGGTGGAGGAGAAGTCGAGAAACTTGGCGTGGATGGTGGTGGTGGGAAAGCGCCAGATCATCTGATAGTCGAGCGGGACACCGCCGCTTTTGGCCTGGGCACACTCGCGCGTCGGCGGACCGTAAGTCAGCTCCAGAGTATCGAGCAGTCTTTCAAAGGCGCTGGGCAGCGCCCCGACACGGCGGCGTTCCAGCAGCACCTGCTGCAGGCGATCGCTCTGGTCGTTCATCTGCAGATAGGCGGCGAACGCTAGGCCGCCGAGGTCGACCTCCTGCACCGCAAGGTCGGCGTAGGCACCGCCGTAGGTCCAGCGGCCGGGCAGCCGCAGCACCCTTGCGCCGAGCGCCGCCTCGATCTCCCCGGCCGTCATGCCCCAGCGCGTTTCCTGCCAGCCCGGCAGGTCGTCGAGCGCCGCCGCCGCTCCGCTCCACGGCAACAGCAGCGCGAAAAGCAGGAACTTAGAAATCCGCACCGCCGCCACTCCTCGATTAGCCGTCGCGGTCAGCTTACAACAGGACCGCGCAAAAAAAGACCGACGATCCCGTGAGGCCGCCGGTCATTGCAAGTTTGGACGCGCCCCACAGGGGCGCTCACAGGGATCCTCTCAAATAGCTTTCTGGCCCATCTGCTCGGCGATGTAGTCGGCCTGGCGGATGGCCAGGGTCACGATGGTCAGCGTCGGGTTCTCCGCCGCCCCGGTGGTGAACTGGCTGCCGTCCGACACGAAGAGGTTGGCAACATCGTGGGTCTGGCCCCACTTGTTGACCACGCCGTCGCGCGCCTTCTCGCTCATGCGATTGGTGCCCAGGTTGTGGGTCGAGGGATAGGGCGGCGTCGGGAAAGTCCGCACGGCACCCACCGCATCATAGACCGCCGCCCCCTGCTGATAGGCATGGTTGCGCATGGCGATGTCGTTGGGGTGATCGTCGAAGTGCACGTTGGGGATCGGCAGGCCGTGCTGATCCTTCTTGCTGTCGTGCAGGGTGATCCTGTTGCTTTCCTGCGGCATGTCCTCGCCCACCAGCCACATGCCGGCCATGTGGTCGTACATGTCCATGGCCTCGGCGAAGCCGCGTCCCCAGGCCCCCGGGTCCAGGAAGGCGGCCATGAAGGGCAGGCCGATCGACAGGGTCTCCATCTCGTAGCCGCCGACGAAGCC
>CAJHXP010000348.1_pt1 | contig 16750 bp, 16 predicted proteins | sample 9198551 | NCBI WGS metagenome assembly CAJHXP01 (sample SAMEA7708297, study PRJEB35096) | sediment metagenome | biome: marine neritic benthic zone biome [ENVO:01000025]; feature: sediment [ENVO:00002007]; material: shallow marine sediment [ENVO:03000034] sea grass bed [ENVO_01000059] ... | reverse complement strand
CTCCTTTCCCGACCCGGAGATCGGGTATGTCCTGAAGGGATGGAACCCGGAAGGTGGCCCGGCCGTTCACAAGCTGACCGTCGACGATGTCTTCATCCGCAACGTCTCAACCGACATCAGGTCCTGGGGCGGGACGGTCGAACCCTACGGCAACTCGATTTTCATCTTCGAAGTCGCGGACCTTTGTATCGGCCATCTCGGGCACCTTCACCACAAGCCGAGCGCGGAGCAATTGGCCTTGATCGGCCGTCTGGATGTGGTCTTCGCGCCCGTCGACGGCAGTCAGACCCTGGACCTGCCGTCGATGATCGAGGTGTTGAAGGACCTGCGCGCCAGTCTCGTCATCCCCATGCACTTCTTCGGGCGGGACACCCTGAACATCTTTCTGGCCGGCATGGCCGGGGCCTTCGATATCAGGGTGGCGCGCGGCTCCACCATCGAGGTTTCACTGCGCAGCCTGCCGAAGCAGCCGACGGTGCTGGTGCTTCCCGGCGGATGACAGCCGGCCCTACGGCAATCGTTGCGGAAACGGCCCCGGCCGCAGAAAGACACGGCCGGGGCAGCTCACTTGGCAAGTTCAGCAGCCCTCAGGCGAAGATGTCCTGGGTGATGCTGTCGTACCAGCCGCGCGCATAGTCGGCTTCCAGCTGGCGGAAATTGTCGTCCGCGTCGGAGGGGCTGAGGCCGCCGGAGCCGTCGACCTTGACGATCTTGCCGTCCCGGTAGCCGTAGACCATGGCGACCGAGATCCCATAGTTCGGGGCGACCAGGCTGTAGCAGGTGTTCACGAACTTCGGTGACGCCGGGTCCTGGTTCTTCAGCAGGGCCACGATGGCCTCGGCGCAGACCTTGGCCTGGGTACTGGCGGCGAAGCCGGACTTGGGCATCGGCGAGGCGATAGCGGCATCGCCGATGACGTGCACGCCCGCCGCCTGGGTGGACTCGAAGGTCGCGTGATCGACCGGGCACCAGCCCGACGCATCGGCCAGTCCGGAAACCTGGGCAATCTCACCGGCGCGCTGCGGCGGAATGAAGTTGATGACGTCGCCCTTTTCCTCGCCGAAGTCGGTGTGCAGGGTCATGTTCGCGGCATCGACCCGCACGACACGGCCGTCGGCGTCCAGGTTGCGGTACTCGATCATGTCCGGATAGAGCTTGGCCCAGCCTTGCTTGAACAGGCCTTGTTTGGAGAACTTCTCCTTGGGGTCGAGCACCAGGATCTTCGAGCGCGGCTTGTGGTTCTTGAAGTAGTGGGCGACGAGGCTGATCCGCTCGCCCGGCCCCGGCGGGCAGCGGAAGGGGTTATCCGGCGGCGATATCAGGAACACGCCGCCGTCCGGCATGGCTTCCAGCTGCTGGCGCAGCAAGGTGGTCTGCGGCCCAGCTTTCCAGGCATGGGGAACTTTTCCTTCGATCGACTGGTCGGCGCCCTCGATTTCCCCCCACTTGAAGCCGATGCCGGGGGAGACGATCAAGCGGTCGTAAGCGACCGCGCTGCCGCCGGCGAGACGTATTTCGCGTTTTTCCGCGTCGATGGCCGAGGCCATGTCGTGGACAACCTGCACGCCATGGCCGCGCAGCCCGTCATAGCTATGGGTGATGCGGGAAATCGGGTTCATGCCGCCGATCACCGTGTTGCTGAACGGGCAGGTGACGAAGCTCGTGGCGGGCTCGATCAGCGTAACGTCGAGTGTGGGATCGAAGCGGCGCAGATACTTCGCCGCCGTGGCGCCGCCGAAGCCGCCACCGACGACAACGACCTTGCCCGCGGCGCCCCTGGCGATATTCGGTGCAACGAAAGAAGCGCCGGCCGCCAGGGTTGCGGTGGAAGCGGCGAGAAGCTTGTTGAAGTTGCGACGGTTCATTCTGGTCATGGTTCCGGCTCCCCTACTTCTTGGCGCTGAAATAGCTGGCCAGTTCCTCGATCTCCTCGTCGGTGAAGCCCTTGGCGATGCGGACCATCACCGTCGACTTCTTGTCGCCGTCGCGGAAGCGTTTCAGGGTGTCGGCGATATAGCTTGCCGATTTCCCGTCGATCGACGGCATGGCGCCGGCACTGCGGCCCTCGGTGCCGTGACAGGAAAAGCAGGTATTGGCCAAGATGGTTGCGCGGCGCGCGTCGGCCTCTGCGCTGTAGGGGGCCAGAGCGGCCCCTGTCACAAGAGCGACTGCCGCGGATCGGATTAACACGCGCTGCATTGCGGTCTCCTCCCGATGTCTTGCTTCTGGATGTTTTGGCTTTGCTCAGCCTTGAGATCTTGGGGCAGGCCGTTTCGCATTTCAACTGCGGAGAATGGCAGTCGGCTGCAAAGGAGAGATGCTGCTCAACGCGCCTGGTGAAGAGCGGCTTTGTGTTCGATATGACGCAAACAGAGCTATTCAGGAAACCGATACCCGAAATTCTCGGCGGTCCCGCTGACCAGGGGCCAGATGTCCGCCGCCTCTCTGTGCGAAGGGTTTTCGCGCCACCGGCCGACGCGAACCGAATGATCAGGGCGGGAATAACTTCGCGAGGTCTTGGCTTCGACGAAGTGCTCGTTGTTCGAATCCTGGACTCTACGCGACCACTCAGCGACTGCGGCCGAGAACCATCACTGTGGGCAGTGCGTCCATGTTCCGTGCAACGACGTCCGATTCCCGAACTCAATTGCCAAGGAATGGTGCATTGATGTCGAAGCCCAAGGCGTCGGCGCCGAGCAGGCGGTAGACCTGTTTCCGCCCGAAGCCCCGCACCTCCATTTCGCCCTTTTCCTCAAGGTGGAACTGCGCGTTTATGTGCGGGTGGAACTCCTCACTGAGTAGGATTTCCATTGGTTCGGCGAGCGCTTCAAGTCGGGCGGCAAGGTTTATGCCCGGGCCGAAAATATCATAGACGTATTTCTGAATGCCGACGACGGAGCCAATCACCGGCCCCGGCGCCAATCCGACCCGGCAGTTCCATTTGATCTTCTGCGACTCGTTGCGGTGGGTCAGATAGCGCACGCACATCAATGCAAGACGCGCGATCGATTGGGCGTGATCGGGCGCCGGTTCGGGAAGCCCTGACACCGCGACATAGGCGTCGCCCATGGTCTTGATCCTCTCGCAACCTTGATGCTCGGCAATGCGGTCGAAAGCGGTGAAGATGTCGTTCAGTTCGGAAATGATGACCGAAGGGTCGTGCTCGACCGACAGCTGCGTAAAGCCGACAAAATCGAGCATCAGGATCGAGGCTTCGTCAAAACGCTGCGGCGTGGTCACGCCGAAGGCCTTGAGTTCCTTGTAGACCGATTCCGGCAAAATGTTGAGCAGTAGCTTCTCGGCCCGCTCCTTCTCCTTCTTGAGCAAACGGTTTTGCCGCTCGACCATAGAGGAATAGGAAGTGATCATCGATTCGAGCTCGCGCAGCTTGGTGTCGTTGTGCAGCTCGACAATGACCCAGGGTTCATCGTCGGAACCGGCTTGGGTCGTGGTCAGGGAAAGCGCATGGATGCGCCGCCGAACCTTGGCTTCCAAACCGGCCTGATAGGCCTCCTTATTGCCCAAGGCTGCGCGTAGGGCGGCTTCGTCAAGTCCCCCCAGTCGCTCACTCAACCCGCCTTCGTTCTCGTCGAAGCTTGGAAACCACTCAAGCACGCGCTGGTTACGGAAGATAACCTCAAGCTTTGGATAGGTCGCGATGACCAGTCCGACCCCGACGGATTCCAGCAAAAGTTTGTTGAAGGCGTCGAGCTTGAGCTGCATCGGGGACCGAGGGCTATTTCTTGATCACAATATAGGGCTGGCGGCCCTTGATGTCGGATAGGATCGCGCGGACGTCTTCGGGCTTGAAGTCGAACTCCTCAAGCGTAACCCCCAGGATCTCCGTCATCTCGTCGAAGGCTTCCTGCGTGATGCCGAGGTTGCGATGGACCTGTTCCAACACCTCATTGGTGTAGGAAGCGGGCCCGCCCATGAGTTGGGATATGAACTTGGTCTGGTGATCGACCAAGGCCGCCATGTCGGTGTCGTCGAAATACGGCGCCACAAGATCGGAATCGAGCATTTTGTCGTAGAATGACAAAACCACCCGATGCACGACGCCGAACCCCCCATAGCGGTCGAACATCGTCGTTTTCATTCGCCTAGCCCCGATTTTTGGCCCTTCAGTTCGGTAATGTTAGCACGCCTTTTCGACCAGGACGATAGCGCCCTACTGCTAGCCGTTCGCAAGTTCCAGGCAGAAAATTTCGCTGCGCGGTGAGCGACGCAGCTATGCGGCAGCGGCTTTCATCGCCCAGGCCTTGGCGGGCAGTTCGACCCGGCCATTCGAAACCGTGCTTTGCGCCAAGCTGCTTTTGAGTTCTTCGCGCTGGTCTTCAGAAAGGCTCATGCAGTATCCGGGCGCGGGGCCGGCACCGAGCGTGAAGGGCTGCCAGAAATCCTCGAACGTCGGGAAGACGGATTGTATCTCGATCGGTTCGATGATGGCCGATTGAAGTCCGGCGTCATGGCAAAGCCCGAGCAGGCCTTCGCGCGTGCAAAAGGGAAACCGCTTGCCCTCGTCGAGCTCGGCCGCCTTTTCGTCAAGCTCGGCAGCGGCCTTCCAGAATCTGTCGATGAAGCCCATGCCGCCGCCGGGATAGTCCCAGACGTAAAAGGAAATCAGCCCGCCTGGTTTTGCCACCCTCTGCGTCTCGTGGAGGGCCGCCTGTTTGTCGGGAACGAAGTTGAGCGCCAAAGCGGAGGTGACAACGTCAAAGGAATCCGCCTCCGCGCTTAGCTTCTGGGCATCGCCGACCTGGAACTGTGCCCGGCCGTCCTCAATTGTCGAGCGGGCGTGCGCGACGAAACCATCGGAGGGATCGATGCCGAGCAACGATTTCGGGTTACACCGATCGAGAATCGTTTGTGAAAGTGCGCCGGTGCCGCAGCCGACATCCAGCCACTGCGCTTCTCGCGGGGCCTCGAGCCAATCAAGGAAGATCCCGGCAATCTCGCGGCTCCAGCGGCCCATATAGCGCTCATAGCTTCGCCCCGCGCTCCAGGCATCATGTTTGGCGGCCTCGCCCATCTCCCCATTCCTTCGGAATTTGCCGGCAAGGTTACCACGAACTACGCTGGGTGGCTGGTCAAAGGGGAGGTACACAAAATGAAGTACGATCGGGAACTGATATCCAACGGAAATCCGATGGAGGCCGTGGTCGGCTTCAGCAGGGCGGTTCGCGTCGGGCCTTATATTTCCGTTGGTGGGACGGCGCCGGTCGGTGCCGACGGAAAAACCGTCGGTCTGGGCGATGTGGCCGCTCAGACCCGGCAGTGCATCGAGGTGATCAAGCAGGCTCTGGAGCAAGCCGGTTCCGGGCTTCATGACGTGGTGCGCACCAGGATTATCCTCACCAACATCGACGACTGGAAAGCCGCGATCGATGTCCGGAAGGAATACTTCCGGGATGTGCGGCCGGTCGATACGATCATGGCGGTAGATCGTTTCGTCAATCCGGAGTGGCTGATCGAAATCGAAGCCGATGCCGTGATGGCTGAGGCGACAAGCTGAACTGCTTCAGAACTGGAACGGGTGGCCGACCATCATCTGGATACCAACGCCTTCCTGCGAACCAGTGGTATCGACGCGCAGGACGAAGCCCTTCATTCATGCACGCAGGCCGAGCCCGCTGCCCTGCGGCGTGATCGGCCTGAAACACCTTGCGGTCTGGAGATCGAATCCATGGAACTCAGTATCGTGCCGCTTTATGCCGCGGCTTTTGGGCTCGGCCTGGTGGCGCTTTCAGTTCGGGTGATCCGCCTGAGACGGCGATCCAAAGTCCCTCTTGGCGGTCGGGCGCGGGTTGCACGCCTTCGGCGTCTCTCGGGCAGCGGAAAATTACCGCTATCGGGTTTTCGGCATGGCGGCGACATTTGTGGTGCTCAGCGCGGCTTCGCTAATTCTCCTTGCAGGAGGCAGCCTGCTGACCGGCATCTTCAGTTGAGACCCGCAGGGCCTAAAGCCGCTCGGATATCCAGTTGAGCGCGGCTTCGACCGACTCGGCGGTTTCCTGGTCCTCGCGCGGCGGGCGTTGGATCATCACCACCGGGAGACCCAGTTCCCGCGCCACGGCGATCTTGGCGTAGGTCGCCTCGCCGCCGGAGTTCTTGGTGACCAGCGCCTGGATGCCGTGCAGCAGGAAGAGGGCGCGTTCGCCGTTGGCGTCGAAGGGGCCGCGGCCCAACACCACCTCGTAGTTCTTCAGCGGCAGTTCGTCGCGCGGCGCGTCGATTGCGCGCACCAGGAACCAGATGCCGGCCAAGCCGGCGAAGGCCTCGACCTCCTGCTTGCCGACCGAGAGGAAGACCCGCTCGGCGAGGCCCGGCAGCAGATTGGCCGCAGCCTCGGCATCGGCGACGGAAATCCACCTGTCGCCCTCGACCTCTTGCCATGGCGGTCGGGTCAGCACCAGGCGCGGCGTGCCGCTGCGGCGGCAGGCTTCTTCGGCATTGCCGGAGATGCGCGCGGCGAAGGGATGGGTTCCATCGACCAGCAGGTCGATGCACTCGTCGCCCAGGTAGTCGGCCAAGGCCTCGATCCCGCCGAAGCCGCCGATGCGCAGGCCGCCGGGGATGCGCGCCGGTTGCTCGGTGCGTCCGGCCAGCGAGGTGATAACCTCGATATCTGCGCGCCCCTCGAGGGCTTCGGCCAGGGCACGGGAGTCCCCGGTGCCGCCGAGCAGCAGGATACGGCGCGGTTTTTTCGTTGTTGGTTTCATCCTGCGGGCCAGCCCATCGCCCGGCCAGCCAGCACACCCTGGCGGTCGAAGATCAGCACCTCGACCTCGGTTTCGCCATCCAACAGGTCGAGCGCGGTCTCGCGCGCGCGCGCAGCCACCGCATCGGCCAGCGGCAGGCCGGCGGCGGTGGCCAGGTCGAGCACCTGCTTGGCGCTGTTGGCCCGGCGGGCCTCGGTGATCAGTTGCGCCTCCGCCCCCAGGCCTTCGAGGATTTCCGCCAAGAGGTCGAAGTCGACTTGGCTGCGCCCGGAATGCAGGTCGCGATGGCCCGCCGCCAGCTTGCAGAACTTGCCGAAGCCGCCGCCAAGGGTCAGGCGGGGCAGGGGGTGCTGGCAGAGATACTTGAGCAGGCCGCCTGCGAAGTCACCCATGTCGAGCAAGGCAAAGTCCGGCAGGTCGTAGAGCCTCTGTACCGCCGCTTCCGAGGTCGAGCCGGTGCAGGCGGCGGCATGAGAGAGGCCGCTGGCCCGCGCCACGTCGATGCCGCGGTGAATGGAGTGGATCCAGGCGGAGCAGGAGAAGGGCACCACCACGCCGGTGGTGCCGAGGATCGACAGGCCGCCGAGAATGCCGAGGCGCGGGTTCCAGGTTTTCTGGGCCAGGGCCTCGCCGTCGTCGACGGAAATCTCAATTTCTACGTCGCCGGCATCGCCGTGTTCGGCGGCGACCTCGGCCACGACGGCCTGCATCATCTGCCGCGGGACCGGATTGATGGCCGGCTCGCCGACCGGCAAGGGAAGGCCTGGCTTGGTCACCCTGCCGACACCGGCGCCGGCCTTGAAGACCACGCCACTGCCGGTCGCGGCCCGGCGCAGGGTCGCCTGTACCAGGGCCAGATGGGTCACGTCCGGGTCGTCGCCGGCGTCCTTCACGATGGCGGCGCTGGCCGCATCCGGGCCCAGGGATTCGCGGGCCAGGGCAAAGGCCGGCTGCTCGCCCCTCGGCAGGGTGATGCTGACGGGGTCGGGAAAACCGCCGGTAAGCAGCGCGGTATAGGCGGCCTTGGTGGCCGCCGTGGCGCAGGCTCCCGTGGTCCAACCGCGCCGTAACGCGCCTTCCGGTTTGCGTGTCATGTCGCTATTCTACAAGTAGAGGCTTTTCACTGACCAGGACCGCCGACCGCCGGCGTCTAAACTGTGTTCCATGGAACCAACTGATTTATCCCTGCCGGTTTTCGAAGCTGGAAGCGTGTGGCTGGTGGGCGCCGGGCCGGGCGACCCGGGACTGCTGACCCTGCATGCGCTGAACGGCCTGAAACAGGCCGACGCCGTTGTATACGACGCGCTGGTGGGCGCGGCCATCCTCGAGTTGGCGCGGCCCGACTGCGAGAAGGTCTATGCCGGCAAGCGCGGCGGGCGCCCGTCGCCGGTGCAGGCCGATATCTCGCAGCGCCTGGTGTCTCTCGCCAAGCAAGGCAAGCGGGTGCTGCGCCTCAAGGGCGGCGACCCCTTCGTCTTCGGGCGTGGCGGCGAGGAAGCTCTTGCCCTGGTCGCCGCCGGCGTGCCCTTTCGGATTATTCCGGGCATCTCCGCCGGCATCGGCGGCCTGGCCTATGCCGGCATCCCGGTAACCCACCGCGATACCAACTCCGCCGTCACTTTCGTTACCGGGCACGGGGTCGGCGGCAGTGTGCCGGACGGCATCGACTGGGCGGCGTTGGCCAAGGGCTCCCCGGTCATCGTGTTCTACATGGCGCTGAAGCATATCGCCGCCATTTCCGCGTCGCTGATCGACCATGGCCGTGCCGTCTCCGAACCCCTGGCCGTGGTCAGCCAGGCGACCTTGCCGGAGCAGGTAATTCTGGAGACGACGCTGGGGCGCTGTGCCGAGGACATCGCCGCCGCCGGGATCGCACCGCCCTGCATCGTGGTGGTGGGCGAGGCGGTGCGACTGCGCGCCGGTCTCGACTGGCAGGGGGCGGCCGATGGCCGCGCGCTGGACCCGGATCCGCTCCGCCTGCGCGGGCGCCGCGAGACCGGATGAACCGGGCATGACACTGGCATGACGGACATTGCGCCCGGGTTGCTGATCGCGGCGCCTGCTTCGGGCAGCGGCAAGACCACAGTGACCCTGGCCCTGCTGCGCTTCCTGCGCAACCAGGGGCTGTCGGTATCTTCCGTAAAGGTCGGCCCGGACTACATCGATCCCGGCTTTCACCGGGCCGCCAGCGGGCGGCCCTGCCTCAACGTCGACGGCTGGGCCATGCGCCCGGCGACCCTCGCGGCGGCCATCGACCAGGCCGGTGAAGGGGCCGAGCTGATCCTCGGGGAAGGGGTCATGGGCCTCTTCGACGGGGCGGCGCTGGCGGAGGCGCGCGATCTGGCCGCCGGCTCGACCGCCCAGTTGGCCGCGCTGACCGGCTGGCCCGTGGTGCTGGTGGTGGACTGCAAGGGCATGGGTGCTTCGGTCGCCGCCCTGGCGGCCGGGTTTACGGCCTTTCACGACTCCGTCACGCTGATTGGTGTGATCCTCAACAATGTCGCCAGCCCGCGCCACGAAGCCCTGCTCAGTGAAGCCTGCAAGAGGGCGGGTCTGGCCGTTTTCGGGGCGGTCCGGCGAGACGCCGCCCTGGCGCGACCGTCACGTCACCTGGGTCTGGTGCAGGCGTCCGAGGACCGCGATCTGGAGACCTTCCTCGAGGCTGCCGCGGAGGCCATCGGCAAGCAGATCGATGTCGCGCGCCTGCGCCAGGCCGCGCGCCCCGCCGGCTTGCCGCAAAACCAGGGCGGCCCGGCGCCGCCGCCCCTGGGGCAGCGCATCGCCGTGGCGCAGGATGTCGCTTTCGCCTTCGCCTACCCCCTGCTGTTGGAGGGCTGGCGTCGGGCCGGAGCCGAGGTCGCTTTTTTCTCGCCTCTGGCCGACGAGGCGCCCGATGTCGCCGCGACGGCGGTCTACCTGCCGGGCGGCTATCCGGAACTCCATGGCGGTCGACTGGCCGGCTCGCAATGCTTTCTGGACGGCCTTGGGGCCGCGGCGGCACGCGGCGCCGTGGTCTACGGCGAATGCGGCGGCTACATGGTGCTGGGCCAGGGCTTGGAGGACGCTGCCGGACGGCGCCACGCGATGGCCGGCCTGCTGCCGCTGGAAAGCTCCCTGAAGGCGCCGGAACGCCATCTCGGATACCGCCGGGCGGAACTGCAGGTGCCGGGCCCGCTCGGGCCCGCCGGGGCTGCTTATCGGGCCCATGAATTCCACTATGCTAAGATTGTGGCCCCGGAGGGGTCCGACGAAACGGCTCTTTTCCGGGTCGCAACCGCCGCCGGTGGATCAATGAGGCTGGCCGGGCAGCGACGTGGCAGGGTGATGGGATCATTCCTGCATCTCATCGATCGTGAAGCGCCATAGCTGCGTCGCGAAAGCCGCCGCAGAATTTTCCCTGCCTAAGGTTGTAAACGTCACAGAATTGATTTTGGATCGTAAGGGCGCGCCGGGTTGTAGTTCCTGCGTGGACTGGTTCAATGCAGGCAATTTATCCTAAGAAGAACTACACAAATCATTCGATTTTCTCGGTTTGTTGTTTAGAGTACCGACGCGGCGTTTGACGCCTTCAATCACCGGTTTCGCCGGAGCCCAAAGATGCGGGGGACGGCGATGCGTCGGGTCGGCAGGGTACAATGAAAAGATAGGGTGTGGCCGGACAACGACCCGGTCAGGACGCCGTGCGCGGTGGGGCTTTGAAAGGAAAAAATAGATGGAAGAATCCATAGGGGAAACATGGGGGTTGGTGGTCGGGTTGGTGACCAGCTATGGGCTGAGCGTCATCGGCGCCATTGTCATTCTGATCGTCGGCTTTGTCGTCGCGGGATGGGTCAGGGGGGCTGTCAACAAGACGCTTAGCAAGATCGAGAAAGTGGACGCGACCCTGCGGGGCTTCTTTTCGAGTCTTGCCTACTACGCGGTCGTCATCTTCACCATTATTGCCGTACTCGCTCAGTTCGGCGTCGAAACGACCAGCTTCATCGCCATCATCGGTGCCGCGGGCCTGGCCATTGGCCTGGCACTGCAGGGCACGCTGAGCAACGTCGCCGCCGGGGTCATGCTGCTGCTGTTTCGGCCCTTCAAGATCGGTGACTACATCGAGGGCGGCGGTTTGGCGGGGACGGTAAAGAATCTCAGCCTTTTCGTCACGGAGCTGGCGACGCCGGACAACGTGCAGATCATCGCGCCGAATTCCCAGCTCTGGGGCTCTGCCATCAAGAACTACTCCTTCCACCCGACGCGGCGGGTCGACATCGTCATCGGTATTGCCTACGAGGATGACATCGACAAGGCCCTGGCCGCGATCGTCGATGAATCCAAGAAAGACTCCCGCGTGGCGGCGGACCCGGCGCCGATGGCCGCGGTCACCGGCCTCGGCGACAGCTCGGTCGATTTCACGGTGCGCGTCTGGTGCGACGCCGCTGACTACTGGGGGCTGAAGTTCGATCTGACCAAGAACCTGAAAAACCGCATGGATGCCGAAAACATCTCGATTCCCTATCCGCAACGCACGGTCCATATGGCCTCTGCCGCGGCCGGGGACTAGGGAGATCTGTGAGGGAGTTGGCCAATCTATGACGCAAGTAAGTTCCGCTATGTCGAAGTTCGCCGTCCTGACTTGCCTGGTGCTTGGTGCGTCGCTCGACAATGGCGCGCTTGCCCAGGGAAGTCTCTTCGACAAGGCGCAGGATTTCCTGCAGCAAGACGGCAGCGGCGCGGCCGACCTCACCGCGGCGGAAATCGGCGAGGGCCTGCGCGAGGCTCTACGGGTGGGAACGGAACGGGTCGTTGGGCAGCTTGGCCAGACCGATGGCTTCAACGCCGATCCGGACATCCACATTCCGCTGCCGGACACGCTGCAGCGGGTGCAGACGGCGCTGCAGGCGGTTGGCATGTCGGACCTTGCCGACGATCTGGAACTGCGCCTCAACCGGGCGGCGGAGGCGGCGACGCCTCAGGCAAAGAAGCTGTTCTGGGATGCAATCTCGGAAATGACTCTGGAGGATGCGGAGGCGATATACGATGGCCCCGATGATGCCGCCACGCGCTATTTCCAGGACAAGATGACCGACCCGCTGTCGGATGCCATGCGCCCGGTCATCGACGAATCCCTGGCGGAAGTCGGGGCCATAGCGTCCTACGATCGGATGATGGGCGAGTACCGCTCAATCCCCTTCGTGCCGGATGCCAAGGCGGATCTGACGGACTACGCGCTTGGGGAGGCGTTGGACGGATTGTTCACCTACATCGCGCGGGAGGAAGCGGCGATCAGGGCCGAGCCTGCCGCGCGCACGACGGAAATTCTGCAACGTGTATTTGGGGGCTAATGGCGCGGCCGCGCAGCTGCCGGCGCTCCGACAGGAGGTCTTGAAGCTATGAAGAAACTGCTCATCGGTCTGGGCGTCGTTATTGTGCTGCTCATCGTTGCGGCCGTCGCCATCCCCCTGTTCGTTCCCTTGGAGAAATACAAGGGTGAGATTCAGGCGCGGGCCAAGGAGGCCACCGGCCGCGATCTGCGTATCGATGGCGATATTTCGTTGTCGCTGTTTCCCGCGATCGCCGTTTCCGTCGAGAATGTCGGCTTCGCCAATGCGCCCGGCGCCTCGACGCCGGAGATGGCCACCATCGATCGCCTCGACGTTGCTCTGCAAATCTTGCCCCTGCTCGGCGGCGAGGTGGCGATCGACCGTTTCATCCTGGATCGTCCGGTCATCAATCTGGAGGTCGACGAGAATGGCCGGCCAAACTGGCAGTTCGAAACTGCCGGCGCCGCGGCCGCGCCCTCCGGCGAGGCGGCCGGTGGCGGTTCCGGCGATGGCGCTTCTCCAGTCAGTGAAATCAGTCTGGGCGAGGTACGCCTGGTGGACGGCACGCTCAACTACCTCGACAAGCAGGGCGGCCAGGAGTTGAAGGTCAGCGAGGTGAATATGGAACTCTCGCTGCCCAGCCTGTCGTCGCCCTTCGACGCAAAGGGTTCGGCCGCATGGAACGGCGAAACCGTGTCGTTGGAAATCGCGGCGGAAAATCCGCGGGCCCTGATGAACGGTGAGGCCTCCAACCTGGCCATGAAGGTAGAGTCCGCGCCGGTCACCTTTTCCTTCGACGGCGCGGCGCGCAATACCGCGGCGCTCGGTTTGCAGGGCGCCCTGGCGCTTGATGTCCCGTCGATCCGCGAACTGGCCGCCTGGGCCGGCAATCCGCTGGACTTCCCGGGCGACGGCCTCGGCCCCTTCAACCTCGCGGGCGAACTGGAAATGATGGGCCCGAAGGTTGCCCTCACCAACGCCAACATCAAGCTGGACGAGATTGCCGGCCAGGGCCTCTTCTCGGTCGACGCGAGCGGCGCCAAGCCGATCGTCAAGGCCGAGCTGTCGGTCGATGAGTTGAACCTCAATCCCTACCTGCCTCCGGAGCAGGAGGATGCCGGCGCCGGCGGTTCGGCCGGTGGCTCGTCGGAGGCTGCGGGCGGCGGCGCGGCCGGCAGCGACGATTGGAGCGACGAGCCCATCGACGTCGCGGCGCTGGGTGCCCTCAACGCTGACCTTGCGTTCAATGCGGGCGGCATCCTCTTTAAGGAAGTCAAGATCGGCAAGAGCAGCCTGAGCGTGGTGCTGCAGGACAGCAAGCTGACGGCCGAATTGGCGGAGATGCAGCTCTATGACGGCGGCGGCAAAGGCAAGATCGTTGTCGACGGCAGCAAGGGCAAGCCGGCCATCACTGCCGATTTCGATCTGGCGAACTTCCAAGCCGGGCCGTTTCTGACCGACCTGGCCGACTTCGACCGCCTGCTCGGCACCACGGAAAGCAAACTTTCGGTGGCCACCACCGGCGGCACGCAGCGGGAGCTGGTCTCCAACCTGAAAGGCAACGGCGCGGTGGTGTTCCGCGATGGCGCCATCAAGGGCATCAACCTGGCGGCCATGATGCGGAACATTTCCGTCGCGGCCATAGAGCAGTCTTTCGACGATGCCCAGGCCACCGACTTTGCCGAGCTTTCCGGCACCTTCCAGATCGACAAGGGGATCGTCACCAACAACGACCTCTCGCTGGTGGCTCCCTTGGTGCGTATGACCGGGGAGGGCAAGATTCCCCTGCCGCCGCGCACCGTGGACTATCAGGTGAAGCCCAAGCTGGTCGGTACGCTGGAGGGCCAGGGCGCTGGCAGCGATATGGCCGGCATCGCCGTGCCGATCAAGGTCACCGGTCCCTGGAGCGACGTCTCCTATAAACCCGACCTGGCGGGCATTCTGAAGGATCAGCTGAAGGATCCCAGTGCCGTGTTGGAAGGCGTTCAGGGCGGCGAGGGCGCCAAAGGCCTTCTGGACAAGGTGGTGCCTGGGACCTCTTCGGGTGATGACGGTGGTTCCAGCGCACCGCTGGACCTGAAGAAGAAACTGTTCGGGAATTGAGCCTCTATCGGGAGGCCGGCGCGGCGCGCGGCCCTGGTGCCTGCGCCGCGCTGCGGAGGGTCGCGGCGCTCGCCGTGCTGTTGCTTGTTTCCGCCTGCAGCACCGGCGAGCCTGTACCGCCGCAGGTGCGGGTGGTTGATCTGCGGCTGCTTGAAAGCGGGGTCTTCGAGCAGCGCTTCGAAATCGACCTGCGGATCGGGAACCCGAATGACTTCGACCTGCCGCTTGATGGTCTGACCTTCGAACTCGAGGTAAACGGGGCCGACTTCGCACGCGGCTTTACCGACGAGAGGGTGACCGTCCCGCGACTGGGTGAAGAGACGATTTCGGTCGCCGCCTCGACGACGCTGATCGACCTGGTTCGCCAAATGACCCTCTTGGCCGAACGCGGCGATCTCTCCTACCGGCTGCATGGGATCGCCTATCTGAACAGCATTACCCGCCGCTCGGCCCCCTATGAATCCGAGGGAACCTTCCGCCTGGGCGGCAGCCGCAAGCCCGCGGACCCCGCGACCCCCACGACCCCCACCATCTAGCTCGGCCGGCCTCTTCGAAGAGCCATCATGGCTGCGCGAACGCGCGGGAGAGGACGCTTCCGATAGCACCGGTCGCGCGCTATGATGCGCCAGGGCTTGGTAGGGCGCCCGCAACGCGCGCAAGACAGGTGTCCGGAGGGAGCTTCATGGCAGTGACAGACGGCGGAGCAGGCCATTCCCTGCCGCCGATTCGGCAATTGGAACTGGATCGACCCTGGGCCTGGCTCGCCGCCGGCTGGCAGGACCTCTGGCGGGCACCGGGGGTCAGCCTGGCCTATGGCGCGATCTTCACGCTCGTCAGCTTCGGCATCACCGGCGGCGTCCTCCTGGCCGGCATCGAATACCTGCTGCTGCCGCTGGTCGCCGGGTTCATGCTGGTGGGGCCGATGTTGGCGGTGGGGCTGTACGAGACAAGCCGGCGGCTGGAGAACGGTCTGCCGGTCTCGCTCGGGGCGGCGCTCTTCGTGGCCACCCGTTCGCCGATGCGGCTCGGCTTCCTCGGCATCGTCCTCATGGCGCTGTTGCTGGTGTGGATGCGCGCGGCGACCTTGCTGTTGGCGCTCTTCCTGGGCACGACGCAGTTCCCGCCTCTGGCCGAGGCCATCCCGACCCTCTTGCTGACCTTCCAGGGCGTTGCCCTGCTCGTGGTCGGCACTGGCGCCGGCGCCATTCTGGCCGCAGCGGTTTTCGCCATCAGCGTCATCTCGGTGCCGCTGCTGATGGAACGCGACGTCGATTTCATGACCGCGATCCTCACCAGTGCCCTGGCGGTGCTGCGCAATCCGAAACCGATGCTGCTCTGGGCCTGGCTGGTGGCGCTGCTGACCGCCTGCGGCCTGGTGACCCTATTCCTCGGTCTGATCGTGACCTTCCCGCTGGTCGGCCATGCCACCTGGCACGCCTACCGCGAAACCGTCGGCCGCTAGGCCTTCCTACTTTTTCCGAGCACCGCCCGGCGACTTCGGCCGGTCTTCCTCTTTCTCGTCGTCGAGCAGAATGCGGTGCGCGGCGCCGTCGAGGTCTTCAAACTGGCCGCTCTTGAGCGCCCAGAGGAAGGCCGCCAGGCCGACAATTCCCAGGAACAGCGCAACGGGAATCAGGTAGACGAGGGCGCTCATTGGTGCGCGCCGTCGGAGCGGATGTCGCTGCCGCCGAAATTCAGCCGCAGGGCATTGGCCGTGACGATGATTGACGACGCGGACATGGCCACCGCCGCGATCAGCGGGGTGACCAGGCCGACCACGGCGATCGGCACCGCGATGACGTTGTAGAGGAAGGCGAGGCTGAAGTTCTGCAGCACCAGGCGGCGCGAACGCCGGGCCGTTTCCAGCGCTTCGACGATCGGGGCCAGCTTTTCGCCCTGGAAGATCATGTCCGCGGCGATCTGGCTGACGTCGGCGGCCTCGGCCGGCGACAGCGAGGCGAAGGCGGTGGCCAGCGCCGGGGCGTCGTTCAGGCCGTCGCCGATCATTGCCGTCTTGCGGCCCTCTGCGGCCAAGACCTGAAGACGGGCGATCTTGTCGGCCGGGCGGCAGTCGCCCTGCCAGCTTGCGATGCTGAGTTGCTCGGCGATCTTGGCCACCACCACGCTGCGGTCGCCCGAAAGCAGTTCGACGGCGAAGCCGCGGCGCTGCAGATGGGCGATGACCTCGGCGGCATCGGGGCGCGGGGTATCGCGGAACTCGAAGCTGCGCGCTGCGCGCTGGGGACCGCTCAGCCAGAGTTCCATGGCGGCGCTCTCCCCGGTTTCGCCGCTTCCGTCGTCGGTGATTCCGCACCAGGCGCGGCGGCCGAGGCGCAGGCGCTGGCCCTCGACTTCGGTTTCCAGGCCGTCGCCGGGGTGCTCGGTAACGGTGACGTTCAGGCTTGCCGGCGCCCCCGCGGCGCGGCAGAGCGCGCGCGCCAGGGGATGGCGGCTCTCGGCGGCGATGGCCGCCGCCAGGGCCAGGTCGTCGGCCGGGATATTCCGGGCGTTCAGCAGTTCCGGCCGGCCCGTGGTCAGGGTCCCGGTCTTGTCGAAGACCAGGGTGTCGACGGCGGCCAGTCGTTCCAGCGCATCCGCCGACTTCACCAGCACGCCGCG
>CAJHXP010000438.1_pt1 | contig 17052 bp, 10 predicted proteins | sample 9198551 | NCBI WGS metagenome assembly CAJHXP01 (sample SAMEA7708297, study PRJEB35096) | sediment metagenome | biome: marine neritic benthic zone biome [ENVO:01000025]; feature: sediment [ENVO:00002007]; material: shallow marine sediment [ENVO:03000034] sea grass bed [ENVO_01000059] ... | reverse complement strand
CTTACTGTTCGACGAAGCCGACGCTCTTTTCGGCGAGCGCAGCCAGGTGAGCGACAGCCACGACCGCTATGCCAACATCGAGATCGCTTACCTGCTGCAGCGCATGGAATCCTTCAGCGGCCTGTCGATCCTCACCAGCAACATCCGCGATGCCATCGACCAGGCCTTCCTGCGCCGCCTGCGCTTCCTCATCGACTTCCCCTTCCCCGACCGGGTACTGCGCCGCGCTATGTGGGAACGGGCCTTCCCCGACGCAGCAGAGTCCGAGGTCCTGAACGTAGAGCGCCTTGCGCAGCTCAACATTGCCGGCGGCACGATCCGCAACATCGCGCTGAACGCGGCCTTCATCGCCGCCGACCAGCGGCGCCCCATCGCCATGGAGCATCTCTACCGCGCAGCGTCCTACGAATACGCCAAAATGGACCGCCCCCTCAGCCCCTCGGAAACGGAGGGCTGGCGATGAACCGACGGCAGCGGCGGCAATCCATGATCCAAGGTGCAGCGGCCCCGACGGCGGTATCGGTAACCGTCGGGCGCCTGACGCTGGAGGGCGTCTCCCCCCACGTCGGCCGACGCATCGGCGAAAGCCTGGATCACGGTCTGCAGCAGAGTTTCCAGGAAGCAAGGAAGCTTCCGGACCAGAGACCCGCAGCGAACCGTGCTCCCGACGCCTTGCAGAGTGGCCCGCACGACGCGCCGGAGAGAATCGGCGCCGCCCTCGCCACGCTGCTGGCCGAAAGGCTGTTGCCATGAGCGCCCGCACCAAGCTCTCACCGGATAGTGCCGCGCGGCAGTCAGCCGAAGACAAGCCCGGCGGGCGACCTTCCGAAACCCGGACCGCCGACCGCCTGGTCGTCGACTTCGCCGCCCGCCTCGGCCTGACTGCGGCGGAGGCGCGGGTCGACACCTCGACCGCCGCCGGGACGGTGGTGCGCGCGCAGGGCGTCAAGGGCCTGATGCGCGACGGCGTGGCTCACCTCGACCCCGCCTCCTTCGATTCCGAGAGCGGAGGCGGCCGCTACCTGCTGGCGCACGAAATGACCCATCTGGCTCAGCGGGCCGAGCGCCGGCAGACCGGCGACCGCCGGCCGGTCAGCCTTGCCGCCGCGGAGCGGGAGGCCGATGCCATGGGCCGGCGCGCCGCCGCGCTGCTGCCGCTTTGGCTACCCCAGGTGCTCCTGCCGCCGGGCGCGATGGCGGCCGACGCCGGCGTCGGCACGGCGCACGATCCTAAGGAAGCCGCACCCCGCGAACGGCCGGAGTCCCCGACCACCCTTGCCGAGCGGATCGCCGCCCGCGCCGCGCCCTTCCCCGGCACCCTGAAGCCCGGACGCGACGCCATTCAAAATTCCCTCGACGGCCTGGTCACCGACGGCGACATGAACGATGTGCTGCGCGTCCTGGACGCACACGCCTTCGTGGACGCCGCCGCTATCATCCGCTCCCTCAACGCAGAGGAACAAGACAGCTTTGTCAACGAGCTCTCAGACAGCCACTACCGCAACTACCGCCGCTCAGTCGTCGCGGGTTACGCGGCGGTCGCTCAGGCCCAGGCAGATGAGTTCGATGACGATAACTTCGACGAGTTCGACTTCGGCGCCATGGAGCGGGAAGAGATCGTGGCGCTCGACCTGGTGCTCGACGTGCTTGAGAAACAACGGCCGCGCTTCGCCGCCGAACTGCTGCACTCGGACGCCGGAGCGGCCATAAGGCAGCGCATGCTGGACCCCTTCGGCACACCGCAACCCAGCCGGCGACCAGACGGCGACCGCAGCAGTGACGACGAACAAGTCCTACCGGAGTTGACGGAAGAAGAGAACGAACAGGTCCGCGCCGCAATTTCCGCCCTGCAGGACGATCCCGATGAGGCGACGGCCCGCGCCGTGCTGGACCGGCTGCGCCCCTTCGCACCCCTGGTGGAGCCGGAACGGCGGCCGGGCGCGACCTCCGCCGACCCGGACCAGTTGCAGCTCGACGAGTTTGGCGGCGCCCTCCGCACAGTCCCGCCGAAACTGCGCCGCGCCGGCCAGTTGCTGGCCAAGGCCGGCGCCCTGGATCGCCTGCTGGAAGCCGTTGACAAGCAGGACGACGCTCTCAATCCCCGCTATGCCGGGCTGTTCTTCGCGCTGATGGCCTTCCGGCCGGTTTGGGCAAACCTCGCCTATGTGGAGGACTTGCTGTCCACCGGCTTCTTCAACTGGGTGCGCGACTGGGAGGCGGAGTTCTCCTACCGCCTGCTGCGCGCCTTGCCGCTCGACGCGCAGTACCGCTTCCGCCAGCTCGAAGGCGGCCGCTACTACCGACGCCTTGAGGAGGAGATAAACCGCGACCTGATCCGCTCCGGCGTCTATGTGGGTATCGAAGTCAGCCGCGATGAAGAAGGAGAGTTCGTCTCCACCGTGAGCAATTACGCCGCCCTGTTTTCCCAGGACGCGGCGGGCCATGGCAGGCTCGCACCCAACATCGAGCACATATTGGAGTTCGCCGACGACCGTTTCGGTACGCCGGACTGGGCCAGCGAGCTTTATCGCCTCCTCGGGAAGCTGGCCGGAGTCGGAGCAGGAGCCGGAGCCGAAACCGACTCTCTGCATCAGTCTGATGAATTGCGCTATGTGGTGCGACGGCTCGACACCCTCGGCGCCCTTGCCACCATGATCAACAACCTCAGCGACGGGTTCCTCTTCGCCGATGAGCGTCGACCGGTGACCTTGGAGATCTTTCTGGCGCGCGATCCGATCCACCTGGAAGAGCACGCCCGCGAGCTGATGTCCACCAACTGGAACATCCTGACTTTCTGGAATCTGGACACGGCCGTCACCGACCGCGACGCCTACGTCGCCTTCCAGCTGATCCGCGCCCTGCCGCCAGCTGAGCAGGCAGCCTTTCTGCGGCGCGATGGCGGCGAGGCCTTCCAGGAAATCTGGAACGAGCTGCACGCGCGGATGCGCAAATCCCGCGACATGCATCTCTTCGTCGAACGCGATGGCGGCCTCAACCGCGAGGATCTGCGACTTCAGCTGGCCGCAACGGAGAAAAAGGAAGACCGCTGGACCGCTGAGCGGCGCTATGAGCTCGACGCCTTGATCCGCCTGGCGATCACCTTTGGCGACTACGAGTTCGTGTTCCGGCAATCGAAAGCCCGTAAGGCCTATCAGGTCGGTGAATTGCAGCCAATCATCAGCCGCTACCGCCTTTACGACCTAACGCCCACGTCGCTGCGCATCGAACCTGCCGAGGACGACCTGCCCACTTCGATCCTCTCCCAGGTTTCAGCGCTGCAGTTCCTGCAACCCCTAGGGCGCGGCATCGTCAACACCACCGGCACCCTGACCAACCTCCTTGCCCTTTTCTTCGAAAGCGACCTGCTGATAGGACCGCACGGCGGCGGCTACCGGTTGGATATCGAGACCGTTCTCCGGCTCGCCCGCCATGCCGCGGACAGCACCAGCATCGATACCAAGCGCCAAGCCGGCGAGGAGCGTGGCGAGAACGAGAACTACGCCGATCTCTGGTTCGACCTGCCGGCCCGGCAGATGCACATCGACGTGCCGAACCTGCAAATTCGCGGGTATACCGAGCTGTTCGGGGAAATGCGCGTCGAAACCGGTCCGCTTTCGATCGCCGGCCTCCGGCTCGTCGCCGGCTACGACGACGACGGTTTCAGCCGTCCGGTGCAGGTTGACGCGCATATGGACGACCTGACGGTCAACAGCGTTGGCATGACCAAACCCGACAGCGTGACAACCTTCGGTCAGATCCGCGCACACCCGCTCGACGTGAACGCTCGCATGGAAGGCGCCAACGACGCAGAGACGCGCGAACGCCCGCAAGGCGCTTGGATCCCGATGCCGCTGCTGGCGCCGCTGTTTCTGGGCCTGCTCGAGGTGCAGTCTCATTTCGGGCGCGTCACCAGCAAGGAGAGCTATCGCAACCTGCGCTCGCTCTCCGTCGCCTTCGACCGCCTGGATATCTTCGGTCTGGCAACGGACAGCGGAGCCCGCCTCGCCGCGCTCAGCATCACCGACTTCAAGCTCGGCATCGCCACCTCTCCCGATGAATACTTCCGCCTGCAGTTGGAACAGGCCCAACGGCACCGTGACGCACTTTCCGACAAGGAGCGCGAGGGCGACGTCGGCAAGGAGCTGAACGCGCGCATCGGCCGGCTGCGCTTTCAGTACCGAAGCGCACAGTGGTCGGAAGCGCGCCGTCAGGAGCTGAAACGCCGCTATGAGGCGGATCGCGACTCCCTGAGCGCCAAGGAACTGGAAGAGCTCGTCTCATTGGAGCGCGCGCGTGCCCTTGGCGTGACGATCGACGTCGGCAAGGTGGAGCTGACCGGGCTGGAAAGCGCGGTGGACGTCGACTCGCTGACTCTCCAGGGCATCACCGGCAGCGGCGAAAGTGCCGCCGGCCTACGCATCCTCAGCGCCATCGGCCTGCCGTCGTTGGCTGATCCTTCGGTGTTGGCGACCTTCCGGCAGCGGCTCGACCGAGAAGAGCGCGGCGACCTGCCCTCGGAGATGGATGCCGACATCACCCTGAAGGTCGCAAAGACGGAGGCTCGCGGCGTCGGCTTCACCTATATCCCGAGCCCCAAAGTCGCAGGCATCATGGTGGAGATCCTCGGCGGCCTGGCGGAGAAGCAGCCCGAGGAACAGCGCTACGCCGAAGCCCTGGCCAGCCTGCGCGCAGCCCTGCCCGGCGTCCGGCGATATCATGAATTGTCCGAGGAGTTGCAACGCCGGACGCTGCGCCCCAAAGAGCAGCGCGAATTCGGCAAACTGACACGCGCGCTCAAGGAAACGTTCTATGTCCGTACGGAACGGATCGAACTCGAAGAGACGGAGATCACCGCAAATCTCGGCACCGGCGAACTGGGGCTCAAGGCGAAGAAGTTAACCGTCGAGGATATCCACGGCCTGGGCGTCAAGATCGACTCGATCGAGGGTGAGGATGTCGACCTCTCATTGACCCTCATCTCCCGGATGCTGCAGGGATTCTTCCATGGCCGCCGCGATGGCGACTTCGACTTATTCTCCTCCGCCGGCATCGGCGCCGAACGCCTGACGGCAAAGGGGGTCGATGCTTCCCTTTTCGGGGTTTCGGCCAAGGAGATCGACATACGTGGGCTCGATGCCCATGTCTCGCGCGGTAAGGGTAATACCTATCGACTTGATATTACACGGCTCGACAGCCTCACCCTCGACAACTTCCAGCTGCGCACCACGGACCAGAGCCTTCAGGCGCCGGGCAAGACCATGCTGCAGTCTGCAACCATGGGCGTCGATATCACGACGGTCGCCGAGCGAAAACCGAATGGCGAAGAAGAAACCCGGATCTCAAAATATCACTTTGAGTCCGTGAAGATCGGCCGGCTGGCCTACGAGGCCGGCGAGACCGGCCCGCTGATCTACGAGGGCCCGGCCCCTTCCTTCGTGCAGCCGAAGCCGCCAAAACCGGAAGAGAAAACACCGCCACCGCCGCCGCGGCGCATGCGCGTCGAAGTGAAGCAAGGCGCGTTGCTTGGCATCTTCGCCGACGGCTTCACCGTCGACCGCACCGACCGTGCGGCCATGCAGCTCTCGGGCCGCGCCGGTGTCGCTGGAATCGATAGCTTCCAGGTGGCGGCCATCGTGCGCGAAGGTTTCCAGGCGCCCGATGGCCGCGCCGCCCAGACCCACGCGATTGAGGGCAAGGTCACCGGCGGCAAGGCGTCGCCGTCGGAGGAACCCAAGATTCTCGGCGACGCCGGTCCGAGCGCCAATGCCCTGGAGGTCACCTACGTCGAAGGCGACATGGAGACCCTGCGGCTCAACGATATCGACATCACCGATGGCCTGGTGGTCATCGGCAATAACCGGGCAGTGATCCGGCGCGTCGACGGGCTCTCAGGTCACCTGCAGTTCGAGGGCGACACCATTCACGTCCACGACCTCGGGCTTACAAACATCGAGATCGCCGGGCTGCATTGGCAGACCGAGAGCGGCAAGCTGTTGGAGGCGCGCGGCACCGCCTCGGCCCAAGGCGTTTCCCTGGTCGGCAAAATCACCCGCAAGGACGGCAACTTACAGGCCCTATCGGTCACCACTTTTCGGGTCGACCGGCTGAAGGCCGCGCACTTCCTCTATCACGACGAGCGCAAGGGTATCCGCCTGGAGCTCGACAACCGCGGCGCCACCAAAGCCGGGGAGCCGGCGCTCGACATTACACGCCTGGTGCTCACCGGCTTGGAATGGAAAAGTGGCCAGGCACTGCCGACCAGCGGCAAGCTAGAGATCGGCCAACTGGGTGCGCTCTTCGATGCCAGCTATGGCAAGGACCTTTCAGCAAAAGGCAAGCTGAACGCCACCGGGCTCAATCTACAGTTCCAGCGCGGCGACGAGGTCATTGCCAAAGTGCAGGACCTGGACGCAAAGGCAACGCTACGCAAGGGCAAGACCGAAGCCGACATAGCGGTGAAGGATTTCCGTACCGGGGAGACCGGCAAGGAAGGCTCCATCCGCTATCGCCACGGCCGCGGCATCGATTTCGATAAGCTGCGCATCGGCAGCCTTTCTCTCAGCCGCTTGGATATGGACGGCGACAGTATCCGCATCGCCATACCGGCGCCGGCGCCGGGTGGTGGAGGCAGTACGCCAAGCGGCGAGATCGAATTGAAGGACATCTCCCTATCGGCGGAGATCGACTTTCAACAGTCCGAGGACGAAGCGGCACCCCCGGTGCAGGAGATCCGCATCACCGAACTGCTGATCCCACGCATCGAGGCAGAGGGCGTAGCAGTTACCCTGAAGAAGGTCGCCTCGGGTGTCACCATCACTCTGCCCGCCGGCAAACGCGCCTCGGTAGAGAACGTCCGCCTGACCCCCGCCAAGGGCGACAAGGTGTTCAGCATCAAGACCAAGTTCGACAAGGGCACCGGCAAGACCGACTGGCTCCTGAAAGGCTTGTTGAATACCGGCAAGGTCAACGTGCCGAGCCTGCTGGCCGACCTGGCGGGCACCCTGGAGGCGCAAGCCACGATCGCCGTCCCGTCAATTGAGGGCGAGTTCTTCGGCGACGGCCGCTACCGGATCAAACTCAAGCAGCCCTCGATATCCGCTCTGCGGGCCGATCTCAACCGCGTCCTGCCGAATGCCGTCTTGACGCTGCTGCCCGGGACCACGGGCGCCCCGGGAACCATCGGCGCCGACGAGGTCAACTTGACCGAGAAGGGACTGGAGATCATCGCCCCGCATGGTGGGCCTTTCGAGCTGAAGCTGCCCGACCAGGGCGTGACCATCAAGGTCGGCAAGATTACCGGAACCCCCAAGATCCGGGTCATCTATGCCGAAGAGGTGACCGGCCCGCAGCCGCCTGGCCCCAAGGTGGCCTCCAATTTTGTCGTCGCCATAGACGAGGCTGTCTTCAGTGACACCAAGATCGTCATCGACGACCTCAATGCGCTGCTCAGCAGCGGCGGCGGCGCCGGTGAACTGGAAACCGACGACGAGGCAGGCAGCGGAAGTGGCACCACAGGCGGCGCGGGTTCACTGCAGCCCAGTTGGGCGAGCAGCCTCGTGCGCATGAGCAAGGACTTCGCGCCGCTGCTGGACGGGGCCGACGGCCGCGTTGATATCACGCTCGACTATCCGAGAGGAACTCAGACGGCCATCGATCTCGGAATCAACATTCCGATTGCCGGCGGAAATGCCGACCTCAGGCCTATGGAACTGGCACTGAGCAACGAGGTAGAACGCGTGGCGGAAGGCGACGCCTGGTCAGGTTACCTGCTCTACGACAAGGTCCGCATCGTCGTCGACGGCAGCGCGGTCGACGTGGATCTCAACGAACTGGTCTACGACACCGTTTTCGGCACCAGTTCGCCGACCGGGTGGGTTACCCTTGTCGAGTTCGATTTGTCCAATCCGCCGGGGTCGGGCAGTTCGCCAAGTCCCGCCACACCGGCGGCGGTACCGGTCAAATCACTCCTTCGCTTCAATTTGCTGTTCCCTGCTCCTCCCGCGGGAGGCACTCCCGGCGGGCCACTTGATCTTGGACTGGATATCAATCTCAGCATCAACAACACAGCGCCATTTCCCTATACCTTCGGTACGCCCGGGAAAACCGGCGGAACGGCCGTTCTGGCGCCCAAATCGATCAACGCCCTGACGGTCAGCGGCAGCCTGACCGATGGCACCGGCACACTGAACTTCGGCGTCAATTCGGCGAAGCTGCAAAGACTCAACATGAAGATGGCCGGCGGCGCGCTGTCGACCGGCAACATCACCGTCGAGAGTGGTGATGGGCCTGCCGTCGCCGGGACCCTGCAACTGAGCGGCTACACACCGGGCAAGCTGGTGGCCGACATCGTCACCATCCGCGTCAAGAACGTCGACTTCCGGATACCCACCATGGAGAAGGCGCCATGACGGACAAAGCACGCGCGCCGCACCAGGCACCGATGCAGCGGGAAAGCGGTTTGAGCAGTGTTCCATCGCGGCGGCCGGATTTCGCGGCCGAGCGGGATGCCGCCCGGGCCACCCGCGGCGGCGTGGCCTGGAGCACCGGCCTCGTCGCGGGCCTGCGCGAGCAGACCGTGGTGCCCGGGCTGGGCCGCCCCCTACCCGCCGAGCTACGCCGCCACATGAATCAGCACTTCGATTGGAACTTCAAAGACGTGCGGGTGCACGATGACGATGCAGCGGCCGATCTGGCACGCGACCGCAACGCCCAGGCCCTGGCCAGGGGAAATGCGCTGATCTTCGATCACGGCGCCTATGCGCCTGATACACCCGACGGCCGGGACCTTCTAGAGCATGAACTGGCCCATGTAGTGCAGCAACAGCGCGCCGGCGGCGCCCCCGCCGCGCTGGCCGACCGACGCAGCGAAAGCGGCGGGTTTGGCCGCGAACCGCCGACTGTACCTTACGAAGTCGCCGAGGGCAGCGCCCCGGAAGACGCTCACCTGCTGTTCGAAGACGACGACATCGACATCCTCGACGAGGACTTTGCCGCCCTCGTCGCCGCGGTTGCTGCCCACGACAGCGCGGTCCGCGTGGAACTGCACGGCTATGCCAGCCAGGACGGCGGCATCGAGTACAATCTCAATCTCTCGGCCCAGCGGGCCGCTGCCGTGCGCCGGGAGCTGGCGCCGCATCTGCCGCCAAATTCCGAAATCCTTCTCTTCGCCCACGGCGAGACCAACGCCTTCGGTGAGCGCTTCGTCAACAACCGACGGGTCGGCCTGCGCGTCATGCCGCGCGCCACCGAGGAGCCAGACCTGCCCTCACTCGGCCTGTCGCTGGTCCCGCGCCTGCAGCTGCAGATCGACCTGCCGGCCCCGCCGCCGGGCACCGATCCGGTCCCCGACGCTGCAGCGCCGGCGGTGGACCTAGAACACGAGGACGCCATGCCGCACCTCGACCTCTCCCCCAACAGCCTGGACAGCGTGATCGCACCGGAGCCGGACAGCGGCGACATCGACCCCTTCCGCTACAGCGTGCCGCCGCTCAATCCGCGCTGCCCCTTCGCGCCCGGCGTCGGCCAGATGGACTGGGTGTCGATCGTCCGGCCTCTATCGTCGCGCGGCGGACGACTGACCAGCCGGCAGACACTTTCGCTCGGTGAGAGCTGGACCTCCGCCGCCTGCACCTATTCCGCCATTCTCGCGCCCATTGTCGGGCCGGAGCTTGCCACCACGCTCGGCGCCAAAAGCACCAACCTTGGCCTCTCCAGTGCCATGGAGCAAAACGCCTATTTGGAAAATCCAAGCGAGGCCGACCGCTTCGACCAGGAACTGCGCCGCCAGGGCGTCGAGACCACCATCATCCCAGTCAGCGACATCCTGCTGGGACTCTACGAATTCGCCACCGACTAGACGGACGATCATGAAAGCTCCCTATAACGCCAGCCCCCTTGCACCACGCATCCGACGCGGCGGTTTCGTCCTCATCGACCCCGCGACGGAAGCCGTCGAGCGGGTTATCGCCTTCCAGTACAACCCGGAAAGCCTGTCGCGTTCGGTGCAGGCGCGTGGCGCCGGCGAAGGCGGCGACCGCAACGAGGCACTGCGCCTCACCGGCCCGCCAGTCGAGTCCATCAGCCTGGAGGCCGAACTCGATGCCACCGACCAGCTCGAATTTCCCGACGACAACGAGACGGTGGTGCAGGTCGGCCTGCATGCCCAGCTCGCGGCCCTGGAGACAGTGCTCTACCCGAGCTCCGAGACTCTCGTCGCCAATCACGAGCGGGCTGACCGCGGCGAGTTGGAGATTCTGCCCGCCCTGGCCCCGCTGGTGCTCTTCGTGTGGGGACGAAGCCGCGTTGTGCCGGTGCGGCTGTCAGACTTCAGCGTGGTGGAGGAAGGTTTCGACCCGGACCTCAACCCCCTGCGTGTCCGCCTCAGCGTCAACATGACGGTGCTGTCCACCAACGACCTCACCTTCAATTCGCGCGGTGCCGGGATCTACCGCGTCTACCACAGCACCCGCGAGCAATTGGCCGCCCGGCTGCCGGCCGGCGCTATCGATGACCTTGGCCTGGGAGAGATTCCATGACCCTAGATCCGCTCACCCTGCTCGGCGTCGTCACGCCCGAGGGGCCGGGCAGCGCCACCCTGCTGTCGCCGGCCAGCCGCTATCACGACATCCCGCTGGGCACTCGCGTGCTGGCCGACGGTCGCAGCGTGGCCTTCCTCAAGCGACGCTTTCCGATGGAACCGACCCGCATGCGCCATCTGGCCGAGCACCTCAGCAGCGACAGTGACCGTCTGGACCGCATCGCCGCCCTCTACCTGGGCGACCCGACCCTGTTCTGGCGCATCTGCGACGCCAATCTGGCTTTGCACCCGGACGAGGTGCTGCAGGAGGCCGGACGTCTGGTGGTGATCGCCGTGCCGGAGGCCGGCCGATGACGGGAGCTTTCCCATGACCGCTGGCGCACACCTCACCCTGCGCATGGGCGCGGTGGTCGCGACCTTGGCACCGGCAGCGGTGATCGACAGCCTGGTCGAAGCGCAGGTGAACGAGTCGACCCGCGGACGCGGTGGCTTCCAGCTGCGCTTCAGCTACGCCGAGGACTCGGAGATGGGCCGCGAAGTCGTCCGAGGCACGCTGTTCGAACCGCCAGGCCGGGTCATCATCTCCATTGCCATGGGCGGGCGCGAGCACGTGCTGGCCGACGGCGTCATCACGCGCCAGGACTTCGCACCGGCCAACCAGGCGGGGCAGTCGACCCTCAGCATCACCGGCACCGACGTCAGCCAGATGATGGACCTCTTCGACCTCTCGGTCATTCCCATGCCGCCGATGCCGGCTTTCGGGCGCGTCGCCTTCCTGCTCGCCAAGTACGCCATGTACGGCGTCATTCCGGCGGCCACGCCGAGCATCATCCTGGCGATGCCCAACCCACTGGAATACCTGCCGATGCAGCGGGAGACGGACTACGCCTACATCAACCGTCTGGCCCGCGAGGCCGGCTATGTCTTCTACGTGGTCGCCGGGCCGGAGCCTGGCATGAACATCGCCTATTGGGGTCCGGAGGTGAAGTTCGGGCCGCAGCAGTCACCGCTGAAGGTCAACATGGACATCGACAACAACGTCGAGAGCTTCAGCGTCAGCTACGATGGGATGAAGAAAGACCTCTACATCCTGCTCTACTATGACGACTTGGCACGCTTCCCGGTGCCGATCCCAATTCCCGGCATCGATCCGCTGAACCCGCCGCTCGGTCCCCGCCAGCCGTTCCCGCTCGGCTACAAGCTGCTGAACCGCCGCGACCCCGACCCCGAGAGCGACGAGGAAGAGGAAGAAGCCGATACCGCCAAAACCGATTTTCCCACCACGGCGGCCAAGGGCCTGGCGCAAGCGGCCCGCAACGCCGAGGTCGTCAGCGCTTCCGGCTCCCTCGACGTGCAGCGCTACGGCGAGGTGTTGCGGGCGCGCCGGCTGGTGCGGGTGCAGGGCGCCGGAGAGCTCTACAGCGGCGACTACTACGTGGACAGCGTCTCCAGCACGCTGAAGCCCGGTTCCTTCAAGCAGAGTTTCCGGCTCAGTCGTAACGCGCGGGGGGCCTGGTGATGTCCAGGATCGTTCAGGGGAGAAACCAGCGATGACAGCGCGTCGCTATTACGGCAAGTACCGCGGTACCGTAATACAGAACGTAGATCCGATGCTGCGCGGCCGCATCCAGTGCATGGTGCCCGACGTCTTCGGCGTGACGCCCACGGGTTGGGCTATGCCGTGCTTCCCCTTCGCCGGGCCGCAGATGGGGTCGGTCGCCATCCCGACCATCGGCGCCGGCGTCTGGGTAGAGTTCGAGCAGGGCGACCCGGAAAAACCGATCTGGGTCGGCGGCTGGTTCGGCAACACCGCCGAGGTTCCGGCGCTGGCCCAGGCGACCCCGCCCGGCGTCTCCAGCGTGGTGATCCAGACCCTGCTGCAGAACACCCTGATGATGAGCGACGTGCCGGGCCCGACCGGCGGCATCCTGCTGAAGAGCACCACCGGCGCGCTGATTTCGATCAACGACGTCGGTATCACCCTGTCCAACGGGCGCGGCGCCACCATCGCCATGGTGGGCAATACCGTCACCGTGAACCAGGGCGCCCTCGTGGTGATTTGACCGGAGAGAGATAGAGACATGCCTGGTCCCCTTATGCATCTCGGCGCTGGCGTCAGCTGCCCTCACGCCGCCCCCGCGCAAGCGGCACCGGGCTCGCCGCGGGTACTGCTCGGCGGGCAACCGGCGGCCACCATGGCCGACCTCTGGACCGTCGCCGGCTGCCCCTTCCAGATTCCCATCGGCACCGGCACCAAGCCGCAGCCCTGCATCAAGATCCTCTGGACCGTCCCGGCGGCGCGCGTGCTCATCAACGGTACGCCGGCCCTGCTCGCCACCAGCGCCGGCATCGGCCAGAGCGTGGAACAGATCCCGCAGGGGCCCGCCGTGGTCTCCGCCGTGCAACCTCGGGTGACCGGGTCATGAGCCACATCGACTATCCCTACCGCATCGACGACCGCGGCGGCACCGCCCGCAGCAACGAAGACGACTACGTGCGCGACCTCATCGAGCAGCTGTTGTTCACCGCGCCGGGCGAGCGCGTCAACCGCCCGGATTTCGGCAGCGCCGTCATGCAGATGGTCTTCGCGCCCAACAACGAGACCTTGGCCGCCACCACGGAGTCGACGGTGAAGGCGGCGCTGCAACAGTGGATCGCCGACGTCGCCGAGGTTGAGGGCCTCAGCGTCACCAGCGACGACGCGAAGCTGCAACTTGAAGTGCGCTACCGCGTGCGCCGCACCGGCGAGCGGCGCACCACCCGGCTGGAGCGCGCGCTATGACGGAACAGCGCTACTACTGCGGCACGCCGCGCCGCCTGCAGCTTATCAAGGAGCAATCGGCCCTCAACGGCCTCGATTACCTGGAAATCGCCAACGTCGACCAGACCGAGCTGCGGTTGGTCTTCGCCCATCCCCTGCCCGGCGAAGTCGGCGAGATACCCGCCGCACCGCCCCTTCTGGACCGGGGCAACTTCCGCATCGAGGGCGGCGAACGGACCCGCGGCATCCGGGTCACGGGCTTGAGCGTCAACGGCAACGAGGCGCTCGTCACCGTCGACAAGGCTGGTGATTTCTCAACCTACAGCCTGCACCTGGTTGCCGATGCAAGCCTCCCGGATTCCCTGCCGCCGCCGGGTTTCGACCCTTGGCTGGCCGCCATCGACTTTTCCTTCAAGGTCGAATGCCCGAGCGACTTCGACTGCGCCGCGCCGGTGCCCTGCGACGAGCCCGAGCTGGCGGAGCCGGAGCTGAACTATCTCGCCAAGGACTACGAGAGCTTCCGCCGGCTGCTGCTCGACCGCATGTCCCTGCTGATGCCGGACTGGAAAGACCGCAGCCCCGCCGACCTGCAGATCACCCTGGTCGAACTGCTGGCCTATCTCGGCGACCAGTTGAGCCAGTACCAGGACGCCGTCACCGGCGAGACCTATTTGCTGACCTCACGGTTGCGCCGCTCCGTAGCGCGCCACGTGCGCCCGCTCGACTACCGCCTGCACGAAGGCGCCAACGCGCGCTGCTTCGTGCACCTGGCGGTGACCGCGGCGAGCGCGGCCGACGGCGCCATTCTGCCGGCCGAGAGCACCCTCTTCACGGCCTTGAAGAATACCGGCCCCGCCATCGATCCGGCGCTCCTCAGCGAGGCCCTGGCCCAGCAACCGACGGTCTTCGAGACCATGTCCGAGCTGACGCTGCGCGCCGAGCAGAACAACATCCCGCTGCATACCTGGTCCGATGCCGACTGCTGCCTGCCCAAGGAGGCGACGCGCGCCTGGCTGGTGAATACGCCGGATCGCGGCCTTGCCGCCGGTGATTTGCTGGCCTTCGAGGAGGTCGCCAGCCCGGAGACCGGCCTGTCCCAGGACGCCGATCCGACGCGCCGCCATGTGGTGCGCCTGACGGAAGCGCGGGTGTTGCGCGACGACCTGGAAAACGTCGACGTCCTGGAAGTGACCTGGGACCGGGAAGACGCTCTGCCCTTCCCGCTCTGCGTCTCCGCCGAGGTGCTGGCCGTCGACGGCACGCCACAGGTGGTCCAGACCGGATTGGCGCGCGGCAACATCGTGCCCGCAGACCATGGTCTCAGCGTCGAAGGCGTCCCCCTCGATCCGGCCACGCCACGCGGCGAACAACCCTATGAGCCGCGGCTGCCGCGCCTGCCGGTGGTATTCCGCGAGACCGTCGATCCCGGCACCGCGGGTAGCCAACCGGCGGCCCGCCTGCTGACCCAGGAACTGCGCGCTGCCCTGCCGGCCGTGACCCTTACCGACGGCACCGAGACCTGGTTCCCCAAACTCGATCTGCTGCGCTCCGGACGCTTCGACCCGCACTTCGTCGCCGAGCCGGAACGCGACGGCAGCACCCATCTGCGCTTTGGCAACGGGCGCTACGGCAAGGTGCCGCCGACCGGCACGGCCCTGACCGCCAGCCTGCGCCAGGGGGGCGGTCCCGCCGGCAACATCGGCGCCGGGGCGCTGCGCCACGTCGCCAGCACCCTCGCCGGCATCGAGGGTTTGCGTAACCTGTTGCCGGCCGATGGCGGGCAAGCGGCCGAAAGCCTGGACGAGGCCAAGGCCTTCGCACCCTATGCCTACCGCGTGCAGCGCCGCGCCGTGGTGGCGGAGGACTATGCCGCGGTTGCCCAGGAAGACCCGGATGTGCAGCAGGCCACCGCAGAGCACCGCTGGTTCGGTTCCTGGTACACCGTGGTGGTGATCGTCGACGGACGCGAGGGTCGCCTGGTCAGCGAGGACGCCGTCTTCCGTCAACGCCTGCTGGCGCGCCTGGAGACCCGGCGTATGGCCGGCGTCGACCTGCAGCTGCGCGATCCGCGCTTCCTCAACCTCGATCTCTATCTCAAGGTCTGCGCCGAGGGCGGGGTGTTCAACGCCGACCTGCGCGAGGCCCTGATCGACCGCTTCTCCAGCGGGCGGCGCCGCGACGGACAGCTCGGCTTCTTCCATCCCGACAACCTGACCTTCGGCCAGACGCTCTACCTCAGCGAAGTCCTCGCCGCCGCCATGGAGGTTGATGGCGTCGCCTCGGTGGAGATCGGCCACCTGCATCCCTGGGGGCAGGAGACCGGCGACTACCTGGCAGCCGGCATCATCGCGCCGGGCCAGGGCGAGGTGTTGCGCCTGGAGAACAATCCCAGCCTGCCCGAGCACGGCGTTTTCGACTGCGAGGTTCACGGCGGACTATGACCGGATCGACGACAGACAAGGCCAAAACCACGGACGCCTGCGGCTGCTGCGAGGACACCCGCCCGCTGGTGCCGCGGCCGCGCGACAACCCGCCGGGCCAGAGCCGCCTGAAATTGCGGGTCGGCACCCACGGCGCGCTCAAGGCGGCCATGCTGGCGCGACTCGGGCGCAGCGGTGCCCTGCGCCGCCTCACCCTGCGCCAGGACGACGACCCGACCATCGCCCTGCTCGATGGCTGGGCCAGCCTGCTCGACATTCTCGCCTTCTATCAGGAGGAGATCGCCAACGAAGGCTACCTGCGCACCGCCGAGGAACGCTTCTCCCTGCTGCAACTGGCCGGCGGCATCGGCTATCGCCTGCTGCCCGGCGTCGGCTCCAGCACCTATCTGGCCTTCGAGTGCGAAGCCACCCCGGCAACGCCGGAAGAGAGCGTTATTCCCGCCGGCACCCAGGTACAGAGTACCCCGGCGCCGGAAGAAACCGCGCAGATCTTCGAGACCAAGGAAGAAATCACGGGCCGCCCGGCCTGGAACGCGCTGCGACCGCGGCTGTCCACGACCACCTCGCTGCGCAGGCGGGTCCGCAAAGTCTATCTCAAAGGCACGGCAACCGGCCTGGCTCCAGGCATGCCGCTGCTGTTCCTGGCCGAAGATGCCGCCGACGACCCGGCCACGGCGCGCTTCGACCTGCGTTGGATCAAATCCGTCGAAATTTTCGAGCCACCGCGCCCCGACGATCCACGCCCGGCCCACACCCTGGTGCGCCTCGACCGCGGCATCCGCTATCTACGTCGCAGCGACAGGGCCCAGGTCTATGCCCTGCGCCAGCGCGCCGCCGCCTTCGGCCACAACGCCATGCTCTGGGCGGACCTGCCGCTGCCGCTGCGGGTCGGCGAGAAGCACCCCGATACCGGCGACTTCATTGCCGGCCCCTATGCCGGGGACAGCGCAACCTGGGCCGACAGCTACTACAGTGCCTCGCGTACCCTGCTCTACCTCGATCAGGTCTATTCCCGCCTGGTGAAGAATAGCTGGATCGCCATGACCGGTTCCGGCGGCACGGCGCTTTACCAGATCACCCAGGTGAAGGATCGCAGCCATACCGACTATCTGATCTCGGCCAAGGTTTCGCGCCTGCGCATCGCTGGCAGCGGCATCGGCGCCTTCAAGCCGCGCACGCTTTCGGTGTGGTGCGAGAGCGAACTCCTGGAGCCAGCCGAAAAACCGCTGACCAACGATGTCCGAGGCGACCGCATTGTCTTGAACGACGCCGTCGAGGGCCTCGCGAAAGGTCAGTGGGTAGCGGTAACCGGG
>CAJHXP010000469.1_pt1 | contig 17215 bp, 16 predicted proteins | sample 9198551 | NCBI WGS metagenome assembly CAJHXP01 (sample SAMEA7708297, study PRJEB35096) | sediment metagenome | biome: marine neritic benthic zone biome [ENVO:01000025]; feature: sediment [ENVO:00002007]; material: shallow marine sediment [ENVO:03000034] sea grass bed [ENVO_01000059] ... | reverse complement strand
CGGCGCCAAGGCAGAAGCCATCTCGGCCATGCGGGCTCTGCCCATGACCCCGTTCCAACAAGACAAGATCGGCGGCTTGGCGCGCTCCCACACCTATTTGGGCTATCCCGAGCTCTTCACCGCCGCGGGTTTTCCCGGCAGCGCCAAGCAGAACCTGCTTTCCCGGGCCAAACGTGTGCGCGACTGGGCCCGCAGCCTGCGCGCTGCAGGCTGAGCCAGCGGCTGTGCCCCATGCCTGGAGCAGCTGAAACACGCGCGAAGGTTCTCTTCGTGCTGCCGAACTTCGCCGGCGGCGGCGCCGAACGCGTCGCGCTCACCCTGCTCGCCTCTCTCGACCGCGACGGCTTCGACCCGCAGGTGGCGGTGTTCGACGGCAGCGGGCCTCTGCGGCCGCTGCTGGCCAGCGGCGTGCCCCTCCACGAGATCAACCAGCCGCGCCTGCGCCAAGCATTGCCCGCGCTGCTGGCGTTGATCCGGCGCGAGCGTCCGGCCGTGGTCTTCGCCACCCAGGGCTACCTCAACATGGCGCTGCTGGCCGCAAGGCCCTTCATGCGTCGCGGCCCCAGGATCGCCCTGCGCGAATCCAACACCCCCTCCCAAAGCCTGCCCAATCGTCGCCATCCCCGGCTCATGACCTGGGCATATCGGCGGCTCTACCCACGCGCCGACCTGCTGTTCTGCCAGCACCGCCAGACCGAACGGGAAATGCGTGACGATTTTGGCGTCCCCGCAGCGCGAATCGCCGCCCTGCCCAATCCCGTCCCGGTGGCGCAGCTGCGCGAAGCGGCGGCAACGCCCCTGAGGCATCCCGGCCCGGGGCTACGCTTCGTCGCCGCCGGGCGCCTGCATCGGCAGAAGGGCTTCGACCGGCTGATCGAGCTCTGTGCCGCCTTGCGTGCCGATGCCCATTTGACGATCTACGGCGAGGGCGGCGAGCATGGGGCCCTCACCCAGCTGATTCATAATCTCGGCCTGGATCAACGCGTCATGCTGGCGGGCTTCACTGATGCGCTGCCCGCAGCGTTGGCCGGCGCCGATGCCTGCGTGGTCTCCTCCCGCTGGGAGGGCCTGCCGAACGTCGCCCTGGAGTCGCTCGCCTGCGGGACCCCGGTGATCGCCACGCCGGAATCCGGCGGCATCGCCGAACTGGCGGAGGCCGCGGCGCCCGGCGCCGTCACTCTTGCGCCCTGGGGCGATTCTTTTCGCCGCGCCTTGGAATCCCGCCCGCCACGGCAAGCGGATGCTCCCGCCCCCAGCTTGCTGCCACAGCGCTACACCCTGGATAACGTCGCGGCAATCTTCAACAGCCAGCTGCGCAAGCTCGCCGGCAAGGCCGATGTCCTGTATGAAGGGCTGCCGTGAAGATCGCTTACGTTACCATGCAGTTTCCCGTCGCCTCGGAGGCCTTTGCCGCCGTCGAGATCCGCGCACTGCGCCGCCTCGGGGCCGAGGTCACGCTGCTCGCCTATCGCGACGCGCCGGCAGGGGCGGAGGCGATGCTCGCCGAACGCGGACTTCGCGACCTGCAAGTCGATCAGGGCGGCCTTGCCGCAACCTTGAAGGGGCTGTTCTTGGTCGTGCAGCGGCCCGGCGACAGCGCTTTTCTGATCGGCGCGATTCTGCGCCACTGCTGGCGGCGGCCGCTGCAGCTTGCCAAGGCGTTGGCGCTGGTGCCGCGCAGCCTCACCCTTTTGCAACGCCTCGAAGCCCTAAGGCCCGATGCGCTCCACCTGTTCTGGGGCCACTACCCGAGCCTGCTGGGACTGCTGGTGAAGCGGCGGCTGCCGCAACTGATCGTCAGCCAGTTCCTCGGCGCCTACGATCTGGAACAGCGCTTCCCCGTGAGCACCCTGCTGGCACGGCGGGCCGACCTGCTGTTGACCCATGCCAAGGCGAACCTGCCGGCGATCGCCGCGCTTGGCCTGCGCCCGGAACAGGTGGAGGTCTCCTATCGCGGCATTGAGATTCCAGATCCACTGCCTAACCCGGAGAAAACTCGCGGCCTGATAGTGGTCGCCGAACGCCTGATCCCGCAAAAGCACACTGCGGACACCCTCAGGGTCTTCGCGGAAGTCTTGAAGGAGATTCCCGAAGCACGCCTAAAGGTGCTGGGGGACGGGCCGGAGGCGGGTAATCTCAAGAGCCTGGCGAGGCAACTCGGCATCGACAAGCAGGTCACCTTCGCCGGCCATGTGCCGCACCACGAGGTCTTCCGCCAGCTGGCACAGGCCGAAGTGGTGCTCACCCTGTCGCAGAGCCGCTCGGAACGGCTGCCCAACGCCCTCAAGGAAGCGATGCTGCATCGCTGCCTCTGCCTGGCCACCCGCTCCACCGGGATCGGGGAACTGATTGCGGACGGCGAAACCGGACTGTTGGTCAACTTCGGCGACATCGCCGGCGCCGCCGCACGCCTCACGGCAGTGCTGCGCGACCCAAATCAAGCGGCGCATATCGGCCTCCAAGCCCAGGCCCGAATCGCCGACGACTTCAACGTGGCCCTGTTGATGGCCGAGCGCCTGCAGCAATGGTCGGCGCTGCGGGAAGCACAGCGATCGCGAAAAGAAGCATGAGCGCTAACGCCCCCGGAGAATCGAAGAGCAGCCCGCTGGTCTCGATCATCACCGCGGCCTTCAATGCGGAAAGCTTCATCGCCGAGACCGTCGCCTCGGTGCAGGCGCAGAGCCTGGCCGACTGGGAGATGCTGATCGCCGATGACGCCTCCAGCGACCGCACCGCGGAGATCGTCCGCGCCCTTGCTGCAAAGGACCCGCGGATCCGCCTGATCCACTTGGAGAAGAACGGCGGCGTCGCCCGCGCCCGCAATGCGGCCCTGGCCGAGGCGCGCGGCCGCTATATCGCCTTCCTCGACAGCGACGACCTCTGGCTGCCGCAGAAACTCGAGCGCCAGATCGCCTTCATGTCGCAGCATGACGCCGCGATGTCCTACACCGCCTATCGCCGCATCAACGAAGACGGCAGCCGCTGCGGCCGCCTGGTCAAGGTGCCGCCCCGGCTCACCTACCGGCAACTGCTGAAAAACACCGCCATCGCAACCGTCACCGGCATGGTCGACAGCGAGAAGACCGGCCCACTGCGCATGACCGAGGCGCGGCGCGACGACTACATCCTCTGGCTGTCGATCCTGAAGCGCGGCTTCACCGCCTACGGCCTGCAGGAAGACCTGGCGCGCTACCGCTCGGTGCGCGGTTCTCTCTCCAGCAAGCCCAAGCGCTCGGCCGCCTGGGTGTGGACCGTCTACCGCCAGGTCGAAAACCTGGGATTTCTCCATGCCGCCTGGTGCCTGGCTCAATACGGCGCCCGCGCATTCCTCAAGCGCGTGGTATTCTGACGAGATGACGCGCGTCCTGGTCACCGGTGCGAACGGCTTCGTCGGCGCGGCCCTCTGCCGCCACCTCGGCGCGCGCGGCTGGACGCTGCGCGGCAGCGTCAGAGACGAGACCTCTGCCGTGCCGAAGGGCGTGGAAGCCGTGGCCACCGGGGCCATCGACGGCGCTACGGACTGGGCTGCCTGCCTTGAGGGGGTCGAAGCGGTGGTCCACTGCGCCGCCAGGGTGCATGTGTTGAGCGAGACGTCAGCCGATCCGCTGGCCGCCTTTCGTGCCGTGAACGTGGACGCCAGCCGGAAGCTGGCCGAGCAGGCCGTCGCTGCCGGCGTCAAGCATTTCGTCTTCCTCAGTTCGATCGGCGCGGCGGTGGCGGAAGCCGATGCACAGCACGCCAGCCCCTATCAGAAAAGCAAGCTCGAGGCCGAGGTCGCGCTTCGGAAGGTCACCAAGGACAGCGGCATGTCGCTGGTCATCCTGCGGCCGCCGCTGATCTACGGCCCTCGGGCGCCCGGCAACTTTCAACGCCTGGCCCGGCTGATTGCCGCCGGCCGGCCGCTGCCGCTGGCGAGCCTCAACAACAAGCGCAGCCTGCTGTTTGTCGGAAACCTGGCCGGTGCCGTGGAAGCGGCGCTCCGGCAAGATGCAACACCGGCGGCGGCCCTGGCGCTGTGCGACGGTGAGGACCTCTCGACAGCGGCGCTGGCGACGCGCATCGGCCGGGCCTGCGGCCGCCCGGCGCGGCTGCTGCCCTGTCCGGCCACGCTGCTGCGTCTCGCCGGCCGCTTGCTGGGCCGCGGTCCCGCCGTGGCGGCCCTCACCGGGACACTGACCGTCGACAATGCGGCGATCCGCGAGACGCTCGGCTGGTCCCCGGCCTTCAGCCTGGACGAAGGCCTCGCCGCCACCTTCCGGGACCAGCAGCAGGACCGGCCGTGATGAAGGCCAGGCGGCAAAACCAGACCTCCCTCGGCCGCGCCGTCGCCTGCAGTGTGTTCGGCAGCTACAAGCTGCTCGGCCGGCTGGCGGCACCACTGATCCGCAGCTATCTGAAAGGCCGGCAGGAGCGCGGCCGCGAAGATCCAGAGCGCCTGGCCGAGCGCTTCGGCAAGGCCGGCGTCGCCCGCCCCGAGGGCCCCTTGCTGTGGATCCACGGCGCCAGCGTCGGCGAAGCGCAGTCCGCTCTGCCGCTGATCGAGCGTCTGCGCCGCGATTGGCCCGGCTTCAGCATCCTCATGACGACCGGCACCGTGACCTCCGCCCGGCTGATGGCCGAACGGCTGCCCGCGGGGGTGATCCATCAGTACGTCCCCGTCGACCTGCCGAGCGCCGTCACCGGCTTCCTGGATCATTGGCGGCCCGAAATCGGGGTGATCATCGAATCTGAGTTCTGGCCCAACCTGCTGCGCACAGCCGCCGCGCGCGGCACCAAGCTGGTGCTGCTGAACGGGCGCATTTCCTCGGCGTCCTATCGGGGTTGGCGGCGGGCCCGCCCGCTCATCGCCGAGCTGCTGTCCGGTTTTTCCTTGATCATGGCGCGCTCGCCGGAGGATCGCGAGCATCTGGCCGCGCTAGGGGCGCAGCAGGTGTCGAGCCTCGGGAACCTCAAGGCCTCCGCCGCGCCGCTCTCCGCCGAACCGGCCGAACTGGCGCGCCTGGAAAAGGCGATGGGCGAGCGACCACGCTGGCTCGCCGCCTCGACCCATCCGGGCGAAGACCGGCTGGCCGGTGAAATCCACGTCGCTCTGCGCGACCGCTTCCCCAAGCTGCTGACCTTGCTGGCGCCGCGCCATCCCAACCGCGCCGAAGAGATCCGCCACGATCTGGAAGCCCTGGGGCTGAACGTGGCGCAGCGCAGCCTGGGCGAGCCCATAGCACCGGAGATCGACATCTACCTGGCCGACAGCATCGGCGAGATGGGACTGTGGTATCGCTTGGTGGAGATTGTCTTTGTCGGGGGATCGCTGGTCCCCAAGGGCGGCCAGAACGTGCTGGAGCCGGCCAAACTCGACTGCGCCATTCTTTCCGGTCCCCATACCGCCAACTTCGCGCTTATGTCCGCCGAGATGGCCTCGGCCGGCGGGCTACGCCTCGTGGACAGCGCGGCGACCCTGGCGGCGGCGGTAACCGAGTTGCAGGAAAACCCGGCGGCCCGCCAGGTGATGATTTCAGCAGCGGCGGACTATGCAGCCGGTCAGGCCGGCGTCCTCGATAGAGTCTTGGAGGCTCTCAACCCTCTGCTGCAAAAAATCGCCAAGCCGAACGGCTGCCCCCTCAAGCGGATGTGATTGGCCCCGGCCGCGGTCTGGTGGTCATCATGGGCCATGAAGACGCCGCTTAGCCCCTGTCTGCGTGCTCCGACCGTTCTCGGTCTGGCCGTCTTTGTGTTTCTGGTTGCCGTATTCCTGGCCGCCATCGAGGGGGCACGCGCCAATCCGGATGCCTGGGCGGGGGCCTGGCCGAAAACCGATTTCTCCAAGAGCACCGTGCCTTTCGGTGAGATCCTGAGTGGCGGCCCGCCCAAGGACGGCATCCCTTCCATCGACAATCCCAAGTTCGTGCCGGTCAGCCAGGCCGAAAACCTTTCCCCCAGGGAACCGGTGATCGGCCTGTCGATCGACGGCGATGCCCGGGCCTATCCCCTGCGCATCCTGACCTGGCACGAAATCGTCAACGACACGGTCGGCGGCACCCCGGTCGCCGTCACCTACTGCCCGCTTTGCAACGCCGCCATCGTTTTCGACAGGCGGGTCGAGGGACAGGCCACCACCTTCGGCACCACCGGCAAGCTGCGCAAATCGGACCTCGTCATGTACGACCGGGCGACCGAAAGCTGGTGGCAGCAGTTCCTCGGCGAAGCCATCGTCGGCGCGCAGACCGGCAAGCGGCTAAAGATGCTGCCCGCGCGCCTCGAATCCTGGGAGAACTTTGCCGCCCGCTTCCCGGAAGGCCAGGTCCTGGTGCCGACAAACCCGAACATGCGTTCCTACGGCGCCAATCCCTACGTGGGCTATGACAGCCTTCGGCAGCCCTTCCTCTACGATGGCAGCCTGCCGAAGGATATTGCGCCCATGAAGCGGGTAGTGGCCATCGGCGATGAAGCCTGGGCCATGGATCTGCTGCGCCGGGAAGGCCGGCTGGAGAGCGGCGACCTCGTGCTCACCTGGACACCCGGCCAGACCTCGGCTCTCGACACCCGCGCCATCCCCGAGGGGCGCGAAATCGGCAATGTCGTCGTGCAGCGGAGGGGCCCCGACGGCCTGATCGATGTGCCCTATGACGTCACCTTCGCTTTCGTCTTCCACGCCTTCCGGCCGGAGGGCACCATCCGCCAGTAATCGGCCTCAGGCGGGCTTGTGGAGATCCAAAAAGCGGCTGACGGCCTCGGTCACATGGGCGTGGATTTCCGCTTCCGTCGCGCCCTCTTGCACGCCGAGGATACAGCGCAGGTGCAGCGGGTCCTTCAGCATATAGAGCAGGTTGGAAGCCGCCGCGGGCGCATCGGGAACCCGCAGCCGGCCCTGTCGGTCCATCTCCTGCAGGTAGGGGACCATGGTGGCCAGCCAGCGCTGCGGGCCGGAGGCAAAGAAGGTCTTGCCCAGTTCGGGAAAGCGATCCGCCTCGGCCACGACCGTGCGAAACAGCGCCACGGCTTCGGGTGAGGTCACGAGCGAAAGAAAACGGACGCCGATATCGCCAAGCACCTCGGCAGGCTCGGCCTCGATGTCGAGTTGACAGCTGTCCAGGCCGACAACCCGGTCGCAGTGGCTCGTCATGACCGCCGCGAAGAGCGCGTCCTTGCCGGGAAAATAGCTGTAGACGGTGCGCTTGGAGACCCCGGCCTTGGCGGCGATGGCATCCATGGAGATATCGCCGTAGCCGGCATGCAGGAACAACTCGGCCGCCGCGGCGACGATCGCCGCCTGCTTGGGCGACGCTGGCGCACGACAGCTTTCCGCCGTCTCAGACGGGGAAACTGTCAGGGGTTCGTCAACTTCCAGCTTCTCGGACATCACCAATCACTTGACACCTACGTCAGCTTCAGGAGTAAACTACACGGTGTAGTCTACAAAATCCAGCTCTCACGTACACTATCACGCAAAGCGGCATTCAGACGCCAACGAGGCAGCATCCATGGCGAAGCAGAGCCACAAAAACCTTATGGAATCAGACGATTCAGCTCAGCGAGACGAAAATGGCGGCTGGATTGCAGCCTACGCCGGCTGGGTGATCCGCTGGCGCTGGGCGGTGCTGCTGGGCTGCCTGCTGCTGGCCGTCGCGCTGGCCGGCGGCGTGCGCTTTCTCGGCTTTTCCACCGACTACCGGGTCTTCTTCAGCGAGCAAAACCCGCAGCTGCAAGCCTTTGAGTCGATGCAGCAGGTCTATACCAAGGACGACAACATCCTGATCGTCCTGCAGCCCAAGGACGGCGACGTTTTTACCGCCGAAACGCTCGGCGCGGTTCGCAGCCTGACCAAGGCCGCCTGGCAGTTGCCCTATTCACGGCGCGTCGATTCGCTCAGCAACTTTCAGCACAGCTATGCCGAAGGCGACGATCTGACGGTGGAGGACCTGGTGCCGGGCCGCGCCACGCTTTCGGCGGAACGCCTGGGGGCGATTCGCGCGGTGGCGCTATCCGAACCGCTGCTGATCAATCGTCTGGTCGCCCCCGACAGCCGCACCACCGGCATCAACGTCACCCTCACGCTGCCCGGCGAGAGCGAGAGCGAAGTGCCCATCGCCATGGCCGCGGCCCGGGAGATGGTCGAGACCTTCCGAGCAGAGCACCCCGACATTACCGTCGCAATCACTGGTCTGGTGGCGCTCAATGCGGCCTTCAGCGAGGCCAGCTTCGCCGACCTCTCGAATCTGATTCCGATCATGTACGGCATCATCGTCGCCGACCTGCTGGTGTTCCTACGCTCCTTCGCCGGCACGGTGGTGACGCTGTTGGTGGTCGGACTCTCGGCGGCCAGCGCCATGGGACTGACCGGCTGGCTGGGCATCCGGCTGAGCCCGCCTTCAGCCACCGCACCGACCATCATCCTGACACTGGCCGTGGCGGATTCGATCCACCTGCTGGTCACCCTGCTGCACGCCATGGGCCAGGGTGCGGACAAGCGCGCCGCCATCATCGAGAGCCTGCGCGTGAACTTCAGCCCGGTGTTCCTCACCTCGCTGACCACCGCCATCGGGTTCCTGAGCCTCAATTTCAGCGACGCGCCGCCGTTTCGCGATCTCGGCAACATCACCGCCATCGGCGTGGTCGCCGCCTGGATCTACTCGGTGTCCTTCCTGCCGGCCTTCCTCGCCGTTGTGCCGCTGAGGGTTCGGCAGCGGCCCCAAGGCCATAACGGGACCATGGAAAGGCTGGCCGAGTTCGTCCTGCGCCGCCGCCGGGCGCTGCTCTGGGGCATGACGGCCCTGGTCGTCGCGCTGGCCGTGTGGATTCCGCGAATCGAGTTGAACGACCAGTTCGTGAACTACTTCGAACCCTCGATTCCCTTCCGCACCGACACCGATTTCGCCATGGCGAACCTCTCCGGCATCTACCAGATCGAGTTCTCGCTGCCGGCGGCAAGCGAAGGAGGGGTCAACGAACCGGACTACCTGGGGAAAATGGACGGATTTTCGACCTGGTTGAGGGCGCAGCCCGGCGTCGTCCACGTTCAGACGCTGACCGACATCTACCGCCGCCTGAACAAGAACATGCACGGCGACGATCCGGCCTGGTACCGCCTGCCCGAAGAACGCAACCTGGCGGCGCAATACCTGCTGCTGTTCGAGATGTCCCTGCCCTACGGCCTCGACCTAAACAACCAGATCAACGTCGACAAGTCCTCGCTCCGCGTCATCGCGACCCTGGAAAACATTACCACCCGGCAAGCGCGCGTACTGAAGGACGGCGCCGAGGCGTGGATCGCCACCAACATGCCCGACTCGGCCACCGAGGCGACCAGTCCCTTCGTGATGTTCGCCTACATCTCTGAACGCAACATCGCCGCCATGCTCACCGGGACCGGGTTGGCCCTGGTGCTGATCTCGCTCTCGCTCATCATCGCCCTGCGAAGCCTCAAGATGCACTCTGAGCATTATTCCCAATGTCATTCCGGCGGTCATGGCCTTCGGTCTCTGGGGCCTGCTGGTCGGCGAGATCGGTCTCGCCTCCTCCGTGGTCGCGGCCACCGGTCTCGGCATCATCGTCGACGACTCGGTGCATTTTCTTAGCAAGTACCTGCGCGCGCGCCGGGAAAAGGGTGCCAGCCCCGAGGATGCCGTACGCTATGCCTTCGCCACCGTAGGCCGCGCGCTCTGGGTGACTTCCGCCGTGTTGGTCCTGGGCTTTGCCACCCTGGCGCTGTCGGCTTTCGAATTGAACCAAAGTCTGGGTCTGCTGACCGCGCTGTCGATCTTTGCCGCCCTGGTCGCCGACTTCCTGCTATTGCCCCCTCTGTTGCTTGCCATCGACAAGGAGAAGAAGCATGCTGACGCCCCTCGCACCCTTTCGCAGGCGGCCGACTGAGATGAAAGTGCTGGCGGCAGTCACCTTGGCCGTCCTCGTCCACGGCCTTGCCGGAGCGGCGGCAGCGGAAACCCCTGAGGAAAAAGGCCTGGCCATCGCCGAGGAGATGGATCGCCGAGACCTCGGATTCGGCGACAGCTATGCCGAACTGAAGATGGTGCTGGCCAACAAGCAGGGACAAAGCAGCACGCGGGAGCTGCGTATCCAGACCCTGGAAGTGCCCGAGCGCAGCGCCGGCGACAAGTCGCTGATCGTATTCGACCATCCCCGCGACATCGAGGGTACGGCCTTCCTCAGCTTCACCAAAATTCTGGAGCCGGACGACCAGTGGCTCTATCTGCCGGCGCTGAAACGGGTAAAGCGCATTTCCTCGGCCAACAAGTCGGGCCCCTTCGTCGGCAGCGAATTCGCCTACGAGGACATGCTGTCGCAGGAGGTCGACAAGTACGATTACCGCTGGCTCAAGGACGAAACCTGCGGCGCGCTGACCTGCTTCGTGGTGGAGCGCTTTCCGCTCTACGAGAATTCCGGCTACGTGCGCCAGGTCACCTGGGTCGACCAACAGGAATACCGGGTCCAGCGGGTCGACTTCTACGACCGCAAGGACGCGCTGTTGAAGACGCTCACTCTCACCGACTATCACCAGTACCTCGACCAGTATTGGCGCGCCGACGACTGGTACATGGAGAATCACCAGACCGGCAAGACCACGCGGCTGACCTTCGACAACTGGGAGTTCCGTACCGGTCTAGACGACCGCGACCTCGACCCCAACCGCCTGAAGCGGCTGCGCTGAAATGCATCGGGGCTTGTTCGCGGGAACAACCGGAGTTCTGCTGGCCGCGCTCTGCCTTCCGACATCGGCCCGGGCGCAAGGTTTCGACTTTTCCGGCTACGTCGCTGCGGAAACCCGGATCTTCCCGGAGAGCCCGCGCTTCGACGAGCAGGACAGCGCCCGCGTATCGCCCTCGCTCGCGATCCAGCCGGAGCTGCGCTATCGCTGGAACCGGCGCGACGACCGCCTCACCTTCGTACCCTTCCTGCGTCTCGACGCCGACGACGAAAACCGCACGCACGGCGATATCCGCGAGTTGAACTGGTATCACGCCGGCGACGACTGGGACACGGTGCTCGGCATCAGCAAGGTGTTCTGGGGGGTCGCCGAATCGCGCCACCTGGTCGACATCATCAACCAGACCGACCTGGTCGAGAGCCCGGACCGGGAGGACAAGCTCGGCCAGCCGATGCTGAACCTCAACCTGCTGCGCGACTGGGGCACGCTCGGCTTCTTCGTGCTGCCGGGGTTTCGCGAGAGGACCTTTCCGGACGACGATGCGCGGCTGCGCGGCGCCCTGCCTATCGCCGACAACGACGAGAGCTACGATTCAAGCGCCGAGGAGTGGCACGTCGACTTCGCACTGCGCTGGGCCCATACCTTCGACAACTGGGACATCGGCCTGGCCCACTTCCACGGCACCAGCCGCGAACCGAGGCTGATCCCCAGAGTCAGCAACAGCGGCCGGACGGTGCTGCGGCCGCACTACGATCTCATCGACCAGACCAGCCTCGACCTGCAGTACACCACGGGGCCCTGGCTACTGAAGCTGGAGGCGCTCACCCGCTCGGGCCAGGGCGACCGCTTCGCCGCGGTCGTCGGCGGCTTCGAGTACACGCTCTTCGGCATCCTGGAAAGCGATACCGACCTCGGTCTGCTGGCCGAGTACCTGCACGACGGCCGCGACGGCGACGCACCGGCGACGCCCTTCGAGGACGACATCTTCCTCGGCACCCGAGTGGCCTGGAACGACGTGGAGGACACCGAACTGTTGGCCGGAGTGATCCTCGACCTCGACGCCGAAGAACGCATCTTCAGCCTGGAATTCGAACGCCGGCTCAACGACAACCTGAACCTGGAGATCGAAGGTCAGGTTTTCGACAACATCGACTCGGACGACCTGCTGGGCGGCTTCGAGCGCGACTCCTTCGTCGAAATCCGCCTGTCCTGGTTCTTCTAGCCAAAGTGGCCTATTCGGCGGCTTGGCTGTCGGACAGCAGATTGGCCTGCACGTGGGAAAGATGGCGCAGCATGGACTGGCCGGCGCCGTCAATGTCGCGTTCCTCGATGGCGCGCACCAGGGCTTCGTGCTCTTTGAAGCTGTGATGGTCCGTCGGCGGCCGGTCGACCTCATAGCGCAGGCGGCCCCAGACCACGGCGCGGCGCACCGCGTTCAGGGTGTCGAAAAGCGCCAGGAGAATGGTGTTGTGGGTGGCCTCGGCGACTGTCCGATGCAGGCGGTTGTCGCTGTTTTCGTACTGGCGCCAAGTCAGTGCCTCACGCGAAGCCACGATACACTGCCGCAGTTCGGCGATGTCGCCGGCGGTGGCATTCAAGGCAGCTTCACGGGCGATCAGCGGTTCGATGAGCAGCCGCGCTTGCATTACCTCGCGCGGGTTGGCCAAGGCCGCGATCGCGGTCACGTCGGAATACTCCTTCACCGGCCGGGTGCCGATGAAAGTACCCTTGCCGACGTGGCGCCACAGCTCCCCGTTGCCCTCCATCTTCGCCAGGGCCTTGCGCAGCTCGCCACGCGAAACCCCGAGGATGTCGCAGAGCTCGCGTTCCGGGGGAAGACGGGTATTCGAGGGAAGATCGCGCTGCGCCAGATAAGCGCGCAGCTGCGTTAAAGCCCCCTGTCCCTGATCCATTCCGACTCCGTTCTCAAAAAACGCGCCAGCCTAGGCACAGCCGATAGTTCAGTCAATTGCGGTTGACCAATATAAATCAATTGCCAAACCAATCAACAATTGGTTAGGCTTTGATCATCAAAAAGGCCTGCAGCCCGACGCCTCTGGCGGCGTGGCGTAAAGAAAGGGCCAGGGAGGAAGAGTCTTGAAGCCAGTCAACGGGCTGATCCGGCACTCTGCGGCTTCTGCCGCCATGGCCTGCCGAGGCCGCCAAAGTCGGCCGCTGCGCCCCTCCGTGCGCCACAGCGCCGCCTCGACGCCATGTGTCCATCTGAACGGCCGGATCCGTGTCCTATGCGCTTGGTGACATTCGATTCCGACGGCAAGCAGCTGCCCGGTCTGATTACCAACGATCAGAAGATCGTCGACCTGCAAAAGGCGTTTTCAAGTGCCCAGAAGCAAGGGTCGGTCGACCGCAACATCGAGGTTCCCCTCTGCATTCTCGATATTATTTGCGGCGGCGAGCCGATCCGGAAAGCCTGCGCGACAATCGCCGAAGACGCCAATGCCGGTAAACTGGCGGCGGCGTGCATTCCAGCCGCAGAGGTTTCCCTTCTCGCCCCGATCCCGCGCCCACTGAAGAACGTGTTTTGCGTCGGCAGCAACTACCGGGCACATGTCACCGAGGCCAGCCGGGCCCAGAAAAAAGAGAACAAGATTCCCGAACATCCGGTTTTCTTCACCAAGCCGCCGACCTCGGTCGTCGGCCCCGGCGGCACCATCCGGCTTGATACCCGCATCTCCGAAAAGATGGACTACGAGGTGGAACTGGGCGTCGTTATCGGCAAGCCCGGACGCGACATTCCCCAGGCCGAGGCGATCAATCACATTTTCGGCTTCACGATCATCAACGACATCACCGCGCGCGACGTTCAACGGCGTCACGGCGGCCAGTTCCTAAAAGGCAAGGGCTTGGACTCAAGCTGTCCGATGGGCCCTCAGATCGTCACCCTCGACGAGCTGCCCAACTTTGAGAATCTGCGCATCAGCCTCAAGGTCAACGACGAGGTGCGGCAGGACGGGAACACGGACTCGATGATCTTCTCGATCGCGAGGCTATTGGAATCCCTCTCCGAGGGAATGACCCTGGAGCCGGGCGACCTCCTGGCAACCGGGACGCCTTCCGGCGTCGGCTACGCCATGGATCCGCCGAATTTCCTGAAAGACGGCGACAAGGTCACCTGTGAGATCGAAGGTATTGGTCAACTTGAGAACACTGTCCGGGATGTCTCTTCGGAGGCCCACGCCGCCTGAAGAATCCACAAAAAACTCGGGCAACATAATCCGCAAAGGACGCCATAAGTCCAAAATTGGGAGGATAATATGAAGCATTTTTCCTATCTGAAATCAGTCGCGGGGGCGGCCCTCGTCGCCGCGTCAATGGGTGTCGCCGCTATACCTGCTGAGGCGCAGGACAAAGGAACCATGCGCGTGGCCTTCGGCGACGTCCCCGGCGGTGAGATGGTGAACTTCATGATCGCCGTCGCCCGCGCCGAGGAACGCGGCGTCAAGGTCGAGACAGTGTTTCTGCAGTCAGAAGACCTGGCGGCACAGGCCATTGTCAGCGGTGAGGCGGATATCGGTGTCGGCACGCCTTATGCATTGATTCAAAAGGTCAATGCACCGATCCGCATGTTCTATCAGCTCTCCATGCTGCGCTTCTATCCGGTCGTCAACGGCGAGAAGTACAAGAGCTGGAAGGACCTCGATGGCGCCGATGTCGCCGTCCATGGTCGCGGCTCGGGAACCGAAGCGATCATGCAGCTGATGGCGAAGGAAAACGGTGTCAGCTACAAGTCGGTGAGCTACGTCCCCGGCTCCGGCGTGCGCGCCGGCGCCCTGCTGCAGGGCCGCATCAATGCCTCGATCGTCGACTACGAGCGCAAGCGCCTCTTGGAGCGTGAAGCACCGGGCAAGTTCGTCTTCCTGCCCCTGCCGGACATCAAGGCGACTGACGAAGCTCTCTACGCCAACAAGAACTGGCTGGAAAGCGAGAAGGAAGCGGTATCGATCCTGGTCGAGGAACTGATCAAGACATGGCGGGAGATCAACAAGGATCCCGCCTCCATCGTCGCGCTTCGCAAGAAGTACAACGTGCTGCCCGACATCGAGAAGGTCGAGGTCGACGAGCTGGTTCCCGCCTTCACCCAGGGCGTTGAAATCGATCTCTTCCCGGACAACGGCGGCAGCGCAGACTCCGTGAATGAGGACTTTGTGTTCTTCACGACTTCGGGCTCGCTCGAGGGCGATGCCGCGAAGCTCAAAGTCGAAGACTACTGGTATCTCGCCCCGATCGACGATGCCGTCAACAAGCTGGGCAAGATGTAAGCGAAAGCTGCCATCAGCCTGACCTAGCCCTGCCACTGGCGACAGCGTCTCCCAAACAACATTGACGCTGTCGCCACTTTCTTCACCACAGGAGGTTCGAAGACCAGTTGATGTCCACCGCAACATCACCGACGCCGACAGCTGCGGAAGGGTCCGGGCCAGATAAGCCCAACCCCGGCCTCAAGAACGTCACCCTGTACCGGCTGCTTTCGATTGCTGGCGTCTTTGCCGCCTGGGAAATCGCCGGGATGGTCCCGATCAGCGTGGCCTTTCCCACCTTCAGCGACACGATTCTAGCCTTCGCGGAGATGACCGCCGACGGCCGGATGATCAGCGCCTACGCCGAAACTCTAAAACCTTTGGCGGTCGGCGTTTTCATTTCAGGTTTCTTCGGTGTCGCCATCGGCGTCGGCATGGGACTCAACCGCCTGTTCCAGTGGATGTGGGAGCCGATCTTCGTCGTGCTTCAGGCGTCACCTGTCGCGGCACTCATTCCGCTGATCACCTATGCCTATGGCATTGGGCTCACGGCGAAGACGGTGGCGGTCATGATTCTCGCCGCCCCGATCATCGTGTTGAACACTTACAAAGCCGTCCGCAACGCGAGCCCGAACCTCATTCAGATGTCCCGATCGTTCCAGGGCACCCGCCTGCAGGAAATTCTGAAGGTCATCATCCCGAATGCGGCCCCGGTGATTTTCGCGGGCCTGAGGCTCGGCGTCGCCGCCGGCTTCATCGGCGTCATCCTGGCGGAACTGTTGATCACGCCGACCGGTATCGGAGACATCATCTCCTACCATCGCTCGATCGCCGAGTACGCGCACATGTATGCTGCGGTTTTCTCGATCATCGTGTTCTCCGCCGTCATGATCGGATTATTGGAAAAGGTCGAGACGAACTACTTCCGGCCGGAAAAGAAGAAAGGTCAGTGATGACTAGTGCAACTGCGATGTCTGCGCCCAGCGATACGCAAACCCTATCGAGCGATAACATCGTCGAAGTCCGCAATATCACCAAGTTCTATGGCTCCGACATCCATGCCTTGGACTCGGTCAACCTGGGCTTCCCGACCGGTCAGATGACCACCCTTCTGGGGCCGAGCGGCTGCGGCAAGACGACGCTCCTGAAAATCATCGCGGGATTGCTGGAAACGACCTCCGGCGAAGTCTTCGTCAAGGGAAAACCGGTGACCGGACCCGGCCCGGAGCGGGCCTTCGTCTTTCAGGATTTCGCCTTGCTGCCCTGGGCGACGGTGCTGCGCAATGTTGCCTTCGGACTGGAGTTGATCCACCAGCCGAAAGCCGAGCGCGAGGAAAAAGCACGCCACTACATCAACGAAGTGGGGCTGGCGGGCTTTGAGGAAAAGTACCCCCATGAGCTGTCCGGCGGAATGCGCCAGAGAGTCGGCTTGGCACGAGCCCTGGCGGTGAACGCGGACGTCTTGCTGATGGACGAGCCTTTTTCGGCCGTTGACGAGCAGACACGCCGGAAATTCCAGGAAGACCTCCTGCATCTCCTTTCGGCGGAGAAAAAGACGGTGATCTTCGTGACCCACTCGATCGAAGAAGCGGTCTACGTCTCCGACCAGATCGTGCTCCTGTCGCCGCGCCCAGGTCGAATTCACTCGATCATCAGGCCGGAAATCACCCGCACCGCAAACCCCGACGACATCAGGCGCGACAAGGTCTACCTCGATATCGTCGAGGAGATTTGGAACAACCTGCGAAAGTACCTGGACTGAAGGCCGAACCATGACCCTCTTTGGATATCGAATTCCTCCGGCTTACTCGCTGCTGATATGGATCGCGCTGTGGGAGGTTGTCGGCCGCCTGGAACTGGCTTTCATCCTGCCGCCCTTCTCCAGCGTCGTGGAGCAGCTCTTCATACTCTTGCAGAGGCCCGACTTCCACACCGCGGCGCTGCAGACGCTCAAGGCTTTCATCATCGGCATGGTCATCGCGATCATCGGCGGCGTTGTGATCGGCTTCATCATGGGCCGCAATCGGATGGCCAACAGCATCCTCGGGATGTGGGTCAATATTTTCGCCAGTGCGCCGCTGTCTTCGCTGGTGCCGGTATTGATGCTGCTGTTCGGGCTCGGCCAGACGACAATCATCGTCACGGTCGTCCTCTTTTCGATCTGGATCATCGCCCTCGACACCTACGCCGGCGTGCGGCATATCTCGCCCTCGCTCTCCGAGATGGGGCACTCCTTCGGCGCCAGTCGCTGGCAGCTCCTGACAAAGGTCCTCTTCTGGGCCGCGCTGCCGGAAAT
>CAJHXP010000437.1_pt1 | contig 17351 bp, 17 predicted proteins | sample 9198551 | NCBI WGS metagenome assembly CAJHXP01 (sample SAMEA7708297, study PRJEB35096) | sediment metagenome | biome: marine neritic benthic zone biome [ENVO:01000025]; feature: sediment [ENVO:00002007]; material: shallow marine sediment [ENVO:03000034] sea grass bed [ENVO_01000059] ... | reverse complement strand
GACTACAAGGAAGGCGAGGTGCTGGTCATCCGCTACGAGGGCCCCAAGGGCGGCCCGGGCATGCGCGAGATGCTGTCGACCACCTCGGCGCTCTACGGCCAGGGCATGGGCGACAAGGTGGCGCTGATCACCGACGGGCGTTTCTCCGGTGCGACGCGCGGCTTCTGCATCGGCCATGTCGGCCCGGAAGCGGCGGTCGGCGGCCCCATCGGCCTGCTCGAGAACGGCGACATCATCACTATCGATGCCGAGGCCGGTTCCCTCGACGTCGAGCTGTCGGAGGAGGAGTTGTCAGCCCGCAAAGCCAAATGGCAGCCGCGCGAGCACGACTATCAGTCCGGGGCGATCTGGCGTTACGCGGCGACCGTCGGCCCGGCCTATCTCGGCGCGGTGACCCATCCCGGCGCCAAGGCCGAGAAGCACGTCTACGCGGATATCTGAGGGCTGGAGTCGCATGGCACGCATCGCTGTCGGAGGGTTTCAGCACGAGACCAACACCTTCGCGCCCTCGAAGGCGACCTTCGAGGATTTCCTGCGGCCCGGCGCCTGGCCGGGCCTGACGCGGGGCGCGGGGCTGTTCGACGCGGTTGCCGGCATCAACATCCCGATCGCCGGCTACGTCGAAGCCGCAACCGCGCAGGGCCACGAGCTGCTGCCGCTGTCATGGTCAAATGCCACCCCCTCGGCCCATGTGACCGAAGACGCCTATGAGCGGATCGTCGCCCAGATCCTCGAGGACCTGGCGGCGCTGAAGGATCTCGCCGGACTCTACCTCGACCTGCACGGCGCCATGGTGGCCGAGCACGTCGACGACGGCGAGGGCGAGATGCTGCGGCGCGTACGGGCGCTCGTCGGACCCGATCTGCCGATCGCGGTGAGTCTCGACCTGCATGCCAACGTGACGCCGGAGATGGTCGAGTTCGCCGACTGTCTGGAGATCTACCGCACCTACCCCCATGTCGACATGGCGGCCACGGGGCGGCGCTCCGCAAGGCAGTTGGACGACCTCATCGCCGGGACCGGCGGGCGCTGCAAGGCCTACCGCCAGCTGCCCTTCATGATCCCCTTGACCAGCGGCTGCACCTACGAGGGTCCGGCCAAGGAGATCTATCGCGAGGTAAAGCTGCTGGCGCAGGAGCCGGGCATCACCGGCGTTTCCTTTGCTTGCGGTTTCTGCCCGGCGGACTTCCCCGGTGCCGGCGCCTCCCTTGTCGCCTACGGCACCTCCCAGGCGGCGGCCGATCAAGCGGCCGAGAACCTCCTGGAGGCTGCGGTCGAGCGCGAGTCCGCCTTCGCCCTGGAGGCGCTGACGCCGACCGAAGCGGTCCGCGAGGCCATGCGCATTGCACGCCATAGCGACAAGCCGGTGGTGCTGGCCGACGCCCAGGACAACGCCGGCGGCGGTGCCAATTCGGATACCACCGGCCTGCTGCGCGCGCTGCTGGCGGAGCAGGCAGAGGGCGCCGTCCTGGCAAACCTCTACGACCCCGCGGCGGCTAAGGCGGCTCATGCGGCGGGCGAGGGGGCGGAGGTCACGCTTTCCCTCGGCGGCCGTTCCGGCGTGCCCGGCGACTTCCCCTATGAGGGCCGCTTCAAGGTGCTGCGCCTCGGCGACGGCCAGGTGACCGGCACGGGTCCTTTCTACAAGGGCGCGCACATGAAGCTCGGGCGCACGGCGCTGCTGGGACTCGACGGCGTGAAGGTCGCCGTCGCTTCCAGCAAGGTCCAGCTCGCCGATCAGGCGATGCTGCGCCATCTGGGCATCGAGCCGGCTGAGCAGAAAATTCTGGGCCTTAAGTCCTCGGTCCACTTTCGCGCCGATTTCCAGCCGCTTGCGGAGGCCGTTCTGGTGGTGGTCTCACCGGGCCCGGTGGTTCTGGATAATCGGGAATTGCCCTTTCTGCACCTGCGCGAGGGCCTGCGCATCATGCCGGGCGGTCCGGTGTTCACGCCGGTACTTCCCGCCGCGGCTGGTTGATCCCCGTAAATCGGCGATTCTCAGCCCTTTTTGGGCAGGTTTCACGGCATTTTCCTGGATTTGCGCTCTTCGCCACTTGTTAATAGACGGGCGCAATAATTCTCGCCTTGAGTGTTTTCGAGGCCGGGCAGTTGCGCCCGGTGGCAATGACCCGGGCGAGTGATTTCGATGGCTGAATTGACTCTTGTCGAACAGCAGATTGCCCTGCAACAGCCGGGCAAGCTCAACAGCCGCGACGGCTCGGTCGACTGCGAGGTGATTCAGCTCTCCCGCAAGGGCGCGCAGGTGCGCCTCCTCGCGCCGCTGGGGGACGTCGAAGACCTGTTTTTGGCGATCAGCGGCTTCGGCCAGCTTTCCTGCCGGATCATGGATGCCGACGGCGGCTATGCCGATTTGCGCTTCCAGGGCGATGCCGAAACCCAGGATGCGGTATTCCAGGAGATCGTCGCGCAGCTCGCCGACGACGAAGGCCGGCGGCACTATCTCCGGCGCTCGGTGCTCTGGCCCGGCACCCTGAAGTCCGGGCAAGGCCAGATAGACTGCACCATCCTCAATATGTCTCTCGGTGGCGCCAAGGTGGCGTTGAGCCAGGAGCGCGAGTGTGCGGGCAATGTCACCCTTCTGGGCGACCGCTTCGAAGGTTTGTCCGCCACGGTGATGTGGCAGCGCGGACGCGTGCTGGGACTGCAGTTCAAGATCGAGCCGGCGGAAGTCGCCCGGGTGCTCGGCGACCTGCTGCCGGCCATCAAGGCCTTGGCCTAAGCAACTTCAAGACAAGCCTGGAACGTCCGGCCCGGGTTCAGTCCCAGGGACTGGGACGATCTCTGCGCCTGCGCCAGGCGACGCCGCGGCGCAGCGTCACGCCGCCCGGCGGGTCGCCAAGCCCAAAGAGCGGCACCGCCTTGTAGCGGAAGACGAAGATCAACGCGGCGCCGGCGACGAAGCCGCCGATGTGTGCCCACCAGGCGACGTTCTGCGCCACGGGACCGCTGGAAGCCGAGACGAACTGGAGGCCGAACCAGGCCGTGAGCACCAACCAGGCCGGCAGGTAGAGCGGGATGACGATCACCGGCACCAGGATTCGGGACTTGGGGTGCAGGATGAGATAGGCGCCAAGTACCCCGGAGATGGCACCGCTGGCGCCGATCGTGGGCGTGGCCGAGGTTGGGTCGGCGGCGATATGCGCGTGCGCGGCAAGTACGCCGCAGATCAGGTAGAAGGCCAGGAAGCGGCGATGCCCCATGGCGTCTTCGACATTGTCACCGAACACCCAAAGAAACACCATATTGCCGAAGAGGTGGGCGAAGCCGCCGTGCAGGAACTGGCTCGTGACCAGGGTGAACGCGGGATCGACCAGGGCAAGCTCCGGCGAGAGCTCGGCTTTGCCGGTCAGTACCGCTGGAATGACGCCGAGGCCGTAGATAATTCGCGGTACGCCATCGATGCCTTCCGCGATCTGGGCAAGGAACATGAGAACGGCCGCAGCGATCAGGATGTAGGTGGTCCAGGGCCGCGCTATGAGATAGTGCGGCGCGGTGTCGTGCAGCGGGATAAAGGGCATGAGGGAGGTGTCGCCCTAGAGGCGATCGCTCAACCGGCAGACCACCGGGGTGTGGTCGGAGGCCTTGGGCTCGCCGCGCGGCCCGCGGTCGATGTCGCAGGCTTCCAGGCGGTCGGCGGCTTGGGGCGACAGCAGGAAGTGGTCGATGCGCAGGCCGTGGTCGTTTTGCCAGGCGCCGCCCTGGTAGTCCCAGAAGGAGTACTGATGGGGCTCGCGGTGCAGAGCGCGAAAGGCTTCGGTGTAGCCGAGGTTCAAGAGGGCGCGGAAGCGCTGGCGGCTTTCCGGCTGGGTCAGCGCGTCGGAAGCAAAGGCGCGCGGATCGTAGACGTCCTCGTCCTGGGGGATGACGTTGTAGTCGCCGCCGAGGACCACCGGCCGCTCGCTGGCCAGCAGGCTGCGGGCGTGGTCGATGAGGCGGTCCATCCAGGCCAGCTTGTAGGTGAACTTCTCGGTCTTGATGGGGTTGCCGTTGGGCAGGTAAATCGAGGCGACGCGCAGGCCGTGCGTCGTGGCCTCGAGATAGCGGGCCTGTTCGTCGCTCTCGTCGCCGGGCAGCCCGACCGTCACCTCCTCAAGCGGCGCCTTGGAGAGAATGGCGACGCCGTTGTAGGACTTCTGGCCAAGCACAGCGACGTGGTAGCCCAGCTCCTCGATTTCGAGCCGCGGGAAGTTGTCGTCGATGCATTTCAGTTCCTGCAACAGCGCGACGTCAGGGCTGGCGCTTTTCAGCCAAGCCAGTGCATTGGGCAGGCGTGCCTTGATGGAGTTGACGTTCCAGGTTGCGATGCTGGTCATCGCAAGACGCCCGGGTCAGACCGCAAAGGAAGAGCCGCAGCCGCAGGAAGAGGTCGCGTTGGGGTTTTTGATCTGGAAGGAAGAGCCGCCCAGATCCTCGACGAAATCGACTTCGCCACCGGCGAGCAGTTCCAGGGAAGTTTCGTCGACCACGGCGACGACGCCCGCGCGCTCGAAGGTGCGGTCGTCCGGGTTGACCGTATCGTCGAAGGAGAAGCCGTATTGGAAGCCCGAGCAGCCGCCGCCCGAAACCGCGACGCGCAGCATGAGGCCGCTCTGGCCCTCCTGCTCGATCAGCCAGGCGACGCGTTTGGCCGCCCGCTCCGTCAGGGAGAATTCCAGGGTATCTGCCGCTGTCGTCATAAAGTCCTCTTAACCAAATCCCCGCCGTTACCGGCCGGCGAGGGCCACTTGACCTCAAAGATGTAGGGACTTCGGCGGCGTTGTCAAATGGACGCCGCCCGCGGCCTTCAGAGTTGCCGGGAAAGCCCCCGGAAAGCCGCGGAAAACCGCCATTGCCTAAGGCACGCCAAGGCCGTAGGTTCGCGCCCATGTCGCACCCGATTCCGCCCGCCGTTTTCGCCTGCCGGCCCGAAGAGAGCCGGGGACGGGATTTTGCCGAGCCGGAAAGCCCGACCCGCTCCTGCTTTCAGCGCGACCGCGACCGCATCGTCCATGCCGGCGCCTTTCGCCGCCTCAAGTACAAAACCCAGGTCTTCGTCTACCACGAGGGCGATTACTACCGTACGCGCCTGACCCATTCCATCGAGGTGGCCCAGATCGCCCGTTCGATCAGCCGTGCCCTGGGCCTGAACGAGGATCTGGCCGAGGCCATGGCCCTGGCCCACGACTTTGGCCACACCTGCTTTGGCCATGCCGGCGAGGAGGCCTTGAACCAGGCCATGGCGCCCTACGGGGGCTTCGACCACAACGAACAGACCTTCCGTATCCTGACTCTGCTGGAACGCCGCTATGCCGAGTTCGATGGCCTCAACCTGACCTGGGAGACCCTGGAGGGGATCGTCAAGCACAACGGACCACTGATCGGCGCGGTCGCCGACGGAGAAGCCGTTCCGGCAACGGTGGCCGCCTACTGCCGCGACAAACGCGACCTGGAGCTCGCTACCTTCGCTTCGGCCGAGGCGCAGGTGGCGGCGCTCGCCGATGACATCGCCTACAACAACCACGACATCGACGACGGCCTTCGCGCGCGGCTGTTTCCGGTTGACGATCTGCGCGACCTGCCGCTGGTCGGTCCGGTGCTGACAGAGATCGAAGCGCGCTACCCCAAGCTCGAGGAAGGGCGCCTGATCCACGAGACCATCCGCCGGGTCATCGACCTCATGGTCACCGACCTGCTGACCGAGACGCGCCGCCGTATCGCCGCCGCCGGCCCGGGCTCGGCACAGGCGGTGCGCCATCTCGACGCGCCGCTGGTTGCCTTTTCCGCAGGGATGCGCCAGAACGATCGTGCGTTGCGGTCCTTTCTCTTCACCCGAATGTACCGCCACTACAAAGTCAATCGCATGACCACCAAGGCAAAGCGGGTGGTGCGCGACCTCTTCGATCAGTATCTGGCGCGGCCCGACTGTCTGCCCGACGAGTGGCAGGTGCAGGCGCGGGATCTGCCGGAGGACGCGAGGGCAAGGCTCGTGGCGGACTATATCGCCGGTATGACCGATCGCTACGCGCTGGATGAACACGCCAAGAACTTCGATTTACGAGTCAAGAATTCATGAATATTTTTAAGTACTTTAAGAAAATTCTTGTCAAAGAACTTGAGGAAATGGCAGTGGCCGGCGAGCTGCCCGGCGGGCTCGACTACGCCCGCGTGGCGGTGGACCCGCCGCGCGACCGCAGCCATGGCGATCTCTCGACCAATGCCGCCATGGTGCTGGCCAAGCCGGCCGCCTTGAAGCCCCGCGATCTGGCGGCGTCCCTGGCCGAGCGGCTGGCCAAGATCGAAGATGTCGTCAGCGTCGAGGTGGCCGGGCCCGGTTTCATCAACCTGCGCCTTGCCCCTCAGGTCTGGTACGCGCGGCTGGCCGAGGTTCTTCAGGCAGGGGTGGCCTACGGCGAAAGCGATGCCGGCCAGGGTCTGGCGGTGAATGTGGAGTACGTCTCGGCCAATCCGACCGGGCCGCTGACCGTCGGCCACGCCCGCGGCGCTGTGGTCGGCGACGCCTTGGCGGCGCTGCTGGCCAAGGTCGGCTACAAGGTGACCAAGGAGTACTACATCAACGACGCCGGCGGGCAGGTGGACACCCTGGCGCGCTCGGCCTATCTGCGCTACCGCGAGGCGCTCGGCGAAGACATCGGCGAAATTCCCGAAGGGCTCTATCCCGGCGCCTACTTGAAGGACACCGGCGCGGCCCTGGCGGCGCGCGACGGCGACAAGTGGCGCGACAGGCCCGAGGAGGACTGGCTGCCGGAGGTACGGCGCTTCACCATCGATTCGATGATGGACCTGATCCGTGCCGACCTGGGCTTTCTCGGTGTGCATCAGGACGTCTTCTCCTCGGAGCGGGCGCTGGTTGAGGCCGGTGGCGTGGAGGCGGTGCTGAAGACTCTGGAAGACCGCGACCTGGTTTACACCGGCGTGCTCGAGCCCCCCAAAGGCAGGACCCCGGACGATTGGGAGCCGCGGCCGCAATTGTTGTTCAAAGCCACCGAGTTTGGCGACGACGTCGACCGGGCGCTGAAGAAGTCGGATGGAACCTGGACCTACTTCGCCGGTGATATGGCCTATCACCTGGATAAGTTCCGGCGTGGCTTTTCGGTGATGATCAACGTCTGGGGCGCCGACCACGGCGGCTACATCAAGCGCATGACGGCAGGTGTCAAGGCGCTGACCGAGGGCAAGGGCGCGCTGGATGTGAAGATCTGCCAGCTCGTCAACCTGAAGCGCGGCGGCGAACTGGTGAAGATGTCCAAGCGCTCCGGCAACTTCGTGACCCTGCGCGAGGTGATCGAGGAGGTCGGCAAGGACGTGGTCCGCTTCATCATGCTGACCCGCAAGAACGACGCGGCGCTGGATTTCGACCTGGTCGAGGTCATGGAGCAGTCGCGCGACAATCCGGTCTTCTACGTGCAGTACGGCCATGCGCGCTGTTGCTCGGTGCTGCGCCACGCGGCGGCGGAAATGCCGGGGATAGCCCTAGATCCAGTGTCCTTGGCGGGTGCAGACCTCAATCGCTTGACCGACTCGGGGGAGCTTGATCTGATCAAACTCTTGGCGGAATGGCCCCGTCTGCTTGAGAGTGCGGCGGATGCACACGAACCTCACCGGGTGGCCTTTTATCTCTACGACCTGGCGGGGGCCTTTCACGCTCTCTGGACCAAGGGCAAGGACAATGCCGAACTGCGCTTCCTCCTGCCGGACGATCCGGCGATGACGGCGGCGCGTTTGGCGCTGGTGCAGGCGGTTGCCTTCGTGATCGCCTCGGGTTTGGGCACCTTCGGCGTTACGCCGGTTGAGGAGATGCGCTAGATGGCGAGCGGGTCGCGACGGGAAGATGACGGCAAGAGCGGCGAGCCGCCGCCCTTCAGCGATGAGGGCGTGCGCCGCATCATCTATGGTCAGGACCGCGACGGGCCGCAGGACAGCCGCAGCGCCGCCTTCGCCGAAGACACCGCGGAACTGGCGGCGAACCTGCGCGGGCGCCGCAGCCTGGTACCCGTCGTCACGGCTTTGGCTGCCTTGTTCAGCTTCGGGGCCATCGTCTGGTACGCCTATAACTGGGGCACCGGGAAAATGACCAGCGACGAACTGCCGGTGGTGCGGGCCGAGCCGATGCCGGAAAAGGTCCGGCCCGAACAGCCTGGCGGCCTGGAAGTACCGCACCAGGACAAAATGGTCTTGAACGACGGCGTTGAAGGCGAGGGCGCGCCGAGGGTGGAGCGCTTGCTGCCGCAAGCGGAAGTTCCCATTCCGCCCCAGCCCCTGGAACCCCCTGCGCCACAGACCGCGGAGCTGAGCCCGGAAGTTCAACTGTCTGAACAGATGCCGGAAGACCAACAGCCTGAACAGATGGCGGAAGCGCCCCTGGTTGCCGAAGGTCCCGATACCACGACCGCCGCGGAAACGGCTGCGGAAGAAGTGGCCGCGGCCGAAGTTCCCGAGCCGCCGGAGGTGCCCGTCTCCACCGAGATCGCCAAGCCGGTGCCCAGGCCCGAGGCCCCGGAACCCGTTGCCGGCGACCAGATCGCCGCGCTCCTCGATCAAGAGCCCCTGGAGACCGCCAACGGACCGGCGGCTGGCGCGCAGCCGGAGAGCGCGCCGGGCGCCCAGACCGCGGCGCTCAGCAGCGGCGATGTGGTGGTGCAGCTGGCCTCGGTGAAGTCGCAAGCCGCTGCGACCCAGGAATGGCTGCGGCTGCAGAAGGCCCATCCCGCGCTGCTCGGCGACAGGGCCTTGGCGCTGGAGACCGCCGTGGTCAAGAGTGCTACCTACTATCGTGTTCAGACCGGGCCGTTCCCCAGCCGCAGTGTGGCCGCGGATATCTGTGCCCAGTTGAAGATCAGGAACCAGGACTGCATCGTTAAGCAACGCTGATGTCAATCAACGCTGATCAGCCGCTTCCATCCGCGGCAATATACGGATGTGCCGGGCTGAGCCTCAGCGCTGCGGAGGAAAGCTTTTTCCGCGCCGCCAATCCCTTAGGCTTCATCCTCTTCGCGCGCAATTGCGAGACGCCGGAACAGGTCCGTGACCTGGTTGCGGCGCTGCGCGCCGCGGTCGGGCGCGACGATGCGCCGGTGCTGATCGACCAGGAAGGCGGCAGGGTGGCCCGTCTCAAGCCGCCGCACTGGCGTTCCGCGCCACCGGCCAGCTTCTTCGGCCGCATGGCCACCCATGACCCTGCGCGCGCCCATGAGGCCCTGCGCCTCAATACCCAACTGATCGCAGCGGAACTCGTCGATCTGGGCATCGACGTCGACTGCGTGCCTCTGCTCGACCTGCAGTTCCCCGGCGCCCACGACGTGATCGGCGATCGTTCCTTCGGTGGCGATCCGGAGCTGGTGGCCGAACTCGGCGGCATCGTCTGCGAAACCATGCTGGCAGCCGGGGTCATGCCGATCGTCAAGCACATCCCCGGCCACGGCCGCGCCAGGGTCGACAGCCACAAGGAACTGCCGGTGGTCGGCACCGCCAAGGCCGAGCTGGAGGCCACCGATTTTCGACCGTTCCAGGCCCTGGCCGACGCTCCCTGGGCGATGACCGCCCACGTGGTCTATTCGGCGCTGGATCCAGAGCGCCCGGCGACGACCTCGCCGGGGGTCATCGCCGAGGTGATTCGCGGCCAGATCGGCTTCGACGGCCTGCTGGTCTCCGACGATCTCTCCATGGAAGCCTTGCAGGGCAGTCTCGGCGAGCGGGCGCGGGCGGCGCTCGCTGCCGGCTGCGACATCGCCCTGCATTGCAACGGCAAGCCGGAGGAGATGGCGCAGGTGGCCGAGGCGCTGGGACCGCTGACCCCGGAAGCCGAAGGGCGCATCGCCGCGGCGCGTGCGCGCCTGGGTCCGGCGGAGGCCATCGACCAAGCTGCCTTGCTGCGCCGGCTCGACGCCATCATGAACATCGCCTGATGCCGCTTCTCGATATCGACTTCTCGGCACAGGTCTACACGGTTTCGACCTGGATCATTCCGATCCTGCTGGCCATCACGCTGCACGAGGCGGCGCACGGCATCATCGCCTGGTCCTACGGTGACGACACGGCCTACAAGCTTGGCCGGGTCACCCTCAATCCGCTCAAGCACGTCGATCCGGTGGGCACCGTCGTACTCCCGATCCTGCTTTATATCTCGCCACTGCCTTTCGTCTTCGGCTACGCCAAGCCGGTGCCGGTCGCATTTCACCGCCTGCGCCATCCGCGCCGCAACATGATCTACGTGGCCGCCGCCGGCCCCATGGCCAACTTGATCCTCGCACTGCTGTCGGCGCTGCTGTTCCATCCGGCCGGTCTGTTGCCGGATGTCGCGGCAGGCTGGTTGCGCCTGACCCTGCTGAACTCGATCTTCCTCAACCTGGTGCTGGCGGTTCTCAACCTGTTGCCGCTGCCGCCCTTGGACGGGGGGCGTATCGCCGTCGGAATTCTGCCGATGCCGCTGGCGGCGGCGCTGGCCCGTTTGGAGCGCTACGGCATCTTTGTTCTCATTGCCGCCTTCTTCGTGCTGCCCTACGCAGGCCGGGCGATTGGTGTTAATCTGTCGTTCTTCGATCTCGTGATTCGCACGCCGGTAAACTGGCTTTTGCCGTTCTTCACCTGGCTTGCGGGTTTGCCGGAGGGTATTCGCCTGTGAGAGTAGTGATTCATGAGTGACGTGGTTTCCTTCGACGAGGGCATCGAGGGCGCGCGCAGCGTGTCCCGGGACCGGCTGCTGCTCAATCTCGATGGCTATGCCGGGCCGATCGATGTGCTGTTGGAACTGGCGCGGGATCAGAAAGTCGATCTGAAGCACATCCGGATCCTCGATCTGGCCGAGCAGTATATGGAATTCGTGCAGGAGGCACGGGCGCTGCGGCTGGAGTTGGCCGCCGACTACCTGGTCATGGCGGCCTGGCTGGCCTATTTGAAGTCGCGCCTGCTGTTGCCGGAGACCGGCTCGGAGGAAGAGCCGAGCGGCGCCGAGATGGCCGCTGCGCTGAAATTCCAGATGCAGCGCCTGCAGGCCATGCGCGATGCCGGGGAGAAACTGAAGGCCCTGCCGCAGCTCGACCACGACGTCTTCCGCCGCGGCACGCCGGAACGGGTCAAGACCCGGGTCATCACAACCTATGACGCGACGCTCTTTGACCTGCTGAAGGCCTATGGTCGCAACCGGGCCCAAAGCGGCCCCAAGAGCCTGCATATTCGGCCCACCGAGCTCTATTCCGTCGACAAGGCCATCGCCCGGCTGTCCGGCCTGCTCGGTACCATGCCCAGTTGGCGCAGCCTTTCGTCATTCTTGCCGCCGGAACTGCTGGGCGGCGATCCGCTGATGCGCCGCTCGGCCCTGGCCTCGACTTTCGCGGCTACCCTTGAGATGTGCAAGACCGGCAAGCTGCGCATCCGCCAGGACGGGACCTTCGGGACCATCTATCTACGCAGCGCCGCCGAGGAGCAACAGGAGCGACCATGACCTCCGAGACCCCTGAATCCGAAACTCCTGAGTCGGATACCCCCGAGACCGAGATCCCTGAGGCGGAAACCCCTGAAGTGGAAAGCTCTGAGTCCGACGAGGCCGAGTCCGAAAGCCTCGAAGCCGGTGCCGCCGATTTCGACGGCATGCGGCTTGTCGAGGCGCTGCTATTTGCCTCCGCTGAGCCGCTGGCGCCGGCGCAGCTGGCCCGCTTCCTGCCTGAGGATACAAACGTCGACCGGCTGCTTGGCGATCTCGAGGCGCTCTACGCCAACCGCGGGGTGAACCTGGTGAAGCGTGGCGGGCGCTGGGCCTTTCGCACGGCCGCGGACCTGGCCCCGCGCATGGAGCTGGAGAACAAGGTTGTGCGCAAGCTGTCGCGCGTCGGCCTGGAGACCCTGGCGGTGATTGCCTACCATCAGCCGATTACCCGCGCCGAGATCGAGGAGGTCCGTGGGGTCGCCCTGTCCAAGGGGACTCTCGACACGCTGCTGGAAATCGGTTGGATCCGGCCCAAGGGGCGCCGCAAGACACCGGGCCGCCCGGTTACCTGGGGCACTTCCGAGAGTTTTCTCGATCACTTCGGCCTCGACTCCCTCGATGCCCTGCCGGGCGTCGATGAGCTGAAGGCTGCCGGCCTGCTCGATACCCGGCCGGCATTGACGGCGCTCGGCGACCGCGGCTTGTTGCCTGCCGTGGGGGAGATAGGGCAGGAAAGGGTCGACGACGAGGAAGACGGCGAGGCCGACAGCGAGGTTATCGAAGGCAGCGACCGCGAACTCCTGGAGGAGACCTTCGGCGAGGACCTGCTGCCCCAGGAAGTGGATCTTTCGGCGGCTCCCACACAGCAGGAAGACACGGGCGAGGCTGAGGCCGCAGGGGCGCCCGACGCGGAGAGCGCTATGGCAGAGCCCGGCGTGGCCACGGCCGACAGCGACGATGACGACCAAGGCGAAGACGGCGAAGAAGACCTCGAATCGGCGACGGCTGCACGCGACGAAGTGCCCGCCGACGCGCCTGCCGAGCAAGACGACGGCGAGGACGAACCCCAGCGGAGCATCGGTTGAGCCCCCGGGCCGGCCGCTTCTGAATCCGCCGATGTCCGCGCTATCCCTGGAGCATGTGAGCCATGCCTTCGGCGACCTCCTGGTGGTCGACGATCTCAGCCTGACGCTTGAGCGCGGCGAGGTGGTTTGCCTGCTCGGACCGTCGGGCTGCGGTAAGACGACCGCACTCCGGGTCGCTGCTGGCTTGGAGCCGTTGCAGCAGGGCCGGATCCTGATCGATGATGAAGTGGTGGCCGGCAATGGCCGCGAGCAACCGCCGGAGGATCGCTCGATCGGCCTGGTATTTCAGGACTATGCTCTGTTTCCGCACCTCTCGATCTCCGACAACGTGGCCTTCGGCCTGCGCCGTCTATCTGCGGTGGAAAGGCGGACGCGGGTGGCCTCCGCCCTGGAACTCGTCGGAATGGCTGAATTGGCCGGCGCCTACCCGCATATGCTGTCGGGCGGACAGCAGCAGCGCGTGGCCCTGGCCCGCGCCCTGGCGCCGCGGCCCCGGGTGATGCTGCTGGACGAGCCCTTTTCCAATCTCGATGCCCGCCTGCGTCAGCAGGTGCGCGACGACACCCTGCACGTCCTGAAGCAGAGCGGCACCACCACATTGATGGTCACCCACGACCCTGAGGAGGCCATGTTCATGGCCGACCGCATCGCCCTGATGTGCGAGGGTCGGATGGTCCAGGAGGGCGCTCCGGCCAGTCTCTACTACGAGCCGACAAGTGCTTTCGTTGCTTCATTTTTCGGTGAAACCAATCGCTTGGAAGGCGTTGTTGATGCAGGAGAGGTGGCGACGCCCTTTGGCGCGGTGGCCGGCCGCGGCCTCGTCGATGGGACAGAAGTCCAGGTGCTGATCCGCCCGGAGGCGCTGCACCTGACGCCTGTGGACGACGGCTGCGAGGCGCCGCCGCACAGCGTGGCGGTGATGGCCGCACGGCTCATGGGCCGCACCAACCTTGTTCATCTGCGCAGCCTTGAGTTGCCGGATAGCGCGCCCCATTTCCATGCTCGGGTCCCCGGGCGTTTCCTGCCGCCGGAAAAGCAGAGATTGGCGGTTGCACTGGATCGTGCGCAGGCCTTCGTTTTTCCGCGCAACGACCATTAACCCTGTTGTGCAGGAGCGTTGCGGCCAAGGGGGCTTTTTGCGATAGTCCGCCCCAAGAGGCGCTTACGACTAATTTTGAGGAGATCCCGGAATGGGGACCTTTAGTATCTGGCATTGGCTCATCGTGCTGGCTGTTGTACTTGTTCTGTTCGGTGGCGGCGGGAAGATCCCGAAGCTGATGCGCGACATGGGGCAGGGCATCAACGCCTTCAAGAAGGGCCTGAAGGAAGAAGGTAAGAAGAAGGAAGAAGCGGCCGCCGGCGATAGTCCCAAGGTCATCGACCAGGACAAGGCCGAGACGTCGTCTTCCGATGAAAAGGACAAGGCGGTCAACGGCTGAGGCTGGGCCGACCGCGCTTGTTCGCCACGCACTCCCGTTGATGGGCAGCCATGTTTGATATCGGTTGGTCCGAGATGGCGGTGATCGCTTTGATCGCCCTCATCGTGATCGGGCCGAAAGACCTTCCCGGTACGATGAAGACCGTTGCGCATTGGATGCGCAAGGCGCGGTCCCTCACGCGTGAATTTCAGTCGGGGATCGACGACATGGTCCGCGAAGCTGAACTGGAAGATGCCAAGAAGGCACTGGATGCGACGCGGAGCGGCAATCTGGAGAAGACCATCGGCAACGCCATCGATCCCGGCGACGAAGTCGGCGGCGAGGTCAGGGCTATCGAGCAGGAGGCGCAGCGTAGCGACGATGCCGCCGAAACGGCACCGTCCGGCGATGAGGGTTCCGGAGACAGCAACGCCGACCGGGCCGCCGCCAAAATGGTGACCCAACCGGCCAACGTCGCCCCGCCGCACTCGCTGACGCCGCCGGCCGAGACCGGCGCCTCTGAAAGCGGAGCCGCGGCTGCGTCTCCTTCCGGTGAGGAAGGCTCCAAGCAGACCGCATGACTACGGTGACGCAGACCCCAGAAGAAAAGAAGATGCCGCTGCTCGATCACTTGATCGAGCTGCGCCAGCGCATGCTGTGGTCCGTGGGAACGCTGCTCGTCGCCTTCGTGCTCTGCTTCATTTTCGCCCAACAGCTCTTCGACTTTCTGGCTCAGCCGCTGTCCGACGTTTTGCTGGAGCAGAAGTTCAGTGAGCAGAACCGGCGCCTGATTTTCACCAATCTGACCGAAGTGTTCTTCACCTACGTGAAGGTGGCCTTCTTTGCCGCCGCGTTCATCTGCTGCCCGATTTTCCTGACCCAGCTCTGGCTGTTCGTGGCGCCGGGCCTCTACAAGCACGAGAAGACGGCCTTTGCGCCCTTCCTGGCGGCGACGCCGGTTCTGTTCTTCATCGGCGGCTCTCTGGTCTACTACTTGATCTTCCCCATGGTGGTGAGGTTCTTCATCAGCTTCGAGACAATGGGGGGTGCGGACTCGCTGCCGATCGAGCTGGAGCAGCGCGTGGCGGAATACTTCTCGCTGATGATGAAGCTGATCTTCGCCTTCGGGCTCTGCTTCCAGCTGCCGGTGATCATGACCCTTTTGGCGAGGGTTGGCCTGGCCACATCCAAGGGTATGGCGGCCAAGCGCAAGTACGCCATCGTCGGGGTGTTCATCTTCGCGGCCATCTTCACGCCGCCGGATCCGATAAGTCAGCTCAGCCTCGCGTTTCCCATCATCCTCCTCTACGAGCTCTCCATCATCATGGCCAGGTTCGTCGAGAAGAAGCGTGCGGTCGACGAGTACGACGACCTTGACGATGATGACGATGAAACGCCCCCGGACGATGGCGGAACCACCACGCCGGCGACGACCTAACCTTCGTTGAGGCCGCTTGGCGCCGCGGTTTTTTCGCCCCGCTCCAAGATGACCTGCATCAAGGCCGGCGCCTCGGGCTTCGGCTATGACACCTGAAACTTCCACCGACCCAGGCTTTTTTTTGTATGGATATCAATGCTGTCCTTGAAATCACCGGGGATACCGGGGCGGCGGCCCTGATCGGCCTCACGGTCGGGGCGATTTTCGGTGTTTCCTCCCAGCGCAGCCGCTTCTGCCTGCGGGCGGCCACGGTCGAGTTCGCCCGCGGCCAGCTCGGTCCGCGCATGGCCGTTTGGCTGCTGTGCTTTTCGACGGCGGTGTTCTGGACCCAGGCCTTCTCGCTCGCCGGTCTGGTGCCGCTTGACGAAGCCCGCTGGCTGTCCGCGCCGGGCTCGCTCTCCGGTGCCATTCTGGGCGGACTCATCTTCGGCTCCGGCATGGTCCTGGCGCGCGGCTGCTCCGGGCGGTTGCTGGTGCTGGCCGCCGGAGGCAACCTGCGGGCGCTGCTCTCCGGCCTGGTATTCGCGGTCACCGCGCAGATGTCGCTCTACGGCGTCCTGGCGCCGGCGCGCGAGGCCCTGGCGGGCTTGTGGCTCACCGGTCCCACGAACATCGAACTGACCGGCTTTCTCGGTTTCGGCCCCTATGCCGGCGTGGTGTTCGGCGTCGTGCTGGCCATGATCGCCCTGGCCGCTTCCTGGCGGGCGGGCATCGCCTGGCCGGTCTTGGTCTTCGGTTCCGGCGTCGGCTTCGCCGTTGGGGCGGGCTGGCTGCTGACCGCAATGGTCTCGGCCCAGGCCTTCGACCCGGTGCCCATCGAGAGCCTGACCTTCTCGGGCCCCTCGGCGGACACCTTGATGTTCGTCTTGACCGCCGCCGACGTCATCGATTTCGATGTCGGGCTAATCCCCGGTGTGTTCCTCGGCGCGGCCCTGGCGGCCCTGCTGGCCCGCGAGTGGAAGCTGGAGGGTTTCGAGGGCGCCAAGTCCATGCGCCGCTACCTCAGCGGCGCGGCCATGATGGGGTTCGGCGCCATGCTGGCCGGCGGCTGCGCCATCGGGGCCGGGGTCACCGGCGGTTCGACCTTCGCGATGAGTGCCTGGCTGGCGCTGACCTGCATGTGGATCGGGGCGGTGCTGACGGACTATCTGGTCGACCAGCCCAAGGGCAGCCCGGTGGGGCCGACGGCCAGCGGCAGCCCCGCAGCCTAGACCTAACCCGTCTTAACCCTTCTTCAGAGATCACTTTAGCTGCGCGGCGATTTGCGAGTCGGAAGAGCGGCTTCGCCCACGGCCTTGGTTCGGACAGTGAGGCTAAGCCTCGGATTCCTGGGGCATTTCTTGGGCGAATCGGGCCAGTCGGACGTGGACAGGGGCGCCGGCGGGGCCTTATAACTGCCCCGATTCGCCAGCAACAGTCCCGAGTCGCGTGCCCTTATGTTTGACATCAGATGGATCCGTGAGGAACCCCAGGCTTTCGATACCGCGCTGAAGCGTCGCGGGCTCGATCCGCTGTCGGCGCAGGTTCTTGCCCTCGACGCGAAGCGCCGCGAGGCTCAGACCGCCCTGCAGTCCCTGCAGACTCGGCGCAACGAATCCTCCAAGGCGATCGGCGAGGCCAAGCGCAAGGGCGAGGATGCCGCGGCGCTGATGGCCGAGGTTTCCGGCCTCAAGGACAAGATGGCCGCGGCGGAAGAAAGCGAGCGTCAGCTGGGCGACGAGTTGCAGGAACTGCTGAGCGGCATTCCCAACGTCCCGCAGCCCGAGGTGCCGGAAGGCGCCGACGAGTCGGCCAACGTTTGTCTGCGCAGTCATCTGGAGCCGCGCCAGTTCAACTTCGATCCCAAGGAACACTTCGAGTTGGGCGAGGCGCTTGGCCTGCTCGACTTCGAGGCGGCGGCGAAGCTCTCCGGCTCGCGTTTCGCGGTGATGCGCGGCAAGTTCGCGCGCCTGCACCGCGCCCTGGCGCAG
>CAJHXP010000056.1_pt1 | contig 17474 bp, 20 predicted proteins | sample 9198551 | NCBI WGS metagenome assembly CAJHXP01 (sample SAMEA7708297, study PRJEB35096) | sediment metagenome | biome: marine neritic benthic zone biome [ENVO:01000025]; feature: sediment [ENVO:00002007]; material: shallow marine sediment [ENVO:03000034] sea grass bed [ENVO_01000059] ... | reverse complement strand
GGCCGCCGGCGATGATGGCGGCGGCCGAGGATACGCTGATCGATCTGGGCGTGCCTGCACGCCAGATCCTCTCCGAGAGGTTCACCTATGACTGAACGGCGGGCGACTGGCTGGTTCGCGAAGCTCCCCGCCAGGCGCCGGGTGGTCTTCCTTTTCTGGCTGCTCAATGCGGTCCTTATGGCGGCGTTGCTGATCTACACCCTTCGCTGAGACCGGCCTTAGCGCGCGACCCGGTAGAGTCGCTTGTACTCGCCCGGGTTCTCGTTGATCGAGCGGGTGGCGTCGAGGAAGACGCGCAGTTCCTGCGGGGTCATCGCCGAGGTTTCCAACTCCAGCGTTTCGCGCTTGACCGGTACGCACTGCGCAATCGGGGTTCCGGCCGGCAGAACGCCGACGAAGTCGGGGTCGGTCCAGACCGCCGGAATATGGGTGAAAACGTCGTGGTAGCGGTCGTTGTCGACCAGGCCGGTGATGGTGCGGTAGGGCAGGTCCAGGCGGTTCACCGGATGGGTGTAGAGGATCGACCAGCCGTCCTCGGGCTCGGCGGCCCAGAGGTTCCTGAACTTGATCGGCAGCCAGCCCGGCTTGAAGAGCGCCGAACCCTCGACCTGCTCGGTGACGTGGAAGTGGATCGGCGAGCGCGGCACGTGGGGCGGCATGTCGTCGGGCAGCGCCTCCCAATCCCATTCGAAGCGGCCGCGGTCGACCTTGAGATCGCAGGCCAGCGGCAGCAGGAAGCCGTGGGTCATGGCGTCGATCACCGGCGGGCAGCCCTTGACCGTCTTGACCTCTTCTTCGAAGTCGGTGGCCCAGGCGGTGAGCGGCATCGTCTTCAGCCAGTCCGGCAAGCCGCGCTTGGCAGGCTGGGGCTTGGGCAGGAAGGGCTCCAGTTCGGGAAAGCAACGGAACTTGATTTTCATCTAACGACTCACCTCGCGGCTCGCAGTTTAGGGCGCGGCCCCGCTTCCAGCCACTGCAAAAAGCGTCGCGGTCGAGGCACCGGTTTCTCGGTCTGCCGGGGGGGCTGGCCGCGTTGCGCGGGTCAGTTGGTCAGGACCGCTTCTTCCGGCGTCTCGTCCGTCAGCGACCGCTTCAGCGCGGCCACGTCGAGCCAGAAACGTCCATGCTTCTGATCGACCAGGGCGAAGAGGACGGTCTTGTAGAGTTTGGGATTGTGCTTCACCGCCTGGCGGTAGTGCTCCATCGCCGCATCGGGCTGCCCGCTGCGCTGCAGGCAAATGGCTAGTTCCAGGTGCGCCCAGGGATAGTCGGGCTTGATGGCGAGGGCCCGCCGGTAGCGCGCGGCCGCGCCCTCGACGTCGTTGCGTGCGCGATGAATGTTGCCGATGCGGATCTCGGCCTCGGCGAAGCCGGGGAAGAGGGTGATGGCTTCTTCGAGCAGGGCCTCGGCTTCTTTGGCACGACCGGTCTTCAGCATCTCCACGGCGCGATTGCGCAGCATCGCCGCCGCCCTGATCTGCTGATCCGGATTGGTTCCGGCTGTTTGTTGGGTTGGTGTGCTCATGCCGTCGAGTCTAGTCGCTATGTTTCGCGTCGATCAAGCGCGCCGATCCGATCTAGGGTCCGTACTCAATTAGGGGATTCCAGCGGACGGTAGAATGTGATTCAAGCTTCCTGAGCAAAGGAGGGTTGAATGGCGAGGAAGCTGTTTTGGCTAAGGGACGAGGAGTGGGCTCGGATCGAGCCGTATTTGCCGCGCGGGCGTCGTGGTGCGCGGCGGGTTGACGACCGTCGAGTGATTTCCGGGATCATTCATATGCTCAAGACCGGTGCGCGTTGGCGCGACTGTCCGCCCGAGTACGGTCCCTACACGACGATCTACAACCGCTTCAACCGGTGGAGCAAGCAGGGGGTCTGGGAGGACGTCTTCTACGCCCTGAGCGGGTCGAGCGGGGTTGTCAGCACGACGGCGGTTGATTCCACCCACATCAAGGCGCACCGCTCGGCATCTGGCGCAAAAGGGGGGACTTTGAGCAGGCCATCGGTCGATCTCGCGGCGGACGGACGACCAAAGTTCACGCCATAGCCGACGATGCCGGCCGCCCGCTGGCCTTCATCGTGACCCCTGGGCAAACCCACGATCTCCATGGAGTGGCAGCACTTCTGGAACGCATCCCGACACCCCGGCGCCTGATCGCAGATCGAGCCTACGATGCCCGAAAGCTCCGCGACTGGCTGGCCGAGCGTAGCTGTGAGGCCGTCATCCCACCCAACCCAACCCGCAAGCATCCCCATACCTACGACAAGACCGCCTACAAAAGCCGGAACCTCATCGAACGTATGTTCTGCAGGCTCAAGGATTTCCGAAGAATCGCAACACGCTACGACAAACGCGCAGATACATTCCTGTCTGCCGTCTTCCTCGCCGCCGCCCTCGTATGGTGGCTCAATTGAGTCCCGACCCTAGAGCCGCTTGTCGCCGTCGCCCCGCCCCAACAGCATCAGATTGGCTGCCAGGGACACCGATCCGAAGGTAATGAACAGGCCGAAGAACAGCAGGAAGACGACCAGCCAGGGGGCCTCGCTGGCGAAGGCCAGGCTGCGCAGCCCGGCGAGGTCGCTGGCCAGGATGGCGATTCCGAAAAGGGCGCCTGCGCCCAGTCCCATCGCCAGGTGACGGGCGATGAAGCGCAGGGCCGATTTATCCTGTGGGCTCAGCACGAGGCGCTTTCAGTCATTCACTAAGCTGTGGATCAGCTGCGCAGAATCGGTTGCCTCGCGGCGCGCCGCAAGAACTTTCGCAGGGACCCATCGTCGCAGACCGAAGGTGCGAAACCTCACAGACGCGGGAGTCCTCCATGGTCATGATTCGTAAAGGATTCTCAATGGATTTTTGGGGAGCGCTTGGTAACCGAACATTAAAGGAAGGCGTGCAGGCTAGGGCTGTGCGGAAGCATAAACGAGGTTGAGCAATGACTGGTCTAAATAGCTTTGATGCGGCGCGTTGGATCTTGGACGCCTTTTGTGCGGGGATTTTCGCGCGGGTGAACTCGAACGGCGATCTGGCGCTGGACGTCGTCAACGCCTGTCCCAAGGCGACGGAAGAACTGCTCAGCCGACTGAGTGGCAATTCCGAGGCGGTCATCCTGCAGATGCCCAAGCCGGACAGCGACGTCCTCTATCTGAACTGAGCCGCTTTCGTTTGCTGCCGGGCGTAGCGGCAGAACCGCCCCGGTCTAGTGCGCCTTCGCCTTCTTACGCCGGCTTTACTTGACCCCAGCGATCTGGACATCGTTGTCGAGGATCAGCTGACGCAGGACATCCAAACCCTTTTCCAATTCCTCATATTCCTGGCGTGCCAGGGTAAGTTCCTCGACGGCTGACTTGCGGGTGGCCTGGCGGCTCGACTGATCCATCAGGACGGCCAGGTAGCGTCCCTTGGCGTGCGCGGCGCGGCGCACCAGGGCCTTGATCTCGCTCTGCTTCAGATGCACCAGCACGGACATGATCTCGCGCTTGGACTGCTCCTGAATGGTTTCCTCGATGTGTTCGGCGAAGGCGCCGGCCGAGATGGCCTCGGGGACGGGTTCGGGCACCGCCAGGGCATCCTCGAGCATGCGCAGCCGCTCCTGCGGCTTACCGCTGGCGCGGTGGAACCACTGCAGAGCCTGATTGTTGCTGCTGTCGTGTCCGGTGAGGTCTGCCAGGGTCATCGAGTTCTCCCATCCAAAGCCAAGGGCTGGGAAAGACAATGCAATCCCCGGGCCAGAGCAGGAGGAGCAAAATCCGCGAAACTCAAGGGATTCTCAGGAATGCGGGCCAGGTCGACCCGGCAAGGCCGGCTTGCCGGGGGCAGGATCTGCCGGGCCTAAGGCCTCAATCGGCCGCCAGGCGGCAGTCGTTGGCCAGGGCGAAGTCGTCGTTGGCAGCCTTGGGAAGCCAGGGGCTGCCGTCCGGGCCGTCGGCCAGGCGGCGGACGCGTGCGCGGACGCGGCGCAGGCCGACGCGATTCTGGCGGCGCAGGCGGAAACGGCGCAGCAGGCGCCAGGCCGTCACGCTGCCCAGAATGCCCAGCCACATGTAGGGGTACCACCAGGGCATCAACACGACGAAGTCGTGCAGCAGCAGATAGTAAGGGTCCGACTCAGCACTGGGACCGTAAATCCATTGTAGTACTGCCAACATCTTACTGCTCTCTTTGCTTGGTCACCCTCCGGCGACACTCAGTCTCTGGGGTCTCAATGCTGGGCAGTATGAAGAATTTTAACAAAAAATCAATGAGTTTTTTATGTTTTATTAACCATGTTCATTAGCATTTTAAGTAATAATCGAATAAATTCTATGTAATTCGATGTTTTATTGATCAAGCAAAGTAAAGCCGCGCTGCGGCTGACAGTCTCGAGTGCTGTAACGGGAGTGGGCGCTCGCGGCGGGCGCAAGCCCCGGCCGGGTTATTCTTCCGGAAAACCGCAGGCCCAGCGGTTGTAGCGTTCCTTGGCGGGCACGCCCGGCTTGGCCGGTTCAATATGGCTGAGACCGATGACGATGCGGTCCTTGGTGCCGTCGATCGTGGCGGTGGAATCCACGTAGTTCAGCCGCCCGCGATAGTAAATCCGCGGGTTCTCCGGGGCGATGGTAATCGAGGGCATTTCCGAAAGCAGCCCGGTAGCGCGATCGAGCAGGAACAATTCCACCGGGCGGCCAATTTCCCAGACGGGACTGCCGATGGTGACCAGCAGCATCTCCTGGCTCTTGTAGCCGCCGTGTACGCCATCGAGCAAATAGCCCCAGCCGCGCCAGCACTCGGTCAGGGCCTTGGGCTCCTCGGCCTTTGGTTCCTGGGCCCCGACAAGGCTGTGGGCCGCGAGGCTGCCGGCGGCGACGGCCAGCGCGATCCGGGCCGCGCTGGAGACGCGGCGGCGCAGGGAATAGAGGTGCTTCATGGCTTCAATGGCCGGTCCCGCTGGCCGCACAGTCGACGCAGGTCGGCAAAGTGGGGTCGAGTTCCAGGCGCTGCAGGGGGATCTGTTCACCGCAGGACAGGCAGTAGCCGTATTCGCCCTCGTCGATGCGCTTGAGGCTCGCTTCGATGCGCTGCAGCTCGATCTTACGGCGTCGCTCGGCCTCCAGGGACATCGCTTGGTTTTGCAGGGCATCCATGCGCGAAAGCCTGCCCACTCTCGTTTGGTCGAGTTCGACGGGTTTCCGGCTATTGGCGGAGCTCAGTGCCAAATCTTGAAGTTCCAGGCGTCGGGCGACCAAGCGTTCGCGGAATTTGGAAAGATCGAGCTGGACCGGTTCATCCATAAGTCATGATGACCGCCTGAGTTTCGCACGACAAGCGTCTTTGCTGGGGCTCAAGCGGGCCAAAGCGTGCAACCGGGGGAGGCGGGGCGGAATGAGGGAGCCTGCAGGAGGATCAAGAACCCCGGCCGTCTTCGGGGGTTGGTAGACATGAAGTCGTACAGGGAGGCAGGGTCTCGATTCCTGCAGGCTCACCCTAGAAATAAGACTAAAATCTGGGGGTAGGGTGAGGGGTGATCTTTTTGTGTCAAGACGGCAGGTTTTCAACCTTAGGCGCTTGGGATTGAAGCCATAAGGCCACTCAGATTTGCGGTCCCCGATGGTGCTCATCGTCGTGTCCTCGACGGTTTGAGTAGAAAATCAGGAACATCAGGCCGCCGCCGAGCACGAGGGAGAGGACACAACCCAGGGTCAAGGCGATCAACCCATGGAGGCTGATATCGACGTCGCCCTGGCTCCACCAAAAATAGATCGCGGTCAGCAATGCGGCGAGCACCACGACGGCAAGGACGGCAATCACGGCGGCGGTTCTCATCTCGGGGTATCCATGGAAGAGGGGCAATGGCGGGCGCGGTATGGCCCCGATGCTGCCCGGCGGGGAGCGGAGGGATGGTGCGTCTGGGCGGGACCTCCGTCCAGTCCTTTTTCGCGGGTTTTACTAAGTGAATTCACGGACGGAAATTTCCGTTGCCCTTTTGAGCGATACCGTTATAACTCCCGCTCCGAGCCGGTGGCCATGCCAGCGGACATCTGCGGCTGTGGCGGAATCGGTAGACGCGCAGCGTTGAGGGCGCTGTGGGGGAAACCCCGTGGAGGTTCAAGTCCTCTCAGCCGCACCAATTGTTCGGGCTCGAAGAAGGCGGGTGGGAATTCCACCCGCGCACAGCGTTGCGGCTGTGGCGGAATTGGTAGACGCGCTAGCTTCAGGTGCTAGTTTTCGCAAGGAAGTGGAGGTTCGAGTCCTCTCAGCCGCACCAAACCCCCAATACACACTGGGGCTAAGAGAAGCCCGGTCTGATACTTCCAGATCTCATCGGGGCCCCTTTCGTTGACGGGGGCCGTCGAACCGGTCAGCCTTGCCGCGAAAGCGACAGAGAATCGGGGCTTGCGGAGGTAGAGGTGTTCGAGGGCTTTGAGCAACGCCGCCTTGCTGTTGGCGAGACTGAGATCAATCTGCGCATCGGCGGTGCGGGTCCGGCACTGCTGCTCTTGCACGGCTACCCCCAGACCCACGTCATGTGGCACAAGATCGCGCCGCAGCTGGCCGAGCGCTTCACCGTGGTTTGCACGGACTTGCGCGGCTATGGCGATAGCGGCAAGCCGGAAAGCGGGCCCGATCATGCGGGTTACTCCAAGCGGGCCATGGCGCAAGACCAGGTCGAGGTAATGACGGCTCTGGGCTTCGAAAAGTTCTCGGTGGTCGGCCACGACCGCGGCGCCCGGGTCACCCATCGCCTGCTGCTCGATCACGGCGCTCGGGTGGAAAAGGCCGCAGTGCTCGATATTGCCCCGACGCTCGACATGTACGAGCTGACCGACCGCGCTTTCGCGGAGGCCTACTATCACTGGTTTTTCCTGATCCAGCCCTTCGATCTGCCGGAGCGTCTGCTGGGCGCCGAACCGGACTTCTATGTGGAAAAGAAGATAGGAGCCTGGAGCAAAGTCGAGGGTTGTTTCACGGCGGAGGCCTTGGCCGAGTACAAGCGCTGCTTCCGCGATCCGGCGACTATCCATGCGACCTGCGAAGACTATCGTGCAGCCAATTCTATCGACCTGGTGCACGATCGCGCCGACCGCGGTCGAAAGATCGCGCTTCCGTTGCTGGTGCTCTGGGGGCAGCGCGGCGTCATCGAGCGCAGCTACGATGTCATGAAACTGTGGACCGAACGGGCCGAGCAGGCTACCGGCCGGGCCTTGCCCTGTGGGCACTTTCTTGCCGAGGAGGCGCCGGAAGAGACCCTCGAGGCCCTCTTAGCCTTTCTTTAGAGCTAGAGAGTATTGTCCATCAATTGGAACTAAAGGCGGCTAACTCTAGCACTTTCGGGGGTCGCTCCCATATCATAGGGCAATCAGGGAGGGTTCCTGGGTTCGTTCGCAAACCCTTGAACCAGGGGAAGTTCATTTAAGCGGTAAGTTTTGCGGCCGGTGGCGTAGCGCGCGCCGACCCAGGCGGTTGAGGAAGGAGCCACGATAGGTGGCGGAGCCAAACGAAATCAGCGGGACCACAAGGTTGCGCAACTATTTCCTGGCGGGCGTGCTGGTCACGGCCCCGATCAGCATCACGTTCTGGCTGACTTGGCGGATCATCACCTTCATCGACGACCGCATTACGCCGATGATCCCGCCGCAGTGGAACCCGGAGACCTACCTGCCTTTCGGGGTCCCCGGTCTGGGCCTCATCGTCGCCCTCATCTCGTTGACCCTGATCGGTTTCCTGGCGGCCGGGTATCTCGGCCGCATGACCATGCACCTGGGCGAGCGGATTGTCGGCCGGGTGCCGGTCGTGCGTTCGGTCTACAGCTGGACCAAGCAGGTCTTCGAGACCGTGCTGTCACAGTCCTCCACCGCCTTCAGCGAGGTGGTCCTGATCCAGTATCCACGGCCGGACTGCTGGGCTGTGGGGTTCATCACCGGGGAGACGGTAGGTGAAGTACAGCGCCTCACCGCCGCAACGGTCTACAACGTCTTTGTGCCGGCGACGCCAAACCCGACGACCGGCTTCCTGCTCTTCGTGCCCAAGCCCGACGTCCATCATTTGGATCTGACGGTTGAGGAAGGCATAAAGCTGGTGATTTCCGGCGGCATCGTCATACCGGATCAACTGGGAGTCGAGGGCGCCGAGGCCGCCAAAGCTCAGGTCGAGGCCTATGCCGCAGCGCAGTCCGCGGCGTCTGCCGAGGGCAGCGACAGTCCGGAGGCCGAGCCTGCGCCGCCGCCCCGGGCCGGTTTCGTCGCGCGCTTGCGCAACTACTTTTTCGCCGGCGTGCTGGTCACGGCGCCAATCGCCATTACCGTCTGGCTGGCCTGGGAGTTCGTCACCTTCGTCGACAGCACGGTGACCCCCTATATTCCCGAGCGCTGGAATCCCGAGACCTATTTGCCCTTCACCCTGCCGGGTCTGGGCGTGGTGGTGGTTGTCTTCTGTCTCATCATGATCGGCTTCCTGACCGCCGGTTTCGTCGGCCGGACCCTGGTGTTGAGCGGCGAGCGCATTCTGGCCCGCATGCCGGTAATCCGCAGTCTCTACTCTGCCGTGAAGCAGATATTCGAGACCGTGTTCAAGGAGCAGTCCAAGGCCTTCCGCGAAGTGATTTTGCTGGAGTATCCGCGCAAGAACTGCTGGGCGTTGGGCTTTATCACCGGCCCGGCGGAACGCGGCATTCAGGAGCTGACGCCGGACGACACGGTGAACATCTTTTTGCCGACCACGCCCAATCCGACCTCAGGTTTCCTGCTGTTTTTGCCGCGCTCGGCGACTCAGACGCTGTCCATGACAGTTGAGGAGGGCATCAAGATGGTGGTCTCCGGTGGCATCGTGACCCCGCCGGACCGCAGCGGCTCGGAGCAGGCGGAGACGCTTGGCAAGGCCGCGGACGCGCCCCTGGCCAAGAGCGGCTAAAGCGGATCGAGTTTTGCGCGAACCCCTTTGTGGTCCCGACAAGACACGTGAGTCCGCCCTCCATCATTTGGTTTGAGCAAATTCTTCGGGGATGAAGGGTCGCCTTTAGCGATTCCTTGTGACCCGGATCTGCTCTAACCCTGGCGATGTATACAAGGCCAGCCGGCCAGCGTCAGATACCGGTTCTGCGGACCGCAGCGCAACTTGCCTTTCGGACCGCTTCGAGTCACGCTTAAGTCCTGGGTGCGTTTCACAGGGGGAATCCGGTTTAGGTGGAAGCACGGCTCTCTGCCGTCCAGCGATCAATCAAAAATTCGAATGGGGCACTGTGTCCGCTTCCGCACGGCGACTCCGGAAATTTAGGGAGTAGACGCATGAAAAGACGATCCTTTACCAAATTCGCTTGTCTTGCCGCCGCGGCTGCCATAGCGGTTGGTACTTTCGGTGCCCCGGCTGCCCAGGCCGCTTGGCCCGAACGCCCGGTCACCGTTGTCGTGCCGTGGGGCGCAGGCGGCGGCACCGACGCGGTGGGGCGCATTCTCGCGAGCTTGCTTGAAAAGGAACTCGGCCAGCCCTTCAACGTCGTCAACCGCACCGGCGGCTCGGGCGTCGTCGGCCACTCGGCCATCGCAACTGCCGCGCCGGACGGCTACACCATCGGCATCGTCACGGTTGAAATCGCGATGATGCACTGGGTCGGCCTCACCGATCTTTCCTACAAGGACTACACCGTTTTCGGTCAGGTGAACCTCGATCCCGGCGGGCTGATGGTGCGCAAGGACTCGCCCTATCAGACGGCGGCCGAACTCCTCGCCGACATCAAGGCCAAGTCGTCCGGTTCCTTCAAGGGTTCGGGCACCGGTCAGGGCGGCATTTGGCATCTCGGCTACGCGGGCTGGATGCTGTCGGAAGGCGTCGATCCCGACGTGGCACCCTGGGTGCCGAGCCAGGGCTCCGCCCCGGCGCTGAAGGACATGGTTGCCGGGGGCGTTGACTTCGTCACCTCGTCGCTGGCCGAAGGCCGGGCGCTGATCGAGGCCGGCGAAGTGCGCGCCCTCGCCAATATGGGGGACGAGCGCCTCGGCATCTTCCCCGATGTGCCGACGCTCAAGGAAGCCACGGGTTCGGACTGGACAGTTGGTGCCTGGCGCATGGTCGCGGGGCCGAAGGGCATTCCGGAGGAAGTCAGTTCGGTCCTCATCCCGGCTTTGAAGAAGGCCTATGAGAGCAAAGAGTATAAGGAATTCATGCAGGGCCGTGGTTTCGGCCTGATTTGGCGTCCCAGCGACGAGGCGGCGGCCTTCATGGAGAAAGCCGATTCCGATTTCGGCGTCGTGATGGAAAAGGCCGGCCTGAAGAACTGACGGGCTTGTATCGACCTGCCGGTCCGGCCGCTCAAGCCGGGCCGGCAATTCATCTCGCCGCCTGAGGATTTCGACCGCCGTGAAAGTCAATGACGCCATATCCGGCGCACTGTTTGTCGGTGTAGCCGCTCTGATTTTTGTTTTCACCTCCCACTTCCGCTCCATGCCGGGGCAGGACTATGGCGCCGCTTTTTTCCCGCGCACGATTGCCGTCATCATGGCCCTGCTGGGCGCGGCCCTGATCGTCAAGGGGGTCCGCGAACGCGACGGCAAGCCCTGGGCGGAGACGCTCGACTGGATGCGTTCGCCGCGCCACATCGCCAATTTCGCCCTCGTGTTGGCCGCGCTGGTTTTCTACATCCTCGTTTCCGACAGCCTCGGTTTCGCGATTACCGCTTTTGTTACGCTCTACGCGCTCCTCCTGTGGCTTCGCGGCCGCCAGTTCTGGGTCTCATCAGCCGTCATATCGCTCGTTTCCATGATCGCGATCCAACAGTTCTTCGGTCAGTTCCTGCGTGTGCCGCTGCCCTGGGGCCTTCTCCAGGCCTATGCCTGGTAGCGCGGCCATGGACATTTTCATTCAGGCCCTGCCGCTGGTCCTTGACCCTTATGTGCTGACGGTCATTCTCCTTTCGGGCATCTTCGGCCTCTTCATGGGCGCCATTCCGGGCCTTTCCGCGACTATGGCGACGGCGCTTCTGGTGCCGGTCACTTTTTTCATTCCGCCTGTGCCTGCGCTTGCCGCTGTCGTCACGGCAACCGCCATGGCGATCTTCGCCGGCGATCTGCCGGGCGCGCTCCTGCGTATTCCCGGCACGCCGGCTTCGGCCGCCTATACCGACGAAGCCTTCGCGATGACGCGCAAGGGCCAGGCCGAGCTCGTGCTCGGCACCGGCCTGGCCAGCGCCGTGATCGGCGGCCTCTTCGGCGCCGTGGTACTGGCCTTTACTGCGCCGATCCTTGCCAAGTTCGCGCTCAGATTTTCGAGTTACGAGTATTTCTGGCTGGCCTGCCTTGGCCTCACCTGTGCCGCGTTCATTTCCACCAACCAACCGGTCAAGGGGGCGCTTTCCCTGCTCGTCGGCCTTCTGATCGCGACGGTCGGCCTCGACCCGATGTCGGGTCAGGCGCGCTTTACCTTCGGCAGCGTCGAGCTGATGGGCGGCGTCAATTTCATCCCGGCAATGATCGGTATGTTCGCCTTGGCTGAGATCCTGCGCACGGTGACCGCGGTCAGCCCGCCACCCGTGGTCAAGCAATCCAGTATAGGCAACATCTTTGCCGGGCTCGGCGGTGTCTTGTACCGCTACAAGGTCAACCTGCTGCGGGGCAGCGTCATCGGCACGCTGGTCGGCGCGCTGCCGGGTGCCGGCTCGGACATCGCCGCCTGGATCTCCTACGCCGTCTCCAAGAAGTTCTCGAAGGAGTCGGAAAAGTTCGGCAGCGGCCATGTCGAGGGTATTGTCGATGCGGGGGCGTCCAACAATGCCGGGCTCGGCGGCACCTGGGTTCCGGCGCTGGTGTTCGGTATCCCCGGCGACTCGATTACCGCGATCGTCATCGGCGTGCTCTACGTGAAAGGCATGAATCCCGGTCCGACCGTCTTCCTAGAGCAGCCCGAGCTGATCTACGCGGTATTCATCTCGTTCTTCATAGCCAATCTTCTGTTGTTGCCGCTGGGCTACGCGGCGATCAAGTCGTCCAAGCAACTGCTGCGCGTGCCGCGCAACATCCTCATGCCGCTCATCCTGATGTTCTGCATCGTCGGCACCTTCGCGATCAACAACACCGTCTTCGGTATCGGCGTCATGCTTACGCTCGGTCTGGTCGCTTATCTCATGGAAGAGAATGGTTTTCCGATCGCGCCGGCGATCCTCGGCCTGGTCCTCGGCGGCCTCCTCGAGGACAGTTTCATGACCTCGATGATCAAGGCCAACGGAGAGTTCATTGCATTTTTCGAGCGGCCCGTCGCAGCCATCCTCGGTGCGATAACCATTGCGATTTGGCTGACGCCGCTGTTCGTGAAATGGCGCCGGCGCGGCGTGGCGCCGGCCGGCGATACCTAACGCCGGCCCGATGAGGCCTTGCAGTGCACTCGCCGAGGCCGAAGCCGATATCAATGTTGATGTATGTTTACGCTACCGACCGGTTGAGCCTCAGATCCTCGAGGCGGGCGCAGTTGGCGGCGCCTAGAACTGCGTCGATCTCCCGGCCGTTGGTCGACAGGGGGAACAGCGTGCCCCGCAACTTGACCTCGTCACCGTCCTCTTCGTAGACCTCCGATACCTTCACGGGTATCTGCTGCTCTAGCACCTGGCCGACGTACTTCACGGAACGCGCCAGCATCGATTCTTCCGGGCAGTCGCGCACGTGGCGCTCCGCTGCCTTCGACCAGTCCGCGGGCAGCTTTGCGTTTTCCAGCAGGCGCGGTCCGACGAACAGAAAAGTGGCGTCTTGAGGCGTGTCGCTGGGGTTCATCACGAAGCAGTCGAGCCAGTCGTCACCGAGTTCAACCGGATCGATGTCCGCAGTGCGCGGGAAGGCCCGGTCCTGGCGGAGATAGTTCCAGTAGTCCTCGATCCTGAGGATGAGTCGGCGCTCGGTGGCGACAAAGCCAGTCATACTTGATGCAATTTCCAAAGTGATACGACGCTCGGGCAGTTTTGCCGGTTATAACTAACAAGGGCTTAATGTCGCGCTGAGATCGGTTGAAAATCGCCGGTTTGTGAGGATTGCAGGACGTGGGCGGCTCTTGGCGGCGGCTTCAGGTCCGAACCATTGATCCTTTTGGGGAGTTAACCCGATCTGAGGTACTTCACCGCCGCATCGCGTTCGAAGAGGTAGAGCAGCACACGAAGGGCCTGGCCGCGCGGGCCGGACAGCTCCGGGTCCTTATCGAGGATCAGGCGGGCGTCGTCGCGTGCGGTGGCCAGGAGATCGCCGTGAACGGCCAAGTCCGCCAGTCGGAATGCGGGCAGGCCGCTCTGGCGCGTGCCGAGCAGTTCACCAGCACCGCGCAGCCGCAGATCCTCCTCGGCGATGCGAAAGCCGTCGTCGGTCTCGCGCAGGATGCGCAGGCGCGCCCGCGCCGTGTCGCCTAAGGGCGCCTGCCAGAGCAGAAGGCAGTTCGACTTGTCCCGGCCGCGTCCGACCCGGCCGCGCAGCTGGTGCAGCTGGGCCAGCCCAAAGCGCTCGGCGTGCTCAACCACCATGACCGTCGCCTGTGGCACGTCGACCCCGACCTCAACGACGGTGGTGGCGACCAGCACGCCGATTTCACCGGCGGCAAACTGGGTCATGACGGCATCCTTTTCCGGCCCCTTCATGCGGCCGTGGACGAGGCCGACCTTGGCGCCGAAGCGCTGCTGCAGCGCGTGGTAGCGATCCTCCGCGGCAGCCAGATCGCTTTTCTCCGATTCCTCCACCAGCGGGCAGATCCAGTAGACCTGGGCGCCGCGCTGTAAAGCCCGGTCGACCGCGTCGACGACCTCCGGCAGGCGGTCGAGGGGGAGGGTTGCGGTCTCGATGGGCTGGCGTCCCGGTGGGCGTTCGGTCAGGCGCGAACCGTCCATGTCGCCATAGGCGGTCAACATCAGGGTGCGCGGGATCGGCGTTGCGGTCATCACCAGAACGTCGACGGCCTTGCCCTTGCCGGTGAGCGTCAGGCGCTGATGGACGCCGAAGCGATGCTGCTCGTCGATGACCACCATCGCCAGGTCCTTGAAGGCGACATCCTCCTGGAACAGGGCATGGGTCCCGACGACGATGGCCGTCTCGCCGCCCGCCAGGCCGTCCAAAATGACTTGGCGCGCCTTGCCCTTGTCGCGGCCGGTCAGCAGCGCGATGCCGACCCCGGCGGCGCGGGCCAGGGGCTCGATGGTCTGGAAGTGCTGGCGCGCCAGGATTTCCGTCGGCGCCATGAGGGCCGTCTGGCCGCCGGCCTCGACCGCGGCCAGCATGGCGAGCAGCGCGACCACGGTCTTGCCGCTGCCCACGTCACCCTGCAGCAGCCGCAGCATGCGGTGTTCGGCGGCCATGTCGGCGGTGATCTCCTGCAGGGCCTGGCGCTGCGAGGAGGTGAGATCGAAGGGCAGGGAAGCGATCACCTTCTGCCGCAGGTGGCCGTCGCCGCTGAGCGGCCGGCCGTGTTGCTTCAACTGGCGATCGCGCACCAGGGCAATGGCGAGCTGGTTCGACAGCAATTCGTCGTAGGCCAGGCGTTGGCGGGCCGGCGCCAAGGGCGAGAGGTCGGCCTCGTCGCGGGGCGCATGGGCGCGGGCCAGGGCATCCTGCCAATCGGGCCAGCCTTCGCGCGCCTTGTGGTCCGCATTCAACCACTCCGGCAGCGGCACGACCCGCTCCAGTGCCGCATGCACCGCCTTGCTCACCACTTTCAGGCTGAGACCCGCAGTCAGCGGGTAGACCGGCTCCACCGCCTTCAGGCTTTCGGCTTCCTGCGGCTCGGCGATGTGGTCCGGATGGGTCATCTGCAGGCGGTCGTTGAAGACCTCTACTTTGCCGCTGACCACCCGGGTCTGGCCCGGCGGCAGCATTTTAATCAGGTAGTCGCGGTGGGCGTGGAAAAACACCAGCTCCAGGCTGCCGGTCTCGTCGTGGCACTCTATGCGGTAGGGTTGGCGCCTGGTCGGCGGGGGCCGGTGCTCGCCCACCTGGGCGGCGAGCGCGTCGATCAGGCCGGGCAGCACCTCGGCCAGGGGCGGGCCGTAGCGCCGGTCGATCAGCCCGCTCGGCAGGTGCCAGCAGAGATCGAGCACGGACTGACCGCCGGTCAGGCCCTCGAACAACTTGGCAAAGCGCGGCCCGACCCCGGAGAGGCTGGTGGCGGGCGCAAAAAGCGGGAAGAGAATTTCGGGGCGCAAGGGAACCGGCCGGGAAGAGCCTGACAAATGGGAACGACTGTCCTATATCCTAAGGCTGGATGACCAAAACCGAAACCATCGAGAACCGCCGCAAGCGCCTGCGCTTCCGGAGCTGGCATCGCGGGACCAAGGAAATGGACCTGCTGATCGGCAGTTTCGCGGATGCTCATTTGGCCGCCTTCGACAGCGACCAACTGGACCGCTTCGAAGCCCTTCTGGACGTTCCCGAACCGGTCGTCTATGACTGGATTCTGGGCCGCACCCCGCCGCCGGCCGACCAGGATCATGATGTATTGCAGCTTTTGCTGGCGTTTGACTTTCAACCGCCAGGCCGCTGATAACCTTGTAAGAATCGCCGAGACCCGATGACGGAATCCGTGACCGCCTCTGCCGCCGCAGGGGCGGACTCCGCCTTGCGCCCGACCATCGCTTCGGCGCCGCCGGGCGTCGATGCCCTGGCCCTGGCCGAAATCCTGGCCGAAGCACCGGGGCGCCGTTGGCTGCACGTAGCCCTCGACGACACCCACGCCGCGCGTTTGGCCGAGTGCCTCGGTTTCTTCGCACCCCAGGTCGAGGTGCTGGTGTTTCCGGCCTGGGACTGCCTGCCTTACGACCGGGTGAGCCCGCATCGCGATATCGTCGCCCGGCGACTGGATGTGCTGACCAAGCTGATGCACCCCGCCGAAGCGCGCTCGCAGGTCGTTGTCACCACCGTTTCCGCAGTCCTGCAACGGGTGCCGCCGCCGGCGGCGCTGGAAGGCCGCGTGATGCTGCTGCAGGCGGGCGAAACCGTCGCCGCCGGCCGTCTCCAAGGCTTTTTCGCCGAGAACGGTTACTACCGGGTCGAAACCGTGGGGGAGCCGGGCGAGTTCGCCGTGCGCGGCGGCATCGTCGATGTCTTCCCGCCGGGCCAGGAGCAGCCGGTGCGGCTCGACTTCTTCGGCGACGACCTGGAAAGCCTGCGGCTCTTCGATCCGCTGAGCCAGCGCACCACCGGGGAAATCGATCGGCTGGTCCTGAAGCCGGTCAGCGAGGTGATCCTCGACCCTGAGGCCATCGAGCGTTTCCGCACCCACTATCGCGAGCTCTGCGGGACGGTCCGCGACGATCCGCTCTACGAGGCCGTGAGTGCGGCGCGGGCGCATCCCGGCATGGAGCATTGGCTGCCGCTCTATCACGAGCGCCTGGTGACGCTCTTCGACTACCTGCCGGAGGTCGGCGTCACTCTGGACTATCAGGCGACCGAGGCGCGGCAAGCCCGCCTGGATACGATCCTCGACTTCTATCAGGCGCGCAAGCAGATGGAATCCGTCGGGGACAGCGGTGGTTGGATCTACAAGGCGCTGGAGCCGGCGGCGCTCTATCTCGATGCCGCGGAGTGGGAGCGGAACCTGGAAGGGCGGCCCGGCGGTCAGTTCACGCCCTTTGCGGCGCCGGAGAGCGCGTCGACGCGCGACGCCGGGGGACGCCCCGGCCTGGACTATGCCGAACAGCGCGCCGTAGAGCAGTCCAGCGGCAACCACGGCCAGGTCTACGATGCTGCCGGGGCGGACATCGCCCGGGAGCTTGGGGCGGGGCGCAGGGTCGTATTGGCGGCTTTCAGCGCCGGGGCGTTGGACCGCCTGGCCAACTTGCTGAAGGAGCACGCCGGGACAGAGGGGGAGGTGCTCGAAGGCTGGGCCGCCCTGGAGAACCTGCCGAAGGGTAAGGTCGGTCTCGTGGCCCTGGGGATCGAAAAGGGATTCCGTTTCGGCGAGACCCTGTTCCTCACCGAGCAGGACATCCTGGGCGAGCGTATCGCCCGCACCACCCAGCGCCGGCGCCGCGCCGAGAATTTTCTCACTGAGATTTCCGACCTGCATGAAAGGGATCTGGTGGTCCACGTCGACCACGGTGTCGGCCGCTACGAAGGCCTGGAGACGCTTGACGTCGGCGGCGCACCGCATGACTGCCTGAAGGTCATCTACCAGGGCGGCGACAAGCTCTTCGTGCCGGTCGAGAACATCGAGGTGCTGTCGCGCTTCGGCTCGGAAAGCGAAACCGTCGAATTGGACCGCCTGGGCGGTGTGAACTGGCAGGCGCGCAAGGCCCGGGTCAAGGAGCGCATCGCCGCAATGGCGGACGCTCTTATCAAGGTAGCCGCTGCCCGCGCGCTCAAGACCGCCGAGGTCATGGAACGGCCGGAAGGTCTTTACGACGAGTTCTGTGCGCGCTTTCCCTACGCGGAGACGGAAGATCAGCTGCGCGCCATCGACGACACCCTGGGAGATCTCGTGACCGGGCGGCCGATGGACCGGCTGGTTTGCGGCGATGTCGGCTTCGGCAAGACCGAGGTGGCCCTGCGGG
>CAJHXP010000192.1_pt1 | contig 17568 bp, 13 predicted proteins | sample 9198551 | NCBI WGS metagenome assembly CAJHXP01 (sample SAMEA7708297, study PRJEB35096) | sediment metagenome | biome: marine neritic benthic zone biome [ENVO:01000025]; feature: sediment [ENVO:00002007]; material: shallow marine sediment [ENVO:03000034] sea grass bed [ENVO_01000059] ... | reverse complement strand
GCCCGGCCACGACCTTCGCTTGGAGACGCTGCTCGGGCAGGGCGGCTTTGCCGAGGTGTGGAAGGCCCGGGACACCGAGCGGCCCGGAGAGCCGCCGGTCGCCCTGAAGTTCTGCCTCGACGAGGAACTGCTGCCCAGCCTGAAGCGGGAGATCGAACTGCTCGACAGGCTGAAGGGTTACAGCCCGGAAAAGGACTTCGTCCAGTTGAAGCAGACGGCCTATAGCGCCGACCCGCCGTTTCTGGTCTACGAGTACATCGATGGCGGCAATCTCACCAACTGGCTGGAAAGCTTCCAGGACAAGGCGCCAAAGCCGGAGGAAGTCGTCTCGGTGCTGAAGATGGCGGCGCGGGCCATCGCCGTGGCGCATGAACACAACATCGTCCACCGCGACCTGAAACCGGCGAACCTGATGGTGACCGGCGAGGGCCGGGTCAAGGTCGCGGACTTTGGGATCGGCGCGGTCATGGCGGAAAGCGAGGCGGCGAAGGGCGGCCAGGAGCTTGCCGACTCGGCCAACCCGACACTGCTTCACGGCGCCTTCACGCCGCTCTATTCCGACCCCATGCGCGACCGCTCGGACCCGCCCAGCCCACAGGACGACGTCTACGCCCTGGGCGTGATCGCCTACCAGCTGCTGGTCGGCAAGGTGTCCTGGCGCATGGAGGGCGGCTGGCGGCGCTATCTGGAAAAGCTCGACATTCCCGAACCCCTGATCGAGGTGGTCGATACCTGCGTCGCGCCGCCCGACCAGCGCTACGCCAACGCCGGCGCCCTGCTGGCCGCCCTGGAAAGCCCCACTAAGTCGAAAAAGCCAAAGCCGAAGAAACCGAAGCCGCAGGCCTCAGCGGAAGCGCCGAAGTCACCGCCTCCCCCTGCGGCCCGCTTCTGCCACCAGTGCGGCGGACGCCTGCGGTCCGGCAACAAGTTCTGCAACGCCTGCGGCCACCCCGTCCCGTCATGAGTAGCGTTCGGGGCCGATCCACTGCGCTTCGCCGTAGCGGTCGCCGTGGGCCCAGCCGACCGGCAGCACAGCTTCGATCTGTGCCGCCTCGTCGTCGCTCAGTTGCAGCGATCCGCCGGCGGCCAGTTCCTTCAGGTGGTCGACCGAGCGGGTGCCGGGAATGGCGATGACGGAAGGGCTGCGCCACAGCAGCCAGGCGATGGAGAGGGCCGCCGCCGTGGTGTCCATCTCCTTGGCCAGTCTGCGGAAGGCCTCGGTGATCTGCAGGTTGGCCGAGAGGTTGGGCTCCTGGAAGCGTGGGTTCACCTTCAGGAAGCCCGAGGCCGCAATCGACTCGGCGCTCGGCGGCCGGTCGGTCAACAGCGCGCGGCCGACCGGGGAGAAAGCGACCAGACTGGTGCCCAGCGCCTCGCAGGTCTGCACCAGGCCAAGCTCTGGCGAACGGGTCGAGAGGGAGAACTCCGACTGCACGGCGGCCACCGGATGCACCGCCGCGGCGCGGCGCAGCGAGGCGGGGGCGATCTCGGAAAAGCCGATGCTGTGGGTCTTGCCCGCCGCGACGAAGCCGGAGAGGGTGTCCGCCACCTCCTCGATCGGGATGGCCGGGTCGCGGCGGTGGACATAGAACAGATCGACGGCCTCGACCCCCAATTTGGCCAGGCTGGCGTCGAGTTCTGCTTCCAGGTGTTCGCGGGAATTGTCGAAGCCGCGCTTGCCGGTGTCCGGGTCGCGCCGGATCGACGCCTTGGTGGCGATGCGGAACATGCCCTCCTTGGCCTTGCCCTGCTTGGCGAGAAAGCTGCCGATCACGCGCTCCGACAAGCCCATGCCATAGACGTTCGCCGTATCGATATGGTCGATCCCGAGGTCGAGCGCCGTGCTGAGGACGGCGTGGGAGGCTTCTTCGGTGGTGGGGCCGTAGAAGTCGGTGAACGACATGGCGCCGATCCCGACCGCCGAAACCATCGGGCCGCCAGGGCCGAGTGCGCGCTTTTCCATGAATGACTCCAGGGTGTTTTTCTTGGGCGATATAGACTGGATTCGGGCTTTGGGGGAAGGGGCCTCCCTTCGGCCGGCCTTCGCGATTTGGCAGATTCTCGACAAGCATTGGCATGGCATCGCAATTCAGCCAAGTGTAATTTGGCAGAAGGCGATGCGGCGCGACGAACCCGGCGGTTCCGGAATGGCGCCAGTAGCAGGAGAATCGGCCCGACCATGGTGACCAGAGACAGGCTGCACTTTCTGCTGCTGAACATAGGTCATTTTCTCGACCACCTCTTTTCGCTGATCTTCGCCAGCGTTGCGGCCCTGGCGTTGCATCGTGAATGGGGGGTCGGCTATGCCGAGCTGCTGGTTTACGCCACGCCCGGGTTCTTCGCTTTCGGCCTCTTTGCCCTGCCTGCCGGCTGGCTGGCCGACAAGTGGAGCCGCGACGGCATGATGTGCGTGTTTTTCATCGGCATCGGGCTGGCCGCGATCGTCACCGGCTTCGCGCAGTCGCCCCTGCAGATCGGCATCTGCCTCTTCGTCATCGGCATTTTCGCAGCCATCTATCATCCGGTGGGCCTCGCCATCGTCACCATGAAATGGCGCAATACCGGCATGCGGATCGCCGCAAACGGCGTTTGGGGCAACCTGGGGGTTGCCAGCGCCGCGCTGATCACCGGATATCTGATCGACCATGGCGGCTGGCGCATGGCCTTCATCCTGCCGGGCCTTTTCTCCATCGCCGTGGGGCTGGCCTATTTGAAACTCTGCTGGGCGGACATTCACACTGACCACCGAGCCCCGAAAGCGGCGCAGAGCGGCGACGGCGCGGTACTCTCTCGCGAACTGCGGACGCAGCTGCTGCGGGTCTCGGCCATCGTGTTCCTGACCACGGCGGTCGCCTCGATCATTTTCCAGTCGACGACCTTCGCCCTGCCGAAGATCTTCGACGAACGCCTGCAGGGCCTTGCCGCGCAGCTGGCCGCCTGGGCCGACAGCGCCCCGGGCTTGGGCCAGGGCGACGTGGCGACCCTGGTCGGTTCGCTGGCCTTCGTGGTTTTCTCGGTGGCCTCGATGGCCCAGCTGCTGGTCGGCAGCCTGCTCGACCGCTTTGGGCCGCGCCCGGTGTTCCTCGGCGTGGCGACGCTGCAAATGGTCTTCTTCTCGCTCATGCCGGGGCTGACCGACGGCTTCGCGCTCGCGGTCGCGCTCGGGTTCATGCTCGGCGCCTTCGGCCAAATCCCCATCAACGACTACATGATCAGCAAGATGGCCAGTGGCGCTTACCGGGCAAGAGTCTATGCCGTGCGCTATGTCGTCGCCTTTTCGGTTCTGGCCATGACGCTGCCCCTGATCGCCTTCGTTTACGACACCTGGGGATTCGACACGCTGTTTCGCATTCTCGCGGCGGCGGCCCTGGTCATCTTCATTGCCGTCGCGAGCCTGCCGCGACGCTTGCCGTCGGCCGAGGCGGCGGTGGCGGCGGAATAACCCGCCCGGTCTTACTTCGTCTTTAGCCGCTCCGCTCAGTCGATGCGGATGACGATCTTTCCGAGGTGGTCCTTCTTCAGAAAGGCTTCCTGTGCCCGGCGCAGATCCTTCAAGGCAAAGACCTGAGCGATCAAGGGGCGCAGTTCCTCCCGCTCGATATAACCGATGACGTCGGGCAGGATGTTGTCGGGCTGCAAGGTCGATCCGAAGAGCGTGAGGTCGCGCAGATAGAGCGTCCGCACGTCGAGCTCGACGATGGGCCCCGCGATGGCGCCCGCTGTCACGTAGCGCCCGCCGCGCCGCAGGGCGGCGATCATGTCGGGCCAGCGCGGGCCGGCGACCAGGTCCACGACCGCCTCGAAGGCGTCCTCGGCGAAGGGTTCGTCGCGCGTAACGGTTTCGTCGGCGCCGAGCGCCCGGAGGTCCCCGGCCTTGTCCGCGCTGGTCATCGCGGTGACATGCGCCCCGCGACGCTTGGCCAGCTGGACCGCGGCGGAGCCGACCCCGCCCGAGGCGCCGGTGATGAGCACGGGTTCGTCTTTCAGGCCAATGCGCTGCAACATGCCCTCCGCGGTCGAATAGGCGCAGGGGATCGAGGCGAGCTCGTTGTCGCTCCAGTCGGAACGGACCGGCAGGGCATCTTTGGCAAAGGCCCTGGCGTACTGCGCGAAGCCGCCGTCGCATTCCGATCCGAAGGTCCAGGTCGAAAAGGGGCCTCCGGCGGCGCCGGTCGTTTGCAGCGCGCGCACCAGAACGCGCTCCCCGATCCGGCTGTCCGGCACGCCCGGCCCCACCGCGACGATTTCGCCACAGCAATCGGCGCCCTGGATACGCGGAAAAACGATGGGTTCGCCGGACCAGCCGCCATCGGCGGCACCGGCCTCGGCATTGCCTCCGGCGGCGCCCGAGGCGGTATCGCCGCGCACCGCCTTGGAGTACCAGGCGGTGCGGGTGTTGATGTCGGTATTGTTCACCGAGGAGGCGGAGACCCTGATCAGGACTTCGCCCTCGCCGGGCCGCGGCACGTCCAGGTCCTCCCGCCATTCAAGCCTGCCCAAACCGCCATGGCCGGTCAGCACCACACCGCACATCTTTTCCGGAATGTTCATTGCTTGCCCTGCTTTGCCATAGCCGCCTTCTTTTTCGCCGGGCGCTTGGTCGCCTGCTTCAGCGTCCCCAGGCTCATTCCCTCCAGCCGCGTCTCGATCTCCTCCGCGAAGCGCGTCACGGCGAAGTCGGCGAAGGCCTTGACGCGGGCGGGGAGCAGGCGGCGGTGGGGATAGAGGATGCTGAGGGCGGCCGGCTCCGGCGCGTGGTCAAGCAGGATCGGAACCAGGGCGCCGCCGCGCAGGTGCTCGGCGACCTCCCAGAGCGGTTTCAGCACGATCCCCTGGCCGGCCAGGGCCCAGGTCGTCAGCACGTCGCCGTCGTCGGCGTCGAAGCGGCCGTGAACCGAAATCGGCCGCGGACCGTCGGGGGACTGCAGGGTCCAGCGGTACTGCTGGGAGCCGGGAAAGCGCAACAGCAGGCAGTTGTGGTCGAGGAGTTCCTCGGGCGTCTCGGGCCGGCCGTGCTCCGAGAGATAGGCGGGGGCGGCGCAGAGGACGCGCTCGCAGTCCACCACCTTGCGCGAGATCAGCGAGGAGTCGGAGAGGATCGCCAGCCGGACTGCGACATCGACGGATTCGGTCAGCAGGTCGATGATGTGCTCCGACAGGCGCAGCTGCAGCGTCACCTGGGGGTGAAGTGCCTGGAACTCCGGTACCAGGGGAGCGAGGACCCGGCGGGCAAAGCCCAGAGGCGCGGTGACCCGGAGCGTCCCCTGCGGCGCGCCGCCGACCCCGGCGGCCACGTTCTCGGCGCGCTCCACCGCCGCGATCACCTCCTGGGAGGCCTGGTAGAAGGCCAGGCCCTGCTCGGTCGGCTGGACGCGCCGGGTGGTGCGGTTCAGCAGGCGCACGCCGAGGTGCGCCTCCAGCGACTGGATGCGATGGCTGACCACGGCGGGCGACAGCCGCAGCTGGCGGCCGGCCGCCGACATGGAGTCCTGCTCCACAACGCGCACGAAAACCCGGATGTTTTCCAGAAGGGACATGGCTTGCCTTTGATTTCCCCCGGAAGTTTATTTGGTTTTCTTTGAAAGTCATAGCGCTGTGCTTTCGATTCCTTGGGCCCGGCTCGCGCGCTAGCATGAAGCCCTGGTTGGCCGGCAACAGAGGTGCCGGATTGCCCCCGTGCTTCGAGACGCTCGCGCGCTCGCTCCTCAGCATGAGGTCAATTTCAGCGCCTCACCTTGAGGAGGGCTGAAAGCCCGTCTCGAAGGGCGAGGCCGGCAGATAACGGGGTGACAGGCAAGAAGGGGTGTCGCGATGCTAGGGGTTCTCTGGGAATGGCTGGAGATGGCGGTGCGCTGGCTGCATGTCATCGCCGGCATCGCCTGGATCGGCAGCTCGTTCTACTTCATCGCCCTGGATCTCAGCCTGAAGCGGCGCGAGGGCCTGCCCGAGGGCGCCGGCGGCGAAGCCTGGCAGGTGCACGGCGGCGGCTTCTACAACATGGTGAAGTACATGGTCGCGCCGGCGCGCATGCCCGACGAACTGACTTGGTTCAAGTGGGAGGCCTACACCACCTGGCTCTCCGGCATCGCGCTGCTGGCGCTGGTCTACTACCTGCAGTCCGAGCTTTACATGATCGACGTCGACGTCATGGAGATGGCGCCCTGGATGGCGGTGGCGATCAGCGTCGGTGGCCTGGTTCTGGGCTGGGTCGTCTACGACCTGCTCTGCAAGTCGCCGCTCGGCAGCAACGACACCCGGCTCGCCCTGGTCGGCTTCGTTTTCCTGGTCGGCATTACCTATCTCTTCACCCTGCTGTTCAGTGGCCGCGGCGTCTACATGCAGATGGGCGCGCTGATCGGCACCATGATGGTCGCCAACGTCTTCATCATCATCATCCCCAACCAGCGCAAGGTGGTGGCCGACCTCATCGCCGGGCGCACGCCGGATCCGAAGCTGGGGATGCAGGCCAAGCAACGTTCGCTGCACAACAACTTCCTGACCCTACCGGTCATCTTCCTGATGATCTCCAACCACTATCCCCTGGCCTTCGCCAGCCGCTGGAACTGGGCGATCCTGGCCATCGTTCTGGTCATGGGCGCGGTGATCCGCCACTTCTTCAACAGCAAGCACAAGACCGGCAAGGGCCCCTGGTGGACCTGGGCCGCCGCCGCCCTGGGTCTTGCCGCCATCGTCTGGCTGAGCGCCCAGCCGCCGGCCTCCGTCGACGCGGCGGCCCTGCCGGCGGAAATTGACCTGGCCGACCTCGGACCCGAGGTGGAAAACGTGGTGCTGTCGCGCTGTTCCATGTGCCATGCCGTCGAGCCGCTGTGGGAAGGCATCACTGTCGCACCCAAGGGCGTCCTGCTGGAAACCCCGGGACAGATCCGCAGCCATGCCCGCGCGATCGAGATGCAGGCGGTGCGCAGCCATGCCATGCCGCCGGGCAACATCACCTTCATCGAGCCGGAGGAACGGCAAGTTCTGGCCGCCTGGCTCGCCGCCGGGGCGCCGGCTTGGTAGGTTCACGGTTATGATGCCAGCTACAAGCGCCCTTCGTGGGCGCCTCCTGAGCTTCCGCGACGACCCGGCCAGCGCCGGTGCGGCCGCCTGCGACTATATCGAGGACGGCCTGATTCTGCTGGCGGAGGGCCGTATCGTCGAAGTGGGAGAGGCTGTGGATCTCCTGACGCGTGTCACCGAAGGGATGCGGGTCGATCATTTCCCCGATTCCTTGATCCTGCCGGGTTTGATCGACGCGCACATTCACTTTCCCCAGACCCAGGTGATCGCCTCCTACGGCGCGCAGCTGATGGACTGGCTGGAGCGCTACGCCTTCGCCGAAGAATTGCGCTTCGCCGACCCGGATCATTGCGCGGCGGTCGCCGGCTTCTTTCTGGACGAACTGGCGCGCAACGGCACCACCACGGCGGCGGTCTACGGCAGCGTGCATCCGCAGGCGGCCGAGGCCTTCTTCACCGAATCCCATCGTCGCAATACTCGCATGCTGGCGGGCAAGGTGCTGATGGACCGTAACGCGCCGCCGGGTCTCACCGATACGGCGCAGCGCGGTTACGACGAGTCCAAGGCCTTGATCGAGCGCTGGCACGGCAAAGGACGCCAGCTCTATGCCGTGACGCCGCGCTTCGCCATCACCTCGACCGAGGCGCAGTTGGAAGCCGCCGGCGCTTTGCTACGAGAACACCCGGACTGCTACCTGCAGACTCACCTCAGCGAGAACCGCCGCGAGATCGAGACCGTGCACAGGCTCTTTCCCTGGGCGCACAACTACACCGGCGTCTACGAGCGCTTCGGCCTCTTGGGCCCGCGGTCGCTCTTCGGCCACTGCATCCATCTGGACGACGTCGAACGGCGCCTCTTGAGCGAGAGCGGTTCCGTCACAGTGTTCTGCCCGACCTCCAACCTCTTCATCGGCTCCGGCCTCTTCGACCTGGCCAAAGCGCACGACCCGGCTTTCCGCCTGCGCGTCGGCATCGCCACTGACGTCGGCGGCGGCACCAGCTATTCCATGCTGCAGACCCTGGCCGAGGGCTACAAGGTGCTGCAGCTACAGCACCAGAATTTGCCGGCGCTCATGGGCTTCTACTGGCTCACTCTGGGCAACGCCCGGGCGCTCGGCCTCGACGATCGCATCGGCGCGCTGGAGGCCGGGCGGGAAGCCGACATCGTGGTGCTGGATGCCCGCGCAACCTCCGCCATGGCCCACCGCGCCGAACGGGTCGAGACCCTGGAGGAGGAGCTCTTTCTCCTGATGACCCTGGGCGATGACCGCGCGGTGCGCGCCACCTATATCGCCGGCGAGAAGGCTTACAGCCGCGCTTGACGAACGCAGGGTGAAGCGCGGTTTTTGACGCGCGGTGGGAGCGTTCACAAGCTTGTGTCGAAGCCAACTTTCTCCAGCCCTTGACCCCCTGATCGGTGGCAATAACTGAAAGGACAGGCAAGCGCCCAGCCGGCTTGCCCGTTGTGATACCGAAGTAGCAGAGGGATGAAGCGATGACAGGCAAGGTGAATCTCGAACGAAGGTCGGCAACGCGGCGTATTGGGGGCTTGATGATTGGTTTTTCTCTGCTGACTTTGGCGCTGTCCGCCTGTGCCGGTGTCCAAAGCCGACCCCGTGACCCCAACCGGAAACCCCACTGGGAGAGAGACGACCAGCGCAGCGACTGACTTGGTCGTCGCCGGGCAGAGCCGGCGGAGGTAGTCAAGAGCGGTCGAACCGGCTAACCGAGCTCGAAGCTCGTGATACCGAAGATGCGCGAGAGCGGCAGGTCCGGCGCTGGGCCGCGGTACATGCGTGCCGTCTCGAAAACCGGTTGCAGGCCGAAGCGTTCGGCCAGGCGCACCGCCGTCGGATTGTCTTCCGGGGTATCGAGCGAGATTTCCGCTTCGGGCCCGGCGGCGCTGCAGAGCGCCAGAAACAAGGCGGTCGCCGTCTTCTCATCCTCGGCAAAGAGCGGTCCGATCTTGAAGCCGCTGCGGCAGGCGCGAATGACGCCGTAGCCGCTTATCTTCCCGTCGGCGACGGCGATCTTCGTGGTTCGTCGGCTGCTTGGATCGGGCGTGACCCAGGCTTCTATGAATCTTTCGCGCGGTGCCGCGAAGAACGGCCTGTCGAAGGCGAGCAGGGCGGGCAGGTCGTCGGCCGTGACGGTCCTTATAGCGGGGTCTTCTTCTCCGCCCGGTCCCGTCGCCGGCACGCCTGTGTGCCTGACGTTTCTGCCGGCGTAGACGAAGCCGCTCTTGCGGTAGTTGTCCTGCTGGTCGACGACTCCGTCGAGGCCGACGACGCGGCCTTCCAGATGGGCCATGCCGGCGTTCCAGGTGGCGATGCCGGCGCCCTTGCCGCGGTGGTCCGGATTCACGATGTAGAAGCCGAGGAAGCCGAAATCCTTGCCATAGCGCACCACCGAAATCGAGGAGACCGGCGCGTTGTCGAGCCTGCCGATGAGGAATCCCTGCGGATCGGCGCCGTGAAAGGCCGCCAGATCGTCCAGACCCGGGTTCCAGCCCTCGGCGGCGGCCCATTCGATGGCGACCGCGAAGTCCTCCGCGCTCGCCTGGCGTAGATCCAGTTGGCTCATGGCTGGGCTGACGTCTTCCACAGAATTCGTGTGCTTTGAGCCCGGCATAGGGGCAACTTGCGCACTATGGCCGGGATCAACCTTGGCTGTAAATATGACCTTCACTATATAGCCGTAGTAGTCTCGATCTTCGAAAGCTGGCGGCGAGCGCTAGGAGGCCTGCATGGCGCCTGAGAAAAATCCCTGGGACAGCGGCTCCCATGACGAGGATCCGGAGGGTCCGCGTGGCTCTTCGGGGGGCTGGCTGTGGTTGCTGCTGATCGTCGGCGTTGTCGGCGTTGTCTGGTTGCTGATCAGTGCTTTTCCACAACGCCAGCTTGAATCGGGGGACTGGGCCTATCTGGTCAAGCTGGGCGCCATCCTGGTGGTCTGCTCCAGCGGTATCGTCTTCCTGCGCCGCATCCCCGTCGGGCAGACGCTGCGCAACCTGGCGATCTGGGCCGGTATCGGCGCAGTTCTGTTCCTCGGCTATTCCTTCCGCGGCGAGTTCTCCAACCTGGGCAACCGCCTGGCCGGGGAACTGCTGCCCTCCCGGGCGGTCGAGGTGGGAGACGGCGTGGTGGAGATCCGCGCCGGCATCGACGGCCACTTCACCGTTACCGCCAGCGTCAACGGCCTGCCGGTCGACTTCCTGATCGACACCGGCGCCAGCGATATCGTGCTGAGCCCGGCCGATGCCGCGCGCGCCGGCTACGACACCGCCCGCCTCAGCTTCACCCGGCAGTACGCCACCGCCAACGGCTTCGGCCGCGGCGCCCCGGTGCGCCTGGACAACATCGCCGTCGGTCCGATCGTGTTCGATAACGTGCCGGCCTCGGTGAACGAGGCGCCGATGTCCAACTCCCTGCTCGGCATGACCTTCCTGCGCGCGCTGCAGTCCTACGAGGTGCGCGGCGACGTCATGATCCTGCGCCGCTAGTCTGATCGAGGTGGCGCGGCGTTGGTGCTGCGCGGGAATATTTGCTAGACCGGTAAGTCTAAGGAGTGGCCCCGACGGCTTGGCGCAAATTCGCGCCTTTGCCGACGGGTGCTCAGGAAAGACGCCGGAATGGCCATCGCCGATATCGTTCTGACCACCGCCGTGCTGCTGATGGTCGTGGCCAGCGTGCAGCCGCTTGCGCGTCGCACCGGATTGCCCTTCACCGTAATCCTGGCCGTGGTCGGCGTGCTCATCGGGTTGGCGGCGCTCTGGATGCTGCGCACGCAACTGACCGACCAATTCGACGAAGTGGCCGAGTTGGTGATCGACATCCCGGTTTCCTCCGCCACCTTCCTCACCATCCTGCTGCCCATGCTGCTGTTCCAGGGTGCCATCACCATCGACGTGCGCCGTCTGGCGCAGGACATTGCGGCCGTCACCCTGCTGGCGGTGCTGGCGGTCGTGGTCGCCCTGGTGGTGATCGGCGGCGCCGTCTACCTGGTGGCGCCCATGCCGCTGGCGGTCTGCCTGCTGTTCGGCGCCATCGTCGCGACCACCGACCCCAGTGCCGTCATCGCCCTGTTCCGCGATCTCGGGGCGCCGGCCAGGCTTACTCGCCTGGTCGAAGGCGAGAGCCTGCTGAACGACGCCACCGCCATCGCCGCCTTCGGCGCCTTCCTTGCGGTGGTCGTCACCGGGGGCGAGCTGGATTTCTGGATGGTGACGGAAAGCCTGGCCGTCCGCCTGGCCGGCGGCGTGCTGGTCGGCCTGCTGGCCGGCTGGGCGGTGGCAAAGGTGCTGTCCGCCCTGCGCTCCTACCGTGGTGCCCAGATCACCATCGTGGTGGCGCTGCCCTACGTGGTCTACGTGCTGTGCAGCAACTATCTGCAGGTTTCGGGGGTGGTCGCCGTGGTGACCAGTGGTCTGGTGCTGAGCGCGCTCGGGCGCTCCCGCTTTCAGCCGGGGGCCTTTCAGTTCTGCCTGGATACCTTGGAGCAGCTTGCCTACTGGGCCACCAGCCTGGTCTTCGTGCTGGCCGCCATCCTGGTGCCGCGTCTGCTCGAGGATTTCGCCTTTGCCGACCTGCTCTACCTGCTGGTCGCGGTGGTCGCCGCCCTGGTTGCCCGCGCGGTGATCCTCTTTGGGGTTTTTCCGCTGCTTTCGGCCGTTCGGGCGACGCAGAGAATCAGTACCGCCACCAAGACCGTCATCATCTGGGGCGGACTGCGCGGTTCGGTGACCCTGGCGCTGGCCCTGGCGGTCTCCGAGAACGCCGCAGTCGATCCGGAAGTGAAGCATTTCATCGCCATCCAGGCCACCGGCTTTGCGCTCTTCACGCTGCTGGTGCAGGGCACGACGCTCAGCCCTTTGATGCGGTGGCTGGGGCTCGATCAGCTCTCGCCCATCGACCGTGCCTTTCGGAGCCAGGTGCTGACCCAGTCACTGTCGAGCGTGCGCTCCAACCTGCGTTCCTTCGCCGGGCGCTACGAATTGGACGACGAGCTGGTCGACACGGCGGTCCGGCCTTACAGCGAGCGTTTGTCGCGGGTGGCGGAGGATACCTCCTTCGCCGAAGAACTGAGCGACCGCGAACGCCTGACTGTCGGTCTCATCGCCCTCGCCAACCAGGAAAAAGCATTGCTCATGGAGCAGCGCTGGAGCGGCGGCTTGCCGAGCCGGCTGATCGACCGCTACCTGCTGACGGTGGAGGCCATGATCGACGGCGCGCGCGAGGAGGGTCGTCTCGGCTATCTCCGCGCCGCGCGACAGCCACACAAGCAAACCTGGTGGTTCAGGGCGATCGGGATCCTGCATTCTCGCCTTGGCCTCAGCCGGCTGCTGGCCGCCTATCTGGGCCGGCGCTTCCAGTATTTGCTGGTCAACCGCATCATCCTGCTGGAACTGGTGGTGTTCCTGGAGTTCAGGCTGGGCGGACTGCTCGGCGACCGCCTGACCGAACTGCTGGGCGAGATCGTCAATCAGCGCGTGATCGAGATCGAACGGCACATCGATGCGCTGCGCCTGCAGTATCCGAAGTTCGCCCGCGAGCTCGACCATGCGGTGTTGGAGCGCTACGCCTTCCGGGAGGAAGTCGAGCAGGTCGACCAGATGCGCGAGGCCGGCATCATCAGCGAGGACCTGGCCAGGAGCCTGAGGTCGGAGGCTGAGAGCATTCATGCCAGCCGGCAGCGCTCGGCCGCGGTGGATATTCGTGCCACGACGCCCGAACTGCTCGGCGCTTTCCCGGTGTTCAGCAGCCTTGGCGAAGCCGAGCTGCAACGTCTGACCAAGCGTCTGCAGGAGCGGGTCTTCGCTGCCGACGCCTTCGTCTTCAAGCGCGGCGATCGCGGCGACGGCATGTACTTCATCGCCAACGGCGCGGTGGAGATCGTTATCGGGGAGGACCGGCTGCGCCTCGGGCGCGGCGACTTTTTCGGCGAGATGGCGCTGCTCGACCATATCCGGCGCAGCGCCTCGGTGCGCTCCATCAGCTATTCGCACCTGCTGTTCCTGCCGCGCGCGGCCTTCGAGGAAATCAGTGGCCGCCTGCCCGAATGGCGCTCCAAACTGGCCGAGGTCGCCCGCGACCGCCGCGCCATGAACGCGCGCGCCACGGAAGAGGGCGAGGCCTGAGCGGCGTCGCGGTCTATCTCCTGCGCCGTCCGCTGTAACGGCCGCCGACCCGCAGCGAAAACCACCAAAAAGCGCGGATTAATCTCGCCTGACACCTCTCGCAGCCCTTCTCCCGTAGCTGTCTGTGGGTTGCCGAGCGATCACGCCGGCACCAGAATAGGAACAGCGATTTCGGAGCATTGGATCTTTGCGATGAACACTTCTCTAGCCATTTGTCGTGATGCGCGCAAAAGCGACAGCCGTGCCATGGCTCAGCTGATCGAGATCGCCGGCGAGGGCATTCCAACCTACCTCTGGTCGCAGCAGGCCAAGGACGGCCAGGCGCCTTTGGACGTCGGCGCCGAGAGGGCCGCGCGGGAGGGTGCTAATTTTTCCTACCGCAACGCCGTCGTCGCGCATGTCGACGGCAAGGTGGCCGGCATGCTGCTCGCCTATCCCTTGCCGGCTCCGAGCGCCGAGGACCTGGCCGAGCTGCCGAGCATTCCCGCTCTGCTGCGCCCCTTGGTCGAGCTCGAGTACCAGGTGGCCGGCAGCTTCTACGTCAATGCCCTGGCGGTCTTCGAGACCTACCGCGGTCAAGGCATCGGTAACGACCTGCTGAAGATCGCCGGCGAACGCGCAGTGGCGGCCCGTTGCGATACCCTGAGCGTACAGGTCTTTGCCGAGAACGAGGGGGCTTTCCGTCTCTATCGGAACTGCGGTTATGGCGTGGTCGCCCGGCGACCTATCGTCGCCCATGAATGCTACCCCTACAGCACCGAAGTCTTGCTCATGACCTGCCCGGCCGCCGCATGACGGCAGGCTGACGCCCGCTGCCTTCAGGAGTCGCCGGCGATCGGCGCGGCTTTCTTTGACGCAGCCTTGCCGGTTCGCTTGAGGCCTTCGCTGACGTTCGCCCAGGTGCTGCCGAGATGGCTGCGCAGAATGGCGGCGAGGGCCTTCCCGTCGCGATTGCGCAGCGCGTTCAGGATATCTTCGTGCTCCTGGATCGCGACATCCCACTTGGTGTTGTGGGCATTGGAGCGATAGCGCACCCGGTAGAGCTGGGCGTTGATGCGCGCATGGGTCTCGATGAGGCTGGCGTTGCCGCTGATCGAGACGATTGCCTTGTGAATCTGCTGATTGGCCTTGAAGTAGGCCAGACGATCCTTGCGGGCGTAGGCCGCCAGCATTTCGTAGTGCAGAGCCTGAACCTCCGCCAGGTCTTGCTCGCTTGCCCGGGCACAGGCAAGCTCGCCACCGAAGGCCTCCAAGACCCCGAGCAGTTGCAGGAGGTCCTGGACCTCCGCAGGGGCGGGATTGGCAACCACGGCCCCGCGGTGTGGGAAGAGTTCTACCAACCCCTCGGTCGCCAGTACCTTCAAGGCCTCGCGCAGCGGTGTGCGGGAGACCTGTAGCGTCTCCGCCAGGGCGCGTTCGCGAACCCGCTCACCCGCCGGAAGCACGTCCTGAGCGATCATGTCGCGCAGACGGTTGGCAACGCTCTTGGTCAGCGGTTCGGCAGGCGCGGCCTCGTCCAGCGGCGCGTCCTGCTCAATCGAAGGGGGTAGCGTTTCCGGCGCGTCGTTTTCGTTCATCGGTCTCGAATCATCACAAGCTCCGCCGCAGGTTTTAGAGGCTGGCGCGGTTGCCGTCTATGTCCTTCGAAAATGGTATGCCATTTAAAGCTTTGTAGCGGATGGCTGTCAATTGCCTGCTGGAGACTCGAAAGGGATCGCAGAAAAGAGAGTGTAACATACTGAAATAAAGACATGAAGAATGAGGTTGCAGGAGTTTTCCGAGAATCTTCCAACAGAAGTTGACAGTTCAGGCGAGATGATTTTGTATACCATTTATAAATTATTTAATCCGGTCACTCGGAAATATGGGAGGAAGGCTATGAAGCCGCTCAAGCTACTGGCCAAGGGTGTCGCTACCCTGGCCCTGACCACCACTATTTTTGCCGCGCCGGCGCTGGCGCAAGAGGAGATCATTTTCGGCATCTCCGCGCCCACCGGTTCCCTGCAGCAGCAGACGGCGGCGGAATTCACCCGCCTCGCCAACAAGCGCCTCGCCGGTAAGGCGACGGTGAAACTCTTCGATTCGGCCCAGCTCGGCAAAGACAAGGAGCTGATGCAGAAACTGAAGCTCGGCACCGTCCACATTGCTCTGCCGTCGTCGGTCATGTCCTCGGTGGCCGATGAGTTTGCCCTCTTCGACATGCCCTTCCTGGTCAAGGACCGCGCGCATCTGACGAGGATCGAGAACGACGTCTTCTGGAACGATGTCGCGCCCACCGCCGAGGCCAAGGGTTACAAGGTGCTGGCGCTGTGGGAAAACGGCATCCGCCATATCACCAACAACGTGCGGCCGATCAACACGCCGGCTGACCTTGCCGGGGCCAAGATCCGCACGCCGAAGTCCAAGTGGCGGGTGAAGATGTTCTCCGAATGGGGTGCCAATCCCACGCCGATGTCGTTTTCCGAGGTCTTCGTCGGATTGCAGACCGGCGTTATCGATGGACAGGAGAATCCCTATACCAACATCTGGTCGGCCAAGTTTCCTGAGGTGCAGACCTACCTCTCCGTGACGGGCCACGTCTATTCGCCGGCCTATCCGACGATGGGCAAGGGTGTCTATGACAAGATGGCGCCCGAGGTTCGAGATGTCCTCGAAAAGACGGCGCGCGACGTTGCCGTCTGGGCGCGCTTTGCCGGCGCCAACGGCGATGCGACACTCCAAGGCAAGCTCGAAGCGGCCGGCATGAAGGTAAACGTCGCCGACCGTGCCGCCTTCGTCGCCGCCTCCAAGCCGATCTACGAAGAGTTCGCCGCCGAGGTCCCGAACGGACAGGCCCTGCTCGACGCGGCGCTGTCCCTGGCTGAATAACCCTGTCTAGCCTCCCCGGTTCCGGCGTCGCTTCGGAACCGGGGGTTCTTTCTGGCTAAACTGTTCTCGGGCGGGTCTGTCCTTCCCGTTTCGTTTCTTGCTGAGTTGAGATCATGGTCCTGGCTGGACGCGTCCTGCATCGCTTCCTGGAAGTCGTAACGATCTTCCTTCTAATTCTCCTGGCGAGTTTGGTTGTCGCTGCCGTGGTGTTCCGCTACGGGCTCAATGCGTCGCTGCCCTGGTACGACGAGGTCGCCTCGGTGCTGCTGGCCTGGATCACCTACTACGGTGCCGCGCTGGCCGCCCTGCGACGCGGGCACCTGGGTTTCGCCGGACTGGTTCTCAGTCTTCCGCCGCTGGCGCGCGGGTTGCTCTTCATCGTCGCAGAAGCGGTCGTCTATGCGGTCTTCATCACCATGGCCTGGGCCGGCTGGTACGTGCTGCGGGTGATGGCCGGGGAGTCGCTGGTGGCACTCGAGTGGGTTCCCCTTCAGTTCACCCAGTCGGTGGTGCCGATCGGTTGCGGGCTTTTTGTCCTGGCGCAGATCCTCTCGACCCCTCAGGCCTGGGCGCGCAACCGGGCGGGCCGCGACGCGGAGGCGGATGAGATCGAAGCGGAGATTGCCAAGGCGCAATCCGGCGGCCTGGACCGCCCGCTGGACGGAGACCGCTGATGGCCGCGCTGCTGATATTCTTCGGGCTGCTCGGCCTGATCCTGATCAACGTGCCGATCGCCGTGGCGATCTGTGCCGTGGCCCTGATCGGGATGGTGGCTTTCAACGGCGAGTTCGGCCTCTACAACGCCGCACTCACCCTCTTCGACGGGGCGACCAGCTTTCCGCTGATCGCCATCCCGCTGTTCATCCTGGCCGGTGCGCTGATGAATACCGGCGGCATCTCACGCCGCCTGATCGCCTTCGTCTCGGCGCTGATCGGTTTCGCCCGCGGCGGGCTGGCGATGGTCAACGTCGGGGTTTCGCTGTTCTTCGCCGAGATTTCCGGCTCGGCGGTGGCCGACGTCGCGGCCATCGGCTCGGTGCTGATCCCGGCGATGAAGCAGCGCCGCTACAAGCCCGTCTTTGCCGCCGCGGTAACGTCTTCCTCGGCGTCGCTGGCCATCATCATTCCGCCGTCCATCCCGATGATCCTCTACGGGGCGATGGCCGATACCTCGATCGTGCAGCTTTTCGTCGCCGGTATCATCCCCGGGCTGCTCGGCGGTTTCGCCATGCTCGCCCTCTGCTACTGGTTCGCCGTGCGCTATGACCTGCCGCGCGAGGAGGCCTTTTCCCTGACGCACCTTGGCAAGGCGACGCGCGAGGCCTTCTGGGCCCTGCTGCTGCCCGTGATTATTCTCGGGGGGATCTTCGGCGGCATCGTCACGGCGACCGAGGGAGCGGGCCTGGCGGTGGTCGCGGCGCTGTTGATCGGTGGCCTGATTTACCGCGAGCTGCACCTGCCGGATCTCTATCACGCCATGCTGGATGGCGTGACGCAGACCGCCGTGGTGATGCTGCTGGTCGCCACTTCGGCGGTGCTGGGCCT
>CAJHXP010000491.1_pt1 | contig 17578 bp, 18 predicted proteins | sample 9198551 | NCBI WGS metagenome assembly CAJHXP01 (sample SAMEA7708297, study PRJEB35096) | sediment metagenome | biome: marine neritic benthic zone biome [ENVO:01000025]; feature: sediment [ENVO:00002007]; material: shallow marine sediment [ENVO:03000034] sea grass bed [ENVO_01000059] ... | reverse complement strand
GGAACACCTGCAGGCCGTGCGCCCGGTCGACCCGATGCGCGCCAAGCACCTGGGCCGCGCGCTGCAACAGCTGGCCGAGGAAGGCGCTGCCCGCGTCATCAAGCCGGCCTTCGGCGCCGACTGGATCGTCGGCGTGGTCGGTCCACTGCAGTTCGATGTGCTGGCTGACCGTATACGCACCGAGTACGAGGTGCCGGTGCGTTTCGAACCTACCGCCCTGCACACCGCGCGCTGGGTGGAAGCCGACGACCCGCTGGCGCTGAAGCGCTTCATGGACGCCAACCAGGGCGCCCTGGGTACGGATCACACCGGCGCGCCGGTCTTCCTGGCCCCCAACGCCTGGCATCTGCATCGTGCGGCCGATGACCACCCCGAGCTGCGCTTCCTCAAGACCAAAGAGCAGATCTAGGGGCGCCGGCGATGGACCTGCAGCCCGACGGGCGCCTGCCGAGCGAACTCTGGATCATGGCGCACATCAAGCGCTGTATCGTCGAGGGCATTCCGGCCACCGTCGTCCATCGCGGCGAGAAGAACAGCGGCACGCTGATCCTCAAGATCAATCAACTGGCAGAAGGCGTGCGCATCCTGAACCAAACCCGCGACATCGACGGCGCCCTGGCCTGGATGCAGGCACTCGGCGACGCGCTGGTGCCGGAGACCGAAGCCGACTCCTACATAGAGCGCGCCATCAAGCGGGATCCGGACGTCTGGGTGGTGGAGATCGAAGATCGCAACGGCGAGCATCCCTTTGAGGGCAAGCTGCTTTAGGCGATCTCTAGTCATAGGAGACCCTATGTCCAAGCGTTCCATCACCCTGACTGACGATCTCTACGCCTATCTGCTGGAAAACTCCCTGCGCGAGACGGACGTCATGCGCCGTCTGCGCAAGGAAACCGCCGGGATGCCCTGGAGCGGCATGCAGATTTCGCCGGATCAAGGCCAGTTCATGGCCCTCCTCGTGGAGATTATCGGCGCCCGTCGCTGCATCGAGATCGGCACCTTCACGGGCTATTCGACACTGGCCGTGGCCGCCGCGCTGCCCGCAGACGGCGAAATCGTCGCTTGCGATGTCAACGCGCAGACGACCGCCGTCGCCAAACGCTATTGGCAGGAAGCCGAAGTAGTTTCACGCATCGACCTGCGCCTCGCTCCGGCAATCGAGACCCTGGACGCTCTGATCGCTGAAGGTGCTGAAAATACTTACGATTTCGTCTTCATTGACGCGGACAAGGCGAACTACGACACCTACTACGAACGGGCTTTGACGCTGCTGCGTCCCGGCGGCCTAATCGCCGTCGATAACGTTTTGTGGGACGGCGCGGTAATAGATCCGGCACGCGATGACGAAGACACCGAAGCCATCCGTCGCCTCAACGCAAAAATTGCGGCGGACCAACGCGTTAGCTGTTCCATGCTGCCGATTGGCGACGGCCTCATGCTGGCATGTAAACAAATTCTGTAGAATTCTAATCGAAACATAATCGCTGCTGTTAACTGATGCTTAAGCAGACGTTAAGCCCATGTTCATTCCGTCATGAAAAGCTGGTTACATCGGCGGAAGAGTTTCGCCGGCAGTGCAACAAAACGAATGAGGCTTCTCATGTTGAAGATTTTAGCGCTCGGCGCTGGACTCGCCCTCGTTAGCACCAGCGTAGCGGTGGCGCAGCCTCAGTGTGATCAGCGAGATTCTGTTCTTCAGGTTCTTGAGCAGAAGTACAAAGAAGCGCCTGTCGCTCTTGGTGTGACGCACAACGGTGGCCTGGTTGAGGTGCTCAGCACCGGCAACGGGAACACCTGGTCGATCATCGTGACGACTCCCGAAGGAATGAGCTGCTTGGTTGCTGCCGGCGAAGGCTGGCGTGCGATGCAGCAGGCTTCTGTCGATCCGGGCGCCTGACCAAAGCTACCGTTGTTGCCGGCATCTGCCGGGCCTGAGGACTTATAAGAGGTCGATGCACTCAGGTTCCTTGATCTCCAAGGACACTAAGACGGTTGGTTCGAGAGTCAACGAACTCTCTAGTTAAATGCAGGATGAAGAACCCGATCACCGGGTTCGATCACGAGGCGGGACGCCGTCCCTGCGTTAAGTTCAAGCACCGCGCTGGCGGGCTGACCCGAGACGATCGCCCGCAGAGAATGCGGCACAGTGCGCTCCTCGATGCGCACGATTTTCCCCGCTTCGTCGATGAACAGCATATCCAACGGGATAAGCGTGTTCTTCATCCACATCGCGCGCGGCGCCGATCCCCCGAACAAAAACAGCATGCCGGCTTCCGCCGCCATCGTCCGACGGAACATGAGCCCCTGTGCCCGTTGATCCGACGTAACCGCGACCTCTACTTCAAAGGCGTGGCGCTCGCCGGCCGCGGTTTCGATGGAGATATCGTTCTTCTCGAAGGTCACGAGCCTGCCGGCCGACTGCGCCTGTGCCGGCGACGGGCTGCTGCCCGGGCCGGGCACAGCCAGAAGCGCGAGAAGCAGCGTCAAAATGGTGATAAGGCGTTTCATGATTCTAGATGTATCCGCCGGGAGGATCGGTGACAAGGGGATCAGGGCGCCAAGACCCGCGCGGCGACCTCGCGGATCGCGGGACGAATCGGTCCCGGGCGCGGGTTGTCCGCCAGGGTGGTGAACCAGGGCTCCGGCGGGTTGCGGCCGCGGCTGTGGCGCCATTCGAGGGCGCGCAAGATGCTCTCCGCCCCGGGCGGCAAGCGGTCCGGGATCTCAAGATCGTTCAAGGTCGCCCAGACACCGGCCCAAGCGCGGCCCACCGACCAAGGATTGTAGCCCCCGCCCCCTAGAACCAGCAGCCGCGGTGCCAGCCCCCTCACCCGTGCCACTACCCGCCAAAGAGCCAGGTTGGAGAGCGCCAGCTTGCTCAATGGATCCTCCGCCAGACCATCGGCGCCGCACTGCAGCACCAGGGCCTCGGGTGCGAAACCCTCGATCAGCGGCAAGACCGCCGCCTCCATCAGATAATCCAACTCGCTGTCGTTGAAGCTCTCGGGCACCGGCAGGTTGCGGGCGAAGCCGCCTGCCCGGTCGCCGGGGCTGCCGGCTTCGCTGCCTGCCTGGCCACCCCCTTGTCCCATGGGCCAACGCTGGTCTTCGTGGACCGACAGGGTGAAAACCCGTGGATCGTCATGAAAGGCGGCCTGCACGCCGTCGCCGTGGTGGGCATCGACATCGAGGTAGAAGATCCGCGTCAGCCCGCCGTCGAGCAGCGCCAAGATGCCCAGGACCGGATCGTTGAAATAGCAAAAACCGCTGGCGCGGTCAGGGCGGCCATGATGCGTGCCGCCGGCCGGGCTGTGAATGACGCCCGGCGCCTGCAGCAGTTTGCCGGCCAGGATCGAGGCGCCGCAGGCGGTGGCAGGCCGGCTGAAGATCTGCGGATAGATCGGGTTGCCGTTGCGGCCGATGTTGAAGCGGACCTGCTCGGCCGGATCCAGATTTCGCGACCGCTCGGCCCGCTGCACCGCGTCGACATAAGCAGGGTCATGAAAACGGCAAAGTTCTTCGGGCGTCGCGCGCGGGCTGTCGATGTAAGCCTCGTCCGGCAACCAGCCCATCGCCCGGCAGAGATCGATGCAGGTGGAGACCCGCGGGATCGCCAGGGGGTGACGGCTGCCATACGTAGAGTGGCGGTAGATATCGCTGCCGATAAAGCGCGGCAGTTCCCCAGCGCTAACCATCGGACTTCAAGAGCCGGTTCAGGGCCAGCGGCGCAACGAAAGTGGTCACCACGGCCATGATCACCAGGACCGAAAATAGATTGCCGACCACGTGGTCGCCAGGCGCCGCCACAAAAATGCCGGCCTCCGCCACCACGCCGAGGATGATCAGTTCGACGGCGCCGCGCGCCGACATTCCCACGCCGATGGCGCAGGCCCGGCGCCGATCGAAGCCGAGCAGCAGCGCCGGCGCGCCGGACCCGACCAGTTTGCCGAAGAAGGCTGCCAAGAGGACCAGCACCAACAGCAGCGGCACCTCGACGATGGCCCGCAAGTCGACCTGCAGACCAATGGAAACGAAGAACAGCGGCCCGAGCACACCGCGGCAAATGGACCCCAGGATCAGCCGCATGTCGTCGTAAGGGTGACGGCCGACGCGCGATGATTCAAAAAACAAACCGGCCATGAAGACACCCAAGATCCAGTGCAGATCCAGGGCTTCGGCCAGCAGGGCGTAGGCCAACCCCACTGTTACGATGGTGCTGAACTCCAGCGCATCGACCTGCGCCTCCTGCAGGCGCCCGCTGATGTGCGGATAAATGTGGACGCCGACCAGACCGGTGACCGCGAAGAAGCCGAGGGCCTTGGTCGCCAACCAGCCCAGATTGGCGAGATCGGTCTCCCCGCCGGTGGCCACGAAGGTGGTTATCCCGGCCATGAGAAGCAGGCCGAAGACGTCGTCGATCAGCGCTGCTGAAAGCACCAGAATCCCCAGGCGGCTATGCAGCAAGCCCATTTCCTCGAAGACATGAGCGGTTGCGGGGATCGCGGTGACCGATATGGCAACGCCGACAACCACGGCCTGCACCGCTTTCAAGTCGGAATCGGGGATGAACCACCAGGCCAGCGACATACCCAGGGCGATGGGCAGCAAGACGCCGCCAGGCGCCACCAGGAAGGCACCGCCCGAGGCGGCGAAAACCTCCCGCGGCTCCATCTCGACACCTGCCTGCAGCACCAGGAAGAAGATCGCCACGGTGGCGAGGTGCCCGACATGCGGCGCAGTCTGAAGACTGGCAAGGAAACCGTTCGGCGGTCCGGCGATCGTAATTGCCAAGACGATCAGCACCCCCGCCAGGAGCTCGCCCACCGGCGCGGTCTGTCCCAGGCGCTCGGCGCCAACGCCGCACAAGCGGGCCACCAGCAGCAGACACAACAGTTGAGCGATGATCAGGAGCATGGCTGGTCGATCCTCTCCGCGCGGACGAACACAGAGCGCTCAGGGCAAGCGCGCCAAGCGGGCGCGGATCAGATCGTAGAACCCGGTCGCATCAATGCGGTTGATAACCCGGCAGTTTGCCTGCGCCGGTGTCACGTTCCACCAGTCCACGACGGTCATCCCCATGGTGAGTTCCGATCCGGTCTCGATCTGCACGCTGCAGTCCTTGCCCTCGAAGAGGTCCGGCTGCAGCAGATAGGCCAGCACACAGGGATCATGCAGCGGGCCGCCATCGGCGCCGTACTTTTCCATGTCGAAGCGCTCATAGAAATCCAGCATGGCCGCTGCTGCTGTTCCGGTCTTGCTGCCGAGCGCCCGCAAAGATTCTATCCAGGCCGGGGACATCAAGGCTTTGTGCGTAACATCAAGCGGATGCATCGTTAACTTAACCCCGGACGTGAAGACTACATGAGCCGCATGGGGGTCGACGTAGATGTTGAATTCGGCGCTCGGCGTGACATTGCCGCCCTCGAAAAAGCCGCCGCCCATCAACACGATCTCGCCAATTCGGGGAACAATGTCCGGCGCTTTTATCATTGCCGCCGCGACGTTGGTCAGCGGCCCAAGGGTGCAAAGAGTGATGCTGCCGGCCGGTGCCGCGCGCAGGCTGTCGATGATCCAATCAACGGCATGCTGCTCCTGAAGCGGCATGGTCGGCGTCGGCAGGTCGGGCCCGTCGAGGCCGGTCTTGCCGTGCACTTCCTCCGCCGTCACCGGCGGGCGCACCAAGGGACGGGCGCAGCCCGCAAAGACTTTGATATCGGGCCGCCCAGCCAACTCGCAGACCTTGCGGGCATTCAACTCGGTGAGGCTGAGCGGGACGTTGCCCGCCACCGCGGTAACGCCAAGCACCTCGAACTCCTCCGAGGCCAGGGCGAGCAGGATCGCGATCGCATCATCCTGGCCGGGGTCGGTGTCGATGATGATAGGCCTTGGAGCCATGGGCGCCTCTCCTGGGATCTGTATACCAAACCCTGACCGGGACTCCGATAGAGTCGCCGAAACCTAGCGATGCCCCATTGCCGGGCGGTGCGCAAGGCCCCCCGCGGGGCCGACCGCCGTATGGAACTCTCGAATCGGCGGTGCAGGAAAAAAGTTGCCTTGGCCGGCGCGACACGGTCAAGGCTCACAGGGTACGGGAATCAGACCGAAAATCAGCGTAAATCGCCTCGCCTGGTCGCAAAGCCAGACCAACCCGTTGGGAAAGCGAATTCCGGCCGCTGTTTCCGGCTGTTTTATGCCGGTTTGTCTTGACCGCCGCGGTTCGGTCAGTAGGCTCGGTCCCCTTGCTTCCAGGCCCAGAAAAGACAGCTATTCCTGTGACTCACGGCTCGCTCCTTCCAGTTCGTCGATCGAACTCCAAAGATATTGGTCGCGCATGACCCTCGCCTGGATCGTTCTGCTGCCTTTCGTCGGTGCCCTGCTGCCTGGCCTGCTCATTCGTGCGGGACGCAACGCTTGTGCTGTGACCACGGGCGCGGTGACGCTGCTGGCCCTGACCTTGCTGCTGTCTCAGGCGCCTGCGGTCTTTGCGGGCGAGGTGATACAGGCGCGCTGGGAATGGCTGCCTTTCCTGGGCCTCGACGTCACCTTCTTTCTTGACGGCCTGGGCTTCTTTTTTGCCGGCCTGATCCTGGGGATCGGCCTGCTCATCATCATCTACGCGCGCTATTATCTCTCCAAGGACGACCCGATGGGTCAGTTCTACGCCTACCTGCTGTTGTTCCAGGGCGCGATGGTGGGAATCGTCCTCTCCGACAACGTTCTGTTGTTGCTGGTCTTTTGGGAGCTGACGAGCCTCAGTTCCTTCCTGCTCATCGGCTATTGGAAGCACCTTCCCGAAGGCCGCCAAGGCGCGCGGATGGCGCTGGCAGTGACCGGCATGGGCGGCTTGTCGATGATTGCCGGGATGCTGATCCTCGGCAATGTCGTGGGATCCTATGACCTGACAGTGATCCTGCAGCATTCCGCCGAGATCCAGGCATCGCCCTGGTACCTTCCGGCACTGCTGCTGATCCTCGGCGGCTGCTTCACCAAGTCGGCACAGTTTCCCTTCCATTTCTGGCTGCCGCACGCCATGGCGGCGCCGACACCGGTCAGTGCCTACCTGCACTCGGCCACCATGGTGAAGGCGGGTATTTTTCTCATGGCGCGCATGTGGCCGGTCTTGGCCGGCACCGACGCCTGGTTCTACATCGTCAGTACCACCGGCCTGGCAACCATGGTCATCGCCGCCTGGATTGCACTGTTCAAAGACGATCTCAAAGGCCTCTTGGCCTACTCCACGGTCAGCCATCTGGGACTGATCACCATGCTGTTCGGCTTCGGAACGCCGATGGCCGCGATCGCGGGCGTGTTCCACATTGTGAACCACGCCACCTTCAAGTGCGCGCTTTTCATGACCGCCGGCATCGTCGACCACGAGGCCGGCACCCGCGACATCAAACGGCTGGGCGGCCTCGCTGTCCTGATGCCGATCACCGCGACCATTGCGACTGTCGCCGGCTTTTCCATGGCCGGGTTGCCGCTACTCAACGGCTTCCTGTCGAAGGAAATGATGCTGGAAGAGGCGGTGCACACCACCTGGGCCGGCAACGCATGGATTCTGCCGGCCCTGGCCACCTTGGGCGCCCTCTTTTCCGTGGCTTACTCCTTCCGCTACGTGTTCCGTGTCTTCTTCGGGGGTGAGCGTGACGACTATCCGCATCATCCCCACGATCCGCCCGCCGGTATGTACCTGCCGCCGGCCTTCCTGGTGGTCCTGGTGGTGGTTATCGGTCTCCTTCCGGCACTGGTCGCCGGGCCGCTGGTTACCCTGGTCTCGGGCGCCGTGGTCGGCGGGCCGCTGCCGGAGTTCCAATTGGCGATCTGGCACGGTCTCTCTCCGGCGCTCGGCATGAGCGCCCTCGCCATCGCCGGCGGCGCCTTCCTGCTCTGGCGTCACGCGGCCGCTAACAAGTTCCGCCTCGCAATGCCGCGGCCCGAAGCCAAGACCATGTTCGATGCGACGGTCAACGGCCTGGCCGCTGCGAGTAACGTCGTCATCAACGGCTTGCACAACGGCTCTCTGCGCCGCTACCTGGCGTTTTTCGTCGCCACCTCCCTTGTCGTCGGCGCGGCCGCCTTCACCAGCGGTGAGCATGCCGTGGGCACACGCCTGCCAACACCGGCGGCCCTGGTCCCGATACTCGGCTGGATGCTGCTGGTCGGCGCCTGTTTCGCCATCGTGATCTTCCATCGGCGCCGCTTGCTGACCCTGGTGATCGTTGGCGTCATCGGCCTCATCGTGTCGATCGCCTTCATCTATCTCTCGGCCCCGGACCTGGCCTTGACCCAGATATCCGTCGAGGTGGTGACGGTGATCCTGCTGCTGCTGGCACTTAATTTCATGCCCAAGGAAACGCCGCGCGAAAGCTCTCCGACCCGGCGGCTGCGCGATGGGGTGTTGGCCGGTTTCAGCGGCCTGGGCGTCGGCATGTTGATCTACCTCGTAATGTCGCGCGACTTCACCAGCATTTCCGAGTTCCATTTGGCGGAGTCCAAACCCGGCGGCGGCGGAACCAACGTGGTCAACGTCATCCTGGTCGACTTTCGCGGCTTCGACACCTTCGGCGAGATCATCGTGTTGGGCATCGCCGCCCTGGCGATCTTCGCTCTGCTCGACGGTGCCCTGCACGGCCCGGCGGCAAAGCGCCTCTCCTCCTGGATGCCGGATCTCGAGCGCGCCAAGGATCGCCACCCCCTGATGATGGTAGTAGCCACACGGGTCATGTTGCCGCTGTCGCTCGTCGTCGGCGTTTACATCTTCCTGCGCGGCCATAACGAACCCGGTGGCGGTTTCATCGCCGGCCTGGTGGTCGCCATCGCCTTCCTCATGCAGTACATGGCCAGTGGCTTCGGCTGGGCCGAGCGGCGTATGAAGATCGACTACCATGCCATAATCGCCTGGGGCGTGATCATCGCCGGCATCACCGGCGCCGGCGCCTGGCTCGCCGGACGGCCCTTCCTGACCAGCGACTACGGCTACGTGAAACTGCCCTTCCTCGAGAAATTCGAACTGGCGACGGCTATGGGCTTTGACCTCGGCGTGTTCCTGACCGTGGTTGGCTCGGTAATGCTGGCACTGGCCAGCCTGTCCCGCATGGCACGGCGTACCGAAGCACCGGTCAGCAGCGAGCCGATGGATTTCCGGCCGACCCCCGCCGATCCGGAGCAGGCCACCGAGGAGCGCGGCTAGATGGAGATCCTCATTGCCAGCGGTGTCGGCTTCATGACCGCAGCCGGAGTCTACCTGCTGCTGCGCGGCCGTACCTTCCCGGTCATCGTCGGTTTGGCATTGCTGTCCTATGCCATCAATCTCTTCCTCTTCGCCACCGGACGGCTGGTGATCAATCAGCCCCCGGTGATCTCCGAGAATGCCGCGGGCTACACCGATCCGCTGCCGCAAGCCCTGGTGCTGACCGCCATCGTGATTTCCTTCGGCATGACGGCATTGATCGTGGTGCTTGCCCTGCGCGCCTATCTGGAAGTCGGCTCCGACGAGGTCGACACCAACGAAAGCGAAGACTCCGCGAACACGGGTCCTGCGGGCTCCGGAGGAAATGCGGCATGAATCACTGGCTCGTCCTGCCGATCGTTCTGCCGGCCATGCTGGCACCCTTCATCGTCCTGGCGATGCGCCACGACCTGGTGCTGCAGCGTGTCTTCTCCATAGCTGGATCCATCGCCTTGCTCGGCATCGCAGTCGGCCTGATGACACAGGCCGCCAGCGGCCCGCCCCAGGTCTATCAGTTGGGCAACTGGATCGCCCCCTTCGGCATCGTCCTGGTGCTCGACCGGCTGTCGGCGCTGATGGTGCTGCTGACCAGCCTGCTGGCTGTTGTCGTGGCGATCTATGCGACCGGCAGCGGTTGGGACGCGCGCGGACGGCACTTCCACGCCCTGTTCCAGTTCCAGCTCATGGGCATCAACGGCGCCTTCCTGACCGGCGACGTTTTCAACCTCTTCGTCTTTTTCGAGGTCCTGCTGATCGCCTACTACGGCCTGATGCTGCACGGCGGCGGCGCCGCGAGGATGAAAGCCGGCGTGCAGTACGTCGTCGTCAACCTTGGCGGCTCGACACTGTTCCTCATCGCTGTCGGCACCATCTACGGCGTCACCGGGACCCTGAACATGGCCGACCTGGCGGTGAAAGTACCGCTGGTGCCGGCCGGCGACCAGGCGTTGCTGCGTGTCGGTGCCCTGTTGCTGCTGGTGGTCTTCGCGGTCAAGGCGGCACTGGTGCCGATCCATTTCTGGCTGCCTGGCACCTATACCAACGCGCCGGCGCCGGTGGCCGCGCTCTTCGCCGTCATGACCAAGGTAGGCGCCTATTCGATCCTGCGGGTCTACACGCTGATCTTTGGCGGCGCTGCCGGCGACGATGCCTGGCTGGCCGCCGATTGGCTGCTGCCGGCCGCTCTGGTGACGCTGGTCGTCGGCGGGGTCGGCCTGCTCGGCGCCAAGGCGCTGACGCGGCTGGTATGCTTCTCGGTCATCGGTTCCATGGGCACCCTGATGACCGCAATCGCCCTCTTCACACCTGCCGCCACGGTCGCCGCGCTTTTCTATCTGATCCACTCGACCTTCGCCACCGCGGCGCTTTTCCTCTTGGCTGACCAGATCACCGAGCGGCGCGGCAGCACGGGGGACCGCTTGGTGACGGCGCCGCGTTTCGCCCAAAGTGGCCTGCTCGCCGGCATGTTCTTCCTGGCGGCCATCGGCATGGCCGGCATGCCGCCATTGACCGGGTTCCTCGGCAAGCTGATGGTGCTCGACAGCGCCCGGGCAGCGGACTCCATGGCCACGATCTGGATCGTGATCCTGGTGAGTTCCCTGGTCGCCATTGTCGGTTTCGGGCGCGCCGGCAGCATGTTGTTCTGGAAAAGCGCCTCGGTCCCGGGACAGGAGGAGCCACAGCCGCCCGCGCGGCCTGCCTTGCCGATCATTGCGACCGGGGCGATGCTGGCCGGCATGGTGGCGCTAACGGCCTTCGCCGGCCCGGTGACTGGCTACCTGGAAGTGACAGCGGCTGAACTTTACGATCCCGTCGACTATATCCGGGCCGTGCTCGGGCCCGACGTCCTGGCCGCAAGATGAGAGGGAGGAGCAAAGCACGATGATCGCCAGGATCCTGCCTCATCCCCTGCTGACGCTGACGCTGACTGCGGTCTGGCTGATGTTGCTCAACGATTTCTCATTGGGCAGCCTGCTGTTCGGCCTGATTCTCGGCTTCACCGTGCCACAGCTGACCGCCGCCTTCTGGCCCCGACGGCCGCGCGTCCGCCGGCCACTGAAGATACTTGAATACTTTCTGGTCGTGCTTTGGGACATCGTCGTCGCCAACGTCCAGGTCGCCTATATCGTGGTGTTCAAATCCAACGCTCAAATGCGGCCCCACTTCATCACCATACCTTTGGAAATCTATTCGCCCGAGGCCATCACCGTATTGGCCGGCACCATTACCATGACCCCCGGGACCGTTACCGCCGATCTCTCCGCCGACGGCCGCAGCCTGCTGGTCCACTGTCTGGACACCGGCGATCCTGAGAGCGAAGCGGCGGCGATCAAAGAACGCTATGAGTCGCGGCTGAAGGAGATATTCGAATGATCACCTATGCCGTTCACTTCGCCGTCGCCTGCTTCGCGATCGCCTTGCTGTTGAACCTCTATCGCCTCGGCAAGGGACCCAGCATTGCCGACCGTGTGCTGGCCCTGGATACCATGGTGATCAATGGCATCGCGCTTCTTGTGCTCTATGGCATCGTGAGCGACACGGCGATTTACTTCGAGGCGTCGCTGCTCTTCGCCATGGTCGGCTTTATCTCCACCGTCGCCTACTGCAGGTTTATTCTGCGCGGCGACATCATCGAATGAGGGTGTATTAGCCTTGGGAACCATCGCCGAACTCCTCATAGCAGCGCTGATCGTCGTCGGCGGCATATTTGGCCTGGTCGGCTCCTTTGGGCTGGCCAAACTGCCTGATCTGATGACCCGCCTGCACGGCCCCACCAAATCGTCCACTCTGGGGGTCGGTTCGATCCTGATCGGCTCCATGGTCTATATCCTCTGGAGCCACGGGACATTGTCGCTTCATGAGCTGTTGATCACCCTCTTCCTCTTCCTGACGGCGCCGATTACCGCCAACTTCATCGCGAAGTCGTTCCTGCACAGACAAAGCGATTCCGCCAGAAAGTTGCCCCCCACTGGGACGGACTACGGCTGGGCCAGCTTCGACCCGCCGCCCAATTCGGCCGACGACGAGCCTGACTCCCTCGCCGGACCGCGCCGCGACAAGAGCTGAGGCAGCAGCTTTTTCAATAGCTTCCGGACTTTTTTCTAGTCCTGTTAAGGAACTACGCCGTATTGCGGGGGCTTGCGTCCGACCGCCACCCCTCTATTATTCGTCCCCAACTGCATCGTCGAAATTGCAGAAATGAACTAAGCAGACAACCTGCTTGGAAATTGGGAGGCCCAAAAATGAAACAGTTCTTTGCACCCGCAAAGGCTCAAAGCCCCATTCTGGCCCGGACGCTCTCCAGCCTCATGCTGGCCGGCGCCGCTGCGAGCCTGATTGCCGCCGGAGCGGCTTCTGCCAAGGTCGAAGGCGACACCATCGTCCTTGGCTCGTCGATTTCCCTGACCGGCAAGTACTCGTCCAACGGCGTTGACACCCAGAATGGCTACGATCTCGCGGTCAAGAAGATCAACGAAATGGGCGGCGTCAAAGTCGGCGGCAAGTCCTACAAGCTGAAGGTCCAGTACTACGACGACGAATCGACCCCTGCCCGTACCGCCCAGTTGCTCGAGCGCCTGATCAAGCAAGACGAGGTCAAGTACATTCTCGGTCCGTACAGCTCGGCGACCACCATCGCCGCCGCACCGGTTACCGAGAAATACCAGGTGCCGATGATCGAGGCCGAAGGCGCTTCGCGAGCCCTGTTCAACAAGGGCTACAAGTACCTTTTCGCGGTACTCTCGACCTCTGAGCAGTATCTCGCCAGCGCTGTCGCCCTGGCCGCCGAAACTGCCGAGAAGAACGGCAAGAAGCCGTCCGATCTGCGGGTCGCGCTGGTCTTTGAAAACGACGCTTTCTCGCTCGACGTGCGGGCCGGCGTGGTCGAGGACATGGAGAAGTTCGGCATGCAGGTCGTCATCGACGACAAGATGCCGGCCGATCTTTCGGACATCTCGGCGACGCTGACCAAGGTCAAGGCGCTGAAGCCCGACCTGCTGCTCATCTCCGGCCACAACAAGGGCGCGGTGACGGCGGCGCGGCAGATGAAAGAGCTGCAGGTCAACGTGCCGATGATCGGCATGACCCACTGCGAGGGCGCCAAGGTTGTCGCCCAGTTCGGCGCGGCGGCGGACGGTCTCCTCTGCCCCACCCAGTGGGCCGAAACTCTGAGCTACAAAGACGCCTACTTCGGCACTGCGGCCGACTATGACAAGCTCTTCAAGGCGAGCTTCGAAGGCTACAAGAACGTTCCCTACCAGTCGGCCCAGGCCTCGGCCGCGGTAATCGTCTGGAAGGAAGCCTTCGAGAGAGCCAATTCTTTGGACACCGCCAAGGTGCGCGACGCCATCGCCGCCACCGACACGATGACCTTCTACGGGCCGATCAAGTTCTCGGAAGCCGGCAACAACATCGCCAAGCCGATGGTGTTGCGGCAGATCCAGGGCGGCGCGTTCAACGTGGTTGCGCCGTCCAAGTACGCCTCGCACCCGCTCACTTGGCCGCGTAAGGCGATGTACTAAGGTTTAGCCCTATTGCCCCCGCCCTGAAACGGGCGGGGGCATCCTTATTTGTTTTCCGGGTTAGACCGAGCGAAAGACTCACATGTTCGACAATATCGGCCTGCTAGCAATTGCGCCGGTGCTCAACGTTCAGCTTCTGCTGGACGGGCTGTTCATCGGTGCCATCTTCGTCCTCGCCGCCTATGGTCTGGCCTTGGTTTGGGGCGTGATGAACGTCAAAAACCTGGCCCAAGGCGAATTCGTCATTATGGGCGGGTACCTGGCTTGGCACTTGAGCACGCTCGGGATTCATCCGATCGCTTCGCTGCCCATCGTTATCGCCATCATGTTCGCTTTCGGATGGGCGCTTTATGTGTTGATCATCAAGTACGTGGTCAGCCGGGAACTCTTCACTTCCCTCTTGGCGACCTTCGGCATCGCGCTGGTCGTGCAGCAAGGGCTCAATCTCGCCTACGGCCCTGAAGTCCGAACGGCCGACTCCGGTTTGACGACCCATGCTCTCTTCGGCGGCCTGGTGACCGTCGCGGAGATCAAGATAGTGTCCTTCGGACTCTGCGCCTTGCTCGCAACGGCCGTGATTGTCTTCATGAAGACAAGCCGCATGGGCCAGGCGATCCGGGCGACGGCGCAGGATGCCCGTGCAGCCAAAATCATGGGGATCGACACGGAGAGGGTCTACGCCTTCACCTATGCCCTTAACGCAGCGATTTGCGGGGCCGCCGGCGTGCTGGTGTCGATGATCTGGGTGATCCAGCCCTTCTACGGCATTCCGCACTCGATCCGCTCCTTTGTCATCGTTACCGCAGCGGGACTGGGCAACATCCCGGGGGTCATCATCGCCGGCCTTGGTCTCGGCGCAGCCGAGCAGTACGCCGGATTCGTCCTGGGCGCCGAATTCCAACAAGCAACCGTGGTCACTCTGCTCGTCCTGGTGCTCATCTGGAAACAGATACAGGCGGCCCGGCATCGACTGGTGGTGCAGTAAGCCATGAACAGCGACAACACACTTCCCGGTCAGACTGCAACCGGCGGCACCGGCGCCGGTCAGAGCATCATTGCCCACAACGCCGACAGGACGCCGTGGTATGTCTATGCTGCGGTCCTCGCCTTCGGCGTCGCGGCGCCCTTCATCTTCCCGGCCTATACGACCCAGATCGCCATTCTCTGGATGATGATCCTCTTTGCCCTGACCTGGGACATCGTCGGCGGGCAGATGGGCTATAACTCTTTGGGCAACATCTTCTTCTTCGGCGCCGGCATGTATATATCGGCGGTGGTCCAGGTCGGCCTCTTCACCGATGTCACGACCTACACTTCGGCGCGTGGCGGCGAGCAGTTGGTGCTCGACTACGGCGATTACTTCTTCAGCATCGGCCTGGGCACAATTGTCGCTGCAGTAGGCTGTGTGATTCTGGCCATCTTGCTCGGGTGGATCGTCTTAGGCCTTCGCGGTCCCTACTTTGCGATCGGCACTCTGGGTGTCGCTCTCTCGGCCCGCGAGTTGGCCGGCACCTGGGAATTGATCGGCGGCGGCAGCGGCATCGCGATGCCGGTCTATCCGGGCCTGCCCGACGAGAAGTCGCTGGTCTTCTATGCCGCGCTGCTGCTGTTGGCGATTCTGACCTTCATCGCCGTGCGCTGGCTCTACTCGACCCGTTTCGGATTGGCCATCAACGCCATCCGAGACGACGAGGACAAAGCCGAAGCCATGGGCATTCACACCATGCGGCACAAACTCGCCGCCTGGTGTGTTTCGGCCTTTTTCCTCGGCATGTCGGGAGCGATTTTCGGCAATATGACGGGCTTCGTCGAGCCCCTGGAAGTTGCCTTTCCGGTGGCCACCTTCGGCATCTTCATGGTGGTTATGGCGCTGCTCGGCGGCAAAGGAACGCTCTGGGGCCCGGTCATCGGGGCAACCCTGTTCCACATCGTCAAGGAGATCACCTGGACCTATCTGCTCGGCTGGCAGTGGGTGGCACTCGGCCTTCTGATCGTCGTCAACGTGGTGTTCTTTCAGGAAGGCATTATGGGCTGGATGCAACGCAAGTGGCCGGAGCGCTTTGGCATAACGGTCGACCAACGCATGAGCGCCAGCCAGTCCGGCAAGGAGGGCGAGCAATGAACCCCGCCCTGATCTCCGTCGACAAGGTGTCTAAGTCCTTCGGTGGTGTACGCGCCAACACTGACGTCTCGATCACCGTGCCGGAAGGCAAGATTACCGGCCTGATCGGCCCCAACGGTTCCGGCAAGACGACTCTGTTCAATTCCATCGTCGGCTACCACCCGATCGATTCCGGCTCCATCAAGTTCGAGAACCGGGAAATCTCCAAGCTGAGGGTGCCGCAGATCGCACGCCTCGGACTTCTGCGTACCTTCCAGCAAACACGCATCTACTCCGAGATGGACTGCGTCGAGAACATGCTGATTTCGGTCCCGCACCGCAACGCAACCTTCACCGACATGTTCAAGGGCTATTCCGGAGAACTCAACGACAAGGCTGAAAGTCTGCTGGAATTTGTCGGCCTCTATCAAAAGCGCTACCTGATCTCCGGCGATCTCTCCTTCGGCCAGCAAAAGCTGCTGGAGTTCGCCATGGCGCTGATGAACGAGCCAAAGGTGCTGCTGCTCGACGAACCCACTGCGGGCATCAACCCGACGCTCATCAACGGTCTGATCGACCGCCTGAAACGCGCCAACGAGGAATTCGGCATCACCCTCTTCGTCATCGAACACAACATGCGGGTCATCATGAACCTGGCCGAGCACATCTACTGCCTCGCGCATGGCGAGATGCTCGCCGAAGGCGGCCCGGATGAGATTCAGAACGACCAACGGGTGATCGACGCCTACCTGGGGGCGCACTGATGAGCGGCGAAGACGAAACCAAACAGCAGGTCCGCGGCTATGGCCATGGCGGTGTCGAGACCGTCATTTCCGTCGAGGATGTCAATCGCCAGGCCGCCGCGCTGGCCGATAGCGGTATTCCCGAAGGCCGCCTTGCCGAACTTGCCGGCAGCAATCCTTTCGTCAAGATCGAGCAGTTGAAAGCCGGCTACGGCAAGATGCAGATCCTGCATGACTTCAATCTGCAGGTCGGCAAAGGCCAGTCGCTCTGCCTCATCGGCCCAAACGGGGCCGGCAAGTCGACGGTTTTGCATTCCATCTTCGGATTCACCAACATTTTCAGCGGTTCGGTCAGCGTCGACGGCAAGAACGTCACCAAGATGTCGCCGAAAGACAAGCTGCGCTCCGCCGGGGTCGCCTACATCCTGCAGGACAAATCGGTCTTTCCCGGGATGACGGTGGAAGAGAACCTCTGGATGGGGGGCTATCTGATGGACAAGCCCGCCCAGGCCAAGGAAAAGGCCGAGCAGATCTTCACCAAGTACCCGCGCCTGGCGGAACGGCGGCGCCACGCCGCCAAGGTTCTGTCGGGCGGTGAGCGCCGGCTGCTTGAGATCTCCCGCGCCCTGGTCATGGACCCTGAAGTCCTGCTGGTCGACGAGCCCTCCATCGGGCTTGAGCCGCGCTTCATCGACATGGTTTTCGAGATTCTGGACGACCTGCAAAAAGGCGAAGGCAAGACCATCATCATGGTCGAGCAAAACGCCAAGAAGGGCCTGGAATTCGCCGATATCGGCTATGTGCTGGTGTCAGGCGAGATCGCCATGGCCGGCAAAGGCGCCGACCTGCTCAAGGACCCGAACGTCGGACAGCTGTTCCTCGGCGGGTGAGGGTTTGCGCGCCTCGATGATGTAATGCGCGACCAGCAGTGCGACGATCACGGCGAACATCACCCAAAGCGCGTCCCTTGAACGCTTGCCGCGGT
>CAJHXP010000114.1_pt1 | contig 17628 bp, 9 predicted proteins | sample 9198551 | NCBI WGS metagenome assembly CAJHXP01 (sample SAMEA7708297, study PRJEB35096) | sediment metagenome | biome: marine neritic benthic zone biome [ENVO:01000025]; feature: sediment [ENVO:00002007]; material: shallow marine sediment [ENVO:03000034] sea grass bed [ENVO_01000059] ... | reverse complement strand
GTCCCCGGGCACGAATATTCAGGCGTGGTGCTCGAAGTTGGCGAAGGCGTAGAGGATGTCCGGGCCGGCGACCGGGTCGTCGTCGATCCGAACATCGAATGCGGGACATGCACGGCCTGCCGCCGTGGATGGGCGCATCTTTGCGAGAATCTCGAAGCCTATGGGGTCACCAGAAACGGTGGTTTCGCCGAGAGGAGCGTCGTCTCGGCTGCTGCGTTGCATCCGATCGGCGAACTTCCGTTTCATGTCGCGGCTTTCGCCGAACCGATGGGCTGTGTTCTGAACGGCCTGGCCGCCGCGCGGTCCGAGACCGCCAGGAGTGCCCTTGTCTTTGGCGCGGGTCCCATGGGGCTTTTGATGGCTGTCGCGCTTCGCGGTCGGGGCCTGTCCGAAATCGCGCTTGTGGATATCGACGAGGCGCGGCTTGAGCTGGTCGACAGCTTCGGTTTCGCGGCAATCGCCTCCGCTTCCGCCGCGCTTGGCGAGATGAAGCATGGCGTCGATCTGGCCGTGGACGCAACCGGCCTCCCCAAGGTCGCAGGGCGCCTGACGGAGTATATCGCGAACGGGGGATCGGGATTGTTTTTCGGCGTTTGCCCGGCGGATGCGCGCATCGAGGTCTCACCGTTCGAAGTGTTCAGGCGGCAGCTGACCTTGGCGGGCTCCCACTCGCTGAATCACAACATCTCCGAGGCATTGGAAGCGATTGAAACGTGCCAGGAAGACGTCGCACGCCTCGTTTCGCACCGGCTGCCCTTTGAGGAGATATCACAGGTGTTTTCCGGCGAAGGACCGACAGGTGGTCTCAAGATACAGGCGGGCCGTGACTGACACAGATCGTGCCTCTGACGTAGTTTTCCCTATGAGGGTGTGTTGTGGGACATAGATGGGACGCCCGCGGATAGCGAGCCACTGCACGCGCAGTCTTTTCGGTTGGCTTGTGCTGATCTGGGGCTATCGCTTCCCGAAGACTTCCACGACCGACTTCTTGGCAAGACCGATGCGGGGACTCATGGCCGGCTGAAGCGGTGATCGGCCGCAACCGAGGCGGTGCGGCCCGATCTTTTCAATCCACTCTTCAGGTCTCAATTTTCCAACTCGAAGATCAGCGTCGAAAGCGGCGGCAGCACGATTTCGATCGAATTGGACCGGCCGTGTGAGGCTGCCGGCTGGCTCGCGACGCCGCCCAGGTTGCCGCGCCCTTGGCCGCCGTAGTCTGCGGCATCGCTGTTGAGGCGCTCGGCCCAGCGTCCGGCCACCGGCACGCCGAGGCGCCAGGCACCGCGCTCGACCGGTGTGAAGTTGCAGACCACGACCACGGGCGGGGCACCCTCCTTGCCGTGCCGAATCCAGGCAAAGATGGACTCCTCGGCGGCGTTGGCGTCGATCCATTCAAAGCCGTGGCTCTCGCAGTCCAGCTCGTGCAAGGCCGGGCTCGCGCGGTAGAGCCGGTTGAGGTCGCGGATCAAGGCCCGCATCCCGGCATGGCGGCGGTCGTCCAGCAGGTGCCAGTCGAGGCTGCGATCATGGTTCCATTCGGCCGGCTGGGCGAACTCCTGGCCCATGAACAGCAGCTTCTTGCCGGGATGCCCCCACATGAAGCCGAAATAGGCGCGCAGGTTGGCGAAGCGCTGCTCCTCGTCACCCGGCATCTTCGTCAGGAGTGAGCCCTTGCCGTGGACCACCTCGTCGTGGCTCAACGGCAGCACGAAATTCTCCGAGAAGGCGTAGTGCAGGCCGAAGGTCATCTGGTGGTGATGGTAGCGGCGATGCACCGGATCGTGATGCATGTAGTCCAGGGTGTCGTTCATCCATCCCATGTTCCACTTGTAGCCGAAGCCGAGGCCGCCGGTGTCGGTTGGCCGCGACACGGCGGGGAAGGAGGTGGACTCCTCGGCCAGCGTCATGACGCCGGGGCATTCGCCGTAGACGACCTCGTTCATGCGTTGCAGGAAGGCGATAGCCTCCAGGTTTTCGCGCCCGCCGTGGATGTTCGGCACCCATTCGTCTTCATCACGCGAGTAGTCGCGGTATAGCATGGAAGCGACGGCGTCGACGCGCAGGCCGTCCAGGTGATGTTCCTTCAACCAGTAGAGCGCATTGGCGATCAGATAGTTCTGCACTTCGCGCCGGCCGTAGTTGTAGATCAGCGTGTTCCAGTCCTGATGAAAGCCCTCGCGCGGGTCGGCGTATTCATAGAGCGCGGTACCGTCGAAGCGCCCGAGACCGTGCTCATCCGTGGGGAAGTGGCCGGGGACCCAGTCCAGGATGACACCCAGTTCGGCATCGTGACAGGCCTCGACGAAGTCGCGGAACTCGTCGGGCGTGCCGTGCCGGATGGTCGGTGCGTAGAGGCCGATGGGTTGATAGCCCCAGGAGCCGTCGAAGGGATACTCCGTGATCGGCAGCATCTCGATATGGGTAAAGCCCATGTCGCGGACATAGGGCACCAGTTTTTCCGCCAACTCGTGATAACTCAGTGGGCGCGCGCCGCCGTCCGCGCGCTGCCAGGAGCCGAGGTGGACCTCGTAGATGGAGATCGGCCGGTCGTGGCGGCCGGCTTCTGCGCGCCGCGCCATCCAAGTCTCATCCCGCCACTGGCGCCCGCGCAGCTCGCGCACCACGGAAGCGGTGGCCGGCGGATGCTCGCTGCCAAAACCGACGGGATCGGCCTTGAGTGGCTGGACGGCGCCGTCGGCGCCCCTGATCTCATACTTGTAGCGGGCACCCTCGCTCACGCCAGGCAAGAAGATTTCCCACACGCCGGTCGTGCCGCGCGGGCGCATGGGGTGGAGTCGGCCATCCCAGCAATTGAATTCGCCGACGACGGAAACGCGCTGGGCATTCGGAGCCCAGACGGCGAAGTGAACGCCCTCGACGCCGTCAAGCTGCATGGGGTGGGCGCCGAGCGCCTGCCAGAGGCCCAGGTGCGAACCTTCGCTGATGAAATGCTCGTCCATCCCGCCAAGGACGGGGCCGAAGCGGTAGGGGTCTTGCTCCTCCCAAACCGTTCCATCTGCTTGCAGACGCAGATGGTAGGCGCCCGGCTCGGCCATCAATTCGACAGCGAATAGACCGGCTGGATCGGCCAGGCGCAGAGGGACCGGCTCCCGGGGGGGCTGCGCCGGCAGCATCTCAACCGCGTCGATTCCCGGGCGGAAGACGCGCAGGACCCAACGCCCCTTGCCGGCCTGATGCGGGCCGAGATAAGCGAAGGGATCGCCATGCGTGCCGGCGGCAAGGGCAGCCGTCTGGCCGGGATCGGTCTGAGGAACGCCGCTTTCGGCGGTTTTCGTACGCTTGGCCATGAGTTCTTTCAAAACGCTGTTTCGGCGTTCCAGATGTCGCGGGCGTAGCTGCGAATTGTCCGGTCGGAGGAAAACCATCCCATCTGAGCGGTGTTCAGAACGGCGCTGCGCAACCAGCCGTCGCGATCGTGCCAGGCAGCGTCGATGCGGCGCTGAACATCCCAATAGGCTGTGAAGTCGGCCGCCACCATGAACCAGTCGCTTTGGCGCAGGTTGTCCACCAGTGCGGTATAGCGCTGCGGGTCGTCCGGCGAGAAGGCGCCGGAGGCAATCTGGTTGAGCACCTCGGCAAGTCGGGGATCGGCGTCGATGTGGTCTGAGGGATTGTAGCCCTCCGCCCGGGCTGCCGAAACCTGTTCGGCCGTCAGGCCGAAGATGAAAATATTGTCTCGGCCAACGGCCTCGGCGATCTCGACGTTGGCGCCGTCCAGCGTGCCCACGGTAAGGGCGCCGTTCAACGACAGCTTCATGTTGCCGGTGCCCGAGGCTTCCATGCCGGCGGTGGAGATCTGCTCGGAGAGGTCGGCGGCGGGAATCAGAAGCTCGGCCATGGAGACGTTGTAGTTCGGCGGATAGACGACCTGTAGCCGCCCGGCCATCTGTGGGTCGTCATTGACCGTCGCACCGATGTCGTTGATCAACTTGATGATCTGCTTGGCCATGACATAACCCGGCGCGGCCTTGCCACCGAAGATCATGACGCGCGGGGCCCAGCCCGCGTCAGGGCTGCGGCGGATCTCATTCCGCATGGCAGCTACCTGCAGAATGTTGAGCAGTTGCCGCTTGTATTCATGGATGCGCTTGATCTGGATATCGAACATAGCATCGGGATCTACCGTCATGCCCATGGTGCGCTTCAGGTAGTCCACGAGCCGCAGTTTGTTGTCGCGCTTGGCGGCCCCGAAGCGATCGCGAAAGCCCGCGTCGTCGGCGAGAGGCGCCAGCGCCTGCAGTTGTTCCAGGTCGGTGACCCAGTTATCACCGATTTTCTCCTGCAGAAGGACGCGCAGGGAAGGGTTGCAGTTGTAAAGCCAGCGCCGCGGCGTGACGCCGTTGGTCTGGTTGACGATACGTTCGGGATGCAGGGCATGGAGATCCTTGAACACCGTCTGCTTCATCAGGCTGGTATGAAGCGCCGAGACACCGTTGACCCGGCGCGCGCCGATGAAGGCGAGATCACCCATGCGCACCTCCTGCCCATCGACAATCTTCACGCCGGACGGGCGTTTTACCGTCTTGGCGTGATGCGCGTCGATCTGCTCGATCAGTTGCATGTGGCGCGGCAGGACCCGGCCCATGAGGTCGACCGGCCATCGTTCCAGGGCCTCGGGCAACAGCGTGTGGTTGGTGTAATGCAGGCAGTTGCGTGCGATCTCAAAGGCCTCGGCGAAGGGCTGGCCATGGACGTCGACCAGCAGGCGAATCAGTTCCGGGAAGGCAATCGCTGGATGGGTATCGTTGAGTTGGATTGCGATGGCCTGCGGCAGCCGGGTGACGTCGTCGTGTTGAGAGAGAAAGCGGCGCAGGATGTCGGCCAGCGAGGCAGCTGTGAAGAAGTACTCCTGCTTCAGCCGCAGCTCTTTGCCCTGCTCCGTGGTGTCATCCGGATAGAGCACGCGGCTGATGGTCTCGGCGAGTACCGAGGGGGCCGCCGCCGCCATGTAGTCGCCTCTGTTAAAAGGTTCCAGATCGAACTCCCGCTCCGCCTTGGCCGACCAAAGGCGCAGGGTGTTGGCCCAGCGCCCGCGCCAGCCGGGCACCGGCGTATCGTAGCCGACAGCGAGCACCGTCTCGGCCGGGCACCAGAGGACCGACCCGTCCTCCTTGCGCAGCTCGCCGCCGAAGCTGATGCGGTAGCGAGTCTCCGGGCGCTCGAACTCCCAGGGGTGGGCCTGCCGCAGCCAGTCCTCGGCTTCCTCGGTCTGCCAGCCGTTCTCGAAGGATTGACGGAACAGGCCGTGGTTGTAGCGGATGCCGTAGCCGTAGGCGGCCAGGCCTACGGTGGACATGGAGTCGAGAAAGCAGGCGGCGAGGCGGCCGAGGCCACCGTTGCCCAGCGCCGCGTCAGGCTCGTCGGCAAGTAGGGCCGTGTAGTCGATGTCGAACTCGGCCACCAGCGATCGTAAGGTCTCGTCCAGGCCCAGGTTGTCTATGGCGTCCTCCAGGAGGCGGCCGATGAGGAATTCCATCGACAGGTAGTAGACGCGCTTGTGGCGCTGCGCGCGGATGCGCTCGGTGGTCTCGAACCAGGGCGCGATCACCAGGTCGCGAATGGCGCGCGATACTGCCAGGCGCCAGTCGGTCAACGTTGCGGCGCCAGGGCTCTTACCGATGGTGTAGCGCAGGTGATACTCGATCGAACGGCGCAGTGTCCGGTCGTCAAGGCGGCTGTCGGGCTGGAGGGTGAGAGGTTCGGTCAGCATGGAGTCCTCAGGTTGGGTATACAGCGGACGGGACAGAGTCCCGCACTGGCCGCGATGCTTGGCGATCTTCAGGCGGCAGTTGCGATTTTCTTCACCAGCAGCTCCTGGTCGGGCGAGAACTGCCGGATCAACGGCAGGATGGCCGCGCCGGAAACCCGCGCCTTGGGGCCGATACTGCCGTGGCGCAGCGTGACCGGGCTGGTGCCGGTCAGGTCAAACTGCACCAAAGCCGCGCGCACGTCCTGAACCAGGTCTTCGAGCTGCGGCGGATACAGCATGGCATCGATAACCACGCCTTCGAAGTCAATGACGCTGACCGCCGCAGCGATGGCCTGGGCGATCGGCGGTGCGGCGCTGCGCCGCCACTCGGCGAAGGCTTCGGCGGCGCGCGGATCACGCACCAGCTCAGCGATAATGCCCAGGTCGTCGATGTCGGCCCCGCGCAGTGTATTTTCGAGGCTGAAGAGCGAGCCCTGACGGATCAACTGCACTTGCCCGCTTTTCGACGCGACCGGCATGGAGCCGATGGCGCCGGCATTGTGCTGGGTTCCCTCGAAGAGCTGGCCGTTGATCACCACCCCGCCGCCGATAAAGGTGCCGACATAGATATAGAGAGCACTGGAGAAGGTGAGGGCGCTGCCGAGAACCATTTCCGCCGCGCAGGCCGCGCTGGCGTCGTTGTAGGTCTCTACCGGCAAATCGGCGATCTCTGCGATCTCCGCGGCGATATCGACCTCGTTCCAGTCCAGGAGTTCGGCCGGGTCGACGCCCATGACGTCGGTCCAGCCGGAGATCTGTCCGGGCATGGCTACCCCGACTCCGATGATGCGCTGGCGCAAGGAGGGATCGGTGTCCTGCAGCAGAACGGCCAGCTCCCGCCGCAGCAATGTCGCCACCTCCTTCGTCCGCGGGGCCGTATAGGCGAAACGCTTGTACTCGATGGCCTCGCCGTGGAAGTTGACCAGCATCAGCTCCAGGCTGCGCCGGCCGATCTTCACGCCGATCGAGAGCACGCCGTTGGCGTTCAAGGCGATCGGGGTGTGCGGCTGGCCGACCTTGCCGCGCACCTTCTTTTCCTTGCGGACCAACTTTTCCTTCAGCAGCCCGTTGACGATGACGGAGATCGCCTGGGCACTGAGTCCGGTCAAGCGGGCGATCTCGGCCTTCGGCAGCGCACCATACTGCCGGATCAGATTGAGGATCATCCGTTTGTTGTAGGCGCGCAGACCGAGCTGGTCGCCGCCGCGGATCTGATGGTCGCCTCTCATGGTCCTCATTCCGTCTATAATCGCCGAGGACTGCCCCGAATCCGGCAGTCTATCTATCTGGTTCAGGGTGCAGTTTTCTCTCTCTGCAAGCAAATAATTCTTGGTGATTTATTTTTACAATCCAGGCGCGATAGATGTTTGCTCATGTGCGGATGTCCGGGGCGTCGCGGCCAAGCCTGGCGCTGATCTGGGCGATCTCCCCGGCGGCGGCGATGACTTCGGCGAGCATGACCTGCGGGTCGCCGTTCAGACGCGCTGTGTCGTCTTCGAAGCGCTCCAGGTAGACGCGCAGCGTCGCGCCTACGGTGCCGGTGCCGGACAGGCGGAAGACCGCCCGCGCGTTCTCCTGGAAAAAGAGGCGCAGGCCCTGGTGTTCGGTGGTTGAGCCGTCGACCGGGTCGCTGTAGGCGAAGTCGTCGGCCGCGGTGACCGTCAGGCCGGCAAACTTCTTGCCCGGCAGCTCGGCGAGGCGTTGGCGCAGGTCGTCCATCAATGCCTCGGAGGAGGCCTTGTCGACACCTTCGTAGTCGTGGCGCGTGTAGTAGTCGCGCCCATAGTCGGCCCAGTGTGCCTGCAGGATTTCGGCGACGGACTCGCGCCGCGCCGCCAGGATGTTGAGCCACAGCAGCACGGCCCAGAGGCCGTCCTTTTCGCGCAGGTGGTCGGAGCCGGTACCCGCGCTCTCCTCGCCGCAGAGGGTGACCAGGCCGGCGTCCAGCAGGTTGCCGAAGAACTTCCAGCCGGTCGGCGTCTCGAAGGCGTTGATGCGGAGCTTGCCGGCGACGCGGTCGGCGGCACGGCTGGTCGGCATGGAGCGCGCCACGCCCTTGAGGCCGCCCGCGTAGCCCGGCGCCAAATGGGCATTGGCGGTCAGCACGGCGAGGCTGTCGGAGGGCGTCACGTAGAGGCCGCGCCCGAGGATCATGTTGCGGTCGCCGTCGCCGTCGGAAGCGGCGGCGAAGTCCGGCGCCTCCGGGCCCATCATGAGGTCCACCAACGGCTTGGCCCAAACCGGGTTGGGATCGGGGTGGCCGCCGCCGAAGTCGGGTAGCGGCGTGGCATTGATGACGCTGCCGGCCGGCGCGCCCAGTTCTCTCTCAAGGATCGCCTTGGCGTAGGGGCCGGTGACCGCGTGCATGGCATCGAAGCACAGGGTGAAGCCGGAGACGAAGAGCTGACGGATGGCCTCGAAGTCGAAGAGGGAGCGCATGAGTTCCGCGTAGATCACCACCGAATCGATGACTTCCACGGCCATGTTTTCCAAGGTGCTCTCGCCGCAGCTGCCGAGGTCGACATCGCCGCTCTCCAGGATGCGGTACTCGGCGATCTCCCGGCTGCGGCGGTAGATCGCTTCGGTGACGCTTTCCGGCGCCGGGCCGCCGGCGGGGATGTTGTACTTGATGCCGAAGTCGCCGTCTTCGCCGGCCGGATTATGGCTGGCGGAGAGGATCAGGCCGCCGTCGGTTCTGCGGGCACGGATCACCGCCGAGGCGGCGGGGGTCGAGAGGATGCCGTCCCGTCCGACCAGCACTCGTGCGGCGCCGTTGGCCGCGGCCATCTTGAGGATGGTCTGGATCGCCCGGCTGTTGAAGTAGCGCCCGTCGCCGCCCAGAGTCAGGGTCTTGCCCGCGACGCCGCCGACGGCGTCGAAGACCGACTGCACGAAGTTCTCCAGATAGCCCGGCTCCATGAAGACTCGGGTCTGCTTGCGCAGCCCGGAGGTGCCGGGCTTCTGGCCTTCGATCGGCTTGGTCGGGACAACTTTCACGGCCATGACTTGGCCTCCTCGGGCCTGGATGTCGGACGCGGGGGGGGCTCGAAAAGCGCGGCGAGGGCGCGCAGACGCGCGTTCCTGGCCAGGCCCTCGACGGCAACCGGATAGCGGCGGCGCCAGTTGGGGTGCTCTTCGATGGTGCCTGGCAGGTTCTGCTGGGCGACGCAGCCGAGCGCGTCGTCGAGCTGCACGGCGATGAGGGTGGAGCCGGCCCGCGCCAGCAGACGGTGCAGCGCCTCGGCGATGGCGTCGTCGGCCTCGCTTGGCGGCGCGGCGGGATCGAGCCCCGCCGGCGCCAGGCCTTCGTCACACAGCAGCCGGGCAAGCGCCACGCGCTCGGCGGTGCGCTGCTGGTGCTCCTCTTCGCGCGCGGCAGCATTGTTGCCGCTGATCGCATGGCGCTGGTCGATGTCCCAGCCGGACCACCAGCCGCGCAGCGTCGGCGTGTCGTGGGTACCGAAACTGGCGAGTGTCGTTGGCCGATAGGTCGCGGGCGGGTGGAAGCGGTTGTCTTCCTTTTCGAATTGCAGGACGGCGCAGCCCAGCAGGCCTGCCTCGGCCAGACGGTCGCGCAGGCCCGGCGGCACTGAGCCGAGGTCCTCGCCGACCACGACGCAACCGGCGCGCCAGGCTTCCAGGCGGATCAGCGCCAGCAGGGGCTCCAGCGGATAGCCGACATAGCCGCCGGGGGCGCCATCCTCCGGCACCCAGAAGCTGCGCCGCAGCCCCAGGATGTGGTCGATGCGCAGGATGCCGGCGTGAGTCATGGCGGCGCGCAGCATCTCGATGAAGGGACGATAGGCGGCGGTGCGCAGCCCGCCCGGACTGAAGGGTGCCAGCGCCCAGTTCTGGCCTTCGGGATTGAAGTCGTCGGGCGGCGCGCCGAGCGACACGCCTTCGGCGAAGCAGGCCGGCGCCGACCAGGTGTCGGCGCCGCCCGGGCGCACACCGACCGCGATATCGAGATAGAGCCCGAGGCCCATGCCGGCATCCTTCGCGGCGGCCTGCGCCGCGGCGAGCTGGCGCTGTGCCAGCCATTGCAGCCAGGCGTGGTAGCGCACTTCCTTGCTGTTGGTGGCGGCGAAGGAGAGCACGGCGGGGCTGCCGAAGCGTTGCAGGGCTTCCGGCCAGCGGCGCCAGTCGGCCCCGTGGCGCAGCGAGATCGCCTCGAAAAGCGCAAACCACTCCAGCGTCTGGCCCGTTCCACTGCGCCAGGTGGTAAAGGCGTCGACCGCGGGCCCCGCCGAGCGCTCGAAGTCGGCAAAGAGAGCGCGCAGCAGGTCGCCGCCGATGGCCTCGCAGGTCGTGTAATCGACGAGCTCGCCGTTGCGCGCTGCCGCCAGGCGGGGGGCGTTGTCGCGCAGCAGTGCTTGGGCGGCATCGCTCTGGCGGAAACCGAGCACGGCGTCGACGGCGATGTGGCGCGGTTCGAAGGCAGTGCGGCAGGAGGGGGTGTAGGGGCTGATGCCGCTGCAGGCGGCGCCGCGCGCGTGCAGCGGGTTGATGCCGATGAAGTCGGCGCCGAGGCCGGCAAGCTGCTCGGCGGCGCCCGCGAGATCGGTATAGTCGCCGAGTCCGAGGTTGCGTGCCGAGCGCAGGCCGTAGAGAGCGGCGGTGACGCCCCAGGCGCGCGCGCCGCCTGAAACCCCGTGGCCCAGGACCTCAGCGCAGGAGGGCGCTTCGGGCGGCGCGGCGATCACGAGACAGGTCTCTTCGCCGGCGGAGAGACGATGCAGGCCGGCGGACGGGGTGATTTGGATTGCTTCCTCGGCGTAACCGCTTTTGACGCCGCCGTTCTCCAGCTCCAGATGCCATTCCAGCGGGGTCGTCAGCGGAATTCGAAATTCCGTGCCAGCGGTGGCCACCAGTTCCTCGGGCAGGTGCCGTGCCGCGGTTCGTGCCTGGTGAGCAGCTAGGGCTTCGGCGGCCTCTGCCTCCGTCCCCGCGGCAATCCCCATAGCGCTCAGCAGGGCGCGCTGGGTTTCTGGTGCCGTCGCGTGGAGTTGACCAGAGATATCGTGCCACTCGGGCAGGATGCCCATGGTCTCCGCAAGCTTCTGCAGGGCCGCGCCGCTCACAGCAGCTCTCCGGTTTCGAAGGCGACGATGGCCTCGGCCGGAATGTCCTGCGCCGTGCCGCGACACACCGATTTCTGCGCTTCCGGCTGGGCCGTGTCCAAGGCACGGACCCAGACGCGCCCCTCGGGCGGCGTCGGCAGGTGCGTCGTGACCGCTTTCCTCGAGCCGTTGAAGGCCAGCACCACCACGTCGCCATCGGTGGCATAAGCCGGCGCCTCGGCCGATTCCCGCAGCACCACGCAGAACCCTGCCAAGCCTGGATCGCGCCAGTTGACGCGGCTGCCGTCGAGGCCCAGCCAGGTCACGTCCTGCTCGCCATCCTGGCTGCGCTTTGCGCCATGCAGGAAGCGGCTCTGACGCAGGCAGGGGTGCGCCTTGCGAAAGACGATCACCTTGCGGATGAAGCCGAGGAAGGCATGGTCGGCGGCGGACCAGTCAATCCAGCTGATCGTATTATCCTGGCAATAGGCGTTGTTGTTGCCCTGCTGGCTGGCACCGATCTCGTCGCCGGCCAGCAGCATCGGCGTGCCCTGGGCAAGGAACACCGTGGTCAGCAGATTGCGGCGACGCTGGTCGCGCCGCAGGCGGATCTCCGTTTCCGGCGTTTCACCTTCCTCGCCGCAGTTGTCGCTGTAGTTCTCGTGATGGCCGTCTTGATTGTCCTCGCCGTTGGCCTCGTTGTGTTTCTCGTTATAGGCGGTGACGTCGGCCAGGGTGAAGCCGTCGTGGCAGGCGACGAAGTTGAGCGACGACCAGGTGGGCCGACCGTCCCGGTCGAAGGTGCCTGCCGAGCCCAGCAGCCGCTCGGCCATGTTCTGGGCCGCGTGGGCGTCACCGCGCCAGAACTTGCGCACGCCGTCGCGGAAAGCGTCGTTCCACTCGGCGAAGGGTGGCGGAAACTCACCCAGACGATATCCGCCAGGGCCGACATCCCAGGGTTCGGCGATCAGCTTCACCCGGGACAGCACCGGGTCCTGGCGCAGCGCGTCGAGGAAGCCGCCGGCAGGATCGAAGCCCTGCGCCTCGCGGCCCAGCGTGGTGGCGAGATCAAAGCGGAAGCCGTCGATCCCCATGGCGTCGACCCACCAGCGCAGGCTGTCGAGCACCAGGCGCAGGACATAGGGGTGGGCGACGTTCAGCGTGTTGCCGCAGCCGGTCTCATTCACGTAGAAGCGCTTCTGTCCCTGCTGCAGCCGGTAGTAGGCGGCATTGTCGAGGCCGCGGAACGACAGGGTGGGTCCGTTCTGGTCACCCTCGGCGGTGTGGTTGTAGACCACGTCGAGAATGACCTCGAGGCCGGCGGCATGCAGGCGGCGCACCATCTCGCGGAAGCCGGCGAGGCCCGCCGGGCCGAAATAGCGCGGTTCCGGCGTGAAGAAGCCGATGGAGTTGTAGCCCCAGTAGTTGCTGAGGCCTTTCTCGATCAGCCAGCGGTCGTCGACCAGGGCGTGCACCGGCAACAGCTCCACCGCGGTGACACCCAACGACGTCAGATGCTCGATCACCGGTGCGGCGGTCAGCGCGTCGTAGCTGCCGCGCAACTCCGCCGGCAGCTCAGGCCAGAGCTGTGTCAGGCCCTTGGGGTGCGCTTCGTAGACAATGGTATCCGACCAGGGCGTGTTCGGCCGTTCCTCCGCCGGCACCGGCGGGGCGGGGGCGGTGACCACGCACTTCGGCATGGCCGGCGCGCTGTCGCGGGTCGAGAACGACAGGTCTGCTTCGACCGCCTCAGAGTCGTAGCCCAGAGTGGTGTCGCCCGCCGTGACGCGGCCCGAAAGGGCGCGGGCATAGGGATCGAGCAGCAGCTTGTTCGGATTGAAGCGGTGGCCGCTTTCGGGTGCGTAGGGGCCGTGGGCGCGCAGCCCGTAGAGGGCGCCAGGGGCCAAGCCGGGCAGGTAGCCGTGCCAGACCGGGCCGGTCTTCTCCGGCAAGGGAAGGCGCTCGGTCTCCCGCGAGCCGTCGTCGCTGAACAGGCAGAGCTCGATTTTGGTGGCGTTCTCGGAGAATACCGCGACGTTCGCGCCGTTGCCGTCCCAGGTGACGCCGAGCGGGCCGGGCGCGCCGGCGAGCAGGTGACGCGTCGTCTTCAGCTTCATGCGCCCACCCTCAACGTCGTATCGCCCAGAAGTTCGCCGTAGATCTTCGCGTAGGCCTCGGCCGAGGTCTCCCAGCCGACCGGGTGCTTCATGGCGCGGCGCACCATGCCGCTCCAGAGCTTTCTGTCGGCAAAAGCGTCGCAGGCGCGGTCGATGGCGTCGGCCAGCGGCGCTGTGGCGACCGGCGCGAACTGAAAGCCGGTGGCCACGCCGGCCTGCAAGGCCGCCTCGTTGGCGTCGATCACCGTGTCCGCCAGGCCGCCGGTGCGCGCGACGACCGGCAGGGTGCCGTAGCGCAGGCCATAGAGCTGGGTCAGCCCGCAGGGTTCGAAGCGTGAGGGCACCAGGATGGCATCGGACCCCGCCTGCATCAGGTGGGACAGCGGCTCGTCATAGCCGATGACGACGCCGACGCGGCCCGGGTTGTCGCGCGCCGCCGCGGCGAAGGCGGCCTCAAGGTCCGCATCGCCGGAGCCCAGGAGGGCCAGGCCTGCGCCGCGGGACAGCAGGCGCGGCAAGGCCTCCAGCAGCAGGTCGAGGCCTTTCTGCCGGGTGAGCCGGCTGATGACGCAGAACAGCGGCGCTTCGCCGTTGTCGTCGAGCCGGAAACGCTCCGCCAGGGCCTTGCGGTTCTTCGCCTTGGCAGCCGGTCTGCCGGCGGCGTAGGGGGCCGCGATGTTGCGGTCGGTCTCCGGATTCCAAACCTCGAGGTCGATGCCGTTGAGGATGCCGCTGAGGTCGGCGCGGCGGTGGGCGATGAGGCCTTCCAGGCCCATGCCGAACTCGGAACTCGTCAGCTCGCGGGCGTAGGTTGGGCTCACCGTGGTGATGCGGTCGGCATAGGCAAGGCCGGCTTTCAGGAAGCCGACCTTGCCGAAGAACTCGAAGCCGCTGTGACGGAAGCCGCTTTCGGGGAGGCCGAGCTCGGCCATGGTCGCGGCAGGGAACAAGCCCTGGAAGGCGATGTTGTGGATGGTAATCAGCGTCGGCGGGGCCGCGGCCCGTTCCTTGGCGGCACCCAGTTTCAGGTAGGCCGGTACCAGGCCACCCTGCCAGTCGTGGGTGTGAACGAGGTCGGGGCGCCAGCCGCCGACCCCCTCTACGGCGATGCGCGCGGCGGCGCGGCAGAGCGCGCCGTAACGCAGATGGTTATCCGGCCAGTCCTTGCCGTCGGGGCCGAGGTAGGGATTGCCCGGCCGGTCGAAGAGCGAGGGTGCGTCGAGTGCCAGCACGTCGAAGCCCTTGGCCTTGGCGGCGAGCAGCCGGGCCCCGCCGCCGGGCTGCTTGCCCCCGAGAAGTTTGCCGAGCACCACGGTCTTGGCCTTCTTGGGCAGGGCCGCCTTCACCGCCGGGTAGGCCGGCAGGAGGACGCGCACCTCGACCCCCTGTGCCGCCAGGGCGCCGGGCAGGGCGCCTACCACGTCGGCCAGCCCGCCGGTCTTGACGAAGGGCACGCATTCGGAGGCGACAAAGAGAACCTTCATGCGGAGTACGTTTCCAAGGCGCGAGAGACTCAAGCGGGGGCCTCAACTGTTCAAGGCGTCGATCATTTGCTGGGTAACCAGGGTGACCCCACCCTTGCTGACGCGGAAGTGGCGCGCATCTTCCTCCGGGTCCTCGCCGACGACAAGTCCTTCCGGAATGATGACGCCGCGGTCCAGCACCACGTTGGTCAGCCGGGCCTTGCGGTTGATCACGCAGTGGGGCAGCGCGACGACCTTTTCCAGCTCGCTGTAGGAGTGGCAGTGCACGCCGGTAAACAGCAGGCTCTCGGCCACGTTGGATCCGGAGATGATGCAGCCGCCGGAGACCATGGAGGAGACCGCGGCACCGCGCCGGTCCGCCTCGTCGTGGATGAACTTGGCCGGCGGTGTCACCTCGCCGTAGGTCCAGATCGGCCAGTCCGTCGAATAGATGTCGAGATCCGGCACGAACTGCGTCAGGTCGATGTTGGCCTGCCAGAAGGCGTCCACCGTGCCGACGTCGCGCCAGTAGGGACGCGGCTCGGAGCCGGTCATGACACAGGAGTCGGAGAACTTGTGGGCGATGGCCTTACCGTTCTTGACGATATTGGGGATGAGGTTCTTGCCGAAGTCGTGGTCGGAGTCGGGATCGGCTGCATCCTTGCGCAGCAGATCGATGAGGAAGTCGGTTTCGAAGACGTAAATCCCCATGGAGGCCAGTGCGGCCTCCGGGTTGTCCGGCATGGCCGGCGGATCTGCCGGCTTTTCGAAGAAGTCGATGATGCGCGAGGTGGCATCCACATGCATCACGCCAAAGCCGCTGGCTTCGGCGCGCGGCACCTCGACGCAGCCGACGGTGACGTCGGCACCGGTCTCGACGTGCTGGGCCAGCATCACGCCGTAATCCATCTTGTAGATGTGATCGCCGGCCAGGATGACGATGTACTTCACGCCATAGCCTTCGATGATGTCGATGTTCTGGGTCACCGCATCGGCGGTGCCGAGATACCACTGGCGTTCGTCGACGCGCTGCGAGGCCGGCAGGATGTCGAGCATTTCATTGCGTTCCGCCCGGAAGAAGTTCCAGCCACGCTGAAGGTGGCGGATCAGGCTGTGCGCCTTGTATTGGGTGGCGACGCCGATGCGCCGGATGCCGGAGTTCACCGCATTGGAGAGCGCGAAGTCGATGATTCGGCTCTTGCCGCCGAAATAGACCGCCGGCTTGGCCCGGCGGTCGGTCAACTCCTCCAGTCGGCTGCCGCGCCCGCCGGCGAGCACGAAGGCCATGGCCTGCCGGGTCAGTGCGCCTGAACCGGTGTGGGCAACTGTTTTGCCTGATTGCATGGTTATCCTCCCAATTGCTGGTCCGAAACGAGCCCGGCGGCCTGGTGCTGCACCGGGGGCCTTGCGGTAGGGTCCGTCGGCTCGTTCTGGCCCGGTCGGCCCTGTTGCCATGCTGCCCGACTGGGCGGCAGAGCGCATCTCTTGAGGGGAATATGGCGCAGTTTGTCTGTCTTGCCAATAAAAAACTCAATGTGATTTATTTATTGACAGGAAAGGCGGTGATTGGTTAACGTTGTGTTAATGAGGCGCCAGGACCTTGCGCAGGTTGAGGCCCTGGTGCCGGATAACAACCAAGCCTAGTCTAACCGGCCTGTCCTTTGGGAGGAACATTTCAATGATATCAAAGATCATCGGAACGCTAACGGTCACCAGCTGCCTCGCCCTCACCGGGGTTGCGGCGAGCGGCGTCACGGCGCCCGCGATGGCCGAGGACATCATCGTCGGCCTGATCACCAAGACCAACACCAACCCCTTCTTCGTGAAGATGCGCGAAGGCGCCGAGGCCAAAGCCAAGGAGCTGGGCGTCGAGCTACGGAGCTTCGCCGGCAAGTACGACGGCGACAACGAAGCCCAGATCGAGGCCATCGAAAGCCTGGTCGCCGCCGGCGCCAAGGGCATCCTGATCACGCCCTCGGATCCCGCCGGCCTGACCGAAACGGTCAGCCGCGCGCGCGAAGCGGGCCTGCTGGTCATCGCCCTCGACACTCCCTTCGATCCGCCGGAGACGGCCGATGCCACCTTTGCCACCGACAACTTCAAGGCCGGTGAACTGATCGGCCAGTGGGCGGCCGCCAAGCTGGGCGATACCGCCCAGGCCAAGATCGCCACCCTCGATCTCTCGGAGGCGCAGATCAGCGTCGATGTGCTGCGCAACCAGGGCTTCCTCAAGGGCTTCGGGGTCGACGTGAAGAACATCAATAAGATGTACGACGAGGACGATCCGCGCTTGGTCGGCGGCGATGTGACCCAAGGTTCGGAGGAAGGCGGCCGCACCGCCATCGAGAACCTGCTGCAGAAGGATCCGGGCATCAACGTGATCCATACCATCAACGAGCCGGCCGCCGCCGGCGCCTATGAAGGGCTCAAATCCTTCGGGCTGGCCGACCAGGTGCTTATCGTGTCGGTCGACGGCGGTTGCCCGGGCGTGCAGAACGTGAAGGAGGGCGTCATCGGCGCGACCTCCATGCAGTTCCCGCTGCGCATGGCTTCGCTCGGCGTTGAGGCCGTGGTCGAGTACGCCAGAACCGGCACCAAGCCGGTAAACTCCGAAGGTCTCACCTTTACCAATACCGGTGTCGAACTGGTGACCGACGAGCCGGTCGAGGGCATCCCCTCGATCACGTCGGAGCAGGCGCTGGCCCAGTGCTGGGGCTAGTCCGCTGGGGCTGACGTTTCTTTAAAGAACCGCCGACCCCATTGAATGGGCTCGGCACAAGGGGGAGGGGCCTTCCAGCACCTCCCCCACCAGTCAAACTCGGGAGCGTTGTGTCATGGCCAGTGATTCGAATGACCCCTCGGGCGGTGCCGCGAGAGGCCCGCAGGACTTCGAGAAAGTGCTCGACAAGAGTGCCGCGGACGTTGCCTCCTTCGAGGCGCACGACACCTCGGCCTTCGCCAGATTCCATCATTTCCTGCACGCCAATCCGACGGCTGCGCCCATCGTGGTGCTGGTCGTCAGTTGCATCGTGTTCGGGCTCGTCGCCAACAATTTCTTCTCCGCCTTCAACCTGTCGCTGATCATTCAGCAGGTCACCATCATCGGGATCCTCGGCGCGGCGCAGACGCTGGTCATCCTGACCGCCGGCATCGACCTCAGCGTCGCGGCGATCATGGTGCTGAGCTACATGGTCATGGCGCGCTTGGCGGTTCAGGGC
>CAJHXP010000341.1_pt1 | contig 17764 bp, 10 predicted proteins | sample 9198551 | NCBI WGS metagenome assembly CAJHXP01 (sample SAMEA7708297, study PRJEB35096) | sediment metagenome | biome: marine neritic benthic zone biome [ENVO:01000025]; feature: sediment [ENVO:00002007]; material: shallow marine sediment [ENVO:03000034] sea grass bed [ENVO_01000059] ... | reverse complement strand
TCATGCCTTCGAAATCTCCCCCTTTGAACGCCGCGGAGAGAGATACGTTCGCTTTTCCCTGCACCCGGTCCAACACCATCGTCAGCCAGTGGTTCACTGCGAGGCGCGGGTCGCTGATGAAAGAACGGTTACGTCTTCCAATGGGGAGCAGGAGCATCGCTACGTGGTCGAGACGACCGTCAAGCTGGGTGATGTCAGTTGGCCGATAGAAGTGACCCTGACCAATCGTGACGAGATGGGCTTTCGCATGCTGCTGGGACGCGCGGCAGTCCGAAAACGCTTTGTCGTCGATCCGGGCAGCTCCTTCAAGCTGTCCGGCGGGACGGTTCGCAAGAAATCGACACTGAAACCAAAATCGATTCGAACTCTGAAATCGACTAAGAAGCCGAAAGCGAGGCCAATATGAAGATCGCACTCATGGCACGTAACCCGAACCTCTACTCTCACAAGCGATTGATCGAAGCCGCGGAATCCCGCGGGCATGAGATCGAGGTCATCGATACGATGAAGGTCTATGTCCACATCGCTTCCCATCGGCCGGAGATGTATTACCGGGGTGAGAAGGTCGAGGGTTTCGACGCCGTCATTCCGCGTATCGGCGCCTCGGTTACCTTCTTCGGTACCGCCGTGCTGCGCCAGTTCGAGATGATGGGCGTCTATCCGCTGAACGAGTCGGTAGCGATCAGCCGCTCGCGCGACAAGCTGCGCAGCCACCAGCTGCTGGCGCGCAAAGGGATCGGTCTGCCGGTCACGGTCTTTGCCCATTCGACCAGCCGCGCCGACGAGATCGTCGAAATGCTGGGGGGCGCGCCGGTCATCATCAAGCTGCTCGAGGGCACCCAGGGTATCGGCGTGGTGCTGGGCGAAACCCCGGGGGCGGCAAAGAGCATGATCCAGGCCTTTGGCGGCCTGAAGGCCAACATCCTGGTGCAGGAATTCATCAAGGAGGCCGGCAGCTCGGACATCCGCTGCCTGGTGGTGGGCGACAAGGTCGTGGCCTCAATGATGCGCAAGGGCGCGGAGGGCGACTTCCGCTCCAACCTGCATCGCGGCGGCTCGGCCTTGACCGTCAAGATCACGCCGGAAGAGCGCTCCGCCGCAGTGCGCTCTGCCCAGATCATGGGGCTGAACGTCTGCGGCGTGGACATGCTGCGCTCCAACCACGGCCCGGTAGTCATGGAGGTGAACTCCTCGCCCGGCTTGGAAGGCCTCGAAAAGGCAACCGGCAAGGATGTCGCCGGCGAGATCATTACCTTCCTGGAAAAGAACGCCAAGCCCAATAAGACGCGCACCCGCGGTCGTGGATAGCGGGCAACGGCCGCGACGCCACTGGAAGGCGGCACCGATGCCGCCTCTCACAATGCAGAGCTACGTCACTAGGTTACCGGCTCGGGCCCTCCGGGTTTGCCCGCAACGACGTTGACGGAGTTAGGTCATGGATGAAGTATCGCTTTGGATCCAAACGGTCAGCGCCGCCGCGTCGCGGCTGTTGGGGCAGTTTGTCGAGTTTCTACCGACCCTCGTCGGGGCGGTTTTGGTGCTTGTACTGGGGTGGCTGGTCGCCCGCATGCTGCGCTCCGCCGTGCGGCGCTTTGCGCGCTGGCTCAACGGTTTCTTCGACGGCCGTATGGGTCTGGAAAAGGCGCGCGCCTTACGGCTTTCTCCGGCTGTCGTGCAGCTGTTGGGTAATGTCACCTTTTGGCTGATCATGCTGTTTTCGGTTACCCTCGCCACCCGCATTCTGGGGTTGGTAGCCTTCTCCGCCTGGCTCGACCGCGTGGTGGCCTATCTGCCGACTCTGCTGGCGGGCGGCCTGATCATTTTGGCCGGTCTGGTGATTTCCACGCTCGCGCGGGACTTGACCTCGGCGACCATCGCTTCTGCGCGCCTCGCCCATGCCGAAGTCTTCGCGCGTGGCGTTCAGGCGGCGATTCTGGTCATGGCGCTGGTGCTTGGCATCAACCAGATCGGCATCGACGTCAGCCTTTTGGTCACCTTGATCGCGATCTTGGCGGCGGCGATTGCCGGCGCCTTGGCGCTTGCCTTCGCGCTGGGAGCGCGCAGTTTCGTGAGCAATCTCATCGGCTCGCACTACCTGCAACAGCATTACGCGCTGGGGCAACGGGCGCGATTTGGTGACATTGAAGGCGAGATCGTCGAGCTGACACCGGTCGGCATGATCCTGGCAACGGGCAAAGGCCGTGTGACGATCCCGGCGAAGATCTTCAACGAAGAACCGACCACCCTCCTGGCAGAGGTGAAAACCAATGAATAGGGCCGCAGAGCTCAGCGGGGCCTTCGTAGAAGACCAGCCGGCTAGTGCGGCCCGCGCCCTGGCCCTGGTGCCCCCCGCAGATGCCGCGGCCTTCCTCGCCTCCCTCGCGGAACCGAAGGCTGTCGGGGTTCTCGCCCGAATGCAGCCGCCGCGCGCGGCCGCCATCCTGGAAGGCTTGCCGCCGGCAAAGGCGGCAGCCTTGCTGCATCACGGGCCGGCACATGTGCGCTCGATACTGATGAGGGCTTTGTCGCCGCCGGCGCAACAGGCGATTCTGAAGGCGGTGCCACGGCGCCAGGCTGCGGTCCTGTCGCGTTATCTCTCCTATGACCCTGGCACGGTCGGGGCGTGGATGGATGTGCCGAGCGCGACCTTTTCGCCGGATGCCAGGGTGGGCGACTGTCTGCGCCAGCTGCGCAGCCTCGGCAATCGCCTGAACTCCAGCCTTTTCGTCGTCGACGCTGAACGCCAACTTCTTGGTGCGGTCGAACTCGATACCCTGCTCGCGGCGGACGACGAGGAACCTGTCGAGAGCATTATGCGGCGAGACGTTTCAAGTATCTCGCCCCAGGCAACCTTGGCTTCGGTCGTTTCGCTGGAGGCCTGGGACAGCACGCTGGCATTGCCGGTCACCGATCGCCGGCGCCTGGTCGGCAGCCTAAGGTTCGACGGCCTGCGCGAAGGCCTTGTCATCGACCAGGGTGCAAGCGGCGGCCTTCAGGTGAATGCGGTCGTCATGCATATGGCCCAGGCTTTCTTGATCAGCCTTTCGGGTCTTCTTCAGGTCGCGACGACGGAACCCGCTTTGTCGCGCCTCAAGAACGACCATGAGCAACGGTAGAAAGGCATCGAGATGAGCGGTCACCCGGAAAACGCCATTGCGCAGCTGAACCGCGTCTACCTGCGCGACTTTCCTCTGGGCGCAGCGAAACTGTTGGAGGCAATGCCCCCTGCCGAGGTGGCCCAGGCGCTGGCCGAGCAACCCGCCGACGCTATCGGCTCTGTCTTCGACTCGATGGCGCCCGATGTCGCCGCAAGTCTGTTGAGCCACCTGCCTGAGGCACTCACCCGGTCCGTTCTGGAGGAAATCCGCCCAAATACCGCCCTGACCCTCCTGGGTCAATTCGACGAGGAAGAGCGCAACCGCTGTATCGCCGACCTCAACCCGGCACTGCAACGGGAGTTGCAGGAACTGATGGTCTATCCGGACGATAGCGCCGGCCGCTTGATGGAAACCCGTATCGGCGTGTTTCGCCCGGCGATGACGGTGGCGCAGGCGCTGGAGCGGCTCAGACGATCCAAGCTGCGTGGCTTGCAGTCGATTTACCTGATCGACGACGAGCGGCGTCTCACCGCGCGGGTGGCGGTTCACGATCTTGCGATTGCCGATCCGAGCCAGCATCTGCGCGACATCGCGGAGTCGGTCAGCCTCGTGGTGCAAGGGGTTTCACCGCGGAACGAGGTGGTCGAGATGCTCGAGAGGTCACGCATGCCGAGCATTCCCGTGGTGGACTTTGAAGGCCGCCTGCTCGGGGTGGTGCGCTACACCAGCCTGATTAAGGCGATGCAGGAAGTCGCCACCGATGCCATGCAAACCATGGTCGGCGCCAGCAAGGACGAGCGCGCGCTGTCGAAGGCCATGTTCGCGGTGCGCAAGCGTCAACCCTGGCTGCAGATCAACCTGTTGACGGCGTTTCTCGCTGCTGCCGTGGTCGGCCTCTTCGAAAACACCATTGCCCAGGTGACCGCCTTGGCGGTGCTTTTGCCGGTCGTTGCCGGGCAATCGGGCAACGCCGGTGCCCAGGCGCTCGCAGTGACGATGCGCGGCTTGGCGTTGCGCGAGATTAGCCTGCGTGACTGGCTGCGTGTCACCGTCAAGGAAGTGCAGGTCGGCCTTGTCAACGGCATTTCCATCGCCGTCACCTGTGGGATCGGCGTGTTTCTCTGGAGCGGATCCATTGGCCTGGTTCTGGTGATCGCTATGGCGATGGTGCTGGCCATGGTGGCGGCAGGTTTTGCCGGTGCGGTGGTGCCGATTGTCCTGAAACGGCTGGGGCAGGACCCGGCGCAGTCTTCCTCGATTGTCTTGACCACGGTAACCGACGTCGCCGGGTTTTTCTCGTTCCTTGGAATCGCAACCCTGTTGATGTCGATGCTTTAAACGGCGAGGCTCTCCGGAGCCGCGGGGAAGATCGTCGGGTCCAGCAGCAGGCGAGCAGCAGTGAGAGAAATATGACGAAACTCAAACCCAAATTCAAACCCAAGGCGGAGCGGCAAGCGCCGATTACGATCGGCGGCGCCGAAGTGAAAGCGGGCGAACGGCGGACCATCGACTTGCCGGTCACCGATCTTTCCACCCATACCCCGATCACCATGCCTATCCATGTGGTGCGCGGCCGGCGTCCGGGGGCGAGCCTCTTCATCTGCGCGGCTCTGCACGGCGACGAGATCAACGGGGTGGAGATTATCCGGCGGCTGCTGCGGATCAGCGCGTTGCGCCACCTGCAGGGAACCCTGATTGCGGTACCCATCGTGAACGCCCTGGGCTTTATCTCCCAGTCGCGCTATCTGCCGGATCGCCGCGACCTCAACCGCAGTTTTCCGGGCTCGGCCCGCGGATCGCTGGCCGGGCGCCTGGCGCGGTTGTTCCTCGACGAGGTCGTCGCCAAGTCGACCCACGGCATCGACCTGCACACCGCGGCGGTTCATCGTGACAACTTCCCGCAGATCCGCGCCAATCTCGACGACTCCGAATGCGAGCGCCTGGCCCAAGCCTTCGGCGTGCCGGTGATCGTCAACACCGGGTTTCGCGAAGGCAGCCTGCGCGAGGCGGCGGCGGGGCTCTCGGTGCCGGTCATGGTCTATGAGGCGGGGGAAGCGCTGCGTTTTGACGAAGGCTGCATCCGTGCCGGCGTAAAGGGCGTGGTGCGGGTCATGCGCGCGCTGGAGATGCTGGCGCCATCGCACCGCAAGACCAAGCCGCGGCCTCCCGCCTTGGTCATCCGCTCCAGCCGGTGGGTTAGGGCGCCGCAGAGCGGTCTGCTGCGCAGCGCCACCCCGCTCGGCAGCGCGGTCAGCGAGGGACAGGTCCTGGCCGTGGTCGCCGATCCCTTCGGTGAGAAAGAGGTCGAAGTGCACGCCAGCATCGGCGGGGTCGTCATCGGCCGCAGCAATATTCCCCTGGTTCACGAAGGCGATGCCCTGTTTCATATTGCACGCCACGAAGGGACTCAGGTCATCGCCCGCTCGCTCGATGACTTCGAGCCGGAGACGGCTTATGAAAGCGGCCTCACCTCGGAGTTGGCCGACGAGGCGCCGATCGTATAATCGAGGCGGTGTCTGGCCGGAGGTCGTTGCGATCGTGGTGATGCTTCAGGACGTATAGAAGCGGGCCTTCTCCGCGGGAACCACGTTCAAGTAGCTCATATCAGGATTTTCCTCGCAGATCCCGATCAGCCGCTTGACCGTATCCTTGGTAAGCGCTGTGCCGGCGGAGAGCAACAGCCGGTGCCCTCCGCTATATATGTCCTTTGAGACGATCATGCCCGGCCGGATCCGGCGGTAGTGCATCTTGTCGCCATGATAGGTCCCGGACCCGGCGCTACGGACAGATTCCGCCGCGGGCACAAAAGGCGCTTCCCGAGGAAAGATCGTGTTCTTGAGGATCCAGGCATTGCTCGTATTCCGCGGCGCGGAGCTGTTCTCGGCCCGTATCACGTCCACAGCGGCATAGCTTTGCGGCGGTTTCAGCTCGGTGGTCTGCCTGGTTGCGATGTCCAGCCGCGCCCGCAGCTGCGCCTTCGAAATCGGCTTGGTGAGCAGGGCGGAGACAGCGAGTTCACCCGCGATCTTGACGATGTGTTCGTCGGCGTGACCGGTCAGCAAAAGGATCGGAAGATCGCGTGGCACGGCCGTCTGGCCGCAGCGGACCGCCTGCAGAATTTCCAATCCGGTCAGGTTGGCCATCCGGTGATCCAGAATTGCGGCTAGAGGACGCCGGGCGAGTTGCTGCATCGCATGTCTGCCATCCGAGGCTTCCAGCGCTTTGTAATCAAGGTCGCGCAGCATCGAAACCAGCAGTGAGCGGATGAAGGCTTGGTCATCGGCTACAAGGATGACGCTATGCTCTTTTGAGTTGCTCATTTCCTATAAGTCCCGATTTGGTCAGATAGACTTCCAGGCGGCGCGATTCACTCTTCAGGTATTGGACGGTCGCCGCCGCTTCCGCCCATTGTTCGGACTTGGACTGCAGTTCCAGGGTGGCGCAGGCTGCGGCAAGTCGGTCCGCGGCGCCATACTGGGCCGTTCCCTTGGCGGCATGCGCCGCTTCGAAAAGCCCCGCTGCATCCTGCTGCTTCAGAAAATGCTCGAGGGCTGAGAGGGAGTCTTTCCAGCTGTAGAAGAAATCCAGGGCAATCTGGTCAATTGAAGCCGGATCGTTCTGGCCGATGAGCTGGGCCAGCGCGTCGCGATTGATCGGCGTATCGGCGTCGTCTTCCGCAACGGCTGGCGCGGCGACTGCGCCGTCGTCACCGGTCGCGAGAAATTTGCCCGCGGTTTGCCAGTGCTGGAGGGTGGCCGACAGCTCGGCAAGCTTGAGTGGCTTTGACAAATAGGCATCCGCACCGGCTTCATAGCAGCTTTGCGCAGAGCCGGTGATGGCGTTGGCGGTGAGAGTGACGATGGCGCTGCGCGGCCGCCCCGCAGCCTCTTGAGCGCGCAGTTGTCGGGTCAGTTCCAGACCGTCCATGACCGGCATCGCCCAATCAGTGATAATGATGTCGTAGCTGCTGTGAGCCAGGAGGTCGAGCGCTTCTTGCCCGTTCGCTACGAGGTCGCAGTCGACGCCGAGTCGTTCAAGCTGGCGCTGCAGAACCATCTGGTTTACGGGCTGATCTTCAACGACCAGAACACTGGGGGCCTGATTGGGAGGGAAGGCCTCGATATCTGTTGCCGGATCGTCTTTCTTGGCTTTGGGCGCCTGTGCGATAGGTGTGGCGGTCGGACAAATGGCCGCCGACAGGGTGGCACAGGTGAGGGGGGCAGCAACCAGGCCGATATCGCCGGCGTTCAGCCACTGGCGCCGGCGCGGGGCATCGTTGCAGGAGACCACCACGAGGATGCGCGCGAAGCTGTCGCCACAGTTGGCGACGAGCCTTTGGGCCTGTTCTGGCGTGCAAGCCCGGTCCACCACCAGGATCGATTTCGCTTTGCCCGCTTGCGTTTTACTGTGCAATGCGGCACCAAGCCGGTCGACGACGCGAACAACGGCACCGGCCGCCTCCAGCTCTCTCAAAAGCGCATCGGAAGGCTTGGATTGCGGGGCAAGGAAGAAGATTGAGCAGTCGTCGAGGCGGGCGGGCGTCTGCTCGTTCCACTCTGCGACCTCGACCGGGATGCTTACCATGAAGCTGCTACCGTTCTGGGGTTGTGCGTCGCAAGTGATCTCTCCGCCGTGCAGAGCAGCAAGTTTGTGAGCGATTGGGAGGCCCAGTCCCGTGCCACCGAAGTCGCGCGAGATGGACTGGCTCGCCTGCTGAAAGGGCTTGAAGAGGAAATCGGCATTTTCCGGATCGAAGCCGATGCCCGTATCGTCCACCGCAAAGTGCAGACATGCCCTTCGCTCATCGACGCGCTCCGCTTTAAGGGAAAGGCAAATCCGTCCCCCGGCAGTGAACTTGATGCTGTTGCTCACCAGGTTTGAAAGGATCTGGCGCAGCCGCATCTCGTCGGCGATCACAAGGCGGGGAGCACTGCTGCAAACGGCGGCCGACAGGGCAATGTGCTTTTCTTGGGCCGCGGCCAAGTAGATCGACCTGACGCTTTCAAGCATCTTGATGAGGTCGAATTCGATAGGGTCGAGCGTCAACTCGTCGGCTTCGATTTTCGTCAGGTCGAGCGTATTGCCGATGACGCTCAGCAATCCTTTGCCGGCGCTCATCGAAGCGCTGACCAGTTCCCGCTGCTCGGCGGATAGGGTCGTGCCGTGCAAAAGTTCAAGATTGGCGATGACACCGGACAACGGCGTTCTCAGCTCATGGTTCATATGAGCCAGGAACACCGATTTCAACTTGGAGGCCTGCTCGGCCGCCTCGCGCAGGCGCGTCAGCTTGTAGTCGACCACGATGCGGGTGATCGCCTGCACGATCGGTGAGAGATCTTCCGCAAGTTCCCGGGTGAAGCCGCCTTTGCGATTTGCCAGGATGATCGCGCCCAGCACATCGTCTTCCAACTTCAGTGGCAGCACCATGACATTGGTCACGGCGGCGGCATTGCCATTCGAGGCGCCAGCCGGCGCGGGAGCGCTGTCGTCCTGATTTACGATGGTCACCGATCCGATCAGCGCCGGTTCGTCCAGGAAGGTTTCCAGGTCGGGAAATTTCGTGGCGCTTGCAGTGCTGACGTCTTCACCCAGCCCCGCAGCCTGCTGCCAAGCAGGGTCGGAAATCGCCAGAATACGGATTGACGCCCGGTTGTTCGAATCGTTGACGTTCTGTGCGATAACACCATGTTCACAGCTGCTGATATGAAGAATCTTGACCAGCAGCTGATTGAAGAACGTCTTTTCTCTCGCCTCGTCCAGGTAGATGGAGTGTGCGTCGCTCACGGCGGAAAGGACGGCGGTATGCTGGCGTTCCCTTTCGGCCAGAGCGACCTGGTCCGTAACATCGCTGACTGTGGAACGGATTGCGGGCGCCCCTTGCCAGTCAACCGGCTGGGACAGGATGTCGATATGGATGAGCCGCGCCTGGGCGGTGGTTGCTTTCCAGCGAATGCGGTTGTGCGGCTGTTCGTTCGAGCCAAGATTGCACCAGCATTCTTGAGACTCGTGATCCAGAAACTGCGGGATGTATCCAAATAGCGACTGGCCCGCTAACTCGGCCCCGCGGCCGAGGTCCAGGATATGCGCCATGGTATTATTTGCATAGAGAACCTCGCCGTCGCGATGAATGACGACGCCGTCGATGGATTGCTCGATCAACGAGCCACCCGTTTGCTCGCTCTCATTGGTCGCGGTTTGCCGGCGATAGAGCCGCAGCACAAGGGCCAGCATGGCAATCGTGGTGAGGGCGAGCGTGGCGGCGATGGCGATCAACTCCTCGCCGAAACCGCGTGGCGCATCTGCTGTGGCGACGACCGTCCCTTCGCCCAGGGCGGACGCATAGGCGAGCCAGGTCAGAAGCCCAAAAAGGGCGGCCTGCGCAATGAGAACGAGTGCCAGCGCGGCAGATTTTGAGATTACCTTGGTCATGATGAGAGGAAGGTTACTGAAAGATTTACTTGTTCGCAATACAATAGTATCTAAAATTTTATTATAAAACGAAGTACAGAATGTTTTTAAGACGAATTTGTCCTATATTCTGACTAAACAACCATGAGGTATTTCAATATTCATGGTAAAGGTGCCGCCATGAGGATTTTCGGCCTACGAAAAAGTTCTTTTATTTTCATTTCGCCATCCCTCTTCTGCGATTTCAACAAGCGACATTCCGCACTATTCTGAAGCCCTTGAGGGGGAATCCCGAATTTGGCAGGTGAGAATGGAAGGCTTGCTCGAAAACGACCAAGTGGCGTCAACCTTGCGAATTGCCGGCGACTGGGCCCTGCAGAATATCGCCAATGTGTGGACGTTGTTGCAGGCGGTTCTGCTGGTCCTGTTGTTCGGGCTTTCCGTCTTTGCCGGCCGGCGCTTGCGCCCGCTGATCGAGACCTGGATCGGGCGTGCCAACGTTCCGGCGCGGTTTGCTGCCCAGGTGCAGGCGCTCCCAGCAGTTCTCACGCCGTCGCTCTATCTGCTGCTGCTGTGGCTGGCCATCGCCATCATGCAGCAAAGCACCTGGCCGAGCCGCAGTTACCTCTTGAGCGTGGTCGCCAGTCTGCTCACCGCCTGGGTGGTCATCCGCCTGGTCACGACCTTCGTGCGCAATCCGGCTCTGGCCAAGACGCTGGCATTCTGCGCCTGGACCATCGCTGCCCTCAACATCACCGAACTGCTGGACCCGACGGTGGTGCTGCTCGACTCCCTGGCGATCAGCTTTGGCGAATTGCGCATCTCCCTGCTGACGGTGGTCAAGGGCATACTGACCCTGGCGGTGATGCTGTGGGCCGCATCCGCCCTCTCGCGCGTTCTGGAGCGGCGCATCAACCGGGTCTCCGATCTGACGCCCTCGGTCCAGGTGCTGCTGGGCAAGCTGCTGAAGATCAGCCTGATTACCCTGGCGGTCGTTATTGCCGTCAACAGCGTCGGCATCGACCTGACGGCGCTGGCGGTGTTCTCCGGCGCAGTCGGCGTCGGCATCGGCTTCGGTCTTCAGAAAGTGGTCTCAAACCTGATCAGCGGCGTCATTCTGCTGCTCGACAAGTCGATCAAGCCGGGCGACGTCATCGAGCTGGGGGAGACCTACGGTTGGATCTCCGCGCTCGGCGCGCGCTATGTCTCGGTGATCACCCGCGACGGCAAGGAATATCTGATTCCCAACGAGGACCTGATCACCCAGCGCGTGGTCAACTGGTCCTTCACCAACGAACTCGTCCGTATGGAGATCACCTTCGGTGTCTCCTACGACAGCGACCCACACGAGGTCAGGCGTATCGCCCGCGAAGCGGCAGCGAAGCCGGCGCGGGTGGATAAGGAGATGCCGCCGGTCTGTCATCTCACCGGTTTTGGCGACAGCTCTCTGGATTTCGTACTGCGCTTTTGGATTCACGATCCGCAAGGGGGTGTGGCCAACGTCAAGGGCGAAGTCCTGTTGGCGGTTTGGGACGCCTTCAAGGAGCAGGGTATCGAGATTCCCTATCCGCACCGCCATCTTCTGATCAAGGAACCAATCCGGGTGGAGACCCGCGAGCGCCCAGCCGGGGCATGAGTAGGGTCGAGGGAAGCTCGCTTGGGCCGGTCAGTAGTCCCACTGGAAGCGTACACCGGACTTGTTGGCGCCGGAGCCGGTGACTTCACTCTCGAGGGTGATGTTCGGTGTCAGTTCAACGGCAACGCCGGCGGAGCTCGACTGTGAGGTGGTGCCCTGCTTGACGCCGACATAGACCTCGTCGGTCAGGTACTTGCCGGTTTCCAAGGTCGCTGCCTCGCCCTCGGCGGATTCGACGCGCAGCACGTCGAGCCCGACGGAGCGGCGGGCAAATCCGAGAAGGTCGTTGCCGCTGCCTCCGGTCAGATCACCCAGCGCAAGTGCGAGCTGCGCGGCCTCTATGCCGCTCAAGCTGGCAGCGGACTTGTTGAACAGCACGCGGGAGATGATCTCGTCGCGCGGCAGCTCGGGGCTCGAGGTCAACTCCAGCTCGGGTTGCGACAGCGGGCCGCTCATGCGTGCGGTGACCTCCAGATCCTTGCCCTCGTGGACGGCGGTCACATCCAGGCTCGGTTGGCCGGCCTTGGATTTGGGCAGAACTACTTTGCCGGCTCGCAACTCGAAGGGTTTGCCGACGACGGAAAGCTGCCCGCGGACCAGATCGACCTCGCCACTGATGACCGGATCGGCGGTGCTGCCTTGCACGGAGATGCGTCCCGCCCATTCGGAATCGAGCCCACGGCCGCGCACGAAGATCCGCCGCGGCATGTCGACGAGAATGTCCAGTGCGGCGTCGAACGCCGGTTCTACTTCGGCATCCTGTGGCGGCTGCTGAATTTCGCCGCCCTTCACCTCAATGATATCGAGCCTGGCGACGTCGGGCGGAAGATTGGCATACAGGCTGATCTCCACGGTATCGGTCGTGATGCGGGCTTCGACCCGAGGAGCCTCCAGGTTGCCGTCGATCTTCACGCTGCCGGCGGCCACGGCCGATACGTCGTCACGACGCAGAGCATGGAACTTGTCGAAAGCCAACGAGATGTCGAAGGGGAATTGCTGTGCAGGATCGATGATGAGGTTGCCCTCGCCTGTCATCTTGCCCGCGCTGCCATCGTTGGCAGCGAGGCTGGCGAGCGTCACCCGGTCATCGCTGATCTGCGCCGCCAGGCTGAGGTCGGCGAGGACTGTACCGTACTCCAGGTTCTCATAGCGGCCCTGGTCCAGGTTGACGCTACCATTCAGCTTGGGTTTGCCTGCGGTACCGCTGACGGTCACGGCGATGGTGGCGTTGCCGCCAAGCTGGTGCTGCGCCTGCGGAACAAAGAGGAAGATCGTGGCGATGTCGCTCGACCAATCGAGTTGCGCGGACAGCGGCGCATCGGGGGGCACTTCCAGGCTGCTGCCATCGGCGGTCAGCTGCAGAGGCGCATCGCCGATGAAGCGGGCAGCGGCCAGTTCGGCGCCAGCGAGCTGGCCGTCAAGCTTCAGGCGCCCGCTGCGCCATTCGGCATTCACTGTCAGATCGAGTTCGGGCAGGTCCTCGCTGTCCCTGGGGCGCAGGCCTGTCGAGGTGAGCCTGGCGGTGCCGCGCGGATCGGCGAGGGGGCCCTCGATGTTCAGGGTCGCGGAAGTTCGCCCATCGATGCCGGTTTCCCGGAAGGCATTGACGAGGATCATGGGCAGCGCGTCGACGGTCGCCGTCATCTCGATCCGCCCATCTCCCAGGCGTGCATCGGCCGTCGCGCTGGCATCGCCGGAGACAAGTGCCAGGTTCTCAAGGCGCGTTTCTGTCGGGGCCAGGGTCAGCATTGCCGGTCCTCGGAGTTCCAGCGGTTCGCCGAAGAGCTGCCCGCCGGCTTCGGCAAGGGCGATGGCCAAGGTCTCGTTCTGCTGCGTCAGACGGCCCGCAGCCCTCATGTCGAAGGGTTTCAGCCAATCGCCGGCGGCAGAAAGCCGGTAGTCGAGGGCGCTGGCGCTTCCCTTGCCGTCGAGGTCGAGGCGGGCCAGGATCAGGCGATTCCAACGCAGGGTCTCGACGCCGATTTTGAAGCTGCCGGCTTGCTGCAAGGCGGGGTCCTGTGCCTGAAGATCCAGGGTCACCCGCGCGGTGCGCAGCGGCGTCGAATTCTCTTCAATCACGACCGTGATCTCCGAAAAATCCGCAGAGGCCATCACCGGCGTTGCCTGGTCGGGGCCGTTCAGGTGTAGGTCGATTGTGCCCTTGCCGCGGCCGGAGAGACCGGCAAGGCGCAGCCAGGGGCCGAGGTCGGCGATCTCGGCGCGCAGCTCGGCGACCGGTTCGCCGCCATCCAACGGCAGAGAAACTTTGCCGTTTATCGCGGTGTCCGGCAGCTTGGCCTGCAAGGCGGCCAGCGTCAGGGTCTCCTGACGCAGGCTGAGCTCGGAACGTGCCTCGACCGGACCGTAGGGGCTCGACAGGGCAAGGGTGACCGGCCCGTCGATGTCCGCACCGCTGAGGCGTAGCTGGTAGGTCGAGGAGATATCGCTCAGGACCTGGTCATCGACGGTGATCTTCCCGACGCGCGCCGTCCCCTTGAGGTCCAGGGCGTCGAAGGGACCCGCCGCCGCGCCCTCGACAGTCGCGGGGCCCGCCAGTTCGGCGCCCATCGCGTCGGACAACACGGCCGCTTCGGGCAGGGTCAGGCTGTAGCTGGCGTCGCGCAGTTCCGTGTCGGCTGTGACGGTAAGGGCTGATTTGAGGCTGGCGGCGGCCGAGCGCGCGGTCGCTTCCTCGATGCGAACTTCGCTATCTTCGATGACCAGTCGCGCCGCAAGATCCATACCCTTGGCCGCGGCGAGTCCGAGGAGCGCGATATCGCTGGACGGCTGCTCCCAGCGGCCCTGCAGTTCGGCGGCGATGCGGCTGCCGAAGCGCTCGATGGCGAGCGGCCCGGCAAGCCGGGCCTGACCGCCGAGGGTGATCTCGGTTAGCGGCTGCAGCCGGTTCAGGTCGGTCGCCTGGAGAATGACGTCCAGCGCCGCCGTGCCGTCATTCGCATTGAACGGCCCGCTCGCCGAGATCACGACAGCGTCGGCGGTGGCCCTCAGCGCGGCGATGTCGATCATGGCGGAGTCCAGATGGAAGGCGCCCTCGATCGCCCAGGCCAGTTGGTCGCCGATCACTTCATTGACCGCCTCCGCGCCGGGCAGGCGGGGCGCGTCGAGGCTGCCTTGCAGATCGAACGCCAGAACCGGCGCCCGGCCCAGCAGATCGTTCTGCGCCGTCACGCTGCCGGTGGCGGTTAAGGCGGCGGTTTCGAAATCCGGAGTGGCGATGCCGTCGGCGCGCAGCTCGACCTGGGCGTCGGGTTTGCCGAGCGTGCCGGTGAGCGCGATCTCCGCTGAGAGCCTGTCGAGACGGTCGAGGTCGAGCAATGCTGCGAGCGCCGCGCCCTGGCTCGCCGCCGCCGTCAGCTTCATATCGAGTGCCCCGGAGTCCGGCTCGACGGTGCCGCTGGCGGAGAGGCTGAGAGCGCCGTTGGCCGCGGTGAAGTGCTGCAGCCGCAGGCGGCGTGCGTCCTGCCAGGCGGCTTCCAGGGTGACCTCCGTGCGCCCGGCGATCAGGGACCAGACAGTGGCCGCCGAAGGTGGCGTAACGTCGCTCTGACCCTGCAGACGCAAATCCAGCTCGCCGTTGTCGCCGCGCTGCAGGCCGATCTCCGCTTTCGCCTGCGCCACGTCGCCGAGCGACAGGGCAAAGTCGCCGTCCCACGCGGCGAGGGGGCCGCTGCCCGCCAGACGTAGCTCCGCGCGCGGCAGGTCCGGGATACCGAGCAGGGTGGCGACAAGGCCGCCGGGGGCCGAGGCGGCCTCGGCCTCGACGGTCAGGCTGTCGCTTTCTACCTCATAGATCAGCTTGGCGCTCAGGTGCCCTTCTGTCTCGTCAACGCGACGCAGGTCGAGGCTGGCGGAGAGGGTGCCGTCGTCGCGGCGCGCCGCTTCTCCGGCCAGCGTCAAACGCGCGGCCTGGCCCAGGACCGGCTCGCCCAGGGCGATCTCGTCAACGGCCAGTTTGCCGATGCGAACCTTGAAGGGGAACCCGAGGAGATCGTCCGGTGCCCCGGTAGAAGCGCTTTCCTCCGGGGCGGCCGGCAGGCGCGACAGGTCAACGGCAGAAACGGTCAGGGCCTCGATCTCAAGGGTGCGACCCAACAGCCGCCAGGGCCGCCAATCGACCTCTACGGCGGCGGCGGTCAGCCAGGTCCCGGCGGCATCGCGAAGCACGATGTTCCGGGCGACGAGGTTCTCCGGCAGGCTGCCTTCCAGCGTGCCGATGGACAGCTCAATCTCGCCGGGGGTGCTGGTTGCCTCTTCGATCTGACGGGCCAGCCAGTCGCGGCCGTTGTCGCTCTGCAGCCAGCCGTAGCCCAAGCCACCGCCGGCGGCGACCGCGACGAGAAAGCCGCCGAGACCGATGGCAAGCCACTTCAGAGCTGCTTTCGCCTTAGGCATCTCAGAACGCCTGTCCGAAGCTGATATAGAACTGGAACGTATCGTCGACGTCGTCGCGCGGGTTCAGCGGGAAAGCGACATCCAGCCTTAGCGGGCCGAAGCCCGTGAAGTACCTGAAACCCAATCCGGCCGCCCAGCGCAGGGTTTCGCCGCTGTTGAGCCAAGGATCGTCAAAGACTGTACCGCCGTCGACGAAGGGCACAAAGCCGATTTCCTCGGTCACGCGGATCCGGACCTCGGCGCCCATCTCAATCAGAGATGAACCGCCGAGAGGATCTTCGTCGTCATCCAGTGGGCCTACATTCTGGTACTCATAGCCGCGGATCGACCCGCCGCCGCCGGCATAAAAGCGCCTGCTGGCCGGCAGTGTCTCGGTGTTCTCGCCGACGATGGAGCCGACTCGCGCACGGCCGGCCAGGATGAAGCGCTCTGCCTCGTCAATGGCGTAGTAAGCTGAGCCGCCGGCTGTCGCGGTTAGGAAGAGCAAGGATTCGTCGCCGACGCCAGTGGTCGGTGTAAGGGAGAACTGCAACCTGGTTCCCGAGGCCGGGTCAAGGGGATCCTTGGTTGTATCCCGGTTTGCCGTCAGCGGCAGGCCGAAGAGGGTGAATTCGCGTTCACCGGACCTGTCGCTGTTACCTTCGTCGACCAGTTCGTAGCCGCCCGAAACACCCGCCGAGACGCGCCAGTTGTCGAGCATAGGGCGTTCCAGTGCCAGCAGGCTTTCGATCCACTGACGCTCATAGGCATCGTTGTCCTGGAGGCCGCCGGTGATACTCGCCAGCAGGGTCTGCTCGCGCTTCAGGAAAGCCGGTTTTCGGAAACTCAATTCACCGGACTGCTCGATCAGAGAGGCCGTGCCGCTAGCCCGAAGCTTTTCGTTTTCGCCAAAAAGGTTCCGGTGCTCCCAGAACAGTTCGATCCCGGGACCGATGTCACTGGAAACAGAGGCAATGGCACCGATGGAGCGACGCTCCCGTTCAACCAGGTTCACGGTGACGGGCAGGGAACCGTCGGCCGCGGGTTTTTCGGCGGCCTCTGCATTGACGGAGGAAAACAGGCCGGTGTTCGACAGCCGGCGTTGCGTCTCGCGGATCACGCGGCTGTCGTAGATGTCGCCTTGTGGCCAGTCGGTCACCCGGCGCAGATAGTTTTCGTCGACCTGCTTTTGACCTTTGAAGGTGAGGGGGCCCAGGGTCGCCCGTGGCCCGGCATCCAAGGACAGCAGTACCGTCATCTCGGTTGCCTCGTGATGCACGAAGGTTTTTCGCTCGGCCACCTCGGCGAAGGGATGGCCACGTTCCTGCAGCAGCCTCACCAAGCTCTTCTCGGCGGCGACGATGGCCGGGGCTCGGGCCGGCATGTCGAACTCGACCCCGATCTCGTCCAGCCTCGGCAGAGCTGTTTCGGGCGGCGGCGCGACCCCTGCATAGCTGATTTCGTAACTCGCAAGACGGTAGCGCGAGCCGGGGGCGAACTGCAGGACGATCTTCGCCGGCTGCGAGTCCGTGTCGATCTCGAAGTCGATTTCCGATGCATAGTAGCCCTCGGACTGGAGCGCCGTGCGCAGCCGATCGATATCGTCTTCCACCCGCCGACGCAGGCCGATCGCTGTGGCCGGCGGCTTGTCGGCAAGGGCGGCAAGCAACGATGAAGCCTTGAGGACGGACAGCAGGTCTTCGTCCTCCACGCCTTCGATGCTCACCTCATAAGGGATGCCCGGCTCGCTGGTTTCCGCGGAGGTGTCGGAGGGGCCGACGAATTCCGGGGCTTGGCCGGCCAGCGACCCGGCGGGCAGGCCGAGGCAGAGCGCCCCGAAGACGAGCACCGCGGCGCAATCCCGCCACCGCAGGGATCCGGCATTCAAACGGATGATTTGCGTCAAGAATCGGTTCCCGCCCCTACCAGTAGTGTGAGTATGGCTAGACTCCTTCCCGCAGAGGAAAGGGCCATCGACCGATGGTGTTTGAGAGACAAGGCGTTCTTCGATTCTTTGTGATAACCACCTCACAATATAAGAGCTGCCGGTGGCTTTACTATGCCAATGACGCAGGATCGGAGGCCGCGACGTGAGATTATTTCTAGGCCTGCCTTGTCCCGAATCCGGGGGGGCTGGCCAACCTGGCACTGGAGACGGTGGTCGCCGCTTTGGCGCCGGCCAGCCGCGTTTCAGTTGTGTTGCACGATGCGGCGTTGTGTTTCCGCGAAG
>CAJHXP010000081.1_pt1 | contig 17853 bp, 16 predicted proteins | sample 9198551 | NCBI WGS metagenome assembly CAJHXP01 (sample SAMEA7708297, study PRJEB35096) | sediment metagenome | biome: marine neritic benthic zone biome [ENVO:01000025]; feature: sediment [ENVO:00002007]; material: shallow marine sediment [ENVO:03000034] sea grass bed [ENVO_01000059] ... | reverse complement strand
TCAGGATCTTCAGGGCGGCCTGGTGAATGCGCTGCATCGCCGCGTCGTCGAGTGGCCGAAAGCGCCCGCCTTCCAGGCCGCCGCGGACCGGGCGGATGTCGTCGGCGAGAGGCGCGGCCCTCAGGGCTTTGCGCGCTTCCCGGCCGCCGGCACGGCGCCCGCGTCGCGGCGCCGAGGGTGTCTCGCTTGCGGGTCCGGTCATGCTCTACTCCGCCCAGGCTGGTTTCGATCGGACCGGAGGCCGTGCGGGGCATCCCGGTTCCTCATAGTAGAGCGAAGAATTCGCCGGAGGGAAGGCTTGAACGCGCCCGGCGGTGTCGCTTTTGAAGCTATTGGAACGCGGTCTCGGAGAAGGAGCGCAGCTTGCGCGAGTGCAGGCGCTCCGGCGCCATGGCGCGCAGCTTTTCCATGGCGCGCAGGCCGATCTGCAGGTGCTGGTCGATCTGGCGCTTGTAGAAGGCGGTCGCCATGCCCGGCAGTTTCAACTCGCCGTGCAGCGGCTTGTCGGAGACGCAGAGCAGGGTGCCGTAGGGCACCCGGAAGCGAAAGCCGTTGGCGGCGATGGTGGCGCTTTCCATGTCCAGCGCGATGGCGCGCGACTGGGAGAAGCGCTGCACCGGCTCGCGGTGGTCGCGCAGTTCCCAGTTGCGGTTGTCGATGGTGGCGACGGTGCCGGTGCGCATGATCGACTTCAGCTCGTAGCCTTCCAGGCCGGTCACCTCCTCGACCGCCTCTTCGAGGGCGACCTGCACCTCGGCGAGCGGCGGGATCGGTATCCAGGTCGGCAGGTCGGCATCCAGCACGTGGTCTTCACGGACATAGCCGTGGGCCAGCACATAGTCGCCCAGCGCCTGGGTATTCCTCAAGCCCGCGCAGTGACCGAGCATCAGCCAGGCGTGCGGGCGCAGGACGGCGACATGGTCGGTGATGGTCTTGGCGTTGGAGGGGCCGACGCCGATGTTCACCATGGTGATGCCGCTGTGGCCGGGCGCCTTCAAGTGGTAGGCCGGCATCTGGGGCAGGCGCTCCGGCGCGCTGCCGCTGGCGGGTGCATCGCCGCCGCGTGTGGTCACCAGGTTGCCCGGTTCGACCAGGGCCTCGTAGTCGCCGTCGCCGCGCGCCAGGGTCTCGCGCGCCAGGCGGCAGAAGGCATCGATGTAGAACTGGTAGTTGGTGAAGATCACGAAGTTCTGGAAATGCTCCGGCGTCGTCGCCGTGTAGTGCGCCAGGCGGTGCAGGGAGTAGTCGACCCTGGGCGCGGTGAAGGGCGCCAGCGGCAGCGGCATGCCGGGCGCCGGCAGGTAGGTGCCGTTGACGATGGCATCGTCGGTGATCGCCAGGTCGGGGACATCGAAGATGTCGCGGAACGGCTGGCCGATCCGTTCGACCAGGGCACCTTCGACGTGCATGCCGTCGGGAAAGGCGAAGTGCATGGGGATGGGCGTCTGCGACGGGCCCACGATCAGCGGCACCCCGTGATTCTTGGTCAGCAGGCCGAACTGCTGGGTCAGGTAGTCGCGGAACAGGTCCGGGCGGGTGATGGTGGCGGCGTAGTGCCCCGGCGTCGGTGCGTGGCCGAAGGACAGGCGCGAGTCGACATGCGCATAGCTGGTCGTGGTGATGGCCACCTGCGGATAGAAGGCGCGCAGCCGCTGCGGTGCGATTTTGCCGGCCAGCAGTTCCTCGAAGCGCCCGCAGAGAAAACTCGTCGCCCGACTGTAGAGAACCTCCAGGCGGTCGACGGCGGCCTCGGGGTCCGTGAAGGCTTGCGGGGCTTCGGCCTCGGGAGTTCTTATCTTCGGCAACTCGGTCATCTTGCGGTTGACCCTAAGCCATCGCATCGCCTGGGGCCAAGGGCAAACGATCGAATGGCCTATTTCGACCCGGAACAGGCGTTAAGGGTCGATGGCCCGAATGTCGGCTTTGTCGCAAACCGGTTGTCTGATGCGGATTGGCGACTAAGCCGCGATGTGCCAACCGCTGTCTTTGCAAGCTTCCTCAATACTCGGCTTTGAAGCGCACCGAAGCCGCCTAACCTCGAACAGTTCGTTGCGTGGCGCTCTTTCGGAGCCAGTCGAGTACATGCCGTACCGGTCCCGAAAGTGCGGTTGTGTCGGGGATCAGGATATAATATCGGTCGCGGCTTGGCAGGACCGGGCCGGAAAGCCGGACAAGTGCGCCTGACGCGAGATGATCGCGGCAGATCACATCGTCGCCGATCGTGAGACCCAGACCGCGGACGGCGGCGTCGATGCACAGATGCGACCGGTTGAAAAAGAGATGCCCCGCCGCATCGTCGAAGCTGAGGTTCATTGCGTCGAAATAGCTGCGCCACCAGTAGATGCCGCGTTCGTGGATCAAACGGTGCGAGGTGAAGAAGCCAGGATCCTCGGGATCCGGACCGGCGGCCAGCAACGATGGTGCCGCGATCGGGAACGCTTCGAAATCCAAGAACGGCGTGGCCTTGAAGCCTGTACAGGATGCCGCACCCCAGGTCAGGGCAAGATCGGCGTCACCCAGAACGGTGCGTGGCGGATCGGGCCGGATGCGGACATCGAGGTTGATGTTGAGCGCGTTCAGCGACTCGTCTGTCAGAAGTGGCATCAGCCATCGCGTCGCGAGATCGGACTCCACGTCGAGAACGACGGTACCGCGTCCGCCGCCGCGCCTGAGCCGGCCCGTCCCTAGTTCCAGGCCGGACAGTGAGTCCGCAGCGGTGCGGGCGAACAGGCTGCCTTCGCCCGTCAGCACGATATGGCGGGCGTGCCGCTCGAACAGTGCGACGCCCAGCTCAGCCTCAAGGTTGCGCACGTGCCGGCTGACGGCGGCATGGCTGACGCCAAGCTCTTCGGCCGCCCGCGCGAAGCTGCCATGCCGGGCGGCGGCATCGAAGGCTCGGATCGCGTTCAGATTGGGTAACTCACGCACGCACCCAGCATAACAACAAGTTTCGCTAGAGGCGAAAAACATTGCTTGAGTAATATGCAGATTGTCACGTATGGACGGCTGTGTGCACGTCAGCTTTCAAGCGGGGCGCCAGGCACTGACGAACTAGGACAAGACGATGCTGTTCCAGGGGTTCGAAACCCATGATCTAGTGGTCAATGATGTGAACATCCACTTCGTGCGACGCGGCGAAGGACCTCCGTTGCTGCTGCTTCATGGCATTCCCCAGACTCATGTGATGTGGCACAAGGTTGCTCCGGCCTTGGCGGAACACTTCACCGTCATTGCCGCGGACCTAAGAGGCCAGGGGGACAGCGGCAAGCCGCGCGATGCGGGAGACCACTCGACCTATTCAAACAGGAGCATGGCTGGTGACCAGGCCGCGCTCATGTCGGCGCTCGGTTTCGAGGAATTCTACCTAGCCGGCCACGACATTGGTGCTCGGGTCGCGCACCGGATGACCTTGGACTATCCGGAGCGTGTTTCCAAAGTCGCCTTTCTCGATATCCTCCCTACACTTGAGCTATACGAGCACACCAACCGGGATTTTGCACTGCTCTATTGGTCCAACTTCTTTCTCGCCCAGCCGCCGGACTTACCTGAAAGAATGATTGGTGCGGACCCAGCGTTGTACGTTCACAGGGATCTATTCGACTTTGTCGACGACGACAGAGACAAAGACCAGATCTTCGTCGAGGAGGCGGTTGCAGAGTACATCCGCTGCCTCAGCGACAGCGATGCGATTCATGCCTTGTGCGAGGATGCCCGCGCAAGCTTCTCGGTAGACCAAGATCACGATGTTGCTGATCGTCATAAAAAGATCGAGTGTCCGGCGCTGGTCCTTTGGGGAGCAAAGGGCGTAATGGAGCGGTGTTTCGACGTGATGGACGTTTGGCAAAAGAAGGCGTCCCAGCTTTCCGGGCGCGCTTTGGATGCCGGTCACTATCTGGCGGAGGAGCAGCCCGGCGAGACAATCTCTGAGATGTTGAAGTTCTTTATGTGATCGACGGGCAGGCGCTGGTGGCCGGAGAATGGGTCCGGTCTTCTCTAAACGCGTCGCAGCGCAATAGACAGCTCATATATCTTCGGGTTCTCTGCAATCTTCGATAGGGGTCGCTTTATTTTCTGTCCCCAAGATGACCTTCGAGCGTCGGGATTGCGATCTGTAAGCTGCCGTTGCAATTGGCTCCAAGGAGCGACCGTCCTTGGCCGGTTTGAGACGATCGTGAAGGGCTCGAATCGACCCATTCCGGTCCTTCATGGTCGGGGAACCGAATGCCAGCCGTCGAATCGCAAAGCGGTCGCCCAACAGCAGCTATCGGCCAGGCTGTTGAGTGACACAAGCGGCACTAAGGCAGAGTCCCGGTCACTAGCCACTCGGCGCAGTCGGGCCCGAGTTCGGCGATGGCCTTCTGCTCATAGGCGGTGTTCTCTGCTTTGCTGAGGGTGTCTCGCCAACGGCCATTTGCGCCTTTATGAAGGAAGGTTTCGGCGCCGCCTTCCCAAAACGCACCGCCCAGGGGCACGCAGGATGCGGCGTGGTCTTTCATATAGTCGAAGCTGCAGTGCTTCACGATATTGTCCCACTGTGCTTCGTCGATCGCGATGTCGAGGAACGCCGCGATGCGCCGGATCTCACCGGGCATATCCTCTTTCAGCTTCGCGAAGTGGACCAACATCACGTTGGGCAGGTTGCGAACCTCCCACCAGGTGCGGAGGTTCTCCCAGAACGACCAGAAGGGGAAACCGTCTTTCGCCAACCAGTCGTTGAAGTACTGCCGAACCGAGGCCGGGGGCGGGCCGATCGCCGGGCCGACGCGCCCGGGCGTGTCGTTCAGCGCTTCGTACCAAAGTTGGTTCGCGTTCGCATGATGGTTATAGAGGCTCCACACCACGTCTCGACCGTCTCTGCCGATGTAGATGTATTTGGCTTTCGGTGAGAAAACGAGTGCGTCCACCGGCAAATGCGTTTTCAAGAACCGTCGGTGGGTCTGCTTTTCCACTTCAGACAGCTTTACTTCTTTCGGCGGAACCCGCAGGTCGAGCCACGGCGACATTTCCGCCACGGGAAGGCCCTCCTGGCCGTTGAAGATCAATTGGCTCACGATCTGTTGCAGCCAGGTCGTGCCGGACTTGGCGTAGGTCGCGATGATGATGTCGTCGTCGCGAAAGCTGAAATCGTTCCAGACCGTCGAATCGAAATGGTGGCTATGGAGTTCTCGGGTCTTTTGCGGCTGCGCCGGCGATTGTGAGATCATGTCCCGCCTCTCCCAGGTGAGTCTGGGTTCAGCAGATCGTCCCTCAGAACGGAAGCCTGAGCACTGCCGCCACCCATTGACGTTATTGTAAAGCAGCTTAACTGTTGCGTCACCCCTGGTTGAAGGTCGGCGGGACGCTGTGCTTTGGGCAAAAAGCATCGGCGAAACGCGGCATACACGCGTTTGCGCCACTTTCGGTTCGGGAGCGTCGCACTGGCTCGACCCGGCTGTCGTTGTCGCTTGGCGGCGCTTCGTGGCAAGCTTCAGGTCATGCCGGAGCTGCCTGATATCACGGTTTACATCGAGGCCCTGGAAGCGCGCCTGATCGACCGGCGGCTTGAGAGGGTCCGCCTGGCCAGTCCCTTCTTGCTGCGCACGGCCGTGCCGCCGATCAAGTCCGCGGAGGGTCGCAAGGTGGTCGCGGTACGGCGCCTGGGCAAGCGCATCGTCCTTGGCCTGGAAGGCGATCTCTGGCTGGTGCTGCACCTGATGATCGCCGGGCGCCTGCACTGGCGGCCGCCGAACGCCCCCCTGAAGGGCAAGGTCGGCCTGGCCGCCTTCGATTTTCCCGACGGCAGCCTGACCCTGACCGAGGCCGGGTCAAAGAAGCGCGCGTCCCTGCACCTGCTGGAGGGGGAGGCGGCGCTGGCCGGCCATGACCCGGGCGGGCTGGAGGTGTTGGAGGCCGATCCCCGGGCCTTTGCCGCGGCGCTGACCCTTCGCAATCACACGGTCAAGCGCGCGCTCACCGATCCGCGTATTTTCAGCGGCATCGGTAACGCCTATTCGGACGAGATCCTGCATCGGGCGCAGCTTTCGCCGGTGTCCATGACCCAGAAGCTGAGCGACGAGGAAATCGCGCGCCTCCATGCGGCGACGCGTGCGGCGCTGCAGGATTGGACGGCGCGTCTGAGAGAGGAGGCCGGCGGGGCGTTTCCCGAAAAGGTCACCGCCTTCCGCAAGGGCATGGCCGTGCATGGCCGCTACGGCGAGGCCTGCCCGGTCTGCGGCACGAAAGTACAGCGCATCCGCCATGCCAGCAACGAAACCAACTACTGCCCACGCTGCCAGACCGGCGGCAAGCTGCTGGCCGACCGTGCGCTCTCGGCCCTGCTCAAGAAGGACTGGCCCAAAAGCATCGACGAACTGGAACAGCTCCAAGGCAAGGCCGAGAGAGGATAACCGACTGGAAAGCCGAGATTTATTGTAGAACGAAACGGTAGCCCGGCGCTTGCGGTGTCCGGCTGCGGCCTGTCTCCTACTTGTATCTGAACCGTCATGGGCGCAGCATGAAGCAGCTCTAGGGTGCGCGGCACCTTAGTTCCAAAAAACGAGCCGCAGCAGCGGCCTCAACCGCACAAGGAGAGGCAGCAGACATGCAAAAGAACGATAATTTCCGCTCCAAAGGAGCCGCCTTCGAGGCCTCAGAGGACGTTCCTCTGAATGAGACCAACCTGGACGCCACATTCGGTAAGGTCGTCCAGCACCGCTATGGACGGCGCGACGTGATGAAGGGAGCACTCTCCGTTTCTGCCTTGGCCGTGGCTGGCGGTCCTCTGGCAGCGATCGGTGGTTCCAAATCCGCGCAGGCCGGCGTTAGCGGGCGTTACGTCTGGGATGAGATTTCGCATGGCATCGATGAGACACATCATGTGGCGCCGGGACACCGTGCCGAGGTGCTGATCCGCTGGGGCGATCCGGTCTTTGCCGACTCGCCGGCCTTCGACCCGATGAACCAGACCGCCGCGGCCCAGGAGAAGCAATTCGGCTACAACAACGATTTTCTTGGCTACGTCGGCCTGCCTTTGGGCTCGGACAACCCTGACCACGGGCTGCTCTGCGTGAACCACGAATACACCAGCGAGGAGGTCATGTTCCCAGGTATGGGTGGCCGGCAGGACAAAAAGGACTTCGTCGACATGTCGGAGGAGCTGGTCAATATCGAACTGGCCGCACACGGCGGGTCGGTGATCGAGGTCAAGCGCGAGAACGGCAAGTGGTCCGTGGTGACGGACGGCAAGTACAATCGCCGCATTACCGCCAGCACCGAGATGCAGATCACTGGTCCCGCCGCCGGCCATGACCGCATGAAAACCTCCGCGGACCAAGACGGCACCACCTGCTTCGGCACCTTCAACAACTGCGCCGGTGGGATCACCCCCTGGGGTACCTACCTGATGGCCGAAGAGAACTTCCACGGCTACTTCGGCGGTTCGGCCGACGGCCACCCGGAGGAGCGCAATTTCAAGCGCTACGGCGTGCCCGGCGGCTGGTATGCCTGGTCGAAGTTCCACAAGCGCTTCGACATCAATGCCGAGCCGAACGAAGCCAACCGCTTCGGCTGGGTCGTCGAGGTGGATATCTTCGACCCCACCTCCGCGCCGAAAAAGCGCACCGCCCTCGGCCGCGCCAAGCACGAGGGCGCCGAGCCGATCATCAACAGCGACGGCCGGGTCGTGGTCTACAGCGGCGACGATCAGCGCTTCGACTACCTCTACCGCTTCGTTTCCGAAGGGCGCTACAACCCGAACGACCGCGCGGCCAACATGGACCTGCTGGAGAGCGGCACGCTGTCGGTGGCCCGCTTCAACGCGGACGGCTCCCTCGATTGGCTGCCCCTGGTGCATGGCGAAGGGCCGCTGACGGCGGAGAATGGCTTCAACAGCCAGGCCGATGTGGTTATCGAGGGGCGGGTCGCCGCTGATTTGCTGGGCGCGACGCCGATGGACCGCCCGGAAGACGTGGAGCCGAGCAAGGTGACCAACAAGGTCTACGTGATGCTGACCAACAACACCAAGCGTAAGGCCGACGCCGTCGATGCGGTCAATCCGCGCGGCCCCAACCACTTCGGGCAATTGGCCGAGCTGGCGCCGCCGGGTGGCGATCACTCGGCTGATCGGTTCTCCTGGGAGCTGCTGGTCATTGCTGGCAATCCGGCTGATCCCGAGTCCGGGGCCAAGTACCACGAAGCGACCTCCGAGAACGGTTGGTTCGGTTCGCCGGACAACTGCGCTGTGGACGCCAAGGGTCGCCTCTGGGTGTCAACCGACCAGGGCTCGAGCTGGTCCAAGACCGGAACAGCCGATGGCCTCTATGGGGTGGAAACCGAAGGTGTCCTGCGCGGTTACAGCAAAATGTTCTTCCGCACGCCGGTGGGGGCGGAGCTCTGCGGCCCGCGCTTTACCGCTGATAGCAAGGCTTTGTTTGTGGCGGTGCAGCACCCGGCGACGGACGGCACCAAGGATTTTCCGGGCTTCGAGCGCAACTCGACCTTCGAGGACCCGGCAACCCGCTGGCCGGACTTTACCGACGGCATGCCGCCACGGCCCTCCGTGGTGGTCATCGAAAAGGAAGACGGCGGCGAAATCGGCACCTGATCCGATCTCGCAACCTGTTTCCTGAGAGATAAGGGGCGGCCTCCGGGCCGCCCCGATTCTTTGGCTTCGACAGCCCTATCGAGGTCGATGTTTCCCTATTTTCTCCCGCTTTTCCGCCGAATTGTTTGCGGTGTGATTTTCCCCACAGAGCTGATTTCCGGCCTCGGGCAAGGTCGCGGTCTGAAGACTTCGGCAAGGGCTATGGTCCGTTAAGGGGGGAATGGAATGGCAGGCGAGCACGACGGCACAGTGGAGAAGGACGCCGCGGTTCGGCTGTCGCGCAATATTCCTTGTGATTTCTTTCCGACAGACTTGCCTGAGGACCGCCGCTCACGGCGTCTTGTCGGATTCGATCCCTTGGCGCTGGGCCCTGTCGCTTACATTAAGCCGGAGCCCGCGACGGCAGCCGGCGCAGACGAACCTTCGGCCGCCAGCGCCGGAACCGGCGCTGCAGAGCCGCGTGATCTGCTCATCGATTCCCTGGGTGAATCGCTGGTGGCTGGCGGGGCGACGGCCGTGGTCGCCGACCCGCCCGGACCCTTACCCCACGGTGAGGAGCAGGTCGACGCGCTCTCGCGCAACGGCGCCGACTTTTTTCAGCGCGGCTTGAAGCGTGCCGCGGCCGGCGACCATCAGGGCGCCGTCGAAGACTTCTCAGTCGCCCTGGCCTGTGATCCCTGCAAGGGCCGATACTATCTGGAGCGCGCCTACAGCTATCGCAGCTTGGGGTATACCTACCTGGCCGTCGACGATTTCGAACGTGCCGGCAACCGGGGGGCCGGCTGGGCCGTCGCCCACAATGGCATGGGCATGGTACGCCGCGAAAAGGGCGACCTGACTGGGGCGCTCGTCGATTTCGACAAGGCGATCCGCCACGACCCCGGCTTTGCGGCAGCTTATTCCAACCGTGGGCTTTGCCATCTCGATCGCTACGACGATCTGAAAGCGGCGGCCGATTTGAGCCAGGCCCTGGAACTCGGCGGAGAACAGGTGGTGACATTGTTCTATCGCGCCGCCGCCTACTATCGCCTGAAGCGCTATGGTGAGGCGGAAACCGATTTGACCCGCGTCGCTTACTTCGCCCCGGAAGAGCCGAGTGTCCTCAATCGCCGCGGCATCGCGCGCGAAGCGCTGGGCAAGCTGACCGAGGCGCTGGAGGATTTCGACCGTTGCATCGCCGCCGATCCGACATTTGTGCCGGTCTATGCCAATCGCGCGCGCCTGCTGCAGCGGCTGGAAGACTATCGCGGGGCCATCGATGACTTCACCCGCGAGTTGGAGTTCGACCCAGGTTCCTGGCAGGCCCATGCCCGCCGCGGCCAGTGCTACAGCAAGCTGGGTCAACTGCGCTATGCGGTCGTGGACTTCAACTCGGCGCTGACGCGCGGCGAAGGCCGGGCCTCGCTCTATGCCGACCGGGCGCGCTGCTACGGCGAGATCAAGGACTACGCCAAGGCCATCGCCGACTGTGACCAGGCACTGCGACTGGCGCCGAACGGCGCGCGCATCTACGCCGAGCGGGCCCGCTGGCGCGAGCGGGCACGCGACTGGCAAGGCGCTCTCGCTGATCTGGACCGCGCGGTCGCGTTGGAGTCCGGCAACGGCAACTTCTTCCAGCAGCGCGGACGCTTCCTGCTGCGACAGGGTCGTTTCGAAGTGGCCCTGTCGGATTTCGAGCGCGACGTCGCCCTCAACTCTGCCGAGCCCTGGGCCTACATGGGCCGCGGTGATTGCCGCGTGCGCCTGGGCCAGAGCATGCCCGCAGCCGAGGATTATCGCCGCGCGGCCGAGCTTTTTGCCGATCTTGACCAGAGCGAGGCGCGTACGACCGCCCTGAAGCGCATGGAACAGGCCCTGGTCGCCTGATCGCGGTCCGGCCCGTCACCCCGCTTTCGGGAACGAGGCGCGGCAGCCCCGGCACTTGCCGTTAAGACCCTGGGGTCAGAGCGGGAACGCAAGAAAGGCCGCGCGCAATGGCGGCGGCCTGACGGCACTTCAATCCTCTCGGAATCGATAAAGCGGGCAGGGCGCCCGCTTTTCATTAGTCTTCGCAGAACCGCGAACTTCCCGGCAAGCGCACGCCTGATGTTTGAGTGCGCGCCGGGTATCGAGGCCTCTAGAAGCCTTCGCGTTCCATCCGCTTGCGCAGCAGCTTGCGATAGCGGCGAACCGCCTCGGCGCGTTCACGCTTTTTGCGGGCAGAGGGCTTCTCGAAGCTGCGGCGCAGCTTCATTTCCCGGAAGACACCCTCGCGCTGCAGCTTTTTCTTTAGCGCGCGTAGGGCTTGATCGACGTTATTGTCTCGAACCTGAACTTGCACAGACGCTCAGTGCTCCCTTCTGAAGCCGTGAAAACCTGCCTCCCGGCAGACCCTCGGGCTGGATTGGTCATCAATTAGGGTAAAACAACCGTTTCCGCGGCACGCATGCTGCGGAGACAGAGGGGTTGGTATCATAGGGTCGGAGAGAAAGGAAGGGTTTTCTGGGAAGTTTCGCCCCGAAAGCCGCCGGGCGGAGCCCAAGTAGCGGCTCAGCCGCCACTTCGGATCGCCGGAAAATTTTCCTGATTCAATTCAAGCGGCCTGGCGGCCGTGCTGTCGAGAGCAGGAGCCCGGATTCGGCTGGATTTGACTTCTTTCTCCTGAGTTCCCTTTACCCCGGCCCTGGACCGGAGCAGGCGCGCGCGCCATATTGCGGCTATGGCAATACTGAAGATCGCGCGCATGGGCCATCCCGTGCTCCGCCGCAAAGCGGCGCCCGTGGCCGACCCGACAGCTCCGGAAGTCCGCAGTTTGGTGCAGGACATGCTGAAAACCATGGACGACGCCGGGGGCACGGGCCTGGCGGCGCCCCAGGTCCATGTGCCCCTGAGGGTGGTGGTGTTCTTCGTCGCCGGACGGCGCGCCGCGGCGGAGGATGGCTGCAGCAGTGACGACGTGCCGCTGACCGTCCTCATCAATCCGGAGATAGAGGCGCTGACCGACGAAGTGGCCTTGGGGCCGGAAGCCTGTCTCTCCGTACCGGGCCTGGTCGGCCAGGTGCCGCGGGCCACCAAGATCCGCTACCGCGGCCTGACCCTCGAAGGCAAACCTCTGGAGCGCCTGGCCGAAGGATTCCACGCCCGCGTCGTGCAGCATGAATGCGACCACCTCGACGGCATCCTCTACCCCCAGCGCATGACGGATCTCTCGCTCTTGGCTTTCACGACGGAGCTCGGCCGTGCGACGCTGGAGGAGGGGGAGACGGTGCAGGACGAGGCGGCCGACCCCCAAGAGGAGAGGGTGGAGAGCCATGGCTAAAGCTAAGACGAGCGAAGACAATCTGGCGGCATCCGCAGAGAAACTGGCCGAGCAGCGGGGCAGACTGCTGGAAGCGGCGCTGCGTCATGTGCCCTTCGACGGCTGGACCTGGACGGCGATCGACGCCGCCGCGCGCGACCTGGGACTCGATCTGGGCGCAGCGCAGCGCCTCTATCCCGGCGGCCCGCAGGAACTGGTCCGAGCGTTCAGCTCTGAAGCCGACCGCCGGATGCTGGAAAGCCTCGAGGGTCTCGATCTCGGCAGCATGAAAGTTCGGGAGAAAGTCGCCGCTGGGGTACGTACGCGTCTGGAGGCGGTGGCAGCCCACCGCGAGGCGGCGCGCAGCGCGCTGACCTTCTTCGCCTTGCCGCAGAATGCGGCGGCAGGGCTCGCCTGTCTCTACCGCACGGTGGACGCCATCTGGTACGCCGCCGGGGACAAGGCCACCGACTACAACTTCTATACCAAGCGGGCCCTGCTCGCCGGTGTCTACTCCTCGACGCTGCTGTTCTGGTTGAACGACAAGTCGGAGGACTACGCCGCCACCTGGGCCTTTCTCGACCGCCGCATTTCGGAAGTGCTGAAGGTCGCCGGGAATCTCGGCAAGGGGGTCACGGCGGCGATGAATCTGCCGGACCGTTTTGTTGCGGCCTTGGCTTCGGCAAAGCGCGGAGGGCGGCGTCCCGGGCGCAGCCCGCTGAGGAGCGCCCGTCGCTAGATCCGGGTCGATTGAGTGTTGGAGTCCGAAAGCTGGTGCTCTCGGTCCATGGCGCTTCAGCGGAACGTCATGGAGCTTGGTATGAGTATTGTTTATCCATCCGCGCGTAGCACTCCAAGGCGATCGCCTTGGTCGCAACTTGGCCGTTGTCTTCAAGCGGCAGGACACAGAAGTCATACTCGCCAGTGGTTTCCTCATCGAAGCGCCAGGTAATGCGCGAGAGTACCGGCGTCTTTGTCTCGCTAGCGGCCCGGTAGCACGCCAGGAAGGAATCTTCCACATCCGGCATGGCGATCTCGTCGAGATACATGCCGGTGAACTCATACCCGGTGATCTCCACCACCTTGGTGCCGACAAGACGGAATCTCACCCGAAAAGGAGCCTGTTCAAAATCGATGAGAATGACATTCGGCAGGATCGCCGGGATATCGGTAGGATCAATATCTGATCGTCTGGGGATTGATCCGCCGCTGCATTTGCTCTGCCAATAGATGAAAAGCTGCCGAATGGTCTCATTCTCGATCTGGTCGGCATCGGTGATGCTTTGCATAGTTGGCGGCGTATTCCCTCAAGAAGAAGGGTTCTTAATAGCAATCTCCAATATAAAACACCACCGTCATGATTGGCGGGCCGGTAGGCACAAGCAAAACTATAGGTAGAACTATTTACAATAATGCTCTTGCTATTGTGCGGACTAAGCAAAAAGTGCTGTCGGAAGCTCGTCTTATCTTCGGGTCAGGATCGCCGGATCAGCCGGGTGACGTGGCCCATCTTACGGCCGGGCCGGGCGGAGGCCTTGCCGTAAAGGTGCAGCTTGTTGCCGGGGTCGCCGAGGATCTTCTGCCAGTCGTCGATCTCGTCGCCCAGCAGGTTTTTCATCACCGCATCGCAAAGCCGTTCGGTCGAGCCCAGCGGCAGGCCGGCGACCGCGCGGATGAACTGCTCGAACTGCGAGGTGACGCAGGCATCCAGGCTCCAGTGGCCCGAGTTGTGCGGGCGCGGTGCCATTTCGTTGACCAGCACCTTGTTGTCGTGAGTGACGAACATCTCCACCGCCAAAAGCCCGACGAGTCCCATTTCCTGGGCCAGGTGGCGGGCGATCGCCTCGGCGCGGTCGGCGACTTCGACCGGCAGATTGGCCGGCACGATGGTCTCGTCTAGGATGTGGTTCTTGTGGCGGTTCTCCACCGGCACGTAAGTGCGCATGGTGCCGTCGGCGCCGCGCGCCACGATGACCGAGATTTCAATACGAAACTCGACGATGGCTTCGACGATGCCGATGGCCTCGGCGGCATGGCCGCGCATGGCTGCCCAGGCTTCTTCCAGGTCGCTGCCCGGGTTGATGCGGACCTGGCCCTTGCCGTCGTAGCCCAGCTCGGCGCTCTTCAGGATGCAGGGCGTGCCGATTTCCTCGACGGCCCGGCGCAGGCTCTCCGGGTCTTCGGCGCCACGGTAGTCGGCGGTCGGCACCGAGACGCTGTTGCAGAATTCCTTCTCGCGCAGCCGGTGCTGGCAGATCGACAGCACCTTGGCGCTGGGTCGCAGCGGCACCAGTTTTTCCAGCACCTCGACGGTCGAAAGCGGGATGTTTTCGAATTCGAAGGTCACCACGTCGACCGCTTCGGCGAAGCGGGTCAGGGCGGCTTCGTCGTCATAGGGCGCCACGGTGGCGGCGGTGCTCACCTGGGCCGCGGGGGCGTCGGCCTCGGGCCCGTAGACGTGGCAACGGTAGCCGAGGCTCGCGGCGGCCAGCGCCGCCATGCGGCCGAGCTGGCCATTGCCGAGAATGCCGATGGTCGCGCCGGGGGCGAGGGGACCGTTGAGATCTGGCAAGGTCGTGTCCTTCGGCGCGCCGGGTCAGGCGTCGTCTTGGGGGGCTTCGGCGACCGCCGCGGTCTGCCGGGCCCGCCAGTCGTCGAGCGCCGCGGCGATCTTCGGGTCGGACAAGGCCAGCACAGCGGCGGCCAGCAGGCCGCCGTTGATCGCGCCGGCTTTGCCGATGGCCAGGGTGCCGACCGGCACGCCGCCCGGCATCTGGACGATGGAAAGCAGCGAATCCTGGCCTTTCAAGGCCTTGCTTTCGATGGGCACGCCGAACACCGGCAGCGGAGTCATGGCCGCCGCCATGCCCGGCAGGTGGGCTGCGCCGCCGGCGCCGGCGATGATCACCTTCAAGCCGCGGCCGCGCGCTTCCGCGGCATAGTCATAGAGCCGTGCGGGGGTGCGGTGGGCCGAGACGATGCGGGTCTCGTAGGCCACACCCAATGTCTTCAGCACATCGGCGGCATGCTTCATGGTCGGCCAGTCCGACTGGCTGCCCATGATGATGCCGACTTGGGGCGTTTCGTCCGCCATGATGTCTTTCGTTCCCCTGCAGCTTTCCGGCAAGGGACCCAACGAGAGGTGAGTGGGCCCGGCTCCGAAAAAGGGGCGCATTATCCGGACAAGGCTGCAACGGCGCAAGCCGCCACCGGAATTCCACAGGCCGCTGGAACAGCAATGGCGGATTTCCGACGTTTTTGCGGTTTCCGCCTGCCGGTACCCTGCCTTGGACTGGCGCAAGGAAGCCTTTACCCTCGAGCACTAAGCTTCGTGCTAGATTCGGCCGGGCAGGGATGCTTTGCTCGTTTGGGCGGTGGTTCTCAGGCCGCGAGTGATGGAAGTCAGGATGAAGGTAAGCAAGACAGGTAGTTCCACCCCGGTTTCGGGCGGCAGCGGCATTGCCGCCTACCGCAGCGCCGAGGCGACGCAGCCGCGCGCCACGCCGCCGACCGAGGATGTGGCCACCGTCATGGGCATCCCCGAGGCCGAGTTGACGCCCAAGGTTCGCCAGGCTCTGCAACAGCTGATGGCCGAGGTCTACTCCCTGCGCCAGGAGATCGACGAAGCGCGTCAACGGGTCGGCTACCTGGAGCAGCTGGCCGACCAGGACACCCTGGCGCCGGTGCTCAACCGCCGCGCCTTCATCCGCGAGCTGAGCCGCATGGCCGCCTTCGAGGAACGCTACGGCCCGGCCGGCAGCGTGCTTTATTTCGACGTCAACGGCCTGAAGACCATCAACGACACCAAGGGCCACGCCGCGGGGGATGCCGTGTTGAAGCGGGTTTCCGAGGTGCTGCTGCGCGACACCCGGGCCTCCGACGTGGTCGGCCGCCTGGGTGGCGACGAGTTCGGCGTTATCCTGGCGCAGTCGGGCGTGGACATGGCGGCGGCCAAGGCGGCCCAGCTGGCCGATGCCATCGCGGCGGAGGAAGTGCCTTGGGAGGATGAAGTGCTGCAGGTCAGCGTGGCTTACGGCGCCCATGTTCTCAGCGGCGGGCAGCGGGCGGACGATGCGCTGGATGCGGCCGACCGGGCGATGTACGCCAACAAGCGCCGCGGCCGCGAGGAGACCTAACGACCCCGAGGCGCTGCTCAGGCGATGATATCGGGCAGCAAGGCGTCTTCCAGCGTCAGGATCTGATCTTTCAGCGCGAGCTTGCGCTTTTTCAGCCGCTGCAACTGAAGCTGGTCGAAGGGCCGGGTTTCTGCGAGATGACCGATGACATCGTCGAGATCCCGGTGCTCGGACTTGAGCTCCGCGAGTTTCTGACGCATCTGCTCAAAATCAGGCTGATCCATTGCGCTCTTACACGATTCGCGATGTGGCGCAGTATACCTCTTTGGCGCCTTCGGGGGGAGTCTTGCGGGCCGGATTTTCGAGCCGGCAAGGAAAGGCTCTAGAAGGCGGTTTCCCGGCCGCGAACCTGCTAGACTCCTCCGGCTGAGGACAATTTACGGTAGGCGGGGACCATGAGCAGGCCGAAACGAATCGGGGTTCTGACCAGCGGGGGCGACTGCGCGGGCCTGAACGCCGTGCTGCGCGCGGTGGTTCTGCGCGCCGCCGGGCACTACGGCTGGCACGTGGTCGGCATCCGCAACGGCACCACGGGCCTGATCAGCCGGCCGGTCGCGGCAGAAACCCTGGACCTGGGGCTCGACCTCTTCGACGGCACCCTGCTGCGCCGTGGCGGCACCATCCTCGGGACCACCAACAAGGGCGACCCCTTCGACTACCCGACGTCCGACGGGCGCCACCAGGACCGCGCCGCCGAGGTGATAGAGGGCTACCGCCAACTCGACCTCGACGCCCTGATCGGCATCGGCGGTGACGGCAGCCAGGCAATCCTGCGGCGCCTCGCCCAGCAAGGCGGCATCGATCTCGTCACCATTCCCAAGACCATCGACAACGATCTCGGCCACACCGAGGTCTCGATCGGTTATGCCACGGCGGTCAAGGTGGCGACCGACGCCCTCGATCAATTGCAGCCGACGGCGGCCAGCCATCAGCGGGTCATGGTGCTGGAGGTGATGGGCCGCGACGCCGGCCACATCGCCATTGCCGCCGGCATCGCCGGCGGTGCCGACATCATCCTGATCCCGGAAATCCCCTATTCAATGGCGGGTATCGCGGCCAAGATCGAGTCCATCAAGGCGGGCGGCCGCAACTTCGCCCTGGTGGTGGTGGCCGAGGCGGTGAAGACGGAAAGCGGCGAGGCGGTGAAACAGATCCAGGCCGCCGGCGGTGTGAATTACGGCGGTGTCGGCCATTATCTGGCGGCGCGCATCGCCGAGGTGACCGGCTCGGAAACCCGGATTACCGTGCTGGGTCACCTGCAGCGCGGCGGCATGCCGACCGACCGCGACCGCCTGATGGCCTCGATCTTCGGGGTCCATGCGGTCGACCTGATCGCCGCCGGCAAGTTCGACCGCATGGTGGCCTGGAGCGGCCGCCAGGTGGTCGACATTCCGATCAGCGAGGCCATCGCCGGCTACAAGGCCGTCGATCTCGACGGGCCGCTGGTACACACCGCGCGCGGCCTCGGCGTCTACCTTGGGGAGTCTTCCTCATGAACGGCACAGCGGACAGCCTTGCAGCGGACCAGACGCCTTTCTGGAAGTTTTCCGGCGAGGTCTACGGTCGGCCCGACGTTGCCGAAGCCTGCCTGGCGCTGCAGGACCGTCACGGCCTGGATGTGAACCTGCTGTTGTTCTGCGCCTGGGCGGGAAGCTGCGGGCGGCTCCTCGACGGCGGCGACCTGGGGCTGCTCTGGCTGGCCGTGCGGCCCTGGCAGGACGAGGTAGTCGCGCCCCTGCGCTCTGCACGCCGCTGGCTGAAGCAGCAGGTCAGTCTGCCGGAGGGTCTCGGCGAGGCCTTCCGCGAGGAGGTCAAGGCCATGGAGCTGCAGGCCGAGATGATGGAGCAGATGATGCTCT
>CAJHXP010000023.1_pt1 | contig 18086 bp, 16 predicted proteins | sample 9198551 | NCBI WGS metagenome assembly CAJHXP01 (sample SAMEA7708297, study PRJEB35096) | sediment metagenome | biome: marine neritic benthic zone biome [ENVO:01000025]; feature: sediment [ENVO:00002007]; material: shallow marine sediment [ENVO:03000034] sea grass bed [ENVO_01000059] ... | reverse complement strand
GTCAAACCCGATCCGCCTGCCCTTCTCGATGGCTTGCTCCGTTTCTTCCTCGCCGCAATCGTAGCAGCCGAAGGTGCAGAGGTGCGCGAGACGCCACCTGGATGCATTGTGATCTTTAAAACTGCGGGGGCCATCTCCGACAACGCGCTCCAGCATTGCGAAAGCCTCCCGCGCAGAGGGCCTTATGGCCTTTTCCTCCACCGTCAGTGTCCAGTTGCCGTAGTCAGGCCAGAACCGCGATTCCGCGACCTGAAACAATGCTTCGTCGCTGCCGCTCGCGGCGGCCTCCTTAAAGGCCACGACCGCCTTGTTGTAGTCACGGCCTTGGTAGAGCGGATCGGCGTAGAGATAGCCGAGGAGCACCTTGGCATCGACGACCTCGAATTCGGCAAGCTCGTCGAGGATCGCCTGCGCCTTCTCGTCCTCTAGGTCGGCGAATTGCTGCGCCGCCTGTTTCAGCGACCCCTCGGGGTCCGCCGGCGGAACCGGCCCGGCCAGGACCGCCCCGGCATAGAGAAGAACGGCGCCGAAGGCACACCAACCGCCCCACCGATTCCTACGGCTCATCATACCAAACTCCCTGCTGCTACGCCCAGAGCTCCCAACCCTAGCGATTATTCGACCGCATGTCCTGACGCAATAGGAAGCGGCAAAAAGCCCGCCTACCCCGGCGCCTCCAACGTCACGCTGCCGTCGGCCTTCAGAGTCCAGAAGGGGTTGAAGGAAACCTCCCAGGGGTGGCCGTCGGGATCGGCGAAGTAGCCGGAGTAGCCGCCCCAGAAGACCTCCTGGGCGGGCTTCAGGATCGTCGCGCCCGCCGCTTCGGCTTCCTTCAGGGTGGCGTCGACCGCCGCCCTGTCGCGCTGATTGTAGGCCAGGGTGATGCCGCCGAAGTTCTTGCCGGGCTTGAGGACCGCCAGCTCCAGTTTGGCGTCCTCGGCCAGGGCCTCCAGCCCGTAGAGGCCAAGCAGCATGCCGCCGAGCTGGTAGAAGGCGACCTGTCCTTCGACGCCGCTGCCGAGCGTCCAGCCGAGCCCTGCTTCGTAGAAGGCCCGCGACCGCGCCAGGTCCCGCACGCCGAGGGTCACCATCGTCAAACGCTGTTCCATGCCGTCCGGCTCCTTTCATCGCTTGCGGCGCGCAGCCTAGCGCGGAAGCCTCGCGACACGCTCCTGTCAATTGACTCACGCCAATTAGGGCTGCTGCCAAATCGGAGGTAAGCGCTCAAACGCATCGCATGGAAACTTCACGACTTTCCCCTTGGTGGCGGGGGCTTGTCTCGCCTATCATTGAGGCTGATTCCTCCTCCACACCATCTTCACGGAGAACTCTGCAGCCATGGGGCGATTTGGCGTTGGCCAAGGCCTGCGCCGGGTGGAAGACCTGCGCTTCCTGACCGGTGAAGGCCGCTACAGTGACGATATCCGGCTCGAGGGGCAGAGCTACGGCGTGCTGCTGCGCAGCCCCTTTGCCCATGCCGAGATCGGCTCGATCGATCTCGAAGAGGCCAAGGCGGTGCCGGGCGTGCTCGGTGTCTTCACCGCCGAGGACCTGAGCGCCGACGGCGTCGGCAACATTCCCTGCCTGGTGCCCATGCCGGGCAAGAACGGCACCAAGATCGTCATGCCGCCGCGCCCGGCGCTGGCCAGCGGAAGGGTGCGCCACGTCGGCGACCCGGTCGCCTTCGTGGTGGCCGAGACGGCGGAGGCGGCGCGCGACGCCGCCGAGCTGGTCATGGTCGACTACGACACCCTGCCGGCGGTGACCGACACCGGGACCGCCAAGGACCCCGGCCAACCGCAGGTCTGGGACGAGGCGCCCAACAACACCAGCCTGGTCTGGGAGACCGGCGACGAGGCCGGCACCCAGGCCGCCTTCGACCAGGCCCACCACGTCACCCGCCTGGAGTTCGTGAACAACCGGGTGGTGGTCAACGCCATGGAGCCGCGCGCCACCATCGGCGACTACGACGCCGCCAGCGAGACCTTCACCCTCTATACCGGCAACCAGGGCTCGCACCGCATGCTCGGCCCGCTCTGCGACGTCATCTTCAACGTGCCGAAGGAAAAGATGCACGTCATCTCGCCGGACGTCGGCGGCGGCTTCGGCATGAAGATCTTCACCTATCCGGAGACCGTGCTGGTGCTCTTCGCGGCACGCCGTCTCGGCCGCCCGGTGCGCTGGATTTCGGAGCGCAGCGAGGGCTTCCTCAGCGACACCCAGGGCCGCGACCACGTGACCCTGGCCGAACTGGCGCTCGACGAGAACGGCAAGGCGCTCGGCATCCGCGTCACCACCACCGCCAACATGGGCGCCTACCTGTCGAACTACGCGCCCTTCATTCCGACGGGCTGCTACGGCCCGATGCTGAGCGGGCTCTATACCATTCCCGTCGGCTATGCCGAGGTGACCACGGTCTTCACCAATACCGTGCCGGTCGACGCCTATCGCGGCGCCGGACGCCCCGAAGCCGCCTACATGATCGAGCGGCTGATGGACGCGGCGGCGCGCGACATGGGACTGGCGCCGGACGAACTGCGCCGGCGCAACTTCATCCCGATGGAAGCCCTGCCCTATCGCACCGCCTTCGGCGAGACCTACGACAGCGGCGACTTCGCCGGCGTCATGAAACGCGGCCTCGAGGGCATCGACCAAGCCGGTTTCGAGGCGCGCCGCAAGGCCTCGGAAGCCGCCGGCAAGCTGCGCGGTCTCGGCTTTGCCTGCTACGGCGAGGTCTGCGGCTCCAACGGCGAGGAGACGGCACGCCTCAAGGTACAGGAAAACGGCGGCATCGAGCTGTGGATCGGCACCCAGTCGAACGGCCAGGGCCACTACACCGCCTACAGCCAGCTGCTGGCCGACAAGCTCGGCGTCGAGCCCGATCAGGTGACCATCCACCAGGGCGATTCCTGGGACCTGCCGCAGGGCGGCGGGACCGGCGGTTCGCGCTCCCTGCTGATGGGCGGGCAGGCGCTCGACGGCGCCGCCGACAAGGTGATCGAGCGCAGCCGCAAGGTCGCCGGCCACCTGCTCGAAGCCGCCGAGGCGGACATCGAGTTCGCCGAAGGGACCTTCACCGTCGCCGGCACCGACAAGCGGGTCAGCCTCACCGAGGTCGCCAAGGCGGCCTACGGCGACGCGGCCCTGCCCGAGGAGATGAAGGAGCCGCTGGAGGACCAGCACCACATCGTCGCCGGCGCGCAGACCTACCCCAACGGCTGTCACCTCTGCGAGCTGGAGGTCGAGCCGGACACCGGCGTCATCAAGCTGCTGCGCTATGTGGTGGTCGACGACTTCGGCGTGCTGGTCAATCCGATGATGGCCGCCGGCCAGGTGCACGGGGGCACCGTGCAGGGCATCGGCCAGGCGCTGCTGGAGCACACGGTCTACGACGAGAACGGTCAGCTCCTGACCGGCTCCTTCATGGACTACTGCATGCCGCGCGCCGACGACGTGCCGACCATCGAGCTCACCATGCTCGAAGACACGCCCTGCACCACCAATCCCATGGGCGTGAAGGGCGCCGGCGAGGCCGGGGCCATCGGCTCCTGCCCGGCGGTCATCAATGCGCTGGTCGATGCCCTCGCGCCGCTGGGCATCCGCACCATCGACATGCCGGCGACCCCGGAGAAGGTATGGCGCGCCGTCCAATCGGCGCGCAGGCAGGAGGCCGCGGAATGAGCGGCGCCGAGGAAAAGCCTCTCGACGCCCTGCTCGGCCAGGACGAGGTCGGCGCGGAAGACATTCTGAGCGTCCTGCGCCTCATCGCCGAGCGCGCCGGCAAGATCATCCTCACCTATTACGTCGAGGGCGAGGCAATCGAAGTGCGCGAGAAGGATGACGCCTCGCCCGTCACCGAGGCCGACGAGGCGGCAGAGACCTTTATCCTGGGCGCGCTCAATACGCTCACGCCGGACATTCCCGTCGTCGCCGAGGAAGCCATGGCCGCCGGCGAAATGCCGGTGATCGAAGGCAACCGCTTCTGGCTGGTCGACCCCCTCGACGGCACCAAGGAATTCATCAGCCGCAACGGCGAGTTCACGGTGAACATCGCCTTGATCGAGGACGGCCAACCCGCCGCCGGCGTAGTGCACGCCCCGGCCATGGCCATGACCTGGGCCGGTGTCTGCGGCGACGACGAGGAAGGCGGCAAGTGCGCCGGCCGCGCCGTCTTCGCCGAAACCGACCAGCCGCTGATGAATATCCGCGCCCGCAAGATCCCCGAGGACGGCGCCGTGGTGGTGGCCAGCCGCCGCCATGGCCAGGGCAAGGAACTGGACGACTTCCTCAGCCGCTACAAGGTGTCCGAACAGGTCACCGCCGGCTCTTCGCTGAAGTTCTGCCTGGTCGCCGCGGGCCGGGCCGATCTCTATCCGCGCTTCGGACGCACCATGGAGTGGGACACCGCGGCCGGCCATGCCGTGCTGCTCGCCGCCGGTGGCCAGGTCTACACCCTGGACGGCGAGCCGCTCGACTACGGCAAGCCGGAGTTCGAGAACCCCCACTTCTACGCCGCCGGGGCGCAGTAGCGCGACTCGACGACCTCACTTGAGAGACTGCACCGCTCCCGGCGCGGGACCAGCCGCGCGATGTCCGGCACCTGTGGATAAGTTCCACAACCCCGACTTTCTTTTTCCACTGCGCATTAGGCATTGCCCGTTAGCCGTCGCATTATTTTTCCGGCTTCGGCCGATTGCTGCGCCACGGAAAATACCTTTGCTGTCCTCTCCGCGATCCGCTGCAGGCTTGCGAATCTTCAGTTTGCACCTGCGGAAAGCCCGACCTGAATCGCAGAAACCTGCCGATATTCCTATCATTGGAGTCTTGACCAGACCGCTCGGTGAGTCGCAATCTAATGTCACGTGGCCGGTTAAAACCGGTGACGATTTAGCCGCCGCAAAGCCTGTGCGGTGACTCGTCAGGAGGTTCCTCGAAAAACCGCGGTGGGAACCGATCCTGTACAAGCGAGAGCGAAAAGACCGGGGCCGCAGCGCCCCGGTCTAGCTTTCTGGGGTCCAGCTTTTTGGGTTAGGCGGTTGCGTCATCTGGACAGGGCCGGCGGAACGCGGCAGGCTCGCGCCATGCCCGATTCAAGCAGAGCCTCCGACACCGTCGATCCGCAGCGTGCCCACGGTGGCTTCGCCGACCTCGTCGGCTACGAGCTGGTGACCTGGGAGGAGGACCTTGCCGAGGTCGAGATCACCGTCGCCAAGCGTCACCTGAACCGCAGCGGCGTCATGCACGGCGGCGTGCTGACCACCCTGATCGACACCGCCTGCGGCTATAGCGGCTGCTACACGCCGGAGGGCAGCCAGGTCCGGCGCGCTTTCACCCTGTCGCTGTCCAGCAACTTCGTCGGCGCCGGGCAGCTCGGCCAGCGGATCACCGCCCGCGCCCGGCGCAGCGGCGGCGGCAAGTCGGTTTTCTTCGCGGACTGCGAGGTGCGCGACGACACCGGCCGCGTCATCGGCAGCGGTCAGGGCGCCTTCAAGTACATCACCCTGCGGAAATAACCGCGCCGCGCCACAAGTTCGTCAGCCGAACCAGACCAGCAGCACAAAGAAGACCGCGGCCAGGGCCAACACGGCAAGGCGGCCCAGGAGCTGTTCCTTCGCCTCCTCGCGGCGCAGGCGCTGTGTTTCGGCAAGCGAACCGGCTTCCTGTTCCAGCTTCATGCGCAGCCTGGCGGCCGCCATTTCGCCTTCGTAGTCTAAGCCGCCACCAACCATGCGTCGTTCGCTCCGGCCTTGCCGGGCCGTCAGGCCACCGGCTTCAGGCGCTCATTATAGCGCCGCTGCACGACATCCGCATGCCTGGCGCTGACCGGCACCTCCTCGCCGTTGCGCAGGACGATCTTCATGCCGCGCTTCCCGGCCTTGATCGCGGAAACCCCGTCATCGGCCACCCAAAAGGAACGGTGCACCTGAAGGCCGGAGAGCTTTTCCATTTCCCGCAGCGCATCGCTGAAGCGGTAGAGCGTGCAGAGCGCGCCCTCGGACGTGATCACGCGGACATAGTGTTCCTGTGCCTGCACCGCCAGGACCGAGCCCTTGAGGGGCGGATCGAAGCGCTGGAGAAAAGCCGGAGCGGCGGGCATAGCCGGACCCGGGACAGACGGCCGTTGAACCGGCGCCGGCCGCACAGCCGATTCTGCCCGAACAGCCGCCGGCACAGGCAGCAGCAGCCGGGGCATGACGATCAGCGCGCAAAGCACCAGGTGGTTGTCGAGGTGGTAGAGGGATTCCAGGGCAAAGCGCCCGGACATGCCGCTGGCCGAATAGAGCTCCGCGCTGCCGCTATCGACGCCGAAGCCCTGGAGACCCAGTTCGGGCAGGCCGAGCAGCATGTCGAGCATGGTCACGCTGAGGGTGAAGAAGGGCAGGGTCACCAACGCCGAGGCCAGGGCCAGCCAGCCCCAGGCCAGGCGCGACGCCAGCGGGCTGATCTCGAGCAGCAGCAGGCCGCCGGCAAACAGCAGATAGGCCATCAGCAAGCGGACGACCCAATAACCGTAGTTGAACGCCAGAGAGAACTCGGCGAAGGCCTCCCGCTGATGCGCGCCGAGCAACAGCCCGACAGCGAGCGTCACCATCAGGCCCCAGAAGGGCCAGGGCAGCCGACTCGATAAACCAGGAATTGCCATTCAGGGGCCTCCCCAGGCATGCAAACTCATGCTGCATGAAATTATAGCCCAGGATAACCCCCGGCCGGGATTGATTTTTTCGTGATCGTCTGCGCAGTGGCTGACGCAGCGACCAATTCGAGAAAAATCGCGGGACCGGCCCTATTCGGAAATGCAGGCAGGCAGTAGGGTTTCCGAAAACAACCACGCCAATGACGGCAAAAAGAATGCCAACGCTACAACCTGTCATTGGTTCATCATGGGAGTATGAAAGCGATGTCCGCGTCACCGGAAAGAATCGAGAAGGCCACGCTTAAGGTTCCCCAGGAAGCGATCGATCTCTACGACGAATATACCCACCTGACCCTCGACCGGCGCCGCTTCTTCGACCACCTGACCAAGGTGGCCGGCGGAACAGCGGCCGCCTATACCCTGCTGCCCCTTTTGGAGTCCAACTATGTTCAGGCCGCCATGGTGGCGCCGGACGACAGCCGCTTGACCGTCGAGACGGTCACTTTCCCCGGTGCGAGCGGCGAGTTGACCGGCTATCTCGCGCGCCCAGCCGATGCGCCGGGCAAGCTGCCGGCGGTCCTGGTAATCCATGAAAACCGCGGACTCAACCCGCACATCGAGGACGTCACCCGGCGCATCGCCCTGGAAGGCTTCGTCACCCTGGGCGTCGATTTCCTCTCGCCGGCCGGTGGCACGCCCGCCGACGAAGACAAGGCGCGGGAGATGATCCGCGCCCTCGATCGCGCCCAGACCATTCAGAACGCCGTGGCGGCGGTCGACTATCTCGCCAACAACGCGGCGACCACCGGCAAGGTCGGCTCCGTTGGCTTCTGCTGGGGCGGCGCGATGAGCAACCAGGTCGCGGTGAACTCGTCCGCAGTTTCCGCGACGGTGGCCTACTACGGCCGCCAGCCGGCGGCCGCCGAGGTGGCCAATATCAAGGCGTCGGTGATGCTGCACTATGCCGGCCTCGACCAACGTATCAACGCCGGCATTCCCGACTTCGAAGCCGCCTTGAAGGGCAGCGGCGTCAACTACGAGATGTTCGTTTACGACGGCGCCAACCACGCCTTCAATAACGACACCAACGCGGCGCGCTACGACCACAAAGCCGCCGACCTGGCCTGGGGCCGGACCATCAGTTTCTTCAAGGCGCAGCTGCAGTAACGAGACACTATCCCGGAAGGCATCCCCGGGTGGGCGGTGGTCGGTCGGCAGAGAACCCCCGGCCGCCGCCCTTTTTTTCCGACCTACTCGCCACGAAGGACCGGCAGTTCCTTGGACAGGAAGACGCGGTTATCGGCGCTGTCGAAGGAGGCCAAGGGCTCACGCCAGTCCTCTTCGCTCAGCGTCTCCGGGCGCAGCGCTTTCTTGGCCAAGGCATTGTGCCAGCGCGCCGCCAGGGGTGCCCCGACATCGCGAGATCGAAGGCGTTGCGCCTTGCCGGCCGGTTCAGCCAGAGGGCCGCCACCGCGCCGTTTCGCTCCAACTCGACCGATTGATCTTCCTGCGCTGCGCCCTCTTCCGCCATGCCGCCTCTCATACTATGTCCCGCTCGACCACACGGCTGCCAGCCTAAGCATCTGGCTACAAAGGCGAAAACCCAAACCAACTGCCTCCACATCCCATGGACACTGGCAATCTCCGCGCCCATATAGCATGGTGAGCGCCGCGCTGTGGGGCCTGCGGTCCCACGGCGTCTTCTTTGAAATTCGGCCCCGGAATCTACATCTCGGTATTCGTGCAATGAGCGCGCCTGCGCAGCCTTCGCCCAAGACTTCCCGGCTTGCCAAGCGGCCATCGCTGGGCATCCTGATCGCGGTCACCGCAATCGGCCCCATGGCGCTCAACATCTTCATCCCCTCCATGCCGGGCATGACGAAGGTCTTCAACACCGACTACGGCACCATTCAGTTGACCCTGACGCTCTACCTGTTCGGCGTCGCCGTCGCCCAGCTCTTCATGGGGCCGCTTTCCGATCGCCTTGGCCGCCGGCCGGTGCTGCTTGCCGGCATTGCCCTCTTCCTTCTGGGCAGCCTGATGGCGACCTGGGCCAATTCCATCGAGATGCTGATCGCCGCCCGCGTCGTCCAGGCGGTCGGGGGCTGTGCCGGTCTGGTGCTCGGCCGCGCCATCGTGCGCGATACCCACGACCGCGAGGAATCGGCCAGCATGATCGGCTACATCACCATGGCCATGGTGGTGGCGCCGATGATCGCGCCGCTGCTCGGCGGCTATCTGGATCACTGGTTCGGCTGGCGCGCCTCCTTCCTTGCCGTCCTCGTCGTCGGCGCGGTGGTGCTGGCCTTCGCCTGGCGGCTGCTGATCGAAACCCATCACGACCGCCAGGTCGGCGCCGGCCCGGTGGAGATGCTGCGCGGTTTCGCCCAGCTGATGCGCGATCCCGCCTTTGCCGGCTATGCCATCAACGTTTCCTTCACGACGGCGGTATTCTTCGCCTTTCTGGCAGGCGCCCCTTACATCATGATCGAGATCATGGATCGGCCGTCGAACGAATACGGCCTCTATTTCATGCTCAATGCGGTCAGCTACATGACCGGCAACTTCCTTTCCGGGCGTCTGGCCACCCGGATCGGCGCCGATCGCATGATCCTGGCCGGCAGTGTGCTGGCCCTGCTGGGCGTCGCCCTCCTCACCGCCTTCGCCCTCAACACCGAGATGGTTCCACTGGCGCTCTTTGGCCCTGTCATGCTGGTCGGGGTGGCCAACGGCCTCAGCCTGCCGAGCGCCACCGCCAGCGCGATCTCCCTGCGCCCCGACCTGGCCGGCACGGCCTCCGGTCTTGCCGGCTTCCTGCAGATGACGGTCGGGGCCCTGGCCACGCTGGCGGTCGGCGAACTGCAGGACGACACCGTCTTTCCCATGGTCGGCGTGATGTCTTCGGCGGCGATCATCGCTTTTCTCGGCTACGTCCTGGCGCGAACCGCCCTGACAGCGCGCGGCGCGGCACTGCCGGCCTCGGAGGCCGACTGAGTCTGTGCCCCGGGCTGGGCCACCCTGAGATTGTCAGGCCGGGGCTTTGGCGATAAACAGGGCTGACCAAGAAACAAGGGGACCATGATGCTGCCGACCGCCGCTGCCAGTTCCGGCGACATTGCCGAGATTACTTCCCGCATCCTGCTGGAAATCGAGGCGGTGCTGTTCCGACCCGACGATCCCTTCATCTTGACCTCGGGCCGTGCCAGCCCGGTCTATGTGGACTGCCGTAAGATCATCTCCTTCCCGCGTGCCCGCGCACAGCTGATGGACTTCGCCTGCGATATGATCAAGCGCGAGGCGGGCTACGAATCCATCGACTGCATCGCCGGTGGGGAAACCGCGGGCATTCCCTTCGCGGCCTGGATTGCCGAGCGCCTCGGCCTGCCGATGCTCTACGTGCGCAAACAGCCCAAGGGCTTTGGCCGGGATGCCCAGATCGAGGGATATCTTCCCGAAGGCAGCCGGGTACTGCTGGTCGAGGACCTCGCCACCGACGGCGGCTCGAAGCTCAACTTCGTCGATGCGATCCGCAAGGCCGAGGCGCAGATCGCCCACACCTTCGTCATCTTCCACTACGGCATCTTCCCCGAGGGCGTTGCCGCCCTGGCGGAACGCGGCGTGAAACTGCATGCCCTGGCCACCTGGTGGGATGCTCTGGCCGCCGCCGAAGCCTGTGGCTACCTCTCCGGCGCGCAGGTCGAAGAGGTGCGGCATTTCCTGCAAGACCCCAAGACCTGGTCTGCCGCCCACGGCGGCAAGGAAGCGGACGACAGCTAATGCCTAGAGCAGGTTGGCTGGAATCGCTTCAGCGATCCTCCGACCCCGGTGAAGCTGCTCTAACTCTTTGACGTAAAGCGGATTCACATGATGGGTCGGAACCACAAGGTGGTTCCGACCCATCACGACCCGCTCTACGATCGCTGATAGCGACGCCTTGGTAATAGGTCCGCGCCTCTGACGCGCAAGCGGTCGGGGCGATCCACCAGACATGGCGAAATCGCGCGATGTTAACCATAGCGTGTTCTATTTTTTGTCGATTGAGGCCTAGCGGCGCTTCTCTTCCCCGCCAAAATCAGTAGTATCGTTTGTGCTGCTCGGGACGGGGGTCGATGAGCCAACTTAAACGAAAAGACGACATCATCGGGCGTGTGATGTCGGCCTTGGAAACTGCGCCGCACGGCAGCCAGGAACTGGACTGCATGATCAGCTATGCCCTGGAACTAGCGCGGGGCGAGTTCGATCAGGTCATGATGGAACTGCTGGTCAACGAAGGCTTCTCCTGGGACGTCATCTCAGAGATTTGGGAAGGCAAAGTCGCGCCTTACACGCAGTCGCTCGACAGCAGCATCGAGGGCGAGAACATTGCCTTCGCCATGCGATCGGAACGACGCGAGCAGTGGGCCGCGGTTCACAAGTCGCGCGACGGAGAAGAGTACCTCGCCTGGGCCAACACAGAGATCATGTCGCGCCGCCTCGCCGCGCTGAAAGGCATCGTCGCCGAAGCGGGAAAGAGGACACCGGAAAGCAATGGCGTAGAAGCCGTCGACAACGACGATCCGGAGGACAACGTTCCTGCCGAGCCTGAACATCTGCCTAGGGTATCCGCGGCAGGATCGCGAAGGGATGCCGAAAGCTGGAGCGTGCTGTTCTAGGCGAAACTCCCAAACCTGCAATTGTAGCAGTCCCGGCGCAAGCCGGCGCCATCCCCGGCGCCCCTGAGGTAGCGAGCCGACCATAGAAGAGGCCCTCGTCGACATGCAACGAAACAGCAACCGACCCGAGGGGGTGGGCCCCCATGACGAAGCCGTGCCCTACGTCCTCGTCATCGGTAGCGAAAAGGGCGGCACCGGGAAGTCGACGACAGCGATCCACCTGTCGGTCGCCTTGATGAAACTGGGCTTTCGCGTCGGCACCATCGACCTCGACGCGCGCCAGGGAACCTTCAGCGCCTTCTTTCGCAATCGCTCCGCCCAGGCAGAGCAAAGCGGGCGGGCGCTGGAACTACCGCGGCACCGCGCCGTCGAACGCTCCACCGCCGAAGATCGCGTGGCGGCCGAAGCGGACGAGGCCGGGCGCTTGCAGGATGCGCTCGACGATCTCGCCGATTGCCACTTCATCATCATCGACACGCCGGGCAGCGATTCTTACCTCTGCCGACAGGGGCACAACCGCGCCGATACCTTGGTGACGCCGCTGAACGACAGCTTCCTCGATATCGAGGTTCTGGCGCGGATCAATCGGGAGCGCCGTGAGGTCGAAGGACCCAGCGTCTACAGCCAACTGGTCTGGGAACAGAACAACCAGCGGGTCGTGGCCGGCCGCCCGCCGCTCGACTGGGTGGTCTTGCGCAACCGCCTCGCTCACATCGAGGCGCGTAACATGCGCGAAATTTCTGCGCTGCTGTCCCTGCTGGCAAAGCGCATCGGGTTCCGCGTTGCCCCCGGTATCAGCGAGCGCGTGATATTTCGCGAATTGTTCCTGAAGGGACTGACGGTCTTGGATCTGCCCGACGAGGCAAACGGCCGCACAGAACCCAGCAGCCATGCTTCGGCACGTCGCGAGATCCAGGAACTGCTGCAGGCCATCGGACTGTTCGAATCCGAGTCCGCCTGAGGCGGGCGCGCTGCGAAACAGTATTCCGCCGAAAAAATTTACTGAGGCCGCTCCGCCTGCTGCTGGGCCGCAGAGCGAGTTTGCACCGTGTCCGGCACGTTCTCCGTCTGCGGCGCTTTCGGCGTTGGGGCTCGTCGCACGACCAGGCAACCCTGGTTCTGGGCCTCTAACAGGCGGCAAATCTCGCGCGCCACGCCCAGGTCCTCTACCGCGCCACTTCGTACCCGAAAGAATGTGCCGGCACCTTCGACGCTGGCTTCCTGAACCCTCAGATCCAACTCGCCCAGAAAGGTTGGGAAAGCAGCCGCCAAACGCCCAAGCTCGCGCTGCGCATCGGCGCTTTGGCGCACCGAGGCAACCTGCACCTCATAGACACCATCGGACGCAACACGGAACGTCTCCACCGGCTGCGGGGCCGCAGCTCGCAAACTGGGCTTGGGCTTGGGCAAGGCAATATACGCCGGGCCCTGCACGGCGCTGAGATCGTCGGACATATCGCCCCCGGCGTCCGAGCGGGGCGCCATAGGCGCTTCTGCTTCACCGGCCGGTTCCGCCTGCCCGGGCGCGGACGGCGCCGGAATAGCCACCTTGCCGCGCTCGGTCTTGGGAACCAGGCTGAAGGCATTGGCGCCCGGCACCAGAGAAGCGTCGGGCAGAACCACCCATTCGCCGTAGGCGTCGGCCCGGACGCTGGCGATCGGCCTGCCGTTGTTCAACAGGATCCATTCGCTCAAGGGCTCGGCCCGTCCGGCGATGATCGACTGCCCGTTGGATTCGATACGGATAACATCAAAGGAAGGTTCCGGCTCGGGCGCCACTGGCGCCTCGGCAGAGGTCGCCGTTTCCGGCGCTGCAGTTCCGACCTGCCCCGGCGCAATCTCCGCTGCCTCCGCTTGCGGCGAAGCCTCCGTAGCGGGATCGGTCGCCGCTTCCGGCGTCGTTGCAGCCTCCACCGGCGCGGACCGCTCGGCCGGAACTTCCGCCGGCTTATCCGAGAACGCCACGTAGCCGGCCAGTCCGATCACCGCGCCCAGCGCCACGACGGCCGCACTGCGCCAAGGCAGGGCAGCTCGCGTCGCTGCCGGCGGCGGCATCACGGCCGCTTCGGGCAGGCTGCCGGCGGGATGCAATGCCGCGGCATTGCGCAAAGCAAGGGTCGCTGGAGTCGGCGCATCGGCAGTTCCCGACCCTTGGTGCGTCGGCACAAGCCGTTCTTCGCCGGGCTTGTCGGGCCCTGTGTCTTCCTCGGTCGCGGTCTCCGCGGCACTTATCGGCGCGATGATCACGGATTCGGTCGCGCCGACTTGCTCTTTGGGCCCCAAACTGTCCGCGGCGGGTTCCGCCGGCCCATCGTCAGTCTGTGCCTCGACGACGACTGGTTCCGCCGTATCATCGGGCAAAGCCAGGTCTTGCCGTGCATCGTCAAGCGACATGTCTTGCGGTGCATCCACGATCGCCGCCACGTTGGCGTCGCCGGAAACGGTCTCCGACTCGATCGCTTCCCCAGCGTCACGCTCGATGACAATTTCAGCTTCTATCGGAGCTTGCTTGTCGGACTCGGCGGGACCTGTCGACTCGGTCGCGGAGACCTCAGTTCTTCCCTTCGTCCCCGGCGCAGCCTCAAGGCCGCGATCGAGCAAACTCGCCGCCGGCCGCAGTCCTTTTGCCGACGGCACTGGCGTGGCGGCTTTCGCAGTCGTCTCAGGTTCGTCAGCTTCCACCACCACGGGGTTCGCGGCGATCTGCGCTTCGACGAAATCCAGGAGCGGTAGTTCCACCTCCGGCACTGTCGCCTTCTTTCGCCCGGTGACGCCGCTTAACTCGGAAACCGGAATCTTGATGCCCGTGCCATAGGTGCCGTTTCCGTTGCCCACCGTAGCTATGATCGCTGGGCTCTCGGCTTCCGCGTCATCGTTCTGCAACTCGGAGATCAAGAGGCTCGCAGGCGAAGCCTTTCCCTTGCGCGCGAAAAGACTGCTCGTCAGCGATGCCGCCTTCTGTTGAGTCATACTAGGCCCTGCCCTCGGCCTTCGTTTGTTCGGTCATGGCCGCGATGGGGCCGGGGATCGCCGGCAAGCGGCGGCGCCTCATCGTCCCGCCCTCCAGCCTGTCGCTGAGATAGTTCCAGAGATCGGCGATCTCGTCGGCCGAACGGGAGGCACCCGACAGCTCCATCACGGTGCGCCCGTCGATCATGGCAGCCGCGAAGTCGACGCGCTGATGGATGATCGAAGGCGCCAGGGGCCCGTATTGCGACAACAAGGCCACGGCCTCCGCGGTAATTCGTGCCCGCGCCGCCGCCCCGTTGACCACAAAGACCAAAGGTTTGCCCAGGTGCTCGACCAGTTCCATCGTGGCTCCGATCGAACGCAGGTCATGCGGACTTGGGCGGGTCGGGATCACCACCAGATCGGCCACCCGAATAACATCGGCGATGGTGCCGGTTAGAGCCGGTGGCGTATCGATGATCAAGAGTTCCATGCCGTGGGCGGCCAATTCCTTAATATCTTCGGCCAGCCGCGGCACTGCGGTCTGAATAAAGATGGGATTCGGCGCCACGCGCTCATTCCACCAGTCGGCGAGACTGCCCTGGGGATCCACGTCAATCAGGCCAACCGGCCCGGCTCCGCTCAATTCGGCCTGGACAGCCAGATGCCCTGCCAGGGTGGTCTTTCCTGACCCCCCCTTCTGCGACGCAACAACCAACACCTTCAACCTGCTTGCCCCCCGAATTCTTCAGGAGCCGGTATTACTTGGCGCACGACAGCCCGACGCAGCGCCTGTGGCTCCGATCACGTCCGGCACCGAAAAATCTAGCCTCGATGCCTAGCGGCGAAAGTTAACAATTAGTTAATCTCTACTATATATAGCGTCTCAATGGAAGGCGAGGCTACAGGTGTTGATAGAAAAAAAATTCGCTCCAGCTTCTTACCCCGCCCTGTGGGCTTTGTGCAACACAACCTGCGATCAATTATCAGAGATTTTATTTAAGCATGTGGCGACTATTTTGAATTCGCCGGAGTCGCCAAACCGCCAATTTCCGCTAAAAATAACTGCCAGTTGAGACAGGCCGCAACTTCCTTCAACATAACTCCAACGCATTTTATATAAATTTAGTATAAATCTAAATAAAACCGGATTTTATTTAAAGATTTACTTAGGTGTCACCGTGTAATATTTTGGGAGGCTGATTAGATGCCTGGACTCTACGGAGGATGAAATGCAGATCCAACCAGCCCCGGCACCTCTGTCCAATACCGGCGCAGAGGCTGCCGTCAAGACCAGTGAAGTAACTACCGTAGCCAAAGCGGAAACGCCGCGGCCGGTGGAAGCGGCAACGAAGGACCCGGCCCCTAGGTTCCCCTATCCGGAGCCCAACCGTGGTCAGACGATCGATATCGAAGCTTGATCGTCAAACCTTCGCGTCACTAGCGCCGGGGGACTTCATGCCGTTAAGTCGATCGCTCCGAAGGGGATGAAAACCACCCCCTTCGGAGCTTCCTCGGCTGGAAATTGCCGCATCCCATCAAGAACACTTGTGGACCAAGGCTTGCGCTCCATATAAATCTGGTGAAATTGGCGCGTTCGGACTTGCAGAGTCGAACACTCTGCGCGAAGAACACTAAGAAGCAGATCACCCTCAATGATCGGGCCACCATGATCGCCGAACCGCAATGCCCGTAGACCCCAAACGCCTCGCACCGCTGCGGCGAAACCTCAGCTTTCTGCGCCGCTGGCTGCGGAATCCGAAAGCGGTCGGTGCGGTGGCGCCGAGCGGCCGTAGCCTGGCCAGCGCCATGGCGGCGGAAATTGACCCGCAGGCCCCTGGCTGGGTGATCGAACTCGGCGGCGGCACCGGCAACATTACCGCGGCTCTGCTGGAAGCCGGCGTTCCTCTCCAAGACATCGCTGTGGTCGAGCGCGATCCCACCTTCGCCAAGCTTATTGCCGGGCGCTTTCCCGGTCTGCGGGTGCTGCAAGGCGATGCCGCTGAACTGCGACGATTGTTGCGCGAGGCCGGGATCGGTCCGGTGAAAGCGGTGGTCTCCGGTCTGCCGCTGCTGTCGATCCCGGAGCGCAGCTGCCTGAGGATTATTTCTGAGGCCATGGAGGTGCTCGGCGACGAGGGAATACTGGTGCAGTTCACCTACAGCCCGACCTCCCCCGTGTCGCGCCGCATCTCGTCTCGTCTGGGGCTGCAGGGCCAACGCGCCAGCTGGGTGGTAGATAACATTCCGCCGGCGAGCGTCTGGCGCTATCGCGCGGAGCGGGCCGGCAAGCTTCTCCAGAAGCGCAGCGCCTAAAACGACCCGCCCGGGGCAAAGCGCCGCCGGCCGCGATTCGCCACCACCCGGCAATGCCCCGAGCGGCCGCTCAAGCCTAATTCCCGATACCTATTCCGCCGCCTCGACCCGACGAACATTCTTGGCCGGCTTGGTCTGGGTCTTACGCTTGAAGGCGGTGGAGCGGATCATGTCGCGCACACGCGGCTGGATTTCCGTGCGCCATCGCGTGCCGTTGAAGACACCGTAATGGCCGATACCCGGCTGGACGTAGTGATAGTGGTCGTCGATGGGAATATTGCAGCAGAGATCGTGCGCCGCCTCGGTCTGGCCAAGGCCGCAGATATCATCGAGTTGGCCCTCGACGGTCATCAAGGCGGTCTTGCGGATTTTGCTGCAATCGACCAGTTCACCACGGTGCATCATGCGGCCCTCGGGCAACGCATGGTCCTGGAATACGGTCTTTACCGTCTGCAAATAGAACTCCGCCGTCAGGTCCATGACCGAGAGATACTCGTCATAGAAACGCTGATGCTGGTCGACCGAATCGCAATCCCCTTCAATGAGGTGGCGGAACAGGTCCGCGTGCGCGTCCATGTGCCGCTCGAGGTTCATCGTCATGAAGCCGGAAAGCTGGACGAAACCGGGATAGACCCGCCGCATCGCTCCCGGATTGGGCAGCGGCACCGTGTGGACCACCGACTGCTCGAACCACGACAAAGGCCGCGACGCGGCAAGCTCGTTCACCACCGTGGGATTGCGCCGCGTATCGATCGGCCCTCCCATCAAGGTCATGGAGGCCGGCTGCATGGGGTCGTCCGCCGCCGCCATGGCGGCCACCGCGGCAAGAACCGGCACGGAGGGCTGGCACACCGCGATCACATGGGTGTTGGGCCCAATGAATTGCAGGAATTCGATGATGTAGTCGATGAAATCGTCGAGGTCGAATCTACCGTACACCAGCGGTACGACGCGCGCATCGCGCCAGTCGGTGACGAAGACGTCGTGCTCCGGGATCATCGCCTTGACGGTCCCGCGCAGCAAAGTGGCGTAGTGCCCGGACAGCGGTGCAACGATAAGCACCTTCGGATCGTCGCGCTTGCCGGCCGCCTTCGCATCGCGCTTGAAATGCAGGAGATCGCAGAACAGTTTTCTGTCGACCACCTCCTGCTCGATGGGCACGGACAGTCCGAGAATCTCGGTCTGATCGATATCCCAGTCGGGCTTTCGATAGCGCCGCGTCACATTCTCGAAAACTTCACAGGCGGCAGCGACCGCCTTGCCCACCGGTGTATAAGCCACCGGACTGAAAGCGCTGCGGCAGACTTTGCGCAGAGCATCGGACTGCACGCGCAACGGCTGCACTGCAGCATGAGTCATCTCGTAAGCATGATAAAGCAAGGTTACTCGGTCCCCAGAGTTGGCGCACCCTGTAGCGGCGTTCCCTATGTGCTGTCTTGGTTTTATTCAGGGAGGCCTCATTGACCTTGTAACCCACGCGTCGTCGCGACAGCCGATGCTGCGACGCAATAAACCCTAACATTACGGACCCGCCC